>Ga0126304_10000213_pt1 | contig 20614 bp, 18 predicted proteins | sample Plot25_FD_92538 | JGI IMG/M metagenome (GOLD analysis project Ga0126304, IMG submission 92538) | Serpentine soil microbial communities from UC McLaughlin Reserve, CA, USA - Plot25 | ecosystem: Environmental > Terrestrial > Soil > Grasslands | place: USA: UC McLaughlin Reserve, Lake County... | reverse complement strand
CGGATGGCGAGCGCGAATGGCTTCGCGAGCTTGCCCGCCATCTCGATCGGCGACATCACGTATCTCCGACATCGACAACGTTGCCGAGCCGGCCGCTGAGATCAGCCGTGCTTCCATGGGAACATCCTCACTGCGCCTTCCGGCCAAGAGCGGCGTCAGTAGCTTTGGTGAACAGTGATCAAGCTATCCGGACCGCACTGCGCGAATGGCATGCAGTGTGTCGAGATAGCGGGACCTGCGCTCGGCAAGTAAGCGTCGGGTTGGGCCTGGAGAGGCGATTCGGGTGATGCCCTGACGGATCGCTTCAAGTAGCTGCTCCTCCGAAAGCAGCCCGGCAGCTTGGCCGCCAAGCAGAGCGGCACCGCGACCGGAGGCATTTGGCACTTCAACCGCATCCAGTGAGGCGTTCAGCGCGTTAGCAAGCAGCGCCCGCCAGCCCGGGGTTGTTGTCCCACCGCCGGCTAGGCGCAGGCTTCGGTCGGTCTGAGCGATGCCCGGAAGCGCATCCACGGCGTCGGCCACGGCGAAGGCCACCCCTTCCAAAGCGGAGTACAGCAGAGCCTGTCGATCGTGTCGCGCGCTCAACGACGTCCAGGCGCCGCGCAGGTGAGTGTCCAGATACGGGGTTCGCTCACCCACCAGGTGAGGCAGGAAGATCGGATCGTCGGGTCGCGGATCGCGTCCGGCCGCGCTATAGAGCTCACCCCAATCGACCCCCAGCGTTCGTCGCACCCAGTCCAGTGTTTGGCCGCCGGTCAGCCCCGCTGCCATGGCGTACCAGCCGGCCGGAGTGGCTGAACGGTAGAGGTGGGTGACCGGTGCCATCAGTGCCGCCACCGAATCGGTATTGGGCGGGTCGGCCGCGGTGACGACTTGCACGCCGGTGCCGATGGTCAGTTGGGCGATGCCCGGCTCGATAAGACCGGCACCGAGCATTGCCGCGGCGGTGTCGGCAGCACCGGCGGCGACCGGAATGCCGGGAGTGAGCCCCAGGTCATCTGCGACCTCGGGAAGCAGCTGACCCGCATTGGCCCCAGCGGACGGCAGCAAATCGGGCAGCAGATCCCGACGGATGTCCAGGCAGTCCAGCACCTCGTCGTCCCAGTCTTGACGAAGCACGTCGTACAGCAGCGTCGCGGACGCATCACTGGGCTCGGCGGCAAAGCGGCCGGTGAGCTTAGCCCGGATCCAGTCCTTGGGCTGCAGTGCCCAGCGTGCCGCATTGATGCTGCCGCGCTCATGCCGACGTAGCCAGGCCAGCTGGGGGCCTGCCATGCCAGGGCTCAGCGGGTTCGCGAGTCGGCGTCGAACGTCCGCAGGCAAGTTGCGGTAAAGATCCAATTCGCTCTCGGCGCGTGAGTCCGCCCACAGGATGGCGGGTCTTACGGGCGTGCCATCGGCCGTGCAGAGCACGACACCATGCATCTGGCCGGACAAGCCAATGGCGGCTGGTTTGGGATCGGCGGACGAGCCCAGAACGCTGCCAACAGACTGACGGACTGCCCGCCACCAGTCCTCCGGATTTGTTTCAGCCCAATCGGGGGACGGACGGTTGATGGGATATGCAACGGTCGCCGAGGCCTGAACCCTGCCCATCTGATCAGTGAGAACGATCTTGACTGAGCTCGTGCCGAGATCGATCCCGAGAAAAGTCAGCGCCTCGCTCACCATCTGGTCAGGTCGCAAGAGCCTTCAGCGTGGCTCGAGCACCGGATGTGTGAAGTGAGTTCAACGCGGCGAGATACGGCTCGGTGAAGGCCGGATGATCGACCAGATCACCGAAGAGATCCCGGTTGGCGACGAAGGCCAGCGGATCGGTTCGCTGCTTTGCAGCGATGATCTTCAACTGCTCGGCCAGCCGGTCGACGACCTGGATCGGGTTCCCCTGCTCGTCCACACCCTCGGCATAGCGGGCCCAACTGGCGACCACCGCTGCAGCAAAACGGACGTCCCGTCCAGCGGCGAGATTCTCCCGAACCACCGGCAGCAGCCACTTGGGAATGCGGTCGGAACTCTCGGCGCAGAGCCGGGCGACGGTGTCGCGTACCGCCGCGTTCGAGAACCGCTCGATCAGCTGATGTTTGTAAATACCCAGGTCGATGCCCGGAACAGGCGCCAGGGTCGGCGTTGCTTCAAGGTTCATGTAGTCGAGCAGGAAGTTGGCGAACAGCGGGTCCTGCGCCACCTCATGCACCAGCCGGTAGCCCGCCAAGAATCCGAAGTAGCAGAGCGCCTGATGGCTTGCGTTCAGCAACCGCAGCTTCATCAGCTCGTAAGGCTCCACATCCGGCACCACCTGAACTCCGACGTCCTCGAACGGGGGACGGCCGGCGTTGAACCTGTCCTCCAGCGCCCATTGGGTGAATGGCTCGCAGACCACCGGCCAGGCGTCCTCCACGCCGAATCGATCCCGGATTTCGGCCCGATCCCCATCGGTGGTAACGGGTGTGATCCGGTCCACCATCGAGTTCGGAAACCGGACATTCGCCTCAATCCATTCGCCGAGCCCGGGATCTCTCAGGCGCGCAAATGCTGTGAACACCTCCTGGGTCACGCGGCCGTTGCCCTGAATGTTGTCGCAGGACATGACAGTGAACGGCTCAATTCCGCGCTCGCGGCGCCGTGCCAGCGCTTCGGTGATCAACCCGAAGGTGGTTGTCGGAACCGCCCCCGGAGCGAGATCCGCCCGCACAGCCGGATTGTCGGCGTCGAACTTGCCGGTAACCGGATGGAAGTTGTACCCACCTTCAGTGACCGTCAGTGACACGATGCGGGTCGCCGGATCTGCCATCCGCTCGATCACCGCATCCGGATCGTCGGGCGCGTAGAGATAGGACACGATCGACCCGATGACCTTCGGTGTCCATTCCCCTTGGGAATCTTTGAGCACGAGCGTGTAGAGACAATCCTGGGGAACCAGCGCATCGCGGACCTTGAGATCGAAGGGCATCACCCCGACCCCACAGATGCCCCAGTCGAGCGCCTGGCCCTGCTCCATCAAGGAATCGAGATACATCGCCTGATGGGCACGGTGGAAGCCACCGACACCGAAGTGAACGATTCCGACCGACACCGATGATCGGTCGTAGCCGGGAACCGGAACGGACAGCGAATCGACGGTGGCATTTCTCAGTTGCGTCACAAGTCAGCCCTCTCCTCGGGAACTCTTGTACGTACCCTGCTCACGCTCGACGCCTGTTGCAACCGTCGTAGCCGAAGCGTCCACTAAGGGTCGCATGGCACCATTGGTCCCACGTGCATCAACCGGGAGGCAGCCGGGTCCGGCGTTTGAGTAAGGGGACACATGAGCGGCAACGCGAGCTTCCGGCTCTCCAATACAACGATCTTGTCCGTGTGCGCCGTTGAGGCACCGATCGTGGTGCCTTCGACGGCGTTCGATGAGCGACTCGCCGAGACCTATAAGCGGGTGGGCATGAAGCCCGGCATGCTGGAGAAGCTGGCCGGCGTAGTGGAGCGTCGATGGTGGCCCAGCGATGTCAGTTTTGCCGATGCGGCCGCAATTGCCGGGGCGAAAGCTCTGGCAGAAGCCGGCATCATCCCGGCGCAGGTTGGGATCATGATCAACACGTCGGTGTCCCGGGACCATCTTGAGCCGTCGACGGCAGTGGCTGTCCATTCCCAGATGGGACTGCCCACCAGCTGCCTCAATTTCGACCTGGCCAACGCGTGCCTGGGCTTCGTCAACGCCATCCAGCTGGCTGGAACCATGATCGACTCCGGCCAGGCGGACTATGCGGTGCTGGTAGATGCCGAGGGCTCGCGTTACACCCAGGAGGTGACCCTGGCCAGGTTGGAGCTTGAGGATGCGACCGCGGCCGACCTACGATCCCAGTTCGCCACGCTCACCCTCGGCTCAGGTGCCGCCGCCATGGTCTTGGGCCGTGCCGATCGCCATCCCGAGGGTCACCGGGTGGTCGGTGGGGTCAGCAGAGCCGGTACCGAGCATCATGATCTCTGCGTCGGCGACCTCAATCACATGCGTACGGACAGCAGGCGGCTGTTCGAGGCGGGCTTGGCGCTGGCTATCGACACTTGGAGGGCCGCGAAGGGTGAGTTCGACTGGAATGACATCGACTGGTTCGTCGCACACCAGACATCGGTGGTCCACATCAACGCCATGGCTGCAGCGCTGGGGGTCGATCCGTCGCGGTTCCCGCTCACGCTGCCCAACTACGGCAACATCGGACCCGCAGCCGTACCTTTCACCTTGGCGCGGCACGCCGATGAAATGCGCGCGGAGGATCGGATTTTGCTGCTCGGCATCGGTTCTGGACTCAACACCTCCTACGCCGAGATCGTGTGGTGAGCGGCGGACCGCTGACTGCCGATGATCTTGCCCGCGCGTTGGGCTGTATGCCCGACCTGGACGTCGGGTGGTCACGGCTGGTCTCGGCTGTTGATGCCGAGGGGGTGCCTCGTACCTGGCACGTCCTGGACAACGGCGTGCCTGCTAGCGACGGCACCCTGTTATGTGTCCATGGCAATCCGACCTGGTCATACCTCTGGCGGCGTTTTCTCATTGCGGCCGCGCCCGGCTGGCGCGTGCTGGCAGTCGACCAGCTCGGCATGGGTTTTTCCGAGCGGCTGACGCATGCGCGCTCGCTTGCGGAGCGGATCGATGACCTGTCGCGGGTCACGGCCGAGCTGGGCGTTACCGGCCGAGTGGTGATCGCCGCGCACGACTGGGGCGGCCCGATATCTCTTGGCTGGGCGCTTGCCCACCACGACCAAGTGGCCGGCCTTGTGCTGGCCAACACCGGTGTCGCGGCTCCTGCCGAGTCGGCGCCAGCCCTGATCCGGCTGGCTCGCAGTCCGGTGCTGCGTGACACGGTTTGCGTACGGACTCCGGTCTTCGTTCGGGCTGCTGCGGCCCTGTCCAGGCCGCTGCTGCCAACCGATGCGCGGGCCGCGTTACGTGCCCCGTACGGAACGCCGGAACTGCGGCGCGCAATTGGAGACTTTGTGGCCGACATACCGCTGGAGTGCGACCATCCCAGTCGGTCGAGTCTGGAGTCGGTCGCGGCGGGCTTGGATCGGTTGTCCGGGGTGCCGGCGCTGATCCTCTGGGGTCCGCGAGACCCGGTATTCGGCGAGTACCACCTGCGGGACCTGACCAGGCGGCTGCCACAGGCCGACGTCCATCGATATCCGGGGGCATCTCATCTGGTGACGGAGGACTCACCGCGCGCGGCTGAGGATGCCTGGCATTGGGTGGCTGAGCGGGTGCAATCGGGTAGTCACGACCGGCCGCGGTCGTCGGCTGAGGTTGCCGGAGCACCACTCGATGCTGCCCTCCGGGCGAGGGCGAGCGATGCCGATGCAGCAATTGCTGAGCTGGACGGCACTGGAGTCCAGCTCACATCGTTCGCCAACCTCGACGGCCGAGTCGGTGCGCTGGCCGACGGACTGAGCGGCTGCGGGCTCCAGCCAGGACATCGGGTTGCGATTCTGGTACCGCCCGGAGCCGACTTGACCGCCGCCGTCTACGCCTGCTGGCGAGTCGGCGCATCCATCGTCGTGGCCGATGCCGGTCTGGGGCTGCGCCGGATGGCTGACGCGCTGCGAAGCGCAGATCCGGACTATCTGATCGCCATCCCAGCTGGCCTCGCACTCGCGGCCGCCTTTAGGTTGCCAGGCAAGCGGATTGCGGCGGGTGAGCTAAGCGAACCGCTGCGCCGCAAGCTGAAGGCCGACCGCACACTGCAGGATCTGACCGACCTTGATCAACATGGACCATTCGACAAGGACTACCGTGGCCAAACGCACGCGATCTCCGACGATGACCGCGCCGAGGCGGCAGTGCTGTTCACGTCCGGGGCCACAGGCCCGCCCAAGGGCGTCGTCTACCGGCACCATCAGCTCCGCGCTCAGCTCGAACTGGTCCGTTCAGTCTGCGATGTGAAGCCAGACGACCGGCTGGTGGCCGCCTTCGCGCCGTTCGCGCTCTATGGACCGGCCCTCGGTATCGGCGCTGCCGTGCCCGACATGGACGTCACGAAGCCTGGCACGCTGACCGCACGCGCCCTCGCGGAGGCGGCCGCCGCCATTGACGCAACATTGGTCTTCGCTTCCCCGGCAGCCCTGCGAAACGTGGTGGCGACCGCTGGCCACCTGACCGCCGAACATCGCACCGCGCTGGGACGGATCCGATTGGTGCTGTCGGCCGGGGCTCCGGTGCCCCTGGCTTTGCTGTGCGCTGTGCAGGATCTGCTGCCGGCGGCAGAGCTGCACACCCCATACGGGATGACTGAGGCCTTGCCGGTCACCGACATATCCCGCACCGACATCGAGGAGGCTGGCCCTGGCAACGGCGTCTGCGTCGGCCGGCGGCTACCTGGGGTGAAGATTCGGATAAGCCCGCTTGACGAGCTTGGCCGGGCGACCGATGACCTCATCGATGGCGCCGAGGTGACCGGCGAGATTTGCGTGACGGCGGCGCATGTGAAGGATCGGTACGACAGGCTATGGGCGACCGAAGCGACGAGCTCCCGCAACCCGGGCTGGCATCGCACCGGAGACGTCGGTCACCTGGACAGCGCCGGGCGGTTGTGGGTCGAGGGCCGGCTGGTCCACGTGATAGCAACAGCGGACGGACCACTCACTCCGGTTGGCGTCGAACAGCGCATCGAAGCCTCGGAGGCGGTGACCGCCGCTGCGATTGTCGGGATTGGGCCAGTCGGAACTCAGCAGGTTGTCGCGATTGTGCTGCCTGCCCCCCTGAAAAGTGACTGCCAGTCGCCATTGCCGGGGCGAAAGACGGCCTGGATCGCCAACCAGCAGTCATTTGTCAGGGGAGTTGTTCATCGCTTCCGCAGATCCGACCCACTCGCGAATCCCGAACTGGCGGCGGCCGTCCGCTCCGCCGCCGGTGTTCCCCTGGCAGCGGTGCTCGTCGCGGACGCCCTGCCGGTGGACATCCGCCATGCATCCAAGGTGGACCGCACGAGACTCGCGAAGTGGGCTGACCGGGTACTGGCCGGCGGCCGGGTCGGTAGGCCATGAGAGTGCTGGTCACCGGTGCCAGCGGGATGTTCGGCGCCGGGGTCGCCCAAGCGCTAGCCGCGCGTGGAGATTCGGTGACCGTCTTGCAACGCCGCCCGTCAGGACTCGGCCTTCATGAAGTGTTGGCTGATGTGGCAGAGGCAAGCATGGTTCGGCAGGCACTGGCGCGCCAGGATGCAGTGATTCATCTGGCCGCCAAGGTCAATGTCATCGGGCCGGAGCAGGAGTATCAGCGCACCAACGTCGATGGCACCCAAGCGGTGATCGAGGGGTGCCGGCAAGCCGGAGTGCGGCGACTGGTCTACGTTTCCTCACCGTCAGTCGCCTACCCCGGCCGTTCGCTGGTAGGAGTCGGCGCTGCACCGGCCGATCCAACCGCAGCACGCGGACCGTACGCCCGTACCAAGGCGATCGCCGAAGGGATGGCATTGGCGGCTGACTCGGATGGGCTCGCGGTGGTTGCCATCCGGCCGCATCTGGTGTTCGGACCGGGCGACACGCAGCTCGTGGCCCGGCTCGTCGACCGGGCTAGCCGGCGACGCTTGCCAGTGATCGGACCCGGCGCCGCCCTGCTCGACATCACCTACGTCAGCAACGCCGTTGACGCCCTCATTGCCGCGCTCGATCGATGTGAGGAGGTCCACGGTCAGGCGCTGGTCGTCACAAACGGGGAACCGCGACCGATCAGGGAACTGCTCGATTCGATTTGCGACGCGGCCGATGTGCCGCGGCCTTCTCGGCGGGTGCCTGTCCGGTTGGCAAAGTCGGCCGGGTCCATGGTGCAGGCCGCATGGGATTTCCATGATCATTTGCGCCTGAACCGCCCAGCCAGTGATCCACCACTGACCCGCTTCGTGGTCGAGCAGATGTCGACCGCTCATTGGTTCGATCAGCGGGACACTCGGCGCGCGCTGCACTGGGAGCCGCGGATCAGTCTCGACGAGGGGTTCGAGGAGCTACGTCGCTACTACCAGAACTAGGTCCGTCGCGGCCTACACCGCCGTACTACTCAGCACAGTGGAGCTGTTGATCTTGAGACGACCGCCCTCGTTGACCAGTCCGTAGGCGGTGCGTTCCCGCACAACGCGGCCGTCCTTGAAGTAGTAGGTGATCGTCGCCTGGGCCGAGTTGGGGGGAGTGCCGCTGACCTCAGCGATCGAAATCCGGTCGATGGCGTCCCAGAACCGCTGGTACCCCTGGCGGCCGCCGGCATGGTTGGTCTGGTAGGACTGCGTCATCCGCGGCCATGCCGCATCGGTGTTGCGTGGCATCAACGCGTAGTAACTGGTGATCGCCCGCCTCAGCTCAGCTGCTGTTGCCGTACCGCTCACGGTTGGCTGGGTCGTCGCTGTGGGAACTAGCGAAGGCGGCCGAGCACGCGTCCGAGGCGTTGCCGTCAACGATGGATCTTGCCGCCGTGATGTCGATGCGCGCGGAGTTGGAGACGGCGGAGCCGTGGAGATCTTGGTACCGGCCGGCGCGGCGGTGCTTGACTCCCGGGTGCCGGCCTGCGGATCGGCGGCTCTGCGGCCGTCCGGGAGCAGGGCAGCCAGCAGGATTCCTATGCCAAGAAGAACAACAATCGCAACGGCCGCGGCCGCCATGGCGCGACTGCGCTGGGGCTTAGCCGAGTGCTCCACTTCCGGCGAGCCTGTCTCCGAATCCGGCTCGGTGATTGTTGCCGAAATTCGTTCTGAGCCTGTGGCCGCACCGGGGTCCGGCACTTGTTCCGAATCGGGTACTGAGCCAGTGGCCGCACTCGAGCCGGACTCTGTGTCCAAATCGGGTTCTGAGCCAGTGGTCGCTCCGGAGCCGGACACCGTCTCCGAATCGGGCCTTGCGGCTGTTGAAGCTCCGGTCTTCGACGAACTGACACCCGGTGGGGCAGCTGTGTTCGGATCGAGCAAGTCCGATGCGCTCAGGGTGAGGGTCTGGGTCAACAAGCCTGCCCGCCCCTGCGCTGCGAGCTCGGCAAGACGGTCCGAGACCTCGCGCATAGAGGGACGAGCGTCTGGATCGGCGGACAGCATCTGCATAATGATTGGCGTTAGCCGTCCACAGCGCTGCGGTGGAGGGAACTCTGCTGCGGCCACGCGGTGCAACAAAGCGATGGAGTTCTGGTCAGCACCAAACGGCGGCACCCCCTCCATTGCGCCATACAGCGTCGACCCTAGTGAGAACACATCGGAGGCGAAATTCGACTCACCGCCCCGGGCTACTTCCGGAGCCAGGTAGGCAGGTGTCCCGTGCACCATCCCGCTGGTGGTCAACGTGGCATCGCCCAGCGCCCGAGCGATACCGAAGTCGCTTATCAAGGCGTTGCCGTCCTCGGCGATCAGAATGTTGCCCGGTTTGACATCACGGTGGGCGATCCCAGCCGCATGGGCGCCGGCGAGTGCGGACGCGATCTGCCCACCGACCTGTGCGGCTTCGTCCGGCTCTAACGGACCGCCCTCGGCCAGCACGGCGGACAGGGTGATCGAGGGGATGAACTGCATGATCAGGCAAGGCTGACCCTCATGTTCCACCACGTCGAAGACTTGAACCGCGTGCCGATGAAAGAGCCGGGCAGTGATTCGTGCCTCGCGCATCGCACGAAGGCTGGCCAGGTCGGCTTCGTTCGTCGACAGTCCCGACGGGCGATGGAGCATCTTCAACGCGACGCGCCGCTCCAGACGCTCGTCCCATGCCTCCCAGACAGAGCCCATGCCGCCGCTGCCGACGAGACGCACTAGGCGGTATCGCTCGGCGATGACAGCCGGGGGCCCAGTCACCGAATCCCCTCTCGTTCAAGCCTGGAGCGTGCACCGCTGCTTTCGAGCGTACGACACACCCGCCGAGGCCGTTCTTCCCGATCATTACCCCATTTCGGGAGGAAGGCTGGTGTTTCACTATTTGTTTGTGACGACCCGGGTAGGGCTGGTCTGCGGCTATCTCGATCGAAGACACGATGGCGTCGCGGACTACTCCCTCCGCCTCGCCGCCAATCTTCCGGCCCATGGACTGCAACCGATCTTGCTCACAACTCATTCGTGGGCCGGGGTGGGCGGCGATCGGGCGGTCGGAGTGACGACGCGGTGGAACGTGTTGGGCGTGCTGAGGGCGGCCCGGGCGATTCGCCTGCTGAACCTCGACATCATTCATGTTCAGTTCGCACCGTCGGTGTTCGGCTTCTCCAGAGCGGTCGGGTTACTCCCGTTGCTCTTGCCCCGGAGCCGGCTGATCGTGACGTTGCACGAGTACGGGGTGTGGACGGCCTCCGGTCCGGGCAGACTCTTGGGTGACCGGCTGTGGTCAGCGATCGAGCGCCGGGGCTGGATGGATCGGGAGACCTGGGCGCTCATCCCGAATGCCGACGGTCTCCTCGTTCCATCGCAGGAGCATCTAGATGTTCTGGTGGCACGGTTCGGCAGCGGCTGCCCGACCGCGCTCCAAGTGCCGATCGGCCTGAATATCCAGATTGCGCTCGGGCTGGATGCCGCGGCCCGCGAGGCTGTACGAGCCGATCTGGGCGCCCCGGCCGGGGCGCCGCTGGTCGCCTTCTTCGGGTTCCTTCATCCGGTGAAGGCGCTCGACCGGTTGATCGCCGCCGTCGCGCAGCTCCGCGAGACCTGGCCCGATGTGCGTCTTCTGTTACTCGGCGGGGTGGAGAGCCACTCGATGAACGCCTCGGCTGCACAGGAGCTGCTCGAGCGACTCGACCAGACGATCACCGATACCGGGATGAGGGGGCGGGTTCATATCACCGGCTATCTCCCGGACGCGGAGATCTCTCGACTGCTGGGTGCGTCGGACGTGGCTACCTTTCCGTTCGACGACGGCGTCACCAGCAAGTCCGGGTCCATGCTCACCGCTTTCGCCCTTGGCGTGCCGGTGGTCGCCACGGCACCACCGGGCATGATCAGCGCGCCGGTGGAACAGGATGGGGTGCTCCGAGTGCCACCTCGCGACACGGAGGCGCTGACCGAAGCACTGCGCCGGCTGCTGGGCGATCCAGCCCTGGCTGGCCGGCTCCGAGCGGCGGGTGGAGCGGTGGCCGCGCGTCAGAGTTGGGAAACCATAGCTGTCGCCCACCGGCAGATCTATGACCTGGCGCTGGCGACCCCGAAACGGGGCGCACGGGACAAGCGCAGCCAACACTGGCAAAGTGGACCCCGATCAGCCAGAAAGGGGAGGGCAATGTCCCTTGTCGACCAGGTGCGCTCTGCCGTCACGACATCGGTGGAGGCCATCCGCAACCGGCTGCCATCACCTGCGGGCGACTCCGGCCACCGGCCCACCGAGAACCCGGCGCTGTTCCGGCCGCTGATCTACGGGGATCCCGCCCGCTTGCAGGTTGCCCCGACGGCAATCGTCAACAACGCGCTCTTCAACCTGTCGTCGGGAGATGTGACCATCGGCGACTACGCATTTTTCGGGCATAGCGTGTCGGTGTTCACCGGAACCCACGACTGGACCAAATTCGGCAAGGAGCGCCAGCTGACCGTGCCTGAGTCCGGTCGGGATGTGATCATCGAGGAGGGGGTCTGGGTTGCGAGCAACGCCACGATCGTCGGCCCATGCCGGATTGGTGCACATTCTGTCGTCGGTGTTGGATCCCTTGTGCTGAAGGACGTCGAGCCCTACACGATCGTCGCTGGGAGCCCGGCGAAGGTCATGCGGACAATTCCCCAGCCCGACGCGCCTGAGGCCGAGAAGACGGACCCGGAGGCTGGGCCCGCCGGTGCAGTGACTGCTGGATGACGTTGACGACGACGACTGGGCGGCGTAGATCGACCTCGCGCCAACGGATTGAGGTACTTGAGGAGCAGCTCCGCGGTCTCGTACGTGATCTGACAGCGGCAAACCAGCATGCGGAAAGTCTGGAGCGCCAACTGGCCGATCTCCGGCAGAAGGTTGAAGGCAGCGGCCCGCGCTTCGCTGCACTCTACGCAGATTTTGCCGACCAGTTCCGGGGGTCGGCTGAGCAGATCACAGCCAAACTCGAGGGTTACCTCCCCGATGTCCGTACGCTGGTGGCGCATTCGCCGGATGACAGCGTCCGGGTACTGGATATCGGTTGCGGACGCGGGGAGTGGCTGACGCTGCTGCAGCGGATCGGTGTACGAGCCGCCGGCGTCGACTCTCACACCGCCTTCGTCAAGGCTGGGTGCGCCCAAGGCCTGGACATCGTGGAAGGCGATGGGATCGATCACCTGTGCAGCCTGCCCGCGAATTCCCTTGACCTAGTCACAGCGTTCCACTTGATCGAACACCTGGACATTGAGCGCGTACTGACCTTGATCGCGGGCGCGCACGATGCGCTGCGTCCCGGGGGCTGTCTACTGCTGGAGACCCCCAACCCCACCAATCTGCAGATGGCCGCCTGTGATTTCTACAACGACCCGACGCATCGGACACCGCTGCCACCGGCGCTGACAGCTTTCCTCGTGTCAGCCTCAGGATTTTACGAGATAGAAGTCCGGCACCTGCACCCTGCGAAGTCCCCGCTGGCGGCGCCCGGCCGCGAGCGAGCGCTTGTGGAGGGGGTCGTCGAGCGCGCCTTGTACGGACCGCAGGACTATGCCGTCCTCGGCTTCAAGGGCGTTCCAGCGGGCACTGGGTGAGCCAGCCCAGCGCGGCGGCAACCAAGCGGCGGGTCCTCTATCTCGACGCTTACACCGTTGCCATCGGGAAGAGGCCTGGCAGAGGGTCCCCTCCATCGAGCGACGCGATCGGCTACGCGATCACCTCTTCGACGGCCATCAGAACCGAGCTGACTGCCCTGGGATGGGAGGTCCTCCAGCCGCAGATCCATCTGCCTGATGAGGAGGATGGGCACGTCCAGCGGCTTCGGTGGCTGCTGCGGTCCTATGAGGGTGCGCTGGAGATGCTGGGAAGCTCACCGCCGGATGTGATCTTCATCTTCCACGCGTTCTCGGTGTTTCCGACCGAAATCCGGCGGATGATCTTGGACCTTCGGCTCAAGGTGCCGCTTGTCGGCTACACGCATGGAAGCCATTGGGATCCGACAGATACCTTCCGCTTTGAGGTGTATCCGGGCATGGAAGTAGCTGATCTAGCCAATCTCTGTGTGCTTGACCGGGTTCTTCTCGTTTCGCACCAGATGCGGGAAACGTTGCGGACCACGATCGGTGACTTCAACAGATCCGTGGCCGAGATGCTCGAAACCAAGTATGAAGTCGTCGGCCTGCCCCTCGATGTGCAGATGATCGAAGCCAGCCGCACCGGCGCCCCCGATCCTCGGCCCTTGATCGTCTTCAATCACGCTCCAGTCGTCAGCAAGGATCCGGAGATGTTCGTCCGGGTCATCCGGCGGATCCTGCCGCGCTATGACGTGCGGGTGCTCTTCACCCGGAGGTTCCTGCCCGAGCACGCCGGCGGGGTGGCCGTGGCCGCGTTGGCTGACGACTTCAGGGATCAGGTCGTTCTCGGCAACAACCTCGCGCTGCCCGACTACTACTCGGCGCTATGGCGAGCCGAGCTCCAGGTCTCCACGGCCACTCACGAGAGTCTGGGCGTCTCGACGCTCGAGGCAATGTACGCCGGTTGCTGCTGCGTCCTGCCGCGAGTGGGCAGCTATCCCGAGATCGTCGGCGCTCACCCAGAGGCGCTGTACGACCGTGGTGATGATCAATTGGAGGAGCGGCTGAGGTACTTTCTTGATCATCCTGATCGGCGCCGCGCCGTGGCCGGCGAGCTTCAGCAGGCTGCCGCCAGTTATCGACCAGAGCTCGTGGTTCGCCGGATCTCAGAGGTACTGGACAGCGTCTGCTCGAGTATGTAGCGAGCCGATCAGATCACGATGCTGGATGCGTCCATTCGACTGGCTTCGCTTAAGTTCCCCTGTCGGGAAGTGATCACACTCCGGCAGCTGAATCGGCCGTCTCAGACTAAGGCGTGCGAAAAGAATCAGGCGATTCGGCCCGATAAGTTTAAAAGGTGTGAATTGTAATGGGCTGGCGCAAATTGGCTCTGGGAGGTGAAATTCTCACCCTCGCTTGTAAGCCTGCTGAATCTCAGCTGGGATCCGACCCCGATCCGAGACCTCCATTCCCTGCCGGCGAGCCCAATCTCGGATGGCCTTCGTCTCCTCCTTGGCACTGCTGGCACTACGTCGCCGGCCGGCCCTGCTGCGGCCACTCTTTCGGGCGGCCTTGACGTAGGGCTCTAATGTGCCGCGCAACTCCTTCGCGTGAGTTTTGGACAGGTCGATCTCGAACTCGGTGCCATCTATTGCGAAGCGGATGGTTTCTTCAGCCTCCGAGCCGTCGATGTCATCGGTAACGGTTACGACCGTTTGGGTTGCCACTTGAGCGCCTCTCTGCTGGACGACCAATTTGGGAGCAGCATATGCCCTGAGATTCCGCTAAGGGGCGATTGAAACGAAATAGTTACAGATGCCCGCCCATGACGAGCTCGTTCTGAAATGCCTTGCTGAATGCCTGATTCCGGCGGCTCTTTTGTCAATACGCCGACGTTGACACGATTTCAAGCCGAAACCAGCTCGAATGCAAACGCAGGGGAAGCGCTTAGGACGGTTGACCTGATTGGCGGCGCCACACGTCGCATGCCATGGCGATCGACATGGCATCCACCCACGGCGCTCGAACTACTACTGATCAGACTGGACGCTTTGCTCCGGCACACTTTCATCCGGTGGAACAAAGACGACCGGGCACGACGCATGGCGCAGGCAGTGATGGCCCACCGAGCCGACCAGCAGCCGGCCCAGGCCCACGTGTGAAGGAGTGCCGACGACCAGAACGCGAGCCGAGGCAGACTGCTCGATCAACACTGGCCCGGCATCACCTTTGGCCAGTTCGAGTTGCCAGTCCAGGTGGGGGTCAATCGCCGAGAACAATTCAGTGATGCTTGCCCGATAAGCCTCGTCCGTCTCGCGCAGCGACCGTTCGCTGTTGGAACCGGCACCGAACGGCCAACTCAGGGCATGTATCGCTCGAAGCCGCCAGCCCGTTAGCTTGGCGTAGTCGGCCGCCCATCGTAGCGCCGACTTACCGGACGGGGAGTCGTCGAGTCCCACAACAATGTCATCGGGCACATCCGGGCGCGGGTCCGTCATGAGCAGATCATGGCGCCCCGGTCAAGCTCACGCTAGCGCGGGCACGTTGGAGTTGTCCTGGACGGTGAGCAGAATGAACCGCATGCAGCAGCCGACTATCCGGGTCCCGGCTGACCCCGTCGCGAGGCGCAGGGTGGTCTGCCGATGAGGGCCTGGATCGTCGACAGGCCCGGCCCGATCAAGAGCCGGCCGCTGCAGCTGGTTGAGCTACCGGATCCTCACCCGGCACCCGGGCAGGTTCGGCTGCGGGTGCTGACCTGTGGCGTGTGCCGTACCGATTTGCATCTGCTCGAGGGTGATCTGCCGCCACGCCGGGCAGGGGTGGTACCGGGCCACGAGGTGGTGGGCGTCGTCGACGAAATCGGCGAGGGCAGCAGCCGATTCCGGCTTGGTGATCATGTTGGAGTTCCGTGGCTCGCCCGTACCGACGGCAGCTGCCGGTTCTGCCGCAGGGGTGATGAGAACCTCTGCGAGTCGCCGACTTTTACTGGTTGGGATGTCAACGGCGGTTACGCCGACTACTGCTGCGTCGACCAGCGGTTCGGGTATGGGCTGCCCGGTGGTTTCGACGAGATCGCCACCGCCCCGTTGCTCTGCGCGGGCATCATCGGCTACCGGGCACTGCTGGCCACAGCTGTACGCCCCGGCGGCGCGCTGGGAATCTACGGGTTCGGCGGCAGCGCCCATCTGACGGCGCAGGTCGCATTGCATCTGGGCATGCGGGTTCATGTGCTGACCCGTGGAGCTGCCAACCGTGGGCTGGCGGCCGCCTTGGGCGTCGACTCGGTGGGGTCGGCTGACGACACGCCGCCAGAGCCCTTGGACGGCGCGATCCTGTTTGCCCCGGCCGGCGGCTTGGTTCCAGTTGCACTTCGCGCCCTCGACCGAGGTGGCACGCTGGCGATCGCCGGAATCTGGCTGTCCGATATTCCGGTGCTGAACTATGACAGCGAGCTGTTCCTCGAGCGGCGGTTGCGCAGCGTCACGGCAAATACTCGTGCTGACGGTGAGGCCTTCCTTGCCCTGGCCGGCCGGCTGGGCGTGCGGCCAACGACTCATGAGTACGACTTGACCCGTGCCGATCAGGCGCTGGCAGATCTGGCGGCTGGTGCTTTCGACGGTGCTGCCGTACTCCGGGTGACACTGATACGGTAGGTCGCCGGCATCCAGCATCGTTGGCTGGAGGTCACCGGTGAGCGGGTGCAAGATCCCGCGTCACGCATGGCAGTTACGGACTGAAGGGGACAGTGATGCGGGTAAGGATCTTGGCACTACTGACAGCCGCGCTGGCACTGCTGACGGTCACAACCCCGGCCCAGGCGATCAAGGGCGGCGTGCCCGACGAGGGTGCACATCCCTACGTCGGCGAACTGCTCTTCTATGTCCCGAGCGCGGAAGATCCGCGGTTCGACGACCCGGGCGCCTGGTTCACCTGCACTGGGACTCTGATCAGCCCGACGATTGTCGTGACGGCTGGACACTGTGCGTTCGACATCGGCGAGAACGGTGAGGACACGGCAGCGACGACCGGGGGGAACGATGTCTGGATCAGCTTTGCCGAGGAGCCGGACTTCAGCATCCTGCCGCCCAGCTCAAAATTTGCCCCGGATGACAACGAGGGCCGCTACGACGCCTGGTCGGCAGCGCTGAAGAAATCCAAGGAATGGATCCGCGCCACTGCTTACCATCATCCGGAGTACGTCGACGAGGTGTTCTTCACCCACGATGTTGGCGTGCTGGTGCTCAGCGAACCTGTCAACTTGACGGAGTATGCGCAGCTGCCGACCGAAGGGCTGCTCAGTGAGCTCTACGCCCAGGACAAGGAGCAGTCCTACACCGCTGTTGGCTACGGCTTGGAGGCGTCCGGGCCGAAGACATCGCTCGGCGGGGACACGCGGCAGCGGGCAGAACTGCAGCTGGTCAATCTCAGTGGCGTGCTCGGCACCGGAAAGGGAACCTCGGCCAAGTTCTCGAGCAACTCGAACACGGGTGGCACTTGCTTCGGTGACTCGGGTGGGCCGGTATTCGTGTCGCGAACGAACACCCTGGTCGCGGTGATTTCGTTCGCCGCAAACATCAATTGCGCCGGAACCAGCGGTGCTTATCGAATCGATCAAGAAGACGACCTGGCATTTCTGGCCAACTTTGGCGTCACCCGTTAACGCCACGGCTCGGCAGGCGGGGCGCCCGCCAGCGGAGTCACTTTTTTGCGTCGACATTGCCGCCGAAGCGACCACAATTGCTTGGAGCGCTATCGTGAAACGATCTATCTACACGAGTAGCCGAAGCTGGGTTTAGCCCAACCGAGAAATTCGAGCGAAGTGAGTTGAGGTCATGCCGGGTGATGCGTCGGTCAGCATGAAAGACGTCGCCGCCCTAGCGGGCGTCTCGGTGGGCACGGTTTCGAACGTCGTGAATTCGCCAGCCATGGTCGCCGAGCCGACCCGGCAACGAGTGGAGCGTGCCATTGCGAAGCTGGGCTGGGTTCCGAATGAGTCTGCTCGGCAATTGCGCGCTGGACGCAGCCGATCTATCGGCATGGTGGTGATGGACATTGCGAATCCCTTCTTCACCGACCTCGTACTCGGCGCAGAGGACTGGCTGAACGAGCAGGGGTATTCGGTGCAGGTCTCTAACAGCGCCTCAAAGCCCAGTCGGGAGAGTGCCCAGCTAGCGCTGTTCGAGCAGCAGCGAGTGAGAGGAGTGCTTTACGCGCCGATCTGGGGACTGGACGAGCGGGTACGTCAACTCCGCCGACGCGGCATTCCAGTAGTACTCCTCGATCGGGCTGGGAATGAAGCGGATTTCTGCTCAGTGTCCGTTGAGGATGTCGAGGGTGGTCGCCTGGCCGTCGGGCACCTGCTGGATCAGGGCCACAGCAACATTGCATTCGTCGGCGGCCCCAGCAGACTGCAGCAGATTCGCGATCGACGACAAGGTGCCGAGCTGGCGCGGCTGCAACGCGGGGGTTCGGGAAATCTGTTGATCATTTCCACTCCGGGTACCGACACCGCCTCCGGGGTGGCTGCTGCTGACGAGATCATCGCCCTACCCGCGGGCGAGCGGCCGACTGCGGTGTTCGCAGCCAATGATCTTGTGGCGATCGGCCTGCTGCAGGGCTTCATGACACACGGGTTCGCGGTACCGCGCGACGTGGCGATCATCGGATACGACGACATCACCTTCGCCGCGTCGGCCGCCGTGCCCTTGTCCTCCATCCGTCAACCGAGTGCAGACCTCGGCCGGCGCGCCGCAGAGTTGCTCCTGGAGGAGATCGAGGCTGTCGGTCAGAAGGTCGATCATGATCATCAGCAAGTACGGTTCACCCCCGAGCTGGTCGTGCGTCGATCAACTGTGCCGAAGCAGAGGCAGCGCCAGCTGGCGGGCTAAGCGGCTGTGGTCAACACGAGGACTGTGCATGTCCAAGCCGGCCGCGTTTGGGCGTGCTCCGGGCGCGCAGGACTTCAGGGGCACGTCGAGGCGGGCTTGGAGGTCGGCATAAGTGGTTCCGAAGGTCTCGATCACACAGAGGCCGTCGTCCCTGATGTCGAAGATCGCCTGCTCGGTGTAGACCCGGTTCACGCACGCCACGCCGGTGAGCGGATACGTGCATCTGGGACCTCGAGCTTGGAGCCGTCCGCTGTTCCTTGTACAGCGCGGTGTTCGGATCCGGCGAGATCTCAATCATGGGTCAGCCTGTCGTACTGTTCTCAACCACCACCGCCAGGCCCTGACCGACCCCGATACAAATCGCAGCCACTCCCCAGCGCAGGCCTCGCTCGCGAAGAACACCGGTCAAGGTGCATAGGATGCGCCCACCGGACGCGCCGAGCGGGTGTCCGATGGCAATTGCGCCGCCGCGGGTGTTGACGATGTCCGGATCGAGCTTCCAGGCGTCAAGGCAAGCTAGCGACTGAACGGCGAAGGCCTCATTGAGCTCGACGGCCCCCACATCTGGCCAGCCGATGCCAGCTGCTTCCAACGCTCGATTCGCCGCCTCGACGGGTGCATAGCCGAAGTCCTGCGGAGCCACCGCGTTGCTGCCCCGCCCGGCTATCCGGGCTACCGGCTCTGTTCCGATCATGACTGCCGCCCGTTCGGATCCGAGCAGCACAGCCGAAGCGCCATCGTTGAGGGGAGAGGCGTTGCCGGCGGTGATAGTGCCATTGCGGCGAAAGGCAGGTTTCAGCACGGCCAGGGTCTCGGGGCTCGAGTCCGGACGGATGTTCTCATCGCGTGACAGGTCAGATCCGGGCACGGACACCGCGAACTGGTCATAGAACCCGTCGCTCCACGCCTGGTCGGCGAGCTGGTGCGATCGAGCTGCAAATTCATCCTGGCGCTCCCGCGAGATGGCGAACTTCTCCTGCAGCTGCTCGTTCGCCTCGCCGAGCGAGACCGTCCATTCCTGTGGCATCGCTGGGTTGACCAGTCGCCAGCCCAATGTGGTCGACACCAGCGTTTCGTTGCCCGCGGGATAGGCCTTGGACGGCTTCGGCAGCACCCACGGAGACCGTGTCATGGACTCCACGCCGCCGGTCAGGACGATCTCGGCATCGCCGGTTTCGATCATCCGGGAGGCGATCATCGCAGCATCAAGGCTGGACCCGCAGAGCCGGTTGACGGTGGTCGCCGGCACGCTCACCGGAAGCCGGGCCAGCAGCGCGGCCATCCGGCCGACGTTGCGGTTGTCCTCGCCGGCGCCGTTGGCGTTGCCGAGGATTACTTCGTCGATGCGCTCCGGTTCGAGGAGGGGAACCTTGGCGAGCAGACCCCGCAGCGCTGTTGCGGCAAGATCATCGGTACGCACCTCGGACAGGCCACCTCCGTAGCGGCCGAACGGTGTCCGGACGGCGGCATAGACGAAGGCGGGTGATCCGGGCATCAGGTCTTCTCGGGTTCTATTGGTTATCCACCTATCTGGCGGATGGCGATACGGGTTGGCGTGTCGGACTCTCTCAGCGCCTCGGCGGGCATCAGCGCTTCGGCGAGAAAATCCAGTGACCGCTCTATCTCGGGCATCGCTCCACAGGGAGTCAAGTTGAGATGACCGTGCAGCATTCCTGCCGCAACAGTGGAGACGACCGGCACCTGGACGTCGCGTAGCTGCTCCTCGAACAACTCGCCCGAACTTCGGAGGTCGTCGTATTCGCTGAGGAGGATGCTCGTTGCCGGCAGGCTTGCAAGGTTTGCATGCCCCGGCATTGCCTGGGGCGAGATGTCGCTGAGCCTGCCCAGGTACGTACGAGTGATGCTGACGATGTCCTCGGGCAGGAACCGCACCATCCGTGGCAGCTCACGCATCTCTGCAGCCAAGGTGTCAGACAGGGCTGGCACCGGGAAATGCAATAACGGATACGCGAGCAGCATCGCGGTAGGCAGAGGAGCGGCGCCGTCACGCTCTCGCAGAGTTGCAGCGGCGGCGAGGTTGCCGCCCGCACTTGCACCACCGATCCCCAGCCGGCTGACATCGGTCCGTAGGTACGCCGCAGCGTTGCTGAACCAGCG
>Ga0126304_10000210_pt1 | contig 20749 bp, 19 predicted proteins | sample Plot25_FD_92538 | JGI IMG/M metagenome (GOLD analysis project Ga0126304, IMG submission 92538) | Serpentine soil microbial communities from UC McLaughlin Reserve, CA, USA - Plot25 | ecosystem: Environmental > Terrestrial > Soil > Grasslands | place: USA: UC McLaughlin Reserve, Lake County... | reverse complement strand
GGCGGCTTTGGTGACCTGAAGGGCAAGGTGTTCCGGATTGGCTCGATAGGGGAGGTTGGTCGCTACCATGTCATGAGGACCATATCATCTATTGCCTCTGCAATGAACATGCTTGGAATAAAGACAAACGCTGAAGCTGCATCGGTGGCAATGGATAGATTAAAGGCGCTTGGTTGAGTGAGTGATGACATTTTTTCTCTCTTTCTCTTTCTCTTATGTTTTTTCATAATCTATCAAGATATAGTTCAAGATTAATACCTAATCAACTAAAAACTTAAAGCTCATCACTGTATATGCAACATTGAGTAATGGAAACAAGCGCCGTTATCACTACGACGACTACGACTACGACTGCTACGATCGTAGACAACAGAACAACTAGAAGTCTTTGTCTTGCTAAATATATCAAAAACATTCAGCAAGCAAATAAGAAAACCGCTATAGAACATCGATATAGGTTATCTAGATTTGAAAGATACATAGCGGGAGTATTTGAACAAATACAACAGCTGCAACAGAAGCAACAACAACGACAACAAAACCAAGATCAAGAGCTAGAAAGAACAAGAGCAGCACCCCTTGATCAACTCATTGATGAGTTAAAGAGGAGCAGCAGCGATAACAAAAATGACCCTTATGACCTATTATCTGGATTTGTTGCTTATCTCCAAGAACACGCAGGCATTGAGAATCCAAATACCATAAGACAGTTTGTCATAACTGCTAGAAATTTTCTCGAATATCACGATATAGAGATCAGCCCTCGCAAATTCAAATTGAGGGTAAGGCTCCCCAAGGCTGTTGTACGCCGCAAGGAAGCTATAAGCAAGGAGGAGATACGTGAAATACTGCTCAAATGCTCCGACATTAAACTCAAAACCTACGTTGTGCTGCTTGCAGCGACTGGTATGAGAGCCACTGAAGCACTAGCATTAAGGAACAAGGATTTTGACTTTGATGATGAGAACAACAGGAACAATTGCCAACCCTTCATAAGGATAAGAGGTGAGTTCACAAAGACACGTACTGATCGCTATGTATTTTTGACAAAGGAGGTGGTAGAGCAATGTAAGGCTTGGATTGATTTCAAATATAGACGACGTCGAATAACAAAGCTTGTAAACAATAGTAGTGGTAGTGGTGGTGCAGAGGACAGTGTAAGTAGTAGTAAAGCAATATCATACTGGATAGAACCTAAGCCCAGCCCTGATGACCTGTTCTTTTCGACGCCTCGCAAAAGAAAAAAATCAAGCTTGGGAGGTCTCTATGTTCATATGAGCGAAGAGTTTGCTAAGACACTTGACCGCATAGGATTTGGCAACAGAGAGGATGGCAACGAGAGGAGAAGGGAGATAACATTTCATTCCTTTAGACGCTATGTCAAGACCACGATTAGTGATTTAGGATATCAGGATTTTTCAGAGTGGTTTATCGGTCATGCAGGAAGCACTTACTGGCGTAAAAAAGATAGTGAGAAGGCTGAACTGTTTAGAAAGATTGAGTCCTATCTTACTTTCCTAGACATAACAGGATTAGAATCCAAAGGTGCAGACGTGGAAACCAGGTTGCAAGAAAAAGACGAACAGCTGAGATCAATGCAAAACCAGTTGGGGACACTATTTCAAATCATGGCTGTAGAAGACCCAGATGAAAGGCAGAAAAAGCTAGTGGATGCAGCAAAATTGTGGATAGATAAGGGAATGTATAGGTCGTAGTAGCAGAACTAGAGAAATGCAATCGCAATAATCTGGTAATTGGTTCGCATACAGACGTTCTCTTTGCTATGCTTCACTTATGTGATTTAATCTACGGTTTTTGCTATATTTTTTCTACTGGCATCTGCTGCGCATTCATTATGGTACTACTTTTTGCCTTTCCCTATGCTAAGACTTTTTTCCAAAAAAGGTGGAAAAATCATATCTTCTATTATATGATCTAGAGGAAAAGGGTACTGCTGCATTACCAAACCGCCATACTTCTGCTTTATTTCTTCAACCTCATTTTTAACAAATTGATAAAGCACCTTCTTTTCTATGTTATAACTTTCATTGAGCTTGACTGCAATTTCCTGACCCCTACTAATAAGAAAATCATGGTGATCGCTTATTATTCGGTCAGCCTGTTTCTTACCATAAATCCTCTCTAGCCATGCTCTTTCTTCCTTGTTTACTTTTCGCTCATACTGCCAAACTTTTGATAACAACAACTGCATTGTATGGTCAAATATTACCAAACAGCTTCCTACTAGATGACGCAAAGACTGATCGGCAAAGGCGTACCTTGTCTCACCTTTTAGCTTGCCTACTGGTGCGATTATTTTCGCTTTTGTCAGAAGCCTGATGCCGCTCTTCACTTTGGATTTTGTCAAGTCATGTAAGCTGACAAAGCCAAATTTTCGCTCATAATTCACAATGTCTGTTATCGAGAACCCTATTGTTTTCACATGATAGAACGCTAGTTGCTGTTGTTGTTGCTGCAAATGGGCTTGAGAGGAAGGAGAAGGAGAGGAAGGAGAGGAAGAGGCGACACTGGCAGCAGCAGTATCCCATTGAGCACGACATTTATCATCATGAAAGACCCTTTTTGCAATATACATACACGAAACAGGTTTATAGTATGTAACAGTGCAATTGACCTCCTCTCTTTGGATATTCTGCGGTACTAGATCCCCTGGTGAGATTGAAACTCCAAATAATTCTTGAATCCTGCTGAGCATACCTTCTTCAGTGTCATAAATCTCTTTAACAAAAGGTGGCTCAAGTGTTTCAATCGTAAATAGCAAATGATACAGTCTGCGACGCTCTTCTTCATCGGCAAACACCTCTATTGTTGGCGCAATAGCATGAATTTGCAGAACTCCTGCTTGAAATTCTTTTCTTGCTCTCTCAGTCAAACAATACTCTGCTTTTGAACCTCTGGCATGACGTTTATAATTAGTGAACATGCCATCATATACCAAAATGTCAAGATATTTGTCAAAAGTAGCTGGATGAAATGTCTGGTTAAGCGCTCGCTCTGTTTTTCTCTTGAGTTCTCTATGACCCAGTCCTATATGATGATCCTTATTCACAAGATTGTTGGTATTCCTCCTGTATTCGTCAAAATGAGCAGCAGCCTGACCTACCATTTCAAAAAGAATATCCTTGTTATATCTTCTAAAAGAAAAGTGCTTCATTAAAATCCTAACAATGGCTCGATATATATAAGATAAACACAGTATGACGAAATTAATCCGTCTACAAGATTTTACGTATCGAAGGCTCTCCAGGAACGGTCATTATGGCGACACAATGGACTCAATTATCACCCGAATCTTAGATGACGCTGAGGGCAAGGAAAGCGAGGTTGCCAGCAACAGAAACGGAAAGGAGGTCACATTATGAAAGAGACATGGCAACCGCTGTTTCCACCGCTAGTGGTAGTAAAATGCCCGCAAGGATGTGAAGACTGTGCAGGCGAATACTTAAGCAATTTGATTGTGGGACATAAAATCATCTGCAGATGTTCATGCCATAACAGCATCAGGAAAGAGGTCAAATAAATACAATGCATGACTTGTGGTCTGCATTTTGGCTGTCATTCTATGCGTTACAGGATGAAATGCAAAAGGAGTTCCAGAAAAATGGAGCAACCTCGAAAGTGTCCGTTCATAGTGTCATCAAGACCATAACTGGCAAGGACACAATAGCGGATAACATAGGCAGAATAGACAAGCATTGTATTAAAAAATGCAGAAGCGCCATGGATTCACTCGTACGGGAGAGCGTTTAATGGATAGTACTAATGCCCGTCCTTTATGTTTTACATCTGAATCTTATCAGGTCACATACCACACAAAGGATCCAGATGACATCTATGTAAATCAAAGTCTAATTAATCTTCTGGATTCAAAATGTACTCACTTTGAGCAAAAAAGCACGCACTTTGAAGAAAAGGCACATGTGCATCAGCAGCAACTACACCGCTATCTGAAGTGGATAGATGTCGAAGCCGCAGCCGCTAACAAGTACAGGAATTATGGTAATGGGATATCATACCAAGACATCCTTAAGCGGTTCCCTGAGCTCGTTAAGACTGAGCGACAGGCTCAAGATGTCCTCCGCAATTACAAGAATAAAGGAAAACTATACACTTGTCATAGAACAAAGCCACAACAATACTTTCTAAGTAATGAACAAGCCGAGTTGGCAGCTTTCCATTATAGAAAAAGTACGCACTCTGACCCCATAGAGGGTACCACCTTCAGTAGCCGACAAAAACCACGTTTATCTCTATATTCAGACAAATATACCTCATATCATAACAAGAATGGCTTAGTGGGAATACCAGAAGAAGAACTGATAGCACGTAACACTATACAAGCCATACAACTAGCGTCCTCTGGTCATATCCCTACTGGTATGCATAATATCCTTATCCACCTTACTCTATTCCCTGGTACTGAACAAGAAGCCTATCACACACACCTAGCAGACGTTCTACCCTCTCAAAAGTACAACAAAGCCAAGTTCCTGGAAACCAAAATAGACGGTTACCTAATCCAATATTACGTATATCCAAATGGCAAAGTAATCATACACATTCCTTCCACAAGAAAACCTTTCATAATTCTAGATGCTTATGCTGCTCATCAACTCGCTGCTAGTAATGGCACATTCTTTCCTGACTACTTCCTCCCCTTTGTAGCGCAGATAAGGGACTACCTGCAGCGCAGGCTCTGCGATAACATTCAATGCAAGATTGTTCCTCCCGTTCAAGGTCCCACCTCTACATGGGTCCTCAAACATGCAGATCTCAATTGGGATGTTCCCACCAGTCCACTAAACTACAAAGTCTTCTCTTCACCCATTCAAATCCCACAACTGAATGGTATTTTCCTTAAAGTGTATGGAAAGATGTCGCTGCAACATAAAACCCTGCTACGAGTAGAGGATGGAGTTCATAAATTCAACTCTCCATTTACTGATGCTTCGTCTTCTTTTGGTCCCATAATCATATCAGCCGCAAAAGATGCACTGCAAAAACTATCATTAATTTCAAGGGAAGCCGAAGCAGCAGCTGAAGGAGGAGCCTAGTAAGACTTCGAAGCAGGATGGTTGAAGGTTTAGCCTGTTTGATATTTGATCATAGTTTTCTTGTGTTATTACGTTCTTGCTCGCTTGTTTGATTGTTCATGCTGCATTTCCCTCTCCTATTCCCCCGCAACAACCGTATAAATTCAGCTATTTGCTCCTTACGTTGCTGCTCAAATACTGCAGAAGGGCTTCTTGGTGGGGAAGGAAGTCCAATACTACTATTATCACTGTTTTCTTGCCGCTGTTGTTGTTTTTGCACTTCTTTCTGCTGCTTCTGCTTCATTTCTTGATAGCTCCTCTGTATTCGCAGTAACTTCGAGATAACGTCGTTAAAGGAATCACCTGCATATCGTAGCCTTTTGAGTGCCAGATAATTGTGTTCAGAGATAACTATGCGCTTTAACTTTGACCTCATTCCTTTACTTGTCATTTGTGAGGATTCTGTAATTACTGTTGACACTTTTTCTCAAGGTGATTGTTGCACGCTTCCAATATATAAAATGAATTTGATGCACAAGATGCACCTTGGACATCAAGAAGCGATTTTGTCTCAGATTGTCTCATTTTTGATAGGATAGTTCTCAAAAGGAGCGAATTGTAGCGCTATAGAGCCATTAAAAGATAAGCTTATGTGTATAGATTAGCTAATCGACTTGTGTTGAAGTATCATCCCCTTGCCCTGCTACTGGGTGCAATTTTGATCACAAGTATAGCAGCGCTCCCAACAACAAACGCACAGCTGCTGCCACTGCAGCAGCAAGTAGAGTCAGAAGGAGGAGGAGAGGCTTTACAGGGAGAGAAATGAGTCCTCCGACTTTTGAGGACTTTGGAACAATAGACAGCACTACCATTTTCCATCGCCGTGATGTTCGCAATATTGAGATAGATGAAAAAGAGAAAACAATTACTTGGTTTTTTAGAGCAGATGCGGAACTTGAAGTAAATGGTAAAACATGGATTGCCAAAGACGATAGAGCACAGATAGCTAAGAAATATTCCAACGATGAGGACTTTCAGACAGTGCGTAATGCACTTTCGGAATTTGACAAGATGGAGGAAGAAGAGTTTCGAATTCATAATTCAAAAAATACATTCTTCTTCAAGAAAGAAGGAGGAGGAGGATAAGAAGAAGTCAGAGAAATGACCTGAAATAGAACAGTGAAACATCAGGATGTACCACCATCACCAGGGCTGTTTAAGCGTGGTAAGGAGTTGCTACAAAATCGTAGTTGCTTTATTAGACATACAGCTGCAAAATTAGTCTCAAATAGTCTCAAAAAAGCTTGGATAGTTCGCAAATCAAATAGAAGAATTGTCATGCTTACATGACTATTTACCCTCACCACGGAATCTTGAACACAGAACTACAACTACTTAAGAAGAACATGGGATGAATCAACAGAACCATATTTTATATTAGCAATAACAAGCAAAGTGTACTGCGTGTTGCAAAAGCTGGATAAAATAGACTTGGCTATAATCAATTCTTTGATGGGTGATGGGAGAAAGTCCTTCAGGCAGATTGCTAAGGAAATTGGAGTTAGCACTCCTACCGTAGAAGCAAGGTTTAGTCGCATGAAAAGTATGGGTGTAATAAAGAGCATCGAACCTATAATTGATATAGAAATAATAGAAAACCAGATACCTGCTCTTGTATTCCTTAAAACGAATCTTACTCAATCTATACAGATTGCAGACGAGCTTGCAGCCATTCCAGAAGTAAAGCGGGTATACATGGCTACAGGTGAAAACAATATAGTGGCTAAAGTGGTCATAGATCGTCCTGAAAGCCTGGAAGAGCTTGTCAGGAAAAAGATTGCATGCATTGAAGGGATAAACTCAATATCGTATCAGATAATAACGAGAACTGTCAAGGATAGCCAGAGCATCACCATAAGCGAAGAATTGTTGCTCAAGCTCCAATGCGATTTTTGCGATAATGAGATTACAAAGAAACCTAGAGTGCTTGAGATGAACAACTATCGGAGGTACTTTTGTTGCAACTCCTGCTTGATTCTTTACAAGCAGAAATACAAGGGCAGGATAGAAGCAATGAATAGCATTAGCAGTAGCAACAATAAGAGCTAAAGAAAAAATTATGGTGGAAGCTCCTATTCTATCAACGACCTTTTAGGTTTTGAGTTGCTCTCCTCTATATGCATAGTATGCTGGCTTGTTTGAAGCTTGTTGCCATCCAATGAACTTTTCAAATGAAAAAATTAAGGTAAGAGGAATTTACGCCCGTAAACTGCCAGATTAAAATATGTTGCTGGGCTTCATGTCAAATATTGCAAAATATTTCGTTGGGTGATCATGGATGAAAGCAAAAACTGGAAAGAAGAAATCAGTTTTTGTTGCTGCTGTTAGTGTAGCTGTTGCTGCAATAATTGCTGGAGTAGTAACTATGTTTGCCTCTCAGCAGCAGCCGCAGCCGCCATCATCACCAACTACATCGCAAGTCAATGAGGAGGATGATAATAATAACAAGCCCATGGTCATGCATATTCACTCATCAATTACTGTTATAGATAGCAGTGGAAAACAGACACCTTTACCAGCTGATGTAGGAATAAATCCTAGCTTATGGAAAGACCATTCTCCAGATCAGTTTGGCATGCAGGGAATGTCTCCATTGCACACCCATGATAGCAGCGGCACTGTTCATGTTGAGTCAAATGCTGAGAGAGATTACAGCTTGGGGCAATTCCTCAATGTGTGGGGTGGCATAGATTCTGGCAAGGTTATCAAAGTAACACCAGACGGCAGTGAAGTACAAGATTATGCAAGTCACATGTTTAAAGATGGAGAGAAGATAATAGTAGAGATAACAGCTTAGTTCTCAGTACTTATCTATTATCCTTCTTCTTTTGATTCGTCTATAGACAATATATCCTCCAAGTCCAATTGCAACTGATAATGAGGCATAGCGTACTAGATCCCTCAGAGTATTCTCTCCATTATTGTCATCGCTATCCATGTTATTTGCTTGAGGTTGTGGCGCAGATACATCAAGTATCGCAGAGACTGGATAAAGTTTTGTGGCAAATAGCCCCTCTTTCTCTGGCGCAATAGCTCTAACCATAAACGTATATCTTCCTCGAGTAGCACCTTGTTCTGCTATCAAGTTAATCTTTGCATCAGCTTGATGGTTTTGAGTAAGGTTCACTGTCTGCGGTTGGGAAGTATATGTCACACCTTGCAAGCCTGATTCTGTCATGCCTATTATTCCTATTTGTATTTCTGAAAGTGAGATAGATGGTGAGGAGCTGCTGTAGTTGTCAGAAGCCTTCAAAGAAATATTAATGGATTTTGATTCGTCCTTTGTGAGAGTAATATCGCCAGTTGTGACCTCCATATCAAACGGTATTTTAACATTGGTATCCAAATAGGCTATTTTATTGGCAGCCCATTCTGTGAACCAGATTTTTCCATCATCCGATGCAGTAATGAAGAGAGCAGTTGAAAGTGGACCTGTTGGTATTTCATACTCTGCCATTACTCCTGAGGCATTGTCAATCACAGAAATGCGATTTCCGCCATGCTGGGGAAAGTAAACATTTCCCTCATTATCCACAACAATCTCACTTGGAAGAGTTGTAGGAAATTCATTCGAAGGCGGTGTCCAGTATGAGATATAATTAACAAAGCCAGTATCAGCCACAATCACTCTGCTTGACCCATGATCAGAAACATATACTTTGCCGCCAGACACTGCAATTCCTAAGGGAGAAAATGTATCTTCTCCTCCAGACAGCTTAAACTCAGTCATTGCAGAGGAAGGGTAGGAGGAAGTGGAAAAAAGTGCTTGAGGGTCAACTCTTAGCACGCTATTTGAAAATGAAAGCGAGACCCAGAGAATGTCGTTGTCATCAAACCTGAGAAGTGCTGGACCGCTATCCTCAGCTAGAGGGTACTCGATTGTTTTCATGGATTCTGTATCGACTTGGGCTATTTTGTCTCCCATTATTTCTGTAAACCATACGCTTTTACCATCAGGTGCTAATGCGATGCCCATTGGTCCTGCATTTTGGGTAGGAATTTTGATAAGTTGTATTGTTCCATTTTGTATGTCTAGTTTTCCTATCGAGTTAGTCCTAGCATCTGTAAACCATACACCACTATTTTCCCTATCAAAAAAAACTAGGTGTCCTGCTGCCAGGTTTATGATTGCGTTATCTGCCACAGTTTCGCCTTGTACAGGATATTGATTAAATTGCCCATTACCAGGATTAAATTTGAATACTGTGCTTGTTTTGTTTGTTGAATGAAGGAACCAGACATTTCCTTGTGTGTCGGTTGCAATTCCTTCGAGCCCTAGTTCCTTCACTGGGACTTCAAATTCTTTAATGAAACTGCTCTGCTTTTGATAAGTTACCATCTCTTGTGGTGTTATGATCTGAGCATTAGCAATATGTACACTCAAAAGGGAAGCGATGAGGAGTGAATAATAATAATAATAACCTACCAAGAGCAACGTTACTATCCAAGATACACTCTTACTTTAGTATTTGCCATTACACTTACGAAACATGTCTTTAGAGTGCGTTTACGTTTGTAAGCTGCTAGACGTTCATCTGACTTTGTACATATCTTATTTACTTCCATTGTCGGTTATTGTCATAACTAGGTATTATTCTTCTATTGCCTGGTCATCTAAAGCCTTAATGGGTATTCCCTTTTTAGCTTAAGATACAGATCTTCGCCACATATCCAAGGAAAATCAGGTATGCCTACAACCTTGATGTTGCCGTCGATAATGGTAGTTGGAACCGATGTTATTCCATACTCCCTCATCTTTCTCTTAATATTATCAGTCAGGTTGTTGACATCGTAAACCGTCTGATTGCAGCCTTGACATTTGCCAATCTGGATGTCATCTATGATGTGTCTGCACAGTGGACAATTGGCTGAGAATATCTCTATTGTGTGAGCTTGTTTTTTTGCCATAGTTGTACTACCCCCAGAGTAATTGACAATTCACCAATTTAAGTAGAGATGAAGACTTCAAACTGAAGATTTATGATGCGCCTGTAATTTTGATAGGCGCCAAAGGTCACAAGATGTTTTTGCTTACCTTTCCATATCGTAACTATTAGAAGGAACTGAGAGAATAAAGATAATGGTACTCAGACTGCCTTTTGCTTTATCATGTTTCTATAGACTTCTGGCGCAACTATTGTAAATGCACCAGCTAGCAGTGCCAGAGGAATAGAAAGTAAGATAGAATACTGATAAAATATCAGGTCTACAGTCTCAGCTGTCAAAATACATACACTCTCTGCAGTAACCAAAATGTAGGCGCTTGTTTTCAATACATACTTCAAGTTTGGTTGTCTGTATAGATTCGGCAGCTTGGTTATTCCAATAACAAAGTTTTTGAAGGTGATTTTGAGGTTTGGGAAAAAGCCTGACCCAGCTCCTTGCCCCAAAATTGAAGAGCAGCAACTATCAATCTTGCCATTACTTGATGAGGCGTAATTATACCTACCAAGTATTGCAGCAAAGGTTGTAAATCCTGCAAGCGCATAGCCCATTGCATAAGCTATTGGTGTTGCTATCAGATTAAAGCCAAACAAGTATAGACCAACATTTTCGCCTATTTCAGCGGCGGCAATACAGAGAATTTCAATTCCTACGGCTGCCGCATACAATCCTTTAACGTGCCTAAGGAATTGGAAGAAGCCTGACGATGATGAAAAAAGCGATGGAGCTGTTAGCTTATGCTGCAAAGCAGAATCATCCCTTTTTTTATTATTCTCGCAAGACCCCGAGGTGCAACAATAGTCTTGTTCAGGAGTTGATACCATTATTTTAGCCATTGTGAAAGGTTTCTTTAGCGAGGGATTACGGCTATGGATATTAGCACAGCAGCAGACATCTCTCGTGCATAAACTGCATCTTTCTACATCTACATTCATACACTCCTGCTGTACACATTGACATTCTGTGCATCTCACCGAAGAAATCATTATTATTCATGCTTTAGAGGAATTTTTTCCTATTAAAATCTGCTTTTTTATTCATCCCCTTATCGTAATTTTCGTATGTCTATATGATAATAGATTTTGTTCTACTGAACCTGCAGTCCATCAATGATGAACTTGATACTTACTAAAATTATTGCAACAAGCACCATTTTTCGGAACTTTTCCTGATCTATTCTTCTTACTATCTTTCTTCCGATAAATGAGCCAGCAAGTGCAATACCAAGTAACATGGGTAAGTAAAGATAGTATTGTTCTGTCAAAAACCCCTGAGATATATAGACAGGTATCCGAGTGGCATCAGTGGCTAAAGCAATAGTTGCAGCAGTAGCAATGTACTTTACCTTCTCAATGTTAAAGCCTTGAAGAAGAGTTGCCCTAAGTGCCCCTCCTGTCCCAACCAATGCTGTGATGAAGCCTGTTGCACTTCCGCCAGCTATGAATGTACGTGTATTTGCGGGAAACTTCAACCCTGGTTTTGCTAGAAAAGATACCGATGTGACAACCAGAAAGATTCCTAGAATGAGCTTTAGAGCCGACTGTGGTAGGACTCCAATGAGAAATGCTCCTATTAAGCTTAAAAGGACACTTGGCACTCCAAATTGAAGAATTATTCTCTTGTCAAAGCCTTGTCTGAAGAAAATTATTCTGCTCAAATTACCAAACAGGTGAAATATCGCTACCAAAACGATGGCTGTTTTGAAATCGACAAACAGTAAGGCAAGAGGAAGAAATATTGTTGAAGAGCCAAATCCTGCCATTGTTCCTATTATTTCTGCTATTAGCGCTGAAATGAAAAAGAGTATTATTTCTACTTCCTGCACTTCATGAATTTGCTATATCCCATGTATAAGATTCACTCACAGACCTGAGAAAAGAAAAACCTGAATATTGGGATATGTTTTAGCAATCTGAAGTTTATACAAAAGTGGTAGACTTCGAGATAGGGGGCTATTAAATAAAAACTCCGTAGCTTTAATATCTGATGTTATATATCCCAAGGCTAATCGCTCACAAGAGGGGCTTGCTAGTCTTTTAGCAAGCCAAGCCCCGCCGTTTTCCAAGGAGTTTTAGCCTAACCGAGCAAAACCCTCTCCTTGGTTTATGTGTGAGCGATTGATCGCATCCACTGGAATCCAAAAAGACGGTCCCCAGTGTCATCTTAAAGCTTATGATCTGTCATAACAATTTTTTTGAAATTCTGCAAAAAACAAGAGAAGGGTCAACAGCCTTTAAGCAGAACATATTTATCACTTTTTAAAATTGATGCAAAAAAACTTCATCTCAGATAATATAATATGACAAGGGCTCCCACGACAGCCACAATTGAGCCTATAGTATCGTATCTATTAGGTTTTTGTCAACTATTCTACCCAAATGATTGCATACACCATGAATATCGGACTATCACGCATATACCTAGCAAACTCTCAACTCAGGGGTCGTTGATCCCAAGCTTGAATCCCAGGCTTGGGATTTGTCTAGACATTCTTATAGATAAACTCAGATGTTATTGCTCATGACGATTAGCCCAAGATTTGTAAGTATATTTGTCGTCGCAGCAATAGCCGCTATTTTTACCCTTGGAGTCACAACGAGCATATTTACGACATTTCCATCAGGACAACAACAAGCGGCAGCACAGCAAGAAAATACTACTGCATCTACAACAACGACAACGTCGACAACAAATCAAACAATGGCTTCGGCTTCTTCAACTAACAAGACATTCTATCTCTTTAACACAGAGCTAGAAGGAGCAGATGTGGGAGCAACAGGAGTAGATACTTACATCTATTCTCTCCCTGTGATCGCAGCCAATAGAGGCGACAGTGTGACGGTAAACCTGGTCAATATTGCAGAGACCGAAGAAGAAGAAGAAGCGACAGAAGAGGAAGAAGCGACAGAAGAAGAAGGAGGAGGAGGCGGCACCGAAGAAGAAGGAAGACATTCATTTACCATCGATACCCCGCCATATAGTGTAAACGTAGACACGGCATCTGGACAATCTGGAAATGCAACCTTTACAGCTGATCAAGAAGGAATATTCCAATACTACTGCATGTACCATCCTCAGACTATGAGGGGACAGCTCGTGGTACTTCCATCGTCATCACCAGGAGAATCTCCACCAACAACGTAAAATATACGAGTTAATATTGCTGAGGTAGTGGGTGGTTCAAATCCCACCCAGTCCATTTCTCACTGTTATAGAATTACGCCATTAGATTGAGCTTGATTTTGACTAAATGTCCGACAAAAACCCTAGTAATGTGTGCACTCTAAAACATCATAATGTCAAACGGTAAACGCTTACCGCAAAGTCATCAGTCACCTTATAAAAAACCATTACAGAAATGTCTCAAATTGTCTCAAAAAAGCCCTGATAGTTCGCAAATCAACTAGAAGAATCATCATATCTGACAGTCCGGGCATTTCAGTACAATAGAGCTCATTCAATTATTTGCATCCGAGGCTTTGTGATTGATGCATGATAGGTCATATAGTAGAAGATCTCCGGGTAATTTTTAAATGGGGAGACATTGGCTGTAATCCGTATTCATGGAGAAGCAAACCCCTGATGAGAACGAAAGGATTGATGTTCTACAACATTTTCAGCAGGTGACTGATAGCCTAATAGCTTTTCTGAGGAACGCAAAAGAGTCTATTGAGGTTTGCGTCGATCCTGCATCAGTATTTGTGATTGTATCATTTCCTCCATACTTGCAAGGTTGTCTGGATGCCAAGCAGAGAGGAGTTGCCATAAAAATAGTCACAGAAATTACTACGGAAAATGTGGATTATTGCAAGCATATGATGAAGTTTGCAGAAGTGCGGCATATTGATGGAATAAAAGGAAATTTCGGAGTTACAGAGACAGAGTATATCGCATCTGCAATACTACAAAAAGAAGAGCCTGCAACCCAAATCATCTACAGTAACGCCAGAGAAGTAATAGAGCAGCAGAGGTACATCTTCAGAAGCTTTTGGAACAAAGCAATTCCTGCTAAGCAGCGAATAAAGGAAATTGAAGAAGGTATAGAGGCAGAATTTGTAGAAGTTATAACAGATGGCATAAAGGCAGCCAACCTCATGGTTGATTTTGCTAAATCAGTTAGAGAGGAAGCGCAACTTATTCTTTCTCAACCAAAAACGATGGAACAAGCAGGAAAGCTAGGGATGTTAGATCATCTCATTCATGCTGCAAACAGTTATGGGGCAGAGATTCGAGTAATCACCCCAATCACTGTGGAAAATTCTAAACTGGCAAGGCAAATTATGAATCAGGCTCCAAATATCCAGATATTGGCAGGTCCCGTTTCCACTGCGGGCTTGTTTGTACAGGACGGAGAGAGATATCTCAAAGCAGAAGATAAAGACCCCAACGCTGCTGAGACAGCTGAAGCTACAAGCAGAGTCATTTATTCAAATAGCAAGAATGGAGTAAAATCGTTCAAGTCAATCTTTGAAACGCTTTGGAAGCAAAGTGAGTTATATGAACAGCTAAGAATAGCAAATGAAAAACTGATTCTCCATGATAATATGCAAAAAGAGTTCATCAATATTGCAGCTCACGAATTGCGAACACCTATACAACCAATATTAGGATTAGTAGAGATACTGGGTTTACAATTTTCAGAAGAAGGAGAAGACGACGAAAAAACAACAAAGGAAAAAGCCGAAATAACAAGAGATGAATTGGCTATTCTAGTTAGAAATGCAAAAAGGCTTGAAAGGCTATCTTCAAATATACTTGACATTGCAAGAATTGAAAGTGGCACGTTACATCTGAATATCCAAGAGTTTAATCTAAACGATGTATTATCACCATTAGTACAAGATGCTAGGAATGTGATCAAAAATACAGGCAAAGAAGATGTAATCACACAGTATGTTCCTTCAGACAATAATATAGTACTGAAAGCAGATAAGGATAGACTTTCAGAGGTAATGTGGAACTTATTGGATAATGCTACTAAATTCACAGAAAAAGGATCTATTTCCATTGCTAGCAGGAAAGAGAATAGTCACATTACTGTTACTGTTAAAGACAGTGGTAGTGGTATTGATTCAGATGTTCTACCAAAACTGTTTACCAAATTCGTTACAAAATCTGAGAAAGGTACAGGTCTTGGATTGTACATTGCAAAGAGCATTATAGAAGCTCATGGCGGCAAAATATGGGCAGAGAGTAATAAGGACGGAAAAGGTGCAACTTTTACATTTACGCTTCCCTTGACAGCCTGACTTCCATTTGCAGATTCGTCTGAAAATTCAGATGCATACCACCGAACCCGCCCTCATGATAAAACTTTAAAGCTAATAGCGGCATTATAGCTCTTTATTTGAAAGGAGTAAAACTCTCCGATGAAATAAAGGGTTCAATTCCCTCTCCCTGCGTTTTCTAGTGCATTAGTGAATATTATGGAATCCGACAAAGCAAAAATTCCGCTTAACAGGAAGACTTAAGCACAAACTTCACAAGTGACAACCATGAATACTTTTACCTAATAACCTGCTGAATTAATAGAAATAATGATGTTGTTGTCAAAAGTAATATATCCATCTGGGGTAACCCGAAAAAGATAGGTGTGACTGACGACGATGTCACCACTTTATAATAAATGGCTAGCAAGCCCCAACTATTGCTGCCGTAGCCTGTATTCCAACAATGATGAGATGTCTTCTAAACCACAGGTCGTGGGTTCAAATCCCACCCGGTCCATTTCTTCTATTCTGGTAAAATACGGTATTGAATTAACCTCATTTTGAATAGTTGTCAGATAAAACTTGGATTACACTATAATTTAATGCGTCTGATTATTACTATTCTCGTTGCCCCTCCTATCCATTGACATATCTTCTTCTTAAGGGCGGAGGGATTCTACTAGGGCAGCAGTATCATTGTATACTCTGAATTCTATAAATTTGCCGTTACGTATGGTCCATACATTCACAAATTCAGTTTCATAAGGTCGTCCTGTAGGCTTGGCGCGCCCTTTTTGGTATCCAAGCACTACAACTTTGTTGTCTTGGGCGATAAAGTCGTTTAGGTCAAACTGTTGCGGCTCAAGTGATTCGCCAAGAGCCTTAAAGAATTGTGCAACTCCAGAACGACCATTGTGTGTACCTCCCCATGGCAGCACACCTGATGGTGCAGGTCCATGCATTACTGCATCATCTGCAAACATGTCCATTATTGAATGGACCTCTCGTCGTTTAAAAGCATCATATAAGCGCTTTACCATGCTCACATTTTCTTCTTCCTCTTGTCCTACTCTTGTCATTAGTAATCTTACCATTAATCTTATTTCATTCTCAGATAATAACAGGTAAGTAAGAAAGTACCAAATTTTTTAGAGCCTAAAAAGCTCTGATTTAAAAGAAGAAACAGCTACCTTGGCATTGCTGAGGTCGTGGGTTCAACTCCCACCCGGTCTACTAATTTTCAGATCTCCATTTATTATAGTAGCAAACACTTTACAACAAAAAGAGGGATATTGTATGAGACCAAACTTGTTCATAGATGCCTCTCTATTCTTTCAGCCCTATTCGCCGAAATCGCCCATTTCTCCTCCGCCAGCGCCCATGCCGCCGCGACCGGCATGTCCTTCGCTCTTTGACTTCGAAGCTGCAATTACGTCATCAATTCTGAGGATCATGCTCGCTGCTTCTGTAGCCGAATTAATCACTTGCTCTTTGACTGCCAGAGGCTCAAAGATGTTTTGCTTTGAGACATCAGCAACCTTGCCTTCGATGACATTAATTCCATATTTTGCTTTGACTATTTCTGCCCTTCCTTGTCCCGATCTTTCTAGGCTCTCTGCCACCCGGGCTCGCAATTGGACTTGGGTGTCAAGCGGGTCCATCCCCGCATTCTCTGCCAAGGTAATCGGAATAGTCTCAATTGCCTCAGCAAATCTGTAAGCTGCTATTTGCGTCCTTCCAGAGAGCGAACCAGACCAGTCGCGCAACCTAGCTGCTACCAGTGCCTCCGGTGCGCCACCACCTGCAATGACATATGGATATTCTAGGACATCTTTGACAACCATTATTGCATCATGCACCGAGCGCTCTGCCTCGTCAACTACTCTCTGTGAGCCGCCCCGGATGAGAATGGAAACTGCCTTTGGGTTCTTGCATCCTTCAATGAATACCCATTTGTCAGTTTCGACTTTCCGTTCTTCAGCAAGGTCTGCAGAGCCTAAGTCAGACGCTGTCAACTCGTCTATATTATTTACAACTCTGGCACCGGTTGCTTTTGCCAGCTTGTGCATGTCGCTTTCCTTTATTCTTCTGACAGCCATGATCCCGGCTTTTGACAAGTAGTGTTGGGCAATGTCGTCAATACCTTTTTGGCAGAGCACAATGTTCGCTCCTGCAGCAACAACCTTGTCAACCATGGACTTAAGCATCCTGTTCTCTTCTTCAAGGAACATCTGCATCTGCTGAGGTTCAGATATACGAATTTCAGCACTCATTTCTGTTTTTTCAATTTCCATAGGAGCATTAAGCAGTGCTATTTTGGCTCCATGAATCCTCTTTGGCATTCCGCCATGGACAACCTCCTTGTCTAAGACTATTCCGTAGATAAGCTGTGTATCGTTGAGTGAACCACCAGCCTTCTTTTCCATCTTGGTGTTATCAATATCCACTCGGAATTTCTTTTGCTGTTGTGGTTGTTGCTGACGTGTCTCTCCTTCTCGTTCATCTACTATTCTTTCTTCTGCAACATCTAGCACTGCCTGAACCACAATCTTTGCAAGATCTGCAGATTCTCCGGAAACCAGCTTAGATGCCATAGACGTTTGTGCAATCCTGAGCAAGGTCTCCTTGTTCTTTCCTCCTACTGCAGAGTCATCTAGTTTTGTTGCTGCATCTCTCAAGAATTCTATAGCTTTCTCAGAAGCCATCTGGTAACCTTCGACGATGACTGTTGGATGCACCTGCTTTGAAATAAGCTCCTCTGCCTTTTCAATCAGTGCACCTGCAAGAACTACTGCTGACGTGGTCCCATCTCCAACTTCATTGTCAACAGACTTGGCAACCTCAACCATCATCTTTGCTGCTGGATGCTCTATATCTACTTCCTTGAGAATAGTTGCTCCATCATTGGTGATTGTGACATCGCCTATAGAGCTGACGAGCATCTTGTCCATGCCTCGTGGTCCAAGTGCACTCTTTACTAGCTCCGCGATGAGCTTTGCTGCTGAGATGTTATTGCGCTGTGCTTGCCGACCTTTACTTTCGGTGGTTCCTTCTTTCAGGACAAAAATTGGCACTTGTTGTTGTGGTGATGAGGATAAGTCGCCTTCTCTTGGGAATGACATATTCTTCTATCATTCACCTCCTTTGTCCTATGCTCTTATGTATGGTTAAACAAGGATTAAAGGATTAAAGGATTAAGAATTCTTTAATCCTTATGTCAGGGAGTAATAGTTCTTCATTGCTCCAAGACTTGGGCTATGAATGGTTGCTCTTGGAATTGCCAAATTTTTGATTAGACAGAAGCGATTAAAGTTAAGAGAAATAGGCAAAGAGGATATGTTCAGAATAAAACATGAAAAAAGCCTTTGCTCCCCCTCCTCTTCTTTTCTTTCACTTTGTAATTCCTTTTACCATATACGCATTGGGAAATCCTATTTTCAAGAATTGGCTTGTTATATCTTCGACGTAGTGCTCGATTGAAGAGACTCATTGTGAAGATGACCTTGAAAAGACTTTGTGTCATAAGGCATTGCTGAGGTCGTGGGTTCAAATCCCACCCGGTCCATTTCTTTCTATGAGGAAACTACGGTATTGATCTCTATTTAATAAAATAAAATATATAATAACAGCCAATGGATACATTCAATAATTGAGCGGTAAAGGGCAAACAGGGATAATTTCTTCACCATTGTTATATCTAGGGAGTAAAAAATTTTTCATGATATTCTTAGTCATACTGATTGCACAATTTATTTGTTTATTCTGCTTAAAACTTGAACTATTGACCTTTATCGAAGCAGGTAACTTTCAACACAAAAATCTCAAAATACTAATACTTGTTCTGCCATATCAAAACCGTTCATCACCTAGATAGAATAGGAAGTTTGGGCTTTGATCAACAGTGAAGAAGGAGGAGGAAGAGAGATACAACAAGATGATAAGGAGAACGGTAGCACTAACATTATTGCTGATAATAGCAGTATTGATAATGACCAAAAACTTCACAATACCTCCTCATCCTCATATGAAGATAATAGCGAAGAGTGGCTCATGAAAAGAGCTAGAAAGGCGTTTTCCGCCAGTGCAGAAGATGAGGATGATTGGTTATTTAAGAGAGCCAGGCTTTCATTTGCCGCCAGTGCAGAAGATGAGGAGGATGATGAAAATACAAAACACAGTTCTGATCCAATGGAGGTAACGCCTAAGGCATATATCGATGAGGTATTGGCTGAAATGGAAAAACTTGAGAGAGGCAGGAGCAAAAAGAAGGTTAGATACAAGGGTGTCACCAGTACTGCAGAAGTCTCAGGGAATATAGAAAATAAGATGGAGCAAAAGGAGTAAAAGCCTCTGTTCTTCTCTCAGTCGTTATTTTGGAATGTATAGATGATACAATCATGTGTCCTTTTCTATCACAGTTTTTCTATATATCAATACTAAGATATCATACCTAAGCTCTCAAAAAATCGCACTTCTTGCCTGAAATTAATATTGTTACAACTTTCTTTTGTAAAACGTATTATAATTATTATTTCTTGGTTGAAAACTTTCAGATTTATCTTTTGGAAGCCTTAATAATGTGATATTTTATACGACAATCAGTGAATTAGAAAAATGTCCTCTCCTCAGATGCTGAGTATGTCAACAAGGCAGATTAACACACCTCCAATCGAATTTGTAACTAATTTAAAGGCAGGTGAGCATGGCTGTATATTTTATACATCGCATGAAGAAATGCAAAAGATTCACTTTGCATTTATAAAATCAGGGCTGGAAGACAACTGGGGTACCGTCTATGCCACTTATGCAGATTCACTGGAGGGTTTGAGAAATGCAATGCAGAAACATGGTATTGACGTAAAAAGATATGAAGATGAAGGCAGTCTTGTGTTAGCAAGAGGAGCAGATCTTTACAAAGACCCAGAGAACCCGGATTTGGAAAATACCAAATCAGTAGTTAAATCAGGAATGGATGGATTTATGGCGAAAGGCAAGAAGGGAGTCAGAATAGCAGGCGACTTGGCGAATTACTTTATGCCTCGTGCACTTAAAATGCAGTGGTTTGAACTAGAACACCTATTTGAACGACAGACATCTTTACCACTAACAGTACTGTGCTCATATGACGCTTTCATTGTGCCACAAGGAAAAGATCTTGACATCATATTCTACTTCAAGAAAATCAACCAAGAATGGCGAGACTTTGTGGATGCTCACAGCTTTGCCATATATGTATCCAAAAATAGTAGAATAATATTTACAATCTAGAAGGATAAGGAAAAATTCTCAGGACATTCCTATCCAATGATGCGCATGTGCAGGAAAAATAGATATAAGCCATTACTCAAATTTTTTCATCCTGCTATAATGCTGCCAATAAGCTTTCTTTCAGCCTTTCTTAGATGCTCAACAATGGTGGACTTGTCTACGTTGAGGTGCCTAGAGAGATCATCCGAGGAAATTCTTCTTGGTACATCGTAG
>Ga0126304_10000208_pt1 | contig 20931 bp, 18 predicted proteins | sample Plot25_FD_92538 | JGI IMG/M metagenome (GOLD analysis project Ga0126304, IMG submission 92538) | Serpentine soil microbial communities from UC McLaughlin Reserve, CA, USA - Plot25 | ecosystem: Environmental > Terrestrial > Soil > Grasslands | place: USA: UC McLaughlin Reserve, Lake County... | reverse complement strand
TGGGCGGCATCGATGTGACCTTCGTCCGCGAGGCGCTGCCGGACGAGGCGGCCGTCTTCGACCGGCTCAGGCCGTTCTCGATCCTGGTCGCCATGCGGGAGCGAACCGCGTTCCCCCGCTCGACTCTGCAGCGGCTGCCCAACTTGCGCCTGCTGGTGACCACGGGGATGCGGAACGCTTCGATCGACCTCGGGGGTGCCCGTGAGCTGGGTGTGACGGTTTGCGGCACGGGGTCGCTCGGCCACTCCGCCGCGGAGCTCACCTGGGCACTGATCCTGGCCGCATGCCGCCGAATCCCGCAGGAGCACCAGTCGATGCGAGACGGCGGTTGGCAGACGACGGTGGGCGTCGGGCTCGCCGGCACGACGCTGGGTGTGGTCGGCCTCGGCAAGCTGGGCAGCCAGGTCGCCCGTGTGGGCCTCGCCTTCGACATGGACGTCGTGGCCTGGAGCCCGCACCTCACCGACCAGCGGGCCGAGTCCGCCGGTGTCCGGCGCGTGGACAAGGACCAACTGCTGTCGACGGCCGACATCGTGACGGTCCACATGGTGCTGTCCGACCGGACCCGCGGGTTGATCAGTGCGCGCGAGCTCGACGCGATGAAACCCACGAGCCTGCTGGTCAACACCTCGAGAGGGCCTATCGTCGACCAGTCGGTGCTGCTGGACGCGCTGCGCTCGCGGCGAATCGCCGGCGCCGCCCTCGACGTCTACGATCTCGAGCCGCTGCCCGCGGGCCATCCGCTGCGTGCTCTCGACAACGTCGTGCTCACCCCGCACCTCGGCTACGTCACCCAGGAGAACTACCGCGTCTTCTACGGCGAAGCGGTCGAGGACATCGCTGCGTACCTGCGCGCCGATCCGATTCGGGTGCTGAACGCCTGATGCGGGCGGGCAGTTGGCCACCGATCAGCGGCGGATGACGTTCCGGCCGAGGAAACGGCCGATGTCGGCGACCTCGGCGTCGATCCCTGCCGTGACGGTCTCGCCGAGCCGTGACTTGCCGAACCAGGTGACACTGATCGTGTCGTTTCTCCGGTCGAGTCGCCACGTGCCGGCGACGCGACCGTCCACGACGACCGTCGGCAGGATGTAGCCGCCACCCGTCCAGATCTTCGTCGCGTGCTCAGCCGGGACGACCAGGTCGTGTTGGGCATAGCCGAGCAGGTACGGGTCGAAATGCGGCAGAAGTCGTACCACGCGGTCTGCGGCATGGTCGAGATCGCCGTGGGACGCGCCGGCCAGGCTCCAGGCCTCCCTGGCGTCGGTCACCGACAGGCCGGACCAGGCGGCGAGATCGCGCGGCTCGCTGGGCCCGTATCCCACTCGATACCGCCGAGCGAGTTCGGCGAGCGCCACGGCCCGATCCACCCCGGCGGCGGACCCTGCCGGACGCGACACCCAGGTCGGCTCGTTCCCTCGGTCGGGTCCGAAGCAGACAACGCCCCGAAGCGCCGCATGTTGGACGATGTGGATCCCGCGTTGCCCGGACGGATCGATACCCGCGGCCGCCAGCCGGTCGAACAGCTGCACGCGGGTCAGGGGACCGTCGCCGAGCATGTCCACGAGCACGTCGACGGACCTGCTGAGCGTGCCCTCGTCCAGACCGAGCTGGCCGTACCGGCGGCCGGCCCGCGCGAGCATGGTCGGTGCCAGCACGGCGAGCAACCAGTCGAGGTCGTCGGCAGCGACGAGATGGAGGGTGCGGCGCATCAGCCAGGTCCGCACGACCGATCCGTCGTCGCGCTCCCGATCGACGTCGCCGATGCCGGCTCCCGACGTTCGGGCCCGTGTCACCAGGGCCACCGCCGACGGAATCTGCGCCTGCAGTCCGACTAGATGACGCACGACGTCGACCGGTGAAGCCGCCTCAGTACCCGGCGTGAGCCATTGGGCGCGCATCCGCACACGTGCTATGTCGCTCTCCAACCGGCCCTCCTGCCGACGATGCTTGCCCGCGCGGAGGACTCGGCCGGATCTTCGTTCCCCGTGGTGGATCGTCGGCGTGGTCGGAGCGCTCGTGGCCGTAGCGGCGCTTGTGCTCCTGGCTCTGCGCAGGCGTTCCGCCGCCAGCACCGCTGCCCCAGAGCCGGTCCTCACGGCTGCCGACGAACCGATCCGTGACCAGCAGAGGTCCGGAGAATCCCCGGCGTACGCCCATCCTCCGAGCTGGACGGCGGAGCCGGCCGACGAGTTGAACCCGCCGGCCGACACTCGGCCCATAGAGCCGCCGCCACCGCCGTCCAGGGTCGAGCCATCCGCCACTCGTACGACACCACTAGTGCCACCGGAGTAGGCGGGCTTCAGGCGGCGGTGCCGCCGCCCGTCAGAGCACGCGTCGGCGGCCGACGCTCGAGAACAAGCCGATGCCGATGATCGCGAGGCCGATCTGGAACAGGATCTCGATCCAGTCGATGCCGGGTGTGGTCGCGACGCCAACCTGCTGGGCGAGCCACGTTCCGAGGAGGGCAGCCACGATACCGATGACGATGGTCATCAGCATTCCGATCGTCTGACGCCCTGGAAGGAACAGCCGAGCCAGGACACCTATCACGGCGCCGATCACGATCGCGCTGATGATTCCTTCCGATGTCACCTTGGGCTCCTTTCACGGGGTGTGGTGCCGGAGGATCTAGTAACCGAACTGGGGCTGTGTAAACCTCGGACGCTCCTCGACCGGACGCCGTAGCTCAGTCCGAGGACCGTAGTGGTCCGGACCATGCCCAGTCGCGGATCTCCGGCGCGTCCTCCCCGTGCTCGCGGGTGTACCGCCGGGCCCGGAGCCTGGTGTCGGCCATCAGCTGGCGGATTCCCGCTGCCCGCGAGCCGAGCGACGGCACCCGGTCGATCACGTCCATGACGAGGTGGTACCGGTCCAGGTCGTTGAGCATGACCATGTCGAACGGCGTGGTGGTCGTGCCCATCTCCTTGTACCCGCGCACGTGGATGTTGTGGTGGTTGGTGCGCCGGTAGGTCAGCCGGTGGATCAACCACGGGTAGCCGTGGTAGGCGAACACGACCGGCCGGTCGGTGGTGAAGAGCGTGTCGAAGTCGCGGTCCGCAAGGCCGTGCGGGTGTTCGCGATCGTCCTGCAATCGCATGAGGTCGACGACGTTGACCACCCGGATCCGAAGCTCCGGCAGGTGCTGGCCCAGCAGGTCGACCGCGGCCAGCGCCTCCAACGTCGGGACGTCGCCCGCGCAGGCCAGCACGACGTCCGGCTCGCCGTCGCCGCCGTCAGTACTCGCCCACGGCCAGATCCCGATGCCACGAGTGCAGTGAGCGATCGCCTCGTCCATCGAGAGCCACTGCGGCGACGGCTGCTTCCCGGCGACGATCACGTTCACGAAGTTGCGCGAGCGCAGGCAATGGTCGGCCGTGGACAGCAGCGTGTTGGCGTCCGGCGGCAGGTAGACGCGGATCACGTCGGCCTTCTTGTTGACGACGTGGTCGATGAACCCCGGGTCCTGGTGGGAGAAGCCGTTGTGGTCCTGCCGCCACACGTGCGAGGTGAGCAGGTAGTTCAGCGACGCGATTGGACGCCGCCACGGGATGTGCCCGGTGGCGTCGATCCACTTGGCGTGCTGGTTGAACATCGAGTCGACAATGTGGATGAACGCCTCGTAACAGCTGAACAGGCCGTGCCGGCCACTGAGCAGGTAGCCCTCGAGCCAGCCCTGGCACTGGTGCTCCGAGAGCACCTCCATCACCCGGCCGGATCGGGCCAGGTGCTCGTCGCTGTCGAGGATCTGCGCCTGCCACACCTTGTCGGTGTGGTCGTAGACGGCGTCGAGCCGGTTCGACTCGGTCTCGTCCGGACCGAAGATCCGGAAGTTGTCCGGGTTGGCGGCGACCGTGTCCCCCAACCACCGGCCCAGTACGCGGGTCGCTTCACCCGTTGTCTCGCCAGGCGCGGGCACATCGACCGCGTAGTCCCGGAAGTCCGGCAGCCTCAGATCGCGCAGCAGCAAGCCGCCGTTGGCGTGCGGGCTGCCGCTCATGCGGTGGTCGCCGTCGGGTCCGAGCGCTGTGACGTCCGGGCGCGGCCGGCCGCCGTCATCGAAGAGCTCGTCGGGCCGGTAGGAGCGAAGCCACTCCTCCAGCAGACGCAAGTGATCCTTGTTGTCGCGAACCCCAGCCAGCGGCACTTGATGGGAGCGGTGAGTGCCCTCGACGGCGATGCCATCGACCTCATGCGGACCGGTCCAGCCCTTTGGGGTGCGCAGTACGATCATCGGCCATCGCGGCGCGCCGTCGAGCCTGCCCTCGGCTGCGTCGCGACGGATCGTGGCGATCTCGCCGAGGATTTCGTCCAGGACGGCGGCCATCCGCTGGTGTACGGCCCCTGAATCCTCGCCGTCGAAGCCGCCGCTGACGACGTACGGGCGGTGGCCGTAGCCCCGCATCAGGTCGAGCAGCTCGTCCTCGTCGATCCGCGCGAACAGGGTCGGATTAGCGATCTTGTAGCCGTTCAGGTGGAGGATCGGCAGGACGATGCCGTCGTGCGCGGGATCGAGGAACTTGTTCCCGTGCCATCCCGTGGCCAGCGGCCCGGTCTCCGCCTCGCCGTCGCCGACGACGCACGCGACGAGCAGGTCGGGGTTGTCGAACGCGACCCCGTACGCGTGGGACAGCGCGTAGCCGAGCTCCCCGCCCTCGTGTACGGAGCCGGGGGTCTCGGGGGCCGCGTGGCTCGGAATGCCACCGGGAAAGGAGAACTGGCGGAACAGCTCGTGCATGCCCGCGGCGTCCCGGCTGACGTGGGCGAAGAGCTCGCTGTAGGTGCCGTCGAGCCAGGCGTTCGCGACCATCCCGGGCCCGCCGTGGCCGGGGCCACAGATGTAGACGGCACTGAGGTCACGTTCGACGATCACCCGGTTGAGGTGGGCGTAGACGAAGTTGAGCCCCGGGGTCGTTCCCCAGTGCCCGAGTAGCCGCGGCTTGATGTGGTCGGGCTCGAGCGGCTTCTCCAGCAACGGGTTGTCGCGCAGGTAGATCTGCCCGACGGACAGGTAGTTCGCCGCCCGCCACCAGGCGTCGACCCGGTTCAGCAACTCACCGGAAAGCGGTCCTTCGGAGGCGGTCGAGACGGTCGCGAGATCGGCCATGGGGTCGTCCTTGGAGTGGGCGGGTGCGGGCATCGTCGGCAATGTCGCATGCCACCTATCCATCATGCCGGGCCGTCACACGTCGCATGCCGTTGGACATGGCGCGTTGACCCGACTCTCATACCTGGTCTTCAGCTTCTTCCTCGGTCGTTCTCAGCCTCCGTGTCGAGGATGGCCGCATCGCTTCGAATGCCGACCAGAGAGGACAGTGGCCATGTGGGCTCAGTCGACCGCCTCGGAGATGCTCGGAGTCACCCCGACCGCGATGCAGGCGGCACTGGACCGCGGCGAGACGATCGCGAGCCTTGCGCATGGGTGCGGCCTTGACGTAGAGCTGGTCGTCGATGCCGTCGTGGCGGCCGAGCTCGGGGACATCGAGGCGTTGTCCCGCATCGCCGGCTTCGGCGAGGCCGACGTCGAACTGTTCGGCCTCGAGGTCCGTGCGTACCTCGGGACCTTGGTCACCAGCGGCGAACGGGCCGCCGAGGCCCTGGTCGAGGGCCGTCAGCCGGTGACGAGACCGGCGTAGTCGGGGTGCCGCTCGATCCAGCCCTTGACGAACGGGCATAGCGGCACGACCCGGTGGCCGGCCGCCCTGGCTTCGTCCAGCAACGTCTCCGCAAGGCGACCCCCGATGCCCTTGCCCTCGGCGGCGGGGTCCACCTCGGTGCGGACGGCCGTGACGACGTCGTCGTGCCTCTCGTAGGCGAGCTCGCCGACCCGTTCGCCCTCGAGGTAGGCCTCGTAGAAGCGCGGCGTCTTTCGGATCTCGATCGTCATGGACGCGGCTTTGGGTCGAGGTCGGCGCTGGTGTGGTGCGGGACCAGAGTCTGCCCGAGTCGTCCGGCCTGGAAGTCCTCGATCGCCTGGATGATCTCGGACCGCGTGTTCATCACGAACGGGCCGTATCGCGCGACCGGCTCGTGGATCGGCAGGCCTCCGAGCACCAGGACGTCCCAACCTGCGCCCGCCGCCTGCGGCTGGCTGTCGGAGGCCCGCATGGTCAGCGCGTCGCCGGCTCCGAACACGGCCAGTTTCCCCTCGTCGAGCGGGTGACCCTGCGGTCCGACGTGCCCGCGGCCGGAGAGCACGTAGACCAGCGCGTTGAAGTCGGCCGGCCAGGGCAGGTCCAGGCGGGCGCCGCTGTGGACCGTCGCATGCAGGTACGTGATGGGGGTGAAGGTCGAGCCGGGACCGTCGTAGCCGCCGAGCGACCCCGCGATCAGCCGCACGAGCGCACCACCGTCGGCGCTGGAGACGAGGCGGACGTCGCCGGCATTGATGTCCTGGTACCGCGGGGGCGTCCACTTCAGGGAACTCGGCAGGTTGACCCAGAGCTGGACACCGTGGAACAACCCGCCCCTGGTGATGAACTCCTGAGGCGGGAGTTCGCTGTGCAAGATGCCGGCACCGGCCGTCATCCACTGGGTCGAGCCATCGGTGAGCAGGCCGCCGCCACCGGTCGAGTCCTTGTGCTCGAAGGCGCCGTCGAGCATGTACGTGACGGTCTCGAAGCCACGGTGCGGGTGCCACGGTGCGCCCTTGGCCTCACCGGGCGCGTACTCGACCGCACCCATGTGGTCGAGAAGCAGGAACGGGTCGGCCAGGCTCAGGTCCATGCCCGGGAACGGACGGCGTACGACGAAACCCTCGCCTTCGAGCTGGCGTTGTGCCGTGACGACCTTGCGCACGCCGCGCCGGTCGGCCGTGTCCGGCAATTGCTCGAGGCGCGGCAGTCTCAGCGTGTCAGCCGTTACGGCAGGCATCGGTCCTCCTCGGAAAGTCTGCCACCGGAACGACCGTTGACGCGTCAATCATTCCCGCAGATGGTGCTGAATCACCCGTGAACTCGAGTGCAACCCAGCCGGGGAGTGGCGCGTCCTGCAGCACTTCTCGCCGACGCGCTGGTCATCGGAGGATGTGCACAACCTGACACGCCCGGAACCGACCAGGCCGCAGATGACAACACGACACCTGCAGCCTCGCCGAGGGCGACGCCCACCACGTCCATCCCGTTGCAGAGCAATGCCTTCCTGCGGGTGGGTTTCGTCAACGCCATGGCGCACGACGAGGCGGGCGCATCCACGGTCGAGCGGATGCCGGACACGACCATCGGGTTCACGAACCTGAAGAGCTATGGCTTCGCAGGTGACTTCGAGGGCACGTCACGTACGGGCTGGGAAACCAGGTGCGCCGGACAGCGACCAGGTGCTGATGGTCCGTGCAGGCGAGCTGATGGGGCCGGACGGCTCGGGCGGGCTTTATCACCGGGTCTACGTCGATATGCAGACCGGCTGAACCAGCGCTGTGCCCCGTGACGGCGACCGGGGCGGGTGTGAAGATCGTCGTGCAGAGCAGCGCACGCGGAGATGCTGCTAAGTCATCACGACGATCTTCACGACGCCGAGAAAAGTGGGGCCTTCACGACGCGGGAAATGCGACACGCAAGGCGCCCGGCGCGTGCGCCGGCACGGCCGGGTGGCGCGGGTGGATCACGGCGATCCGCTGGTATGGCGCGCCGAGTGGCGGCCGCGGGTCGGCTTCGCCCCTGTTCGGCCACAGCGCCATCGCCCGCTCGGCCTGTGCGGTGATCGTCAGCGACGGGTTGGCACCGAGGTTGGCCGACACGGCTGAGCCGTCGGCGATGTGCAGACCGTCGTGCCCGAACACCCGCTGGTAGGCATCGATGACGCCCGTCTCGGCTGACTCACCGATAGGGCATCCGCCCAGGATGTGCGCCGTCATGGGCACGTCGAACACGTCGCCGACGGTGCCGCCCGGAACGCCGTCGATCTCCTCGGCGGCAAGCCGGGCCGCCCTGTGTCCGGCCGGAATCCAGGTCGGGTTCGGGGTTCCGTGCCCCTGCCGAGACGTAAGCCGGCCGCGCCTTCGGAAGACCGTCAGCGAGTTGTCCAGCGACTGCATGACGAGCAGGATCACGGTCCGCTCCGACCAGCGGCGCAACGAGAACGTCTGCGCGAACGTAACCGGATGCCTGGCGATCTCGCCGAGAAACCGCACCGGGCGAGGAGGGCGCCCTCCGCCGTCGACGAGCAGCGTCCCCAGCAGGCCCATCGCGTTGCTGCCCTTGCCGTATCGCACCGGCTCGATGTGGGTTGTCGCGTCGGGATGGATCGACGACGTGATCGCCGGTCCCTGCGAGTAGTCGACGTCCACGCGTCGTGAGGTCGCTCCCAGCAGGGCTTCGGAGTTGGTGCGCGTAAGCTCACCGAGCCGACGCGAGAGTCTGGGCAGCACGGCCCCATCTCGCAGCCTGTGCAGGAGCGCCTGCGTTCCGAGCGTTCCAGCCGCGAACACGACCTGGTCGGCGACGAAGGTTCGCCGGGACCGGACCTGCCGCAGCCGATTGTTGATCAGGGACGCGGGACCGTTCGGTGTCCGCTCGACGTCGACCGCGTAGCCGCCGCCGTCGCGCGGGCGTACCGACCTCACCGTCGTCGAGGGCAGCACACGCGCGCCCGCGCGCTCGGCGAGGTAGAGGTAGTTGGTATCCAGCGTGTTCTTGGCGCCGTGGCGGCAGCCCGTCATGCATTCGCCGCGGCGCAGGCATCCGGACCGACGCGGGCCGACGCCGCCGAAGTAGGGATCCTCGACCTCGTTACCCGGCTCGCCGAAGTAGATGCCCATCGGCGCGTGACGAAACGTCTCGGCGACACCCATCCGCTCGGCGATCGACTGCATGACGGCATCGGACGGCGACGGGGTCGAGTCGTGCGTCACGCCGAGCATGCGTTCGGCCTGGTCGTAGAACGGTGCGAGCTCCGTTCGCCAGTCGGTGAGGTGCCGCCACTGGGGGTCCTGGTAGAAGTCGTCGTGCGGTCGGTAGAGCGTGTTCGCGTAGACCAGGGAGCCGCCGCCCACGCCCGCGCCCGAGAGCACGACGACATTGCGCAGCAACGAGATCCGCTGGATGCCGGTGCAGCCGAGCCTCGGCGCCCAGAGGAAGTTGCGAACGTCCCAGCTGGTCTTCGGGAAGTCCTCCGGCCGGAACCGGCGCCCGGCCTCCAGCACAGCGACCCGGTAGCCCTTTTCGGACAGCCGCAGGGCCGCAACACTGCCACCGAACCCGGATCCGACGACGATCACGTCGTAGTCGAGCTCGCCCTCGGGGGCGGTGCTGGTGGCGAGCGGCGGCCGGCGGTTCACGGACGCAGGCTATGCCGTGCACGACCCCGCCGTGGTCGACGGTCAGGGTGCTGTCAGGATGCGGGCATGCGTCTGGACCACGTCTCCTACGCCGCGGGCCCGGAGGGGCTCGACGCGACGAGCCACCGGATGGCCGACGCACTCGGCGTCGAGTTGGTCGACGGCGGGGTCCACCCGCGCTTCGGAACCCGGAACCGTGTGTTGCCGTTGGCGGGTGGGCATTACCTCGAGGTCGTCGACGTGCTGGACCACCCGGTGGCGGACAAGGTTCCGTTCGGCCAGGCCGTCCGGGCGCGTACCGAGGCTGGCGGCGGATGGCTCGGATGGGTCGTCGCCGTCGACGACCTGCCCGCTGTCGAGGCACGGCTGGGCCGGTCGGCGGTACAGGGCAACCGCAAGCGTCCGGACGGGTTCGAACTGCTCTGGAAGCAGATCGGCGTCATGGGACTGATTGCCGACCCCCAACTGCCGTTCTTCGTCTGCTGGGAGTCCGACCCCCGCGAGCACCCGTCGGTCACCGGCGATGGCAAGGGTGTCGACCTGGTGAAGCTCGAAATCGCCGGCGATCCGCATCGGGTCACGGATTGGCTCGGGGAGCCGGAGGACCATCCGCTCGACGACGTCGACGTCGAGTGGGCGGTGCCTCGAGGCCAGCCCGGGGTGCTGGCGGCGCATTTCCAGACTCCGAGAGGCCTCGTCCGGATCTGAACTCGGTGACAGTGGTCAGGCGTCCCTCTTCTGGAACAGCCACCAGCCGACGGCGAGGATGATCGCCGCGAACAGGGCGAAGATCCCACCTGACGTCCACCGGCTGAGGAAGTCGTAGTCGGGCGCCTCCGGGCCGAAGTCCGGCTCTTCCATCGCGAGCAGGAGCCCGCCCGCTGTGAACGGCAGGAACTTGACGACCGGCACCAGCCAGTCCAGCGCGGGAATGTTGGACAGGCCGGTGATCAACCCTTCGACGATCAGCGGGAAGACCAGAAGTATGACCAGGGCTGCCGGGAGGCTTCGGAAGAGCAGTGCGAGCGCGAAACCGAGCACTGCGTACAGGACCGTGTAGACCACGTAACCGGGCAGAGCCTGGTTGAGCGGATCCTCGGTGAGGCTCGGCGCCTCGCCCCAGAAGAGGAGACCGATCAAGTAGTTCACCGCGATCGAGAGGGCGACGGCGAGGACGGCCGTCGCGGCCACGACCAGGATCTTGGCGATCAGCAGCCGGGACCGCTGGGGAATGGCCATCAATGTCGGCTGGATGGTGCCGTGCCGGTATTCGTGGCCGATGGAGAACACCCCGATGATCGCCACGAAGATGGGCACGAACGGGATTGCGAAGGAGCCGCCACCGGTGAGGATGTTCCCGACCGTCACGGCGCCGAGCGCGTCGGCGTCGTCACGGGTCGCGATCGCGATGATCAGGGCGACGGCGGCAGACAGCACGATTGCCAGGCCGATCAGCCAGTAGGTCGACCGCAGGGTGCGGATCCGCACCCATTCGAAGCGGAGCGCGTCGGTCATGCGGCACCGCCAGGAGCGTCGTCGCCGGTTCGGACGTCCGGCGTCGCCGCAGGACTGGTGGTGGACGGGCTCAGCACTTCGGCGACGTCGTGTGCGACAAACTCCTCGGACTCGCCGGTCGCCGACATGAATGCCTGCTCCAGCGAGGCGCTCTGCGGGGCGAGCTCGTGCAGGACGACGTCGTCGCGATGGGCGAGCTCGCCGATGGCCGAGGTTTCGGCGCCGGCCACCATCAGCGCGCCATCGGGCTGCGACTCCACGTCGGCTCCCTCGCGCCGCAGGGTCTCGGCAAACGTGTCGGCTGACGGCGTGCGGACCAGGACGGTCGCTTGGGTGAATTTCCTGACAAAGCTGTCAACGGACCCGTAGTCGATCATCCGGCCACGACCGATCACGACAAGCTCGTCGGCCATCAGGGCCATCTCGGCCAGGAGGTGGCTCGAGACGAACACCGTCCGGCCCTGGCCGGCGAGCGACTTCAGCACGTCGCGCAGCCAGTGGATGCCATGGGGGTCCAGGCCGTTGGCCGGCTCATCGAGAATGAGCGTCTTCGGATCGCCGAGCATGGCCTGGGCCAACCCGAGTCGCTGGGCCATACCCATGGAGAAGCCCTTCGGCTTCTTCTTCTTGACCTCAGCGAGGCCGACGAGGTCGAGGACCTCGTCGACGCGCGGGGTCGGGATCCGGTTGGCCGCGGCGAGCATCCGCAGGTGGTTGCGGGCCTTCCGGGTCGGGTGGAAGGCCTTGGCCTCGAGGACGGCGCCGATCTCGCGCATCGGGTCGCGGATGTCACGGAAACGTTTGCCGTCGAAGCGTGTCTCCCCCCTTCCGTGGTCCAGATCGAGCATCAACCGCATCGTCGTGGACTTGCCGGCACCGTTCGGTCCGAGGAAACCGGTGACCACACCGGGTCGGACCTCGAAGGAGAGGTCGTCGACGGCGACCTTGTCTCCGTAGCGTTTTCGCAGCCCTTGCGACGTGATCATGCGAACTCCCAGTCAGAACCGGAGGAACGGGAGTGACGCTAGTGACTTACGGGCACGGGCGTGTACTCCCCCGAGTGGAACCCGCGATAAGATCGCAGGTCGTACCCCGGCTCAGGGCGCGGCGGGTTCGGCGTGGCGGGCGAGCTCGCCGACGGCGAGGGCCAGTTCGGTGGCCAGCTCGAACGAACGCTCGTGGTGCGGGTGGCTTCGCATCCACAGGCACACGGTCTGTACGACGGCACCGGACCAGGCGGAGTCGCGACGCAGCGCGAAACGCACGGACACCGGCCGCGGCGTGAACGAGGTGACGTCGTACCACTGGCCCTCGCCGAACGCGAGCAGCGGGTAGCCGTCGGCGTCGTCGTAGACCACTTCGTACTCGCGGCCGCCGAGCAGACTGTCGTACCAGGACCGGTCGCCGGTGGGTTGAGGCAACGGCATCGGGGACGGAGCAGCGGTACGAGCTGTTAGAGGGGCGGGGGCGGCCGGTGCCGGCGTTGCCCATGGACTGTCCGACGGGGGCTTCTCGGTCAGTACCGATCCCACGACACCGAAGCCGCTCGCCATCTCCTACTCACCCTCCCCGCAAAACGCGGTGCTCGGGCACAACGACCCCCGAGATGCCTGCGACCATATGTGGCCAGGGTGGAGGCACCCATCCGTCGTGCAGGAAGTGGCCACAACCGTACGACACGGTCAGCAGGGTGTGAAGTACCGGGGCGCCAAGGATTCCGTGGCGTGTCGGCGGGCGGTCGGTGCGGATTCGATGACGCTCTCGGACGAATCATCAGGACGGGAGGACGAGGTTGATCACCCAGCTCACGAACGAGATCACCAGGCCACCGAGCAGGGCCGCCCAGAAGCCGTCGACGTGGAACGGCACGTCCAGCAGGTCCGCGATCCACGAGGTGAGGAGCAGCATGAGCGCGTTGACGACGAATGTGAACAGGCCGAGCGTGATGACGTACAGGGGCAAGGAGAGGATCTGGACGATCGGTCGCACCACGATGTTGACCACCGCGAACACCGCGGCGATCGCCAGAACGGTGAGGACTTCGCCGGTGGTCGTGGAAGCCTCGATGTCGATGCCGTCGACGATGAGGGCCGCGATCCACAAGGCGATCCCATTGACGACGAACCGGATGATCAGCTGCACGCAGGGAGCGTAGCGGTCGCCGTCTTCCGTGGGAACGAACAGCCGTGCAGGCTATCGATCAGGCTGGGCCACGGCGACCGATTCGGCCGGATATGGCGCGGGGGTCGGCTCCTTACCGGCGCCGGTGCGAGCGCTCTGCACCAGCGCGATTCCTGCCAACACAACCAGGCCGCCAAGCACCTGCACCGTCGTCAGCGACTGCTGCAGCCAAACCCAGGCCACCACGGCAGCGAGCACCGGTTCGGACATGCCGACCACCCCGGCAGCGGTGGGACCGACGTGTTGAAGAGCCGCGAGGTTGAGCGAGTACGGGGCAACCGTGCCCAGAACGATCACCCAGAGGATCCCGGCCCATACCGGGACGGTGAACGAGTCGAGCGCACCCAGCAAGGGCGTGGCCTCGGCGAGTGGCGCGGCGTCGAAGGCCCACCACGGCTGTACCACCGCCCAGAACAGGGCGCCGAACCCGAACATGTAGAAGGCCGCCGAGGCGGGGTCACGGGTCGCCGTCGTGTGCCCACCCACCAGGAAGTAGGTCGCGACGCACAGGGCCGCCCCGAGTCCAGCGGCGACACCGACCAGGTCGAGCCCCGTGTCCCGCCACACCTGCGCGACCATGGCGAGGCCGCCCATCGCCAGCCCGATTGCCAGCCAGGTGCGCCGCCGGACCTCCTCGCGGCGGATCACACGTGTGTAGAGCGCGACAAGAACCGGGGCCGTGAACTCGAGCAAGAGCGCGATCCCGACCGGGAGCCGGTCGATTGCCACGAAATACAGCCATTGGACGAGAGCTGCACCGGCGACACCGAGCGCCGCCAGGGCCGGCAGCTCGCGGAGACTGAACCGTAGCCGGCGGGGCGCGACGCCCAGGAGCGCGAGCCCGAGCCCCAGTGCTGCTCCGGTGCACCGCAGCGCGGACAGCCGCGCCGGTTCCATGCCTGCCTCCAGCACGACCTTCGCCACCGAGGCGTTGACCGAGAAGAGCACGGCCGCGACGGTGACGAAGACATATCCGCGGTGGAGGTGACCGGTCCCCATGGGCGACGACATTAGCGTCGTCACTCAACGGTAATGACTGCGTCTCGATGTTCGGACCTTCCTCCAGCGTCTAATCTGACCGGCATGGCGAGGACTCCCCGACTTCGCAAGGCGCTGGATGCACTGCCGTCGTACAAGCCCGGTCGGCCCGCAGCCGACTCACGGCAGACATACAAGATCTCGTCAAACGAGAACCCCTACCCGCCGCTTCCCGGCGTGCTCGAGGCGGTGACGCAGGCGGGAGGGACGATCAACCGGTATCCGGACATGTTCGCGACCGGGCTGACCGCGGCCCTGGCCGATCGGTTCGACGTTCCACCCTCGCACGTCGCCACGGGCACCGGCAGCGTCGGTGTTCTGCAACAGATCGTCCAGGCGACGGCGGCCGAGGGCGACGAGGTGGTCTACGCGTGGCGGTCCTTCGAGGCCTATCCGATCGTCGTGGGCATCGCGGGCGCCACGTCGGTGGGGGTGCCTCTCGACACCGATGCGCGGCACGACCTGGAGGCGATGGCGACGGCCCTCACCGAACGGACCCGACTGGTGCTGGTCTGCACTCCGAACAACCCCACCGGGCCGGCCGCGCGAGTCGACGAGATGGCGGCATTCCTCGATCGCGTGCCGGAGGACGTTCTGGTGGTCGTCGACGAGGCCTACCGTGAGTTCGTCCGCGACCCGAAGGCCGCCGACGGCCTGGCACTGTATCGGGACCGTGCGAACGTCTGCGTGTTGCGGACATTCTCCAAGGCCTACGGGCTCGCGGGGTTGCGCGTCGGTTTCGCCATTGCGCACGAGCCGGTGGCTGACGCGCTCCGCAAGACCGCGGTGCCGTTCGGCGTCTCCGGAGTCGCCCAGCAGGCGGCGATCGAGTCGTTGCGTCGCGAGAGTGCGTTACTCGAGCGGGTCGAGGCTCTGGTGGCCGAGCGGTCCCGGGTTCGCGACGGGCTTCTCGACCAGGGATGGGACGTACCCGAGACCGAGGCGAACTTCGTCTGGCTGGCTCTCGGCGACGCCACCGTCGCGTTCGCGCAGGCGTGTGACGACGCAGGCATCGTCGTGCGTCCGTTCCCGGGGGACGGATGCCGCGTGACGGTGGCCGAGCCGGAAGCCAGCGACCTGCTCCTGCGGATCGCCGCAGATTGGCGCGAGAGTCACACCTGACGTGCGGACGGCACCCGGGTTCGGGGGGCGAAACCCGGGTGCCGTCCCGGAATGGCCGTTCTCAGCAGCAGAAGGCCGGGCTCTGGGTCACGCTGACTGGTTCCGACGCGGCTGCGACTACGGGTGTTGCCACGGCAGCCGTCATTGCCAATGCCGTAAGCGTGATGGCGACGAGCCGCCGCATCCGGGTCGTCACAGGTACCTCCGTAGGTAGGACTGGCGCAGGCGTGACACTTCGTAGTGAAATAGCGTCATGGCGATTCGTCAAGCGCATGGTGACCCCAATACCGACTCCCGGACAGCTGTCGGTAGGCGCATCCGCTCCGTCCGGCTCGAAATGGGCCTCTCCCAGGCCGAGGTGGCGGAGGGGATGCTGTCGGCGAGCTACGTATCGCTGGTCGAGAGCGGACGTCGGCAGCCGGCCACCCCGGCGCTCCAACACATCGCCGAGCGGCTGGGCGTCGACCTCGGATACCTGCGCGACGGAGTCGATGCCGAGGTGCGGCGCCGCGCCCGCCTCGCCCTCGGGCACGCCGAGGTGGCGCTGCGCCAGGGCGATGTCGACGATGCCTACCGGCGCTTCCGCGAACTGGAAGACATGCCTGGGATCGGTGAGGACCAGGTTCGTCAGATCCGGATGGGCCTTGCGCTGGCAGCCGAGCGGCGCGGCGACCTGGAGGAGGCGCTGTCGCTCCTTGGCGAGCTTGCCGAGACGGCCCGCCGATCTCCGACCGTCAACCCGTGGATGGACGTGGCCGAGGCTCTGTGCCGCTGCTACCGCGAAGCCGGCGATCTCGACCTCGCTATTTCGACCGGCGAAGAGGCGATGCGCTACGCGGACGAGCTGAACCTCTCGGCGAGCGACGAGTACGTACGGCTGGGTTGCACGGTGCTCGCCGCCTACTTCGAGCGAGGGGATCTGGCGAAGGCCACGCTGATGGCCGCCGACCTGGTCCGGATCGCCGACGCAATGGGCGCACCGCACACCCGCGGTGCGGCGTACTGGAACGCCGCACTCATGGCCGAGTCGCGCGGTGACATCGCCCAGGCGTTGGTGCTGGTCGACCGCGCACTGGCCCTGTTCGGCGAGAGCAACGACCGTCGCAATCTCGGCCGGCTACGGGTCACCTACGCCTGGATGTTGCTCCAGCAGTCTCCGCCCCAGGCCGAGCAGGCGCTGGAGATGCTCGACAAGGTTCGCGGCGAACTCGTCCTGCACGGAAGCACCGTCGACGTCGGTTACTGCGACACCGAACGAGCCCGAGCGCTGCTTGCGATGGGTCGCGTTGCCGAAGCGCGTGCGGCTGCCGAGGCGTCGCTCTCGGGTCTGGGCGAGAAGCCACGGATCGAGTCGGCTCAGGCCGGCCTGCTGCTGGGCCGGGTGCTCCGTGAGCAGGGCAATGTGGCCGGGTGCCTCGAGCAATGTGCGGCTGCGGCCGGGCGGCTCGAAGCCATGGGAGCGTCCCGGCAGGCGGCCGGTGCCTGGCGCGAGCTCGGCGACCTCTACCGCGACCTCGACCGCGACGGCGAGGCTCTCGACGCGTATGACCGGGCGCTACGCGCGGTGCGGGTGACACCCGCGGCCGCAATCAGTCCGGTGGTCGGGCCCGTGGGCACGGATGCCGGGGTGGTCAGCACCATTTGACGGCGATGTAACTCACGAACTTCACTGGTCGTCCGCGCCCCCGGGCGGCCGCGGCGCAGCGCAGGGGAGTGCGCGTGCGGCCCCCCGGGGGCGCGGCATTTCAGCTCGAACGAGCCGGCTCCGGGACGGGCGGTGGCTGTGCCTGCTCGACCTCGGCCGCGCGGGGGCGTTCGCCACTGACCACGAGCGCAACGCCGAGGACAACCAACAGGCCGCCTCCCAGCACGATGGCCGTCACCGGTTCGCTGAGAATCAGCCAGCCGAGGAACACCGCGACGACCGGGTTCACGTACGCGTAGGTGCCGACGAGCGAGAGTGGAGCATTCGCAAGCGCGAAGACATAGGCGGTGTAGCCCAGCAATGATCCCACGACGATCAGGTACCCCAGCGCCAGCCAGCCGCGGGCAGGCACGTCGCCTGGTGTGAAGCCGTTGACTTCCCCCGCGACCAGTGACACGGCGGTCATGATCACACCGCCCATGAGCATCTCGTAAGCCGTCGCGAGGAGGGCACCGCGGGGCAGTCCGAGCCGCGGCGAGAGGAACGAGCCGAGCGCCCAGGACAGTGTGGCCAGCAGGATGACCAGAACGCCCCAGGGCTCCACGTCGTCGATCCCGCCGCGAGGGAGGCTGATCGCGGCGATCCCGCCGAAGCCGACGAGGACCCCCAGCCAGGTCACGGCGCGCGGCCGCTCACCGCCGAACACGCGCAGTAGCACGAACCACAAGGGCACGGCGCCCACGATCAGGGCGGCCAAACCGCTTGGCACCGTCTGCTCCGCGATGGCCACGAAGCCATTGCCCATCAGAAGAAGCAGCGTCCCCATGACTGCCGCTGCGCGCAGCTCGCGCCAGGAGACGCGCAACGATCCGACCCCACGCCGCAGCGCCAGGAATCCGATCAGGAGTGCGGCCGCTGCCAGGAACCGGACACCCATACCCAGCAGGGGTGGTATGTCGGCCTCGACAACGACGCGGATCGCCAGGTAGGTGGAACCCCAGACGATGTAGACCGTGACCAGCGCGGTCCACACGGCGGCCCCACTGGCCCGACCCTCCGCAGGTGTCATCACCGTCTCCTCCCATGGTTGCTGTCACCCATTCTGGTGGTCTGTGCCGTCGCGCGACAGCGGATATCGGCCATGGACCCGGTACATCGCGTCAAAACCGCCGGGCTCCGAAGCGGCCGAGCTCCGTCACAGCTCGACCGGGGTGCACAGCCCGCGCGACCCCGCTGGTCGGGGTTCGGAAGCTAACCTCCTGGCCGCCCTGCTGTTTCCCGGCCGATGCTGGGTACCGTTGAGGCGAGAACCGGTCGTGGCCGATGGCTGGCGCGCTCGTCGTCAGGCACGCGGTCACGGCTCCTCCGTCCGAGCCCGCGTGCCCACCCCTACGTCGTGGGATCGGATGGTCGACGCGCCACGACCTGGCCGTAGCGGCGAACCCGCTGGCCGACGACGCGAAGGAGAACGATGACCGTCGAGAGTGCCGGCACAGCGGCGACCGCGCCGACGGCGCAGGCCGAGTCCGAGCTCGTCCAGTTGTTGACCCCCGAGGGGGAGCGGGTCCCCAGTCCGGACTACGACCGACTGATCGACGACGTCACCGACGACGACATACGCGGCTTCTACCGCGACCTGGTCCTGGCCCGGCGGGTCGACACCGAGGCGGTCGCGCTCCAGCGGCACGGTGAGCTGGGCCTGTGGGCGTCGCTGCTCGGCCAGGAGGCCGCCCAGGTCGGGTCCGGACGGGCGCTCCGGCCGCAGGACCACGTCTTTCCCACCTACCGCGAGCACGGGGTCGCCTGGTGCCGAGGCATCGACCCTGGCCTGCTGCTCGGCCTGTTCCGCGGCGTCGACCAGGGCGGCTGGGACCCACGCGAGAACAACTTCCACCTCTACACGATCGTCGTCGGAGCCCAGACGCTGCACGCCGCCGGCTACGCAATGGGTGTCCAGCGCGACGGAGCCGTCGGCACCGGCGACGCCGAGCGCGACACGGCGGTCGTCGCCTACTTCGGCGACGGAGCAAGCAGCCAAGGCGATGTCAACGAGGCGTTCATCTGGGCCAGCGTGTTCAACGCTCCTGTCGTGTTCTTCTGCCAGAACAACCAGTGGGCGATCTCCGAACCGTTCGAGCGCCAGACCCGGATCCCGCTGTACAGGAGGGCCGCCGGATTCGGCTTCCCCGGTGTCCGCGTCGACGGGAACGACGTCCTCGCCTGCCTCGCCGTGACCCGCGCCGCGCTTCAACGCGCACGCGACGGCGAGGGCCCGACCATGATCGAGGCGTTTACCTACCGGATGGGCGCGCACACGACCACCGACGACCCGACCCGCTACCGGCTCGCGGCCGATCTCGAGCACTGGAAGCTCAAGGACCCGATCGAGCGGGTCAAGGCTTATCTGACCCGCTCCGGCGGTGCCAGCCACGAGTTCTTCGAGTCGGTCGATGTCGAGGCCGAGACGATGGCCGAGCACCTGCGCGAGTACTGCCGGTCGCTTCCGGACCCGTCGGCGACCTCGATCTTCGATCACGTCTACGTCGAGCCGACCCCAGCCCTGGTCGCCCAGCGCGACGAACTCGGTGCATACCTGGACTCCTTCGAGGGGGCCGACCGATGACGACGATGGCGCTTGGCAAGGCGATCAACGCGGGCCTTCGCAAGGCGATGGAGGGCGACCCCAAGGTCCTGGTGATGGGGGAGGACGTCGGCAAGCTCGGCGGTGTCTTCCGGGTCACCGATGGACTGCAGAAGGACTTCGGTGAGGACCGGGTGATCGACACGCCGCTGGCCGAGTCGGGAATCATCGGCACCGCGATCGGTCTGGCGCTTCGCGGCTACCGTCCGGTCTGCGAGATCCAGTTCGACGGCTTCGTCTTTCCCGGCTACGACCAGATCGTGTCGCAGGTCGCCAAGATGCACTTCCGTTCGGGTGGACGGCTGCGGGTGCCGATGGTGATCCGGATCCCGTTCGGTGGCGGCATCGGCGCCGTCGAGCACCACAGCGAGAGCCCGGAGGCCTACTTCGCGCACACGCCTGGTCTCAAGGTCGTCGCCGTCTCCAGCCCGGCCGACGCGTACTGGATGATCCAGCAGGCGATCGCCCTCGACGATCCGGTCGTGTTCTTCGAGCCCAAGCGTCGTTACTGGGAGAAGGCCGAGGTCGCCGAGGACGGCTCGCCGGACCTGCCGTTGGAGGCGGCCCGCGTGGTCCTGCCCGGCACGGACGCGACGGTGCTCGCGTACGGGCCGATGGTCAAGACCTGCCTGGACGCCGCGTCTGCTGCCGCCGAGGAAGGCCGGTCGCTCGAGGTCATCGACCTTCGTTCGCTGTCCCCCCTCGACTTGCCCGTCGTGTACGAGTCGGTCCGAAGGACTGGGCGCTGCGTGGTCGTCCACGAGGCACAGCGGACGCTCGGGATCGGAGCCGAGGTAGCTGCGCGGGTCACGGAGGAGTGTTTCTACTCGCTGGAGGCACCCGTACTTCGGGTGACCGGCTTCGATACGCCGTACCCTCCCGCGAGGGTCGAGGAGGAGTACCTGCCGGACCTGGACCGGGTGCTCGACGGCGTCGACCGCACCATGGCGTACTGAGGGGCCCGGCATGAGCGACGTTTCGCAGTTCAAGCTCCCCGACGTGGGCGAGGGCCTGGCCGAGGCCGAGGTCGTGTCCTGGAAGGTCAAGGTCGGCGACACGATCCGGGTCAACGACGTCATCGTCGAGATCGAGACCGCCAAGTCGCTGGTCGAGCTGCCGTCACCGTATGCCGGTGTTGTGGAGGGGCTCCTGGTCGACGAGGGCGCGACGGTTCCGGTAGGGACCCCGATCATCGCCGTGCGCACGGGCGCCGCCTCTGCCGCACCCGACACGCCGGCCGAGGCGGGCGCCGAGCCGGGAGCGCCCGGCGGTGCCGGCGAGGTCGGCGGCCCGGCCGAGGACCTGGTTCCGCCGCCGGCCGAGCCCGACGAAGCTCGGCAGGCCGTCCTGGTGGGTTACGGCCCTCGAACCACGACCGCCAAGCGCCGCGCCCGCAAGGGGCCGAGCGAAGAGCCTGATCATGGCGAGGCCGAACCGGTGCGGGCGTTGGCGAAGCCTCCGGTGCGCAAGCTCGCCAAAGATCTAGGCGTCGACCTGACTGCCGTGACGCCTTCC
>Ga0126304_10000206_pt1 | contig 21011 bp, 26 predicted proteins | sample Plot25_FD_92538 | JGI IMG/M metagenome (GOLD analysis project Ga0126304, IMG submission 92538) | Serpentine soil microbial communities from UC McLaughlin Reserve, CA, USA - Plot25 | ecosystem: Environmental > Terrestrial > Soil > Grasslands | place: USA: UC McLaughlin Reserve, Lake County... | reverse complement strand
GCTCGTGCGGGTCCATGCGGATACACATCCCTTGTTTGGAGGTCAGAGACCAAACAAGGATGCCGCAGGGCCCGCATATAGTTCAACCCAACCATCATCCACGCTTCCATGGGGCGCTACCGCGGCGGGCGCAAGCGAGGGAGTTTTCGAGATTTACCGATCTACTCCGGTGACCCCGGAGGTCACAATCCTATCTTTGAGTATGTGGAGACCTTCTATAACATCTGCCGACTCCACTCATCTCTGAGCTACAAGAGTCTAGCCGACTTCGAGGAGGATAGAATAGAAGAAGCCCGGTGCGTACAACAACGTCGCGCGTCATCCAGTAGCTGAAATAGTGCGAGCGTGAGGGGAAGCCGCTACCCGACTCGCCTCCCGGTCTTTCCGCAGCAAAGGCGAAGGGAGTTCTGATCACGCGTCCTGAGAAACGCACGGAGCAGGAGAAGCTGATCCTCAGCGTATGAAGACGGTCGACCCCCAAGTGGGGAAGTGCACTCAACTGTTTGAGGAGTTCGCCAGGTTGTTCCGGGAGAGAGTCGATTACGTCGACGACGCAGCTGGGCGCAACAGAGCCCGAGCAGTGCTACAGCGGTGGATGGAGGAGGCCAAGGAGTCCGAGATACCGGAGTTGAAGGCGTTTGCAGCGAAGCTTTTTCAGGACATACAAGCGGTAGTAGCGGCGGTGGTCTGGCCCCACAGCCAGGGGCAGACCGAGGGTAGGATCAACAAGCTTAAGCTCATCAAGAGATCGATGTACGGACGCGGAAATTTCGATCTGCTGAGGCACCGCGTGCTGTACGCTTCGCCAGCTTGAGTACTCGCTCTTCTACGCGGCGACAGCCTTGGCACGAGTCATCAGATTCTCGGAAGAATCGCTCTGGCGGGAGAATTCCAACTAACCGAAACGGGTTCTTAGCTCACTAGCCAAGCCTTTCATAAGCTCGTCACGATGGTAGTTTCGCCGCACGAAATCTCTGCCCTTGCTACCAAGGGTATACATCAGGCCAGGATCGCTTAGGAGCTTGCTGATAGCAGTGATGATGGCTTCGGGGTCCTCCGCCGGTACAGTCAAGGCACACCCTATTTTATCTAGGAACTCGACGGCTAATCCTTTGCCTGCGTACACTAACGGTCTGCCGGTAGCCATGTATTCGAATAGCTTGAAGGAAACAGCCGTTTCGTTGAGAGTAGGACTGTTTCTAACTTTAGCGAACAAGATGTCGCTCTCTCCATATACCCTCAAGAGTTCCGTCCTGTCCACTATATACCCTCTAAATATGACATTTCCTACACCGAGCTTCTTGGCCTTGCTCCTGAGCTTCGGTAGTTCTGGTCCGTCACCTGCCAAAACGAAATCGACGGTAGGTAGCATCTTGGCCGCGTCTAACAGAGGCTCTAGGTTGTAATTGTATCCAAATAGACCGGCGTAGGTTACTATCGGATGTCCTCCTCTGGAAGGCTTGTTAGTCTTCTGTGCCACTTCCAACAGGTCCGGAATTATACCGTTGGAGACGGTGATAGCCTTTCGGGGGCTAAGTCCGCTTTCAATAAGCATGCGAGTGACTCCGGGGGTAGCTCCGACTACTAAGTCTGCTCGAAATAGGGCAAAAAGCATGTACTTCTCAAGAGCCCACATCCCGAACCTCATTATTGGGGAACTTCTTGCGGTCTCTCTTGCGTACTTCCATGTAATATCGCGAACATCCCAGACGAACCTCGCGCCCTTAGCTCTGGCAACGATCAAACTAACCGGTCCCAGAAACATACTTGGAGGAGAGCATATTACAATATCCGCAGGTACCGAAACCGCACGCGCTGCTAGGCAAAAAGCCATAATATGTTCACGAAGCGCTCGTACAATCAGTTTGCCCTTGTGAGGATGGAAGCTAAAGGCTCGTCTAATCTTGTAGGGGAGCGTACTATCGTGGTGCCTCAGAGATATTCCTTCGTAGAGTGAGGGTGAAGGGTGACTCGGCTTCAGGGTCACAACATGGACGTCGTAGTATTTGCTTAGCATATGAGCCATCGAACCGAGGCGGTTAGCACCGGCATTAGTTTCCGGAGGGAAGACTTGACTCAATAGCAGTATCCTCTTCATGGTACGTTGGCTCAACCAAGCTCTCGACAACAACAGCTCCATAATAGCCTCCTCCAATCACACTGAAGAGGTAGGTTAGCGCGAGCCGACACTGAGCAATCTGCAAAGTCGAGCATCAAGTCGTGGCCCTCCTCAATAAGCACGTTCTCGAACCGCTCTAGCACATGCCCCGACTGTACTCTCTGTGGTGTTCCGATCCAATACCCAGGTTGCGGTCTCTGAGGCATCCTCAAACCTCCGACTAACACGTCTGATATTTCACGTTGTGGTGCTGGCCAATGTGCATCAGGTGGATTAGCGCCTCCTTTGGTGTGGATGTGCTCCTCAGCGCCCTCGAAATCACTGCCCCTTTAATGGATTGAGGACGTGAACCTATCACGGTTGCCGCCAGCTGGTTTTTCTGAGCACTCATGCGGCATTGTCCCCGAGCCAGATGAGTGCAGTCGCCTCGGCAAAGGCTGCCGCCCGATGCTTGAGTTGCGCATCGGAGAATAGCCTATCCACCTTCGCGTTTGGTTCCAGGAACTCCTTTATTTCAGGGAGCCGCATCCGCAGGGCCTCCCGAATCGCCTCCCCCAGACCCCTCCCGATCCACTCCGACTGCTGCACATCGAAGCCGCGCTTATATCGAGCCTTTCGTATCTCCTCCGGTATTTTACCCCGCGCGACCTCCCGCACGATCCACTTCCCGAAGCCGCTCCTGAGTTTGACTGCAGTTGGGATCGCAAGGCCGGTCTCCACGAGACGGTAGTCCAGGAACGGCAATCGGCTCTCAACACTGTTGCCCATCGAATTTCCGTCCTCGTAGCGCAGAAGCGTGGGCAAGCTCACGTGTGTGACGTCGTGCATCTGGCGTATCCGCAGGGGTTCGTTGGGGTCGAAGCCGACGTATTCACATCTGGTGTCGGGCAACTTCAGCACGGTACCCAAACCCGAGCCGCGGGTGTACCGGTGGCGCATGCGCCAGTACATCGGTGCGACACGCCCAAGCTCCACCATAGCTGTCGACAGCAATCCCAAGGTGAAGGTCAGGGCCTCGCCGAAGCGTCGCTGCCGCTGCAGTCGGCGTAGATGGAATATGAGGAACTTCCGGTAACCCATAAAGATCTCGTCGCCACCCTGTCCTCCGAGTAGGACCTTGATGCCTTCGTTCGCCACGGCCTGGAAGACTTGGTACTGCCCGATCCCGCTCGCCGACGTGAAGGGGGCGCCTTGGGCGTCGAGGGTCTTGAAGTAGGTGGCTGCGATCTCCCCCATCGAGGGTCGGATAGGCCGCACCTTGATTCCGGCTTGTTCGCCCAGTTTCTGCGCCAAAGGTCCCTCGGTGTGCGGATCCTCGGGGTTGCCGAAGGTGAATCCTAGCACGTCCCCGTGTCCGCTCGAGGTGGACAGGGCGGCAATCGTCGATGAGTCGAGTCCCCCACTAAGCGATATGGCGACCGGAACGTCAGCCCGGAAACGGACGTCCACGGCATCCTCAAGCAAGTCTGCTACCAAGCCGATCAGTCGTTGCACAGGCTTGCGGGCCAAAGAATCAGTCAGGGCGTCGACCCGCTCGTCCAGCCGGTAATAGGCGTTCAGTTGCGCTCCGAACTTCCCTGCCTCCGTCACCGTTGCCTTCAGGTAGTGGGCAGGTTTGAGCGCTTTTAGGCCGACGAACGGCGAGAGCTCGCCATAGTCGTAGACCCACAGCCGCAACCCCCGCGCCACGTAATCCAGGTTGGGCTCCAGCCTCAGGTGGCGGGCGATCACACCGCATGTGGAGGCGAAATACAGGTTGTTCTCGTCCACGAAGTAGTATAAGGGCTTCACCCCGAAGCGGTCCCGGAACAGGTACAGGCACCCTTCGGCCCTGTCGAAAAGCGCAAAAGCGAACATGCCATTGAACCGTTCTGCGGCGCGCACGCCCCACTCCTTGAACGACTCCAGAATTACCTCCGAGTCACTGCGCGTCGCAAACGAGTGCCCAAGGCCAATAAGATCCTTCTTAAGCTCGACGTAGTTGTAGATTTCGCCGTTGAAAACCAAGCAGTACCGCCGCTCGGTATCCCACATCGGCTGGTTTGCCTCGGGCGAGAGGTCGATAATGCTCAAGCGGTTTGCGCCCACGACCAAGTTCGCCCGCTCACCGGCTACGGCATCGGTCGCCTGGTGGTCGGGCCCGCGCCGGTACTGACTTTCGACTATCTCCTCGACTAGATTTCGCATCTTATCGATTCGACCTTCTGTGGAGAAAATTCCGGATACGCCACACACGACCAAACACCTCCTACGCTATTTGAAACTCGCTACGTATGCATCTGCGATCAGACTTACCAGACGGCACCTATTTGCATGAGAAGTCAGCTGCATGCCGTCCCAGCATAATCCCCGTTTCGGCGCCAAATACACCATTACGCGCTTCCTCGACAACTGAAGTTGCCCCCGTGGCTATCGCTCACATCCTCCAAACAGTGCGATCATCTCGTCTGCCACCTTCTCACCGGAGAAACGTTTCTCCACCCTTTCGCGTCCCGCATCTCCCTGCCGCTCCCTCAACTCGGGATCCTGGACCAGTTTATCGATGGCCTCGGCCATGGCCGCAGGATCTGCGGGTGGCACCATCACCCCCGCACCCTTATCCAAAAGTTCAGGAATACCGCCAGTGGTCGTGGACACGACGGGGACGCCGTAACTCATGGCCTCCATCAGAGAGATCGGTATACCCTCGTGCTCGCCGCCTCCCAAGTCCAAGCTCGCAAGGGCCACGATGTCTACCTTGGCCCTGCGATAGAGGTCCATAACCTCTGAATGAGGAAGCTGGCCGAGGAAGCTGACATTTTCCGCTAGTCCCAAGGCTTCCACCTGCCTTCGCAACTCCTCCTCCAATTCTCCTTCTCCTGCCAGCCACAGTTTCAGGTCCACACCGTGCGCCCGCAGGATAGCAACCGCCTTGATAAGGTATCGGTGACCTTTGACCGGAATGAATTGTGCCGGACAGCAGACTACAGGAGCCCGTCCCTGCCTTGCTTCATCCTTGATCTTCGAAAGGTCGGCTAGCTCCACTCCCATGTGCAGCACGAAAGCCTTCGAGGAGACTGCGATCTCCGCAAGCCCAGCCTTACTCAGACCGCTACGAGAGATGAAGCGCACAAAGCAAGCCCGGGAGACCTTCAAAGATAACAGTGCATCTTTAGCGGCACCTGGCAGAGCGGTGGAAATGTCCCAATCGGTAATATCCCACGAATGGGCTGTAAAGCTCCAGGGGATGCCCGAAACCTCGCTGGCGACAAGCGCCAGGGTGGCCGTGGTCGCGGCCCAATGGGCATGGATATGATCCGCTCTCCACTCCCGTGCCAAGCGTGCCAGCCACAAACCTTTGGGATACACTGCAAGGTTCTTTAGAAGAACTTTGGCGCTGCGGCTCCGGAACAACCAGCTCAAAGCTCTAAACGTCCTAGAAGGAGCCCGCACGAACGCTTCTGCAGCTCCCTTCGCGATAGGCGGAGATAGCAAAGGTTGGGCACAAACGTACTCTAGCAGCGGCTTGGCGTCCGTGTGCAGCACCGACCCTCTAGGATACATCGGCACGACCAGAACGTCGTGCCCCTGTTTCCTTACCTCTCCTACCTCCGGGATCAAGAACGCCTCCCCTGGACCGTAGGGCATGCTCGAGGTGACGTAGATGATCCTCATAGCAGCACGACCTCTGGAGGGTGGCACAGCTCTGGGAGAATTCGAGAAACGTCGTTACGAGCTGTTTGCCAAGACCCTGGTCGAGGTGCCAGTAGCTTTCCAGCCAGCATCCTGCCCCAATGCAGCGCCAACCACCAACGACGAGTGCCAACGTTATCTCTTATCGATCTTTCCTCTCTGATCGGATTTTCCTCTTCCGGTACAGGCCGAAGTGCTCCTTGGCGATAGCATCCCAGGAGTAGCTGGCGTTGTTAACCTCAATTGCTTGCCGTCCCATCTCCCGCAATCCACTGAGCTCAAGGCGCGGGCCTTCGGGGTCCATCGGCACGATTAAAACTTCGTGCTCCTGTCTCCTTACTTCTTCTACCTCCGAGATTACAAACGTCTCCCCTAGACCGTAGGGTATGCTCAAGGCCACGTAAACGATTCTCATCGCAACGCCATCGCAAAGAGACGAACGATACACCAAAAGGATTAGCGTTAGGCTGACATGACTTGTTCGGAACAAAGCCCTTGTCCAGGTCACAATTAGTGTATTGGCAGCAAGCGCGTCTAGCTGACATCTTGCAACGGTCCCCTGCCACGCGTGAATGATAGATTCCCAGCGAGCATCGCTTCGTATAACTCCTCGTAGGCCTCGGTCATCGTCTCCACACCGAAGCGTTCAGTGGCACATTTGGCAGCGACTGTCCCCATTGCCCTGCGCATTTGCGGGTTCGTCGCCAAGCGGTTGACTGCTCGGGCTAAGGCCTCGCTATCGGCTTGGGGTACGAGCAACCCGGAGCTGCCATTCTTGATCAGCTCTGGCACCCCGCCTACCGCAGTACTAATCACAGGTTTTCCGGCCGACATGGCCTCCATGATCGCGAGTGGGTTGCCCTCCCAATCAGAAGATAGCACGAAAACATCCGATGCCGCCAACACCTCCGCAATATCGGGTCGTAGGCCCATAAAGCGAACTCTTCTGCACAATCCCAGGGCTTCGACTTGCTTCTTCAGCCGGGTCTCCTGCTCCCCCCGCCCAACAAGCAGAAGATGTGCGCGCGGATGCGCCGCAGCACCTTTGGCGAAAGCTTCGAGGAGCAGTCTATGGTTTTTCTGGGTCTTGAGGTGGGCCACGCACACAAAAATTATGTCCTCAGGCGCGAACCCTTCCCGCCTTCGCCATACCTCTCGGGCGACCCGGGGACTGCCGTAGACCTCGACTGGTATGCCGTAGTTTATCGAGGGAAACCCTCGGATCCCGTAGACCCGGGAGATGCTGGCTGCCACCTCTTGTCCTATGGCTACCGGAACTACGCCGCGCCGGAAGGCTAGGCGGTGTAGCCAGATACCCGGGCGATCCACCTCGCGCTCAGCTAGGTTGTGCACGGTGTGCACCATGGCGGGAACGCCCCGGTACAGCATGGGCAGCAAGGCGTAGCGGAGGGCATTTAAATGGGTATGAACCACATTAGGTCGAAAGCGGCGCAAGGCGCGGACGATCCTGCTAAACATCCGCGGATCGAAGCCCGGTCGCTTACCCAGGTTCCACACAGGGACTTCATCCTGCGCTAGCAACTCCTCCAAATCTGAGCCAACCGGTTCATATAGGCTGACCGCCCTCACCTCAAACCGCCTGCGGTCAAGGGTTCGCATCAAGTGGACTGCCATCCGCTCGGCCCCCCCCGGGCTGAGATCAGGGGAAATGTGCAAGACCCTTACCATTGGCGCCAGTCTCGCCCCTCTGGTTTTGCTATCGTGTTTTGCGTTGTTCTGAGCGAGTAGAGCGCAAGGATGGAGCCGAAGAGGAAGTAACCTATCTTGTCGACCTCCCAGGACGTCGCCAGACCCATGACCGTATACGCAACGAGTCCGAATAATAGGCCTACGCCCACAGCCGAGCCGCGACCCACGAGCGCTAAGGCTTGCCTGAACGCGAGGAACAGCACGCCCAAAAACAGAGCCAATCCCACAAGGCCCAGTTCGCTTGCGATCGAGAGGAAGATGTTGTGGGTCGTCGCCGCACCCTCTCCTTGCTCATAGTTCATGGACGCAGCGAAAGACGAGTACGTGGGGGCGACATATGGGAAGTTACCCACCCCGACACCTACGAATGGGCGGAGCGGGTGGGAGAACATCATACGGAACGCTGCGTCCCAAATTTCCCATCTGCCCGCCCAGGTTTCCTCGCTTTGGTACTCGGAGAGAGTTGCGTACCTGTCCGAGATGGTTCCGCCGAGCGCGGGGACCACGTAGATTGTCCCCGCAAATACCAAGCCTAACAAACAGTATGTGACTAGAAGGCCCTTTATCGAACGTTTGGAGGCCGCGGGCATCCAAGAGATTAGCAAAGGCGTTGCGAGGAGCGCCACGAGCGCCGCCCGAGACTCGGTGGCGAGCACCCCGAAACAGAAAGGTAAAGCCAGCACGTACTTGGTTACCGAGAAACGTTTGCTTAGCATGTAATAGGTGACGAAGAACACGATCACCAGGAGTCCCCCATAATCGTTTGGATGCAGGCCTCCCGACGTGAACCGGCCACTGGCAGCGATATCCTCGGTAGGCGCGGGCAGCGCGTAGCCAAGAGGTATTGACAGGACCATACCTAAGGCTACGATTGCCCACAACAAATTGAGCTCCCGCTCTTTCAGCAACCCGATGGTCAGTACTAGGCCGAAGAGGCCGAGGAAGGTGCTCGTCTTGAACAACGCCGCTTCCTTATTGATGGCCCACAGAATCGAAACCGTGGACCAACACACTAAAGCGAGTAGGGTTAGCACCAAGGGCTGCTGGAGCAGGTGCCACAACTTTGCGTACAATCTACGGTCCAGCAGCAGCCTAAACCCGATGGACGAGAACGTCACCAACGCGATGGCCTTGATCCCGCTGCCAAAGAAACCAGTAGTTAGCAATCCTTCAAAGGGAAGGGCTGCGCCGAGCAGAAAAGCGCCCAGGCGCCACTCCAGCAGGATCGCGAAACCGGTGAATGCCATCAGGACGACGCCCATCGCCACATATAGATCGAAATCATCCTCGAGTATTGACGCTTCGGCGACGAAGGCACCTGCAAGGACCCCGAAGAGCAGTACGCAAGCGCAGAGGAATAGAAACTTAGGCAAAGGTTTCCTGGTTCGAGCTAGGATCACTTACGGCTACTTACGATGTTGTGTCCTGCGTCTTTAAACCGTAACATTGCAAAAACAATAAGCTCGCCGACAACAAGGACGCTGGCTAATGTTAGGCACGCGCTCAGGGCCGTCTTGGGCACTACCAAAAGAAGCAGTGTCAACGCCGCCACCCTCGCCAGGTTGTTTGTCGCTTCCAGCCTCGGTACGCCGTGTGAATGAACCAGTAGATTGAAGATCCCCAGGTAAATCGTCACAATGGTCGCCAAACCCAGGATGATAAAGATGGGAATACTGGCGGTGTAAGCCCCACCGAGCAGGTAGTACTGCGCAAAAGCCGTGAACCCTAGGGCGAAAAGCGCAACGCTGAAAAACGCAGGGCCCAGTCGGAAAAAGCGCCGACGGAACGCCAGGCGGTCAGAGCTTGAGCTGAGCGCCGTGACATCTGGCAGGATCACTGTCCGCAGTGCCTCGTTCACCAGCGAAAACGCGGCCATGAATATCAACCCCGCACCGTAAAGGCCGACTTCTGTTTCGTTCGCCGTCCGCGCCAGCATAAACTGCGGTAAATAGAAAAGTTGTGTGTAGCATATCGCCGAAAGGGCTACCCAGATGCTATAAGTGAACGCCGTTTTCAATCTGCTGTAAGCGCTGCTCCGGCAGGCATGGACCGCTGTCGCTGACCAATATGGACGGTAGCCGCTAAACCAACTGTAGAGTATTAGTCCTATCAGGGGCAGGGCGTACAAAACGCCGAGTACGCTAGTCGGCGAAGCTTCGTAGAACAAGAGCAAGGTGCCGATGCCGAGGAACCTGAGGACGCCGTAGGTGAAAGTATAGCGACTGAACGAGCGGAAATCTCGCCGAGCCTGTTCCGCCGCGCGCACCGTAGTCCAAATGCTCTGGAGTCCTCCGGATAGGAAAGCCAGGTAAACCAAGCCACCATAGCCACTCAAAACGGGAAGGACCTGCATGGTGATCCCTTGCAGAACGAACGCCAGCGGTACTAGTGCGAGCAATGACAAAACCTTGAAGCCCAGTATGGTTCTTATGTACCCGGCTCGTTCGTCGGGGGAGGGTTCGATGTTGTAGATGCGAACTAGCGTGATGCTCAAACCGAAATCGAGAATGAGCGACAACATGGTCGTGAACGAGATGGCCAGGGCCAGTCTGCCAAACTCTTCCGGCCCGAAAGCCCGCGCGGCGTAGACGGTGATCAAGAATGCAGCAAAGTTGTTGAAGGCGTTCGCGCCCAGAATACCAGTAAACTTCTGCAGCAGGTTCTCACTCCACACGCCACGCAGGGTTCCTGCCAAATTGCCCGCAAGAGTTCGTGTCCAAAGATTACTCACGCTTCAGCGCTCAACGTAGATACGGGTGTGTTTTTCGCCCGGCTCTCGGCCGCGTGTCGGCAGCAGATGAGTAAAGCCAGGGCGGACCAGACTTCCGAAAGGCTCCATCACGTTTCCAAGATGCTGCGGTATAGCTCTCGTTCGTGTTCGTCTACCAGCTCAGTGTTGTGCCACAGCAAGGTGAAGTCGCCGTCAAATAGCTTGCAACGCTCCTTGAGCCTGACGATCTCTCGCCGGGCTTGCTCGAAGGTTAGGCCCATGTAACGCTTGCCCAAGGCGCTAGCGTCCATCACGATGAGTGGTTGCTCCCGCAACCTCAAGACTGCTGAGGTCTTCAGATTGAAAACCTGGTACTCGTAGCAAACCCCGCAGCGGAAACCGATGCGGTCGGCGAAACTGAGGGTAGCGTCGTAGTCGAGACCACTATTCTCCCACGCCTGCCAGGTAGTCGGAGCCTCCCATCGCAAGTAGTGCTGGCGTCCGCCCCACTCCCGTTGCACTATGTCCTCGGTTTCGGCCACTTTCAGTAGAACGTGGAACTCACGCCGCACCCGCTCCGGGTCGCGGAAGGTGTTGTAACTCGGGTGAATGCCTACCTCGTGGCCGCGCTCGGAGATGCTCCGCAGCAACTTCCTGATCCAGGGCTCGTTAATGGCGTAGTTACCGTCGATCATCCCTGCGCTGCGGTCGGTCAAGAAGTTGAAGCTGCTCCTCAAACCGTACTCTTCGCTGAGGTCCATTATGAAGCCGAAGGTGTTGCACAGGTCAGCAGCCAGATCCCCCTGCCGAACTTGCGCGAACGACTGGATGCGTCGCTTGGCCACCACGGGATACTTACGCCTCACCACGTCGTCCACGACGCCCTTGAGCGTCCTGGGCAAGCTCTCGGTGCAGCGAGGCCGATCCACGTCGTGGCTGAGGCATACCCTGAATGCTCGTCTCTTTCGCCTCAGGCCAGGCCACAGACGCTTCAAGGCCCACCAGAGCACTTCAAGATACTCATTCACTATGGGCCTGTCCAGAAAGGCCTCTTGGTATGCGAGAGAGGCTTCAGCGGGGAAGCGCACCCTGGCGTCTCTATCCAACTTGACGACCTCCTCATAGCGAGTGAGCATCAAGAAGGCACTGCCAAGAATATCAACGCCCAACGTTGCTTTCGACCGGGAAGCTTCGTAATACGAGCCTCCGGGCAACCTAGCTCCATAGATGATGGGTACCCTTGGCGACACCAGCTTCGCATCGACGGAGTCTTCCAAGACTCTCCACAAGTCTAGTGGCTGATTGGGTAATGAAGCGGGCATAAGCCACTCGTTTTCAGGGGTTTGGAAAAGAACATCCGCCAGGATGAGTTCTTTACCGGAAGTATCCCCCTGCAAGCTGACGCGAACGTCGCTGCGCATCTCTTCCCTAGCCTGATACTCGAACCCCAGAAACCCCGTCAATAGTACGTCGTGGATGTATCGACGCTCAGCGCGATATGTGGGTGGGTGAGAAATCTGTAACATACGGGTCATGTTCTCTTACCAGGTACATGGGAGTCGCCCAGCAGCGCCTTGGTCATGTCCCGTCCGGCCATCAAGAAACCCATCCGGCGGCTGAAACGCGTAATGCGAAAGTATGGTCTCAGCGCTCCGCCAAAGCTCCGGAAGAAGCGTTCGACGGGCTCGATAACCGAGCCTTCAAAGTCGAACTTTTCAGTGACGGTTGAGGCGAACTGAAGAGCCTCCCACACGAGCAAACTCATCGCGCCACTGTTGCGAAGATCGGGGTCAATCCCACTCATTAGATAGTAGGCTGAATCTTCATTCCAGACGATGTAGAGCGCCGCGTGTAATCGGCCCTGTCCATCTTCCGCAAAAAACATACGGCGTGCCTGTCGTTCGGCGCAGGTAGCGTCCAGGCGCCGGACGAGCTCCCGGCTATAGGGAAGTTCGAGGCCCTGACGTTTGAAGCTTAGGGTATTGATGTCGAGAAACCGTTCGACGTCTAGGTCGGTGCGCACGGCGACCCGCTTCTGGGCCTTACGGATCTCACGACGAGCATTGGATTGAAACTCAGCCCACACCAAGTCCAGATCATCCAGGGGTTCGATCACGTAGGTGTAGCGGGTCGTCTGCTCGAAGCCGGACCAGTAGAACGGTAACCAGTTGCTGATGGAGTAATGAAACCGTTGGAGAAAGAAGTCGTGTGGTGGTAGCCCCGCGATGAGCTCAGTCATCAACTCCTTCTGCCGGGCCAGCTGCCCAGTCTGTTTACCCTCCGAGGGCGCCAGCCAAGGCCCGAGCGTCTGGGTTAGCGGCGGCATGCTCAATCCCCTCAGCCTGAGCCTTTTCTCCGTTACGTAGGGCAGTCGTGCCACCACTCTGCCGTCCCTCGACACCTCGACCGCTCCCCATGCGCCGGGCGCCACGGCGTCCAACCACCAAGGCTGCTGGAACAAGGAGTTGGTTCCGAGAGACGCCTCCGTCTCTACGGCCACATTTGCCTTGGCAGGGTAGCTCATGCTAGGGCCTCGCGTAGGGAATCTGCCACATGCTCTTGGACCGTTCGCGAGATCTGTGGCCAGAAGGGCAAACTCAAAACCTCGCTTGCAGCCTTCCAGGCTTGGGGTAGGTCGAACTGCAGGTCCGAGTAGACGGGGAGGGCATGGACCGGGATCGGATAATAGACCGTCGCGCTAATATGGGCTTTGATGAGCTTCTCCTTTACCTCGTCGCGGCGTTGGTTCTTAATCCGCACCGTGTATTGATGGTAGACGTGTTCTGCGTAGGCCGCTTCGATAGGAGTTGCGATGTCCGGCACGTCCTCGAGCAGTTCGTTATATCGCTCTGCGATCCGGCGCCGCTGTGCGTTCCACTGATCCAGATGAGGTAGCTTCACCCGCAGAATAGCAGCTTGCAGTTCATCCAGCCGCGAGTTGTAGCCGACAACTTCGTTGCGGTACTTCTCCTTTGCCCCGTGGACCCGGAGCATCCGCGCAAGCTCGGCGATCTTACTATCGTTCGTGGCGATCAAGCCGCCATCACCACAAGCTCCCAGGTTCTTGGAAGGGAAGAAGGAGAAGGCACCTATATCTCCGATAGTGCCGAGCTTTCGTCCTTGGTATTTCCCGCCAAAGGCTTGAGCCACATCTTCAAGAATGAAGATATCGTACTTCTCGGCCAAAGCTAGGATAGGAGCCATATCTACACCGTGTCCAAAGAGGTGTACTGGTAAGATGGTTTTAGTGCGGGGGGTGATCTTTTCTTCTATAAGTTCTGTGTCAAGATTGAAGGTGCGTGGGTCTATATCCACAAAGACTGGCGTAGCCCCCACGTGGCTAATTGCCTCCGCAGTAGCGAAGAAGGTGAACGGTGTTGTAATCACTTCGTCTCCGGGACCTACGCCAAGAGCATGCAGGCTGATGAATAGAGCATCAGTGCCGCTGTTTACGCCAATGGCGTACCTTGTGTTCAGATATCGGGCAACTTCCCTCTCGAACGCCCGGACCTCTGGGCCCATGACGAACTGGCCAGACTGCAGAACACGGTTGACGGCATCTTGAATGCTGGGTTTTAGAGTTGCGTATTGCGGCTTCGAGTCTAGCAGGGGGACAAACTCATCTTTGCTTACCATCAGACTCTTCGTATCTTGGTTTGGTCCGACTTCCGATAGGTTACTCCCCGGCTATCGACGGCTATATCCCCGCCGCTAAAGTCGAGGACGTCACCGTAAGCACTCATCCAACCGATGATCTTGGCAGGCACGCCTGCTGCGATGGCGTAGGCAGGAACGTCCTTAGTGACTACCGCGCCAGCCGCAACGAAAGCGTACTCATGCAAGGTAACACCGCAAACAATGGTAGCGTTGGCCCCAATGCTCACCCCGCGCTTAACCAGGGTGGTGAGGTAATCGTCCCGGGTGTTACGTGGGTGCTCGCTACGTGGGGTGAGCACATTGGTGAATACCGCGCTGGGACCGCAGAAGATGTAGTCTTCCAAAAGGACACCGTCATATACCGACACGTTGTTCTGAATCTTGCACTTGTTCCCGATCCTAACATTGCTGGCTACCATTACGTTTTGCCCAAGCGAGCAGCTCTCGCCGATGGTGGCTCCTGCCATCACGTGACTGAAGTGCCAAATCTTCGTTCCATCGCCGACTTGCGCACCCTCATCAATGTATGCTGACTCATGTGCATAGTAACTTCTCGCGATATTCACTCCGGCTCCTCTCATAAGAAAGCCACTCTGTTTCCGGCGATTTCGCGCGTAACATTGCGCGTATCGAGTATCAGGGGCGCAAGCTCGACAACGCGCCGGTAATCGACGTCGCTATGATTGGTAGTGATAATCACGAGATCTGCGTTGCGTAGAACATCGCTCGTAAGCTCCACACTCATCGCACGCACGTTATGGTCACTAATGACGGGAAGCCAGGTGTCGTGATAGCTCACTTCTGCTCCGGCCTGCTGAAGTTGCAGATACACTTCGATGGCTGGGGACTCACGACAGTCACTTAGGTCAGCCTTGTAAGACATACCGAGCAAAATGATTCTGGAGCCGTTTAGGCATTTCCTCACTGTGTTGAGCATCCGGGTGGCTTTATCCACCACAAACTCGGGCATCTTACGGTTTGTCTCACCGGCAAGAGCGATAAAGTGAGTTTGAAAATTGTACTCACGAGCTTTCCACTCCAAGTAGTGTGGATCCAGCGGAATGCAGTGTCCGCCGACGCCGGGCCCAGGATAAAAGGGCATGATCCCAAAGGGTTTGGTAAAAGCGGCGTCGAGCACCTCCCAGACGTCGAGCCCCATGCGATCGCATAGCATAGCAACCTCATTGGCTAGGGCGATGTTTACGGCGCGGAAGGTGTTTTCATAGACTTTGACGAGCTCGGCCGCCTTGGTGCTACTCACCGGCACGATGTGTTCAATGGTCTGATTGTAGAAGCACGTTGCTACTTCTAGGCTAACAGAATCGCTACCCCCGACGACCTTGTTGGTGTTCTTCGTCGTGTATCGTTTATTGCCAGGATCTACACGCTCCGGGGAGTGGGCCAGAAAAAAATCCACGCCAGCTTTAAGACCACTCTCTTCGAGAATAGGTTTCATTACCTCCTCGGTGGTGCCGGGATAAGTGGTGGATTCAAGGCTAATCAGCTGTCCGGGGCGCAAATTGCTAGCGATCTCACGGGTGACGCTCTCTATATACTGCAGATCAGGAGTCAGACCGGCACCCAGCGGCGTCGGCACGCAGATCACCACGACGTCAAGCTCACGGACCGCCTCCAAGGACGTGGTTGTAGAGATCAGACCTCGCCTGAGTCCCTCGTGCAGATCTTCGTCTTTAACGTCGCTGATGTAACTCCTGCCACTGGCGACCATCTCGGCTCGTTGGTGGTTGTGGTCTATGCCCACTGTTCTAAAGCCAACCTTGGTCTTCTCGACCAAAAAGGGGAGGCCCACATAGCCAAGGCCCACTACCCCAACACAGGCAGTACGATTCTTGATATTCTCGATGGTATGATGGGCCAAGGATATGACACTTGTGGTCATCTCACTTGTGGTCATCTCTCAAGAGCTCCCGACTTTGAGCGGGGTCGCCGCTATCTGCCCTCGGGGCGACGTGAGGCCAGCATAAGGCGTGCCTTCCACCGAAACGGGCTGGCCGCCGGCGTCTAGGGAACGCTGCAACGCATCCAGTGTTCGGACGACGCGTAATCCACTGTGACCGTCGCTGACAGGACACCTGCGCTGTGTCAAACACTCGACGAAGTGTTCGCATTCTAGCTTCAACGGCTCGTCGTTAGGTAGGTGGGGTGTAACGATATCCCCAAAGCGAAGGTCGATGTACTCCGCGTAAGATCCGTCCTCTGGTCTCCGCGCACCCTTATCATATATTTTGAGTTTCTCGTCTCCAGACGTGTCGTCAAAGACGGCCATCTTCTCGCCACCAACGACGGTGATTTTTCTTTCCTTATGAGGATCTAACCAGCTCACATGGAAATGTGAGCTCTTGTCGTGGACAAATTTGAGATACCCGAACACAACGTCTGCAACCCCATTGTTGAGAAAGGAATGCCCGGTGGCCTGTACTTCAATGGGCTCTTGATCTATCAAGTACATACTGACCGACAAGTCGTGCGGGGCCAGAGACCACAGTGCGTTTTCATCCCGACGAACGATTCCTAGATTAAGCCGATGCGTGTAGATGTAGAAGATCTCGCCCAGCTCTCCGGAAACCATCATCTGCTTTAGTCGCGTGATCGCAGGATGGTACTCCAGCAGATGACCCACCATTAAGATAAGGTCCTTCTCGTCGGCCAACCTAACCAACTGGATTGCGTCTGCGGGAGAAAGTGCCAGGGGCTTCTCTACGAAGACGTCCTTATCAGCTAGAAGCGTCTGCCTAGCAAGGCTGGCATGTGTGGGCGCTGGAGACGCTATTACCACAGCATCTAGCTCATCATCGGCGAGAAGCTCCTCGAAATTTCCAGTGAAATGGGCGTCGGGGTACAAGCTCTCTAGCCTCGCTCCCTTGCTCTCATCTAAATCACAACCGTATTTCACCTTAACCTGCGGAAAGCCACTGAGACTTCTCATCAAGTTGGGGCCCCAGTATCCGAGCCCCACGATACCCACGCTTAAGGTCGACATTCTCTCCTTCTTATCTACACACTTTAGGCTCTATGCTCGACTCAATAAATCCTTGCGTGATGGTAGTCGTAGTATCCGCTTCAAGGAGGCTCAGCATTGTTCATTACTGTGCCCAGCAAGTTAGCTCCTGCAGCCTCCAACGTGCGCATGGAGTGCCGGACAGATCCTTTGCGCGTGTTCTGGAAATCGATTACCAGCAGGACACCATCCCCTTGGGCAGCGAGTATAAGCGGATCAGAGACCAGCTGCGTGGGAGGAGAGTCCAAGAGCACATAATCGAATCCCTGACGCGCCTGATCCAGCAGCTGTGCAAAGCGTCTAGAGTACAGGAGTTCCGCAGGGTAGGGCGGAATAGGACCAGCGGTCACTATCTTCAGCCCAGGCAGCGGCGATTCTTGCCAGACCTCTTGCAATTTACGTTCTCCCGTTAAGAGGTCCACTACACCCCTCAGGTTTCGCAGCCCGAAGAACTTGTGTAGCGCGGGTTTGCGAAGGTCGCAGTCCAGAATGAGCACGCTCTTGTCGATCTGCGCTAGCACCACGCCCAGGTTTGCGCAGGTGATACTCTTGCCCTCCATCGGACCAGGACTGGTCACCACTATCACCTTCGATGGCCCATCCGCCAGCGCGTACAGAAGGTTCGTGCGTAGAGCACGGTAAGCTTCCGAAGTAACGCTATCAGGGCTCGCGACCGTCACCAGGTGTTCGGAGAATTGGTCGTTCTCCTGCTCCCCTTTACGAGACTGGTTCCTGAGTCGGAGGTGAACCATCTATAATCTCCCTTTGACCTTAAAAGTCTTGAACGAGGGGATCACGCCGAGAGCGGGAACTCCGAAGATCTGCTCCGCTTCCTGCGGCGACCGCCACCTGTCATCGAGGTGCTCGAGCAGGAAGGCTAATCCCAACCCCAGCAAGCCTCCCACTGCCAGCGCCACGAGGGTGTTGATCAGAGGTTTTGGGCTTACAGGAGCCTGGGGCATAATCGCCGGTTCCCATACTGTGGCGGTAACGGCGTTTGCCCTTGGGCTTACATCGGAAACTTGCTCCGAGAACTCCTGCCCGATCCTGTTAACGATACGTTGAGCTTGCCTAGGGTTCGTGTCCTTATATGAGACCTCGATGAACTGGGTATTCGGGGGGACTTGCTGCGCGCTCAGATCATTGAGTAAGTCTTCCGGAGACTTCTGTAAGTTCAGTTCGTGAGTGACGGCCTCTGCTACGGGAAGAGTGTCGACCGCCTCTGCCATGGTGACGGTAAGCTGCTGCAATCCCGTAATATCGCTGCCAAAGTTGAGCGGTACGCCGCTGTCATCTCGCTGTAGTCCCACCAGTATCTTGATCTTAGCTTCGTACACAGGCGTCTGGAGAAGGCTGAATCCCACGGCCGCTCCCACGAACAGAACTGCAATCAGTGTGATAACCCAGATCCGCCGTCGGATTATCTGAAGGGGTTCCCGTAAGGAGTTTGAGTGTTCCTCATCTTGAGGAACTTCCACGAGCGTGAGCGGACTAGACTCTATGTTCATTGGATTTGTACGCTTTTTACGATTAAGCTGCATATCGTTCAAGACTGACCTACCCCTTGCGCAATCTGTGCGTACTTTATGAACGTGGCAAATGAGGTAACCGGCACCGATAGCCACCGTCTTCCAGTTCGGCTTCCCTCATGCACTGACCGACGTTCGTCCCTGAACGATACCTCATACAGAAACCTCTTAGGAGCAGTTCACGAAGCATAAACCTGCAAAACAGTCGAAGGTGTGCTCCTGGTATGTGGTAAGCATACGCACTAAAGTGCCAGGATAGCGCTGTTTGATCAGATGATGAGGCAACCGACGATAATGAGTCCTCTTTATGAAAGTATGGAGGGCTTGTGGACGATTGTGCTTGGCGGTGCTCAAGAGGGTCTTCGGGATAGGCGAGACGCTGGCGACCACGTTGGTGGGGCTGGTCACGAGGATCGCCGAGAAGGTGATCGCCTACACCTACGGCTTGTACATTAACCGACTCCTCGGAAGACCGCAGAGGCTCATCAAGGCCTTGTGGGCGTAAGATTCTCGCAACACTCATCTAGGCTCGCGGGTACACTCCTTCATGTGGTCAACCGCTCAGCCTGCTTATTGACGCGGTCACACACCTCTTCTGCTTGGTCGTTGGTTGATATATGATCTCCACACGCCATGCATGTACGGAGTCTCCCTCTGCGCTTTTCGGCGGTCTAATGCTCTGTTCCTCAAATGCGGTACACATAGGCGTGTGCCAAACCGAACGGAGGAAGGAGAAGAGAACGTGCCGAAGCTGCTTTACACCCGCGCCCGAAGATGCCGAAGAAGAATGCAAGATCCACAAACTCGCCGGAAGTCGCCACGCCCCCGGCCATTGGATCTTCAGGGCTCGAATCATCGCCCTCAGTTGGAAAGGTTTACGCACCGCAAAGATCGCCGAAGAGCTTGACTCTCACCCAGAGACCGTGTTGAAGCGCCTCCACCGCTTCAACACCGAAGGTCTAGAGGGCCTCGGAGACCGTCCCCGCGCTGGACGCAGACCCCGCATTACCGTTGGACGCCGAGCGCTCCAAGATCATGGCCCTGGTCTCCAAGAATCCGCCGGGCAAGCTGCTCACCGAGCCGGGCGGCACTCTCCAAGCCGAAGACGCGACCAAGGCCGCCTACTGTACCCTGGAGACGCTCGCCGAGGCTGCTAAGGAGATGGGCATCGAGATCAGCCGCTCTCAGGTAAGGCGTATCCTCCTACGTGAACGTGTCAGGTGGCGAAATACTCGGCCCTGGGCTCAGAGCTCCTACCTTAGGAGTTCGTCCCAAAAGGTCCAGGATCGTCGAACTCTACACCAACCCACCGCCGAACTCCATGGTGGTCTGCGTGGACGAGCTTGAACCGGTCACGCCGCGTGTCGTTCCTCCGGCTCCGGGATGGTCGCCGGATGGGAACCGCATCAAAGTGCCTCTGGAATACAGCCTTAAACGCTTGGTGTGAGTTTTGAGATCACCATCCCAACAAGTCGGCAACGGCCAGGCGGGGACGACCGAGTTGCTCGTTGAGCCAGATGCAGAAGTTATGCAACGCCACTCTCGCCGCCAGGCGGGCTCGCAAGCCTTCCAGCTCATGGGGCCGCTCCCGCCACAGACCGAAGGTGTTGAAGAGCTTGTCGTAGACACTCTCGATGATCTGGCGGATGGAAGCCACCCACCGCCTCAGATGCTTGGACCAGCGCTTCTTGCGGAAGTTGCGTTTGGGCGGGTGGATGATGCGCACCCCGTAGCGATCGAGCCCGCGCCTATGGTTCTCTTCGCCCTCAAAGCCTTTGTCAGCCACGTAGGCTCCCGAGAAAGCCGATCCTACGCTCAGCAGCCGAGGATTCGGTCGATGTCGTACGGCGAAGAAGCTCTCAGCTACCTGCTGGTCGGCGGTCGAAGCGGCACAGAAGCCAAAACCCGTGACGACGCCTGTGGGATCTGTGGCTACGAGCAAACGGAAACCCTCGTACCATCCCAGGCTATTGCTCCATCCAATGTCTGCACGACCAGCCAGCCATCCTTCGCCCCGGCGCTTGGCATCCCGGACGGGCATCGCTGAGCTGTCGAGAGCTTGGTATGGGCATCTCTGGGTCTCCATCGTGTCCGCCAGATGCAAGGCTATCTCCTCGATGAGGCCCAGGCTGTGGCGCACCAGCCGATTGAACTGAGAGCGGTCGGGCAAAGAAGGGAAGGCACCGATCAGACGGGCGCTTGCATAGCGGTAGAAGTCCCTCTCGCTCGTGAAGCGTGCCCATCTGGCGAAGATGGCGAGGGTGAGGACCTCGCTGGGGCTCAGGGATGCATCTGGTCCGGGGTGTTGTTCCTTTTGCGGACGGCACTGGCAGAAGTCGTCGACCATGACGTAGAGTATGGTGAGGAAGGTGTCCACATCGACCACGAGTCGGTTCCTTTCCCTTCGGGGACTGGTATAGGCAAGCCGACTCTAATCCGTGGGCACCTTCCACTCAACTTTCGACCAAACAATTCACACCAGTGGTCCATGGCCCTTGTTGCAGGGCCACCCCGAAGGGATGAAAATAAGGAGAGGTCGTCGCCTTGGTCCGACGTCGGCTTTGCTTGGTGCAACCAAAGCCCGTACACACCAGT
>Ga0126304_10000203_pt1 | contig 21064 bp, 17 predicted proteins | sample Plot25_FD_92538 | JGI IMG/M metagenome (GOLD analysis project Ga0126304, IMG submission 92538) | Serpentine soil microbial communities from UC McLaughlin Reserve, CA, USA - Plot25 | ecosystem: Environmental > Terrestrial > Soil > Grasslands | place: USA: UC McLaughlin Reserve, Lake County... | reverse complement strand
CGGTAAGGAGATCGGCTACTGCAAGGGCAAGGGCGGCTCGATGCACATCGCCGACCCGGCCACTGGCAATCTCGGCGCAAACGCGATCGTCGGCGGCAGCGCCGGCATCGCGACGGGCGCGGCATACTCGTCGAAGTATCTGAAGAACGGCCGCGTCGCGGTCTGCTTCTTCGGCGAGGGCGCGCTCGGTCAGGGGCTGCTGTATGAGGAGCTGAACCTCGCACAGCTCTGGAAGCTGCCGGTCATCTTTGCCTGCGAGAACAACGGCTATAACGAGTACACGCACTTCTCCGAATCAACGGCCGGAGACGTCGTCGCCCGTGCGCAGGCGTTCGGCATGGCCACGGACACCGTTGACGGCCAGAACGTGCGCGACGTCTACAGTGTCGCGTCGAAGTTCATCGAGCGGGCGCGCAAGGGCGAGGGTCCAGCGTTCTTGCAGTTCAAGACCTACCGCTATCATGGCCATCACGTCGGCGACATCGCCCGCGCCTACTACCGGCCGAAGGCCGAGGAGCAGGAGTGGGTCACGCAGCGCGATCCGATCACGCTGCACGGCGAGTGGTTGATGAACAACGGCATCGCCGATCGCGCGACGCTCGACAAGATTCAGGAAGACTTGATCGTGGACATGGACGCGGCGGTGGAGTTCGCCGTGGACGCGTCGTATCCGGATCCCAGCAAGGTGGACCAGGACATCTATGCCTGAAACAGCAACCGCAACACGCGAGCTGACCTTCGGCGACGCGATCAAGGAAGCGATCGCCGAGGAAATGCGCCGCGACCCCTGCGTCGTCCTGATGGGTGAGGACGTCGCCGAGGCTGGCACGACGTTCAAGGTGCTGACCGGTCTTGTCGACGAGTTCGGCAAGGACAGGATCATCGACACCCCGATCTCGGAAGCCGGGTTCACCGGCATCGGCGTCGGCGCGGCCATGACCGGCATGCGGCCGATCGTGGACATCATGTTCGGCGACTTCCTGATGATCATCATGGACCAGGTCGCCAATCAGGCCGCGAAGATCCACTACATGTCCGGCGGCAAGTGGAAGGTGCCGCTGGTCATTCGCGCGACGATGGGCGCGACGAGACGGTCGGCGGCGCAGCACTCGCAGTCGCTGCACGCGTGGCCGAGCCACATCCCAGGTCTCAAGGTCGTCGTGCCATCGACGCCGTATGACGCGAAGGGTCTCTTCAAGGCGGCCATACGCGATGACAACCCGGTGGTCATCTTCGAGCACAAGATCAGCTACAAGAAAGTGAAGGGGCCAGTCCCCGACGAGGACTACGTGATTCCGCTTGGCGTGGCCGACGTGAAGCGCGAAGGCTCGGACATCACGCTCATCGCGCTCAGCAGCATGGTGCAGACGGCGTTGCGCACGGCGTCGATGCTCGAGGAGATTGGCGTGAGCGCCGAGGTCGTGGACCCGCGCACGACATGGCCGCTCGACGAGAAGACGCTGGTCGAGTCGGTCAAGAAAACGTCACGCTGCATCGTCCTCGACGAGGGCTATAGCCGCTACGGCGTGACCGGCGAGATCGCGGCGACTGTGCAAGAGCAGGCGTTCTATGACCTCGATGGTCCAGTGCGGCGGATGGGCGCGATGCACGTGCCGATTCCGTTCTCGCCGCCACTCGAGGATGCGACCGTGCCCAGCGACCAGCAGGTATTCGAGCTCGCGCGGCAAATGTGCAATCGATAGTCGGAAGCTGGTAGTCGGTAGCTGGTGGATCGTAGCCAGTTCATCGACCGGCTACCGCCTACCAGCTGACAAGGAGCTGCAAGTGGCAATCAAGACCTACGGCACGATGGCGGTGGATTGGGAACGACGCATCGATTTCGATCGCCTGCGCCGGGAGCGGCTGGCGCGTATCAAGGACATGCTGGCCAAGTCGGAGCTGGGCTCTGTTCTCTGCTTCGACATGAACAATGTCCGCTACATCACCGCCACGCACATCGGTACATGGGCGCAGGACAAGATCAGCCGTTTCACGCTGCTGCCGCAGGGCGACGAGCCCATTCTGTGGGACTTCGGATCCGCGGCGAAGCATCACCAGCTGAACTGCGACTGGCTCGGTGAGCGCTCGCGCGCCGGCATCCCGCTGATGCGCGGTGCGATGTCGCCGGAGATGGGACGCGCCGAGGAAGTCGCGCGGAAGATCAAGGTCGAGCTCGAGAAGCGCAATCTTCACAACGAGCCGGTCGGCGTGGACGTCGTCGAGCCGCCGATCCTGTTTGCACTGCAGAAGGAAGGTCTGAACATCGTCGATGGCCAGCAATTGATGTCTGACGCCCGCGAGATCAAGACCGTGGACGAGATCTCGCTGCTCACGCATTCGGCGGCCATGGTCGACGCCGCCTACTACGAGCTCTATCGCGCGATGAAGCCCGGGATGCGCGAGAACGACGCCGTGGCGCTCGTCGCCAAGGTGCTCTATGAGGCCGGCTCCGAGTACGTCGAGGGTGTGAACGCGATCTCGGCGGAGCGCGCCAGCCCGCATCCGCACGTCTTCTCGGATCGCATGATGCGCCCAGGCGACCCGGTGTTCTACGACATCCTCCATTCCTACATGGGGTATCGCACCTGCTATTACCGCTGCTTCGCGATCAGCTCGGCGTCGCACCAGCTCGTCGATGCCTACAAGCGATGCCGGGATTACCTTGACGCGTCGATCGAGTTGATCCGTCCCGGCCGTTCTACCGCGGAAGTCGCCTCGGTGTGGCCGAAGGCGACGGAGTTCGGCTTCCCTGACGAGGAGGCCGCGTTCGCGCTGCAGATGGGGCATGGCATCGGTCTGGCCATCTGGGAGAAGCCGATGATCAGCCGGCTCGTTTCGCTCGATCATCCGCACCAGATCAAGCCGGGCATGGTGTTCGCGCTCGAAACGTTCTGGCCGACCAAGGACGGCACCAGCGCCGCGCGCATCGAAGAAGAGATCGTCGTCACGGCAACGGGACACGAAGTGATCACGCGCTTCCCTGCGGAGCAGCTGCTGGTTGCCGGTGCGCCGTTTGTCACCGTTGGCGGGACGCTGCCCACCGTCCGAGAGACCGAGGCACCACCCAATCCGGAAGTCGCGAAGATGGTTGCTGCGGCCGCGAAAGCGGAAGCGCCCAAGCGCGAGAAAGAAAAAGTCGGAGCGACGACCTAATGGCCATTAGCGTGGTGATGCCTGCGCTGGAGATGGCGCAGGAAACCGGCAAGCTCGTGTCGTGGAAGAAGAAGGCCGGCGAGCAGGTGAAGAAGGGCGAGATGCTGCTCGAGGTCGAGACCGACAAGGCCGTGGTCGAGATCGAAGCGCAGGGTGACGGGATTCTTGGCGGCGTCACGGCGAAAGAAGGCGATGTGGTCCCCGTGGGCCAGACCATCGCGTGGCTGCTGAAACCCGGCGAGCAGCCGCCGGCCAACGTCGCTTCGGCGCAGACCGGCCGCAAGATGGATTCGGCGCCCGCAGCAGCCGCGGCGGTGGCCGCTCCCGCCGCACTTGAGCCTGTTTCTGCGGCCGGCGCAAAGATTTCGCCGAAGGCGCGTCGTCTTGCGCGCGAGCACGGTGTGGACATCGCCAGGCTCCGAGGGTCGGGGCCGGGTGGTGAAATCCTTGCTGAAGACATCATGAAGGCGTCCGCCTCCGCCGCGCCCGCTGGGCCTCCCGCGACTTCGGCGAGACCGACGTCGTCGCCTTCGGCGGCTCCGTCGGGCCCTGTCGCGGCTTCGTCGGGGCCACCCGAAGCCGTGAGCTCCATCGGTCGCATCATGGCCGAGCGGACCACCCAGAGCTGGACGACGGTGCCGCACTTCTTCGTCACGCGCGAAGTGGATGCGACGGCGCTCAATGCCACGCGTGAGCGGTGGATTCCGATCGTCGAAAAGTCACACGGCGTGAAGGTCACGCACACCGATTTCATCGTCGCCGCGGTCGCCCGTGCGCTGCATATTCATCCGCGCCTCAACGGCAGCTGGGCCAACGACAAGATCGCGTTGAACAGTCACGTGAATGTCGCGCTCGCGATGGCGGTCGAGAACGCAGTCGTCACGGCGGTGATCAAGGACACAGATCGCATCGGTCTCGGCGACATTGCGAAGCAGCGGAAGGAACTGGCTGAGCGCGCGCGCGCCAATCGCCTGCAGCCGGCCGACATCACCGGTGCGACGTTCACGATCAGCAATCTCGGGATGTTCAACGTGGACGCGTTCACCGCAATCATCGTGCCGCCGCAGGCCGGAATTCTCGCTGTCGGAGCGATTGCCGATCGCGTAGTAGCCAGGGACGGTCTGATCGGCGTGCGTCCCACTGTCAATCTGACGTTGTCGTCCGACCATCGGGTCGTCGATGGCGCACGTGCCGCGGCGTTCCTGAATGATGTCGTTCTCTCGTTGAACGAAGTCAACAAGTGGGCTCGCTAGCCGGTTAGTGGTCGGTGGTTAGTGGTTAGTAGGGCTTGTCCTTTTGGACGGGCCAGAGGTTCCGTCATGGCAACAACATCTGCAGTTCCCACCGGCGTCTCCCTCAAAGATTCGAAGCTGTTCCAGCAGTCCAACTACATCGATGGCACATGGGTGAACGCCAAGTCCGGCGCCACCATCAACGTGGATAACCCGGCGACCGGCGAGATCGTCGGCACCGTGCCGAAGTGCGGCGCTGCTGAAACGCGGACCGCCATCGAGGCCGCGGACAAGGCGTTGCCGGCCTGGCGTAAGAAGACCGCGAAGGAACGCGCCGCGATCGTTCGCCGCTGGTACGAGCTCATGCTCGACAACCAGGAGGACCTGGCGCGCCTGATGACGATCGAGCAGGGCAAGCCGCTCACCGAGTCACAGGGCGAAGTGCTGTATGCGGCGTCGTTTCTCGAGTGGTTCGCTGAGGAGGCCAAGCGCGTCTACGGCGACACCATTCCCGGCCACCAGGCCGACAAGCGCATCGTTGTCATCAAGCAGCCGATTGGCGTCGTCGCCTGCATCACGCCGTGGAACTTCCCGCTGGCGATGATCACGCGCAAGGCTGGTCCGGCGCTTGCCTCCGGCTGCACCGTCGTCCTGAAGCCCGCGTCGCAGACGCCGTTCTCGGCGCTCGCACTCGCCGAGCTCGCCGAACGCGCCGGGGCACCGAAGGGCGTGCTCAATGTGATCACGGGATCGGCGTCGGAGATCGGGGCCGAGATGACCTCGAATCCGATCGTGAAGAAGGTTTCCTTCACTGGTTCGACCGAGGTCGGCAAGCTCCTGATGGAACAATGCTCGCGCACGGTCAAGAAGGTCTCGCTCGAGCTCGGCGGCAATGCGCCGTTCATCGTCTTCGACGATGCCGATATCGATGCGGCGGTCGAGGGGGCGATGGCCTCGAAGTATCGGAACACCGGACAGACCTGCGTGTGCGTCAACCGCATCTACGTGCAGGACAGCGTCTACGACGCGTTCGCGCAGAAGCTCTCCGCGGCGGTGAGCAGGTTGTCGCCGATGAATGGTCTCGAGCCGGGCGCGACGCAGGGACCGCTCATCGACGATAAGGCCGTACTCAAGGTCGAAGAGCACATCCAGGATGCGACGACGAAGGGCGCGAAGGTCGTCGTCGGCGGTCAGCGTCACGAGCGCGGCGGCCGGTTCTTCCAGCCGACCGTGCTGGTCGATGTCACCTCGTCAATGATGGTCGCGCGCGAAGAGACGTTCGGCCCGGTGGCGCCGCTGTTCCGGTTCAAGACCGAGGAAGAAGCCATCGCGATGGCCAACGATACCGAGTTCGGTTTGGCCGCGTACTTCTACGGCCGCGACATCGGCCGCGTGTGGCGTGTGGCAGAGGCGCTCGAATCGGGCATGGTCGGTGTCAACACCGGTTTGATCTCCACCGAGGTCGCGCCGTTCGGTGGCGTAAAGGAATCGGGACTTGGCCGCGAAGGCTCGAAGTACGGCATCGACGAGTACCTCGAGATCAAGTATCTCTGCCTGGGCGGGATCTCGTAAGGTCAAAGGGCAAAAGTCAAAGGTGCCCTTTGACCTGACGTATCAATCAGGCCTTGGCCACGGTCGTCTGATTTCGGCTCAGCGCCAGCCACACCGCGATGCCGACCGCCGGCAGCAGCGCGATGACCCAGAAGATCTCCGCCCAACGGCCACCGCTGATCAAATTGGCCCCCGGAAGAATTTTGACTCCGGCGATGGTGACGCCCGCGCCGATCGCGTTCAGCAGGATGAAGTTCACGAGCGACCACGAGCCCGACGCGATGCCCGACATCAGCGCCGATTGTTCTCGCGGAAACGCGTAGGAGCCGACCTTCAGCGCCACCATCTGGAATCCTCCGCCGATGAACGTCGACAGCGAGATCAACGCGATCGCCAGCGGCACCGACGTCGTCATCGTCGTCAGGCCCAGCGTAAGTGAAACCACCGTGAGCAGCGCGAACATGCCGATCGGCCGCGGGTTGTTCGCCGCGAATGTGTCCGCCGCCCATCCCCAGAAGAAATAGCCGATGCCCCACGTGAGAGGCGGAATCCAGACGACGTTGTTCACGTCGGCCTGGGTGAGATGCAGCCGCTGCACCAGGTAGATCGCCAAGATCGTGAGCACCGGGCCCGGTGAGATCGCGGGGAGCGCATAACTGAACATCAGCGCCCAAACCCGACGTTCACGAAGGTTCGGCCACGCCATCTTCGACGTCATGTGCGCGCTCTTCGGGAGGAACGGCGGACGTGCGATCGCGGCCCAGATGAGCAGCCACGCCGCGCCGAGCACGCCGGTCGCGATGAACGCGGTCTTCCAGCCATACGTGATCGCCAGCGGTCCAAGCAGCAGCGGCATCATGACCGCGCCGATCGTGCCGCCACTGAACGACAACGCGATCCCGCGCGCGCGCAGGCTCGGTGGCAGTGTTTCGACTGCCGTGCGCAATCCCCCGGGGAAGGTGCCGCCCTCTCCGATCCCGAGCACGGCACGGGCGAGCGCGAATCCCGCGAAGCTCGCCATCAACGCGTGCGACATGCTCGCAGCGGTCCACACCCCGACGGCGAGCAGCATACCGACGCGCAGGCCCACGCGGTCGAGCACCGACCCCCATACCGGATTGCCGAGTGTGTAAGTCAGGAAGAAGAAAGACGTGGCGGTTGTGAAATCCTGCGCCGTGAGTCCGGTGTCCTTGATGATCGTTGGCGACAGGATGTTCAGCACCTGCCGATCCACGAAGGAGAGCCAGGAGCAGAGCGCCATGCCCACGCAGGGCACCCACATCTGCCAGGTCGTAGCGGCCGTCGTCGAAGCGGTAGAGGTGCGAACCGTGGCTTGAGTCATGCCTGTCTCCGTTAGTCGTCGAGAGCCTGGCCGCTGCGATTGGGAAGCGTGAACACCAGCGCCGCGGCGAGCAGGAAGAATGCCGACGTGACGCTGAGCGCGAGCCCGATGCCGATTCCGGGCAATGTCGCGATCAATCCGATCGTGTACGGCGCGATCGCGCCGGCCATCCGTCCGATGTTGTAGCTCGTGCCTTGTCCCGTCGCGCGCACGCTGGCCGGATACAACTCGGCGACGAAGCCGCCGAACATGCTGAAGTAGCCGTAGCCGAAGTAGCCAATCAGCGGCCCGAGCGCGAGCAGGATAAGCGGACTGCGCGCCATCTGACCGTAGATCGGCACCAGAATCGCGGCCGCGATCATATACAGGACGAACGCCTGGCGTCGCCCCATCCAGTCGGCAATGAAGCCGAACGTCAGATAGCCGGCGTACGCGCCAAGTTGCACCGGGATGATCCAGGGCAGCGATCCGACGACGCCCATGCCAGCGCCGCCTTGCGCGACGGGCCTGGCCAGGAACGCCGGCAGCCAGAAGAAGAGTCCCCAGTTGGCGAACTGCACGGCCGAGCCGAGCGCGATGATCAGCAGCGTACGTGCGAGCAGGGTAGGGCCGAAGACGATCGCGAACGGACTACGTCCGTCCGCGGCCTTCGGCTTCTTCGTCCACGTCTCTGGTTCGTGCACGTAACGGCGGATCCACAGCGTGAACAATGCCGGCGCCACGCCGACGACGAAGAGCCAGCGCCACGCGTCGGGGCCGAGCGACGGTGCGCCGAGAATCAGCGCCGCAGAGATCGAGGCCATCATGTAGCCGAGCGCCCAGCCGGACTGCATGATGCTGATCGCCTTGTTGCGCAGGTGGGCCGGCCACGTCTCGCTGACGAGGACGGCGCCCGAAGCCCATTCACCGCCCATGCCGATGCCGAGGATCGAGCGCCAGATGAGCAGCTGCATGACTGTTTGCGAGGTGGCCGCACCGAGCGAGGCGAGCGAGAAGATGAGGATCGTGCCCATCAGCGCTCGCGTTCGTCCGAACCGGTCGGCGACGTAGCCGAAGATCGCGCCGCCGACGCCGGACATGACCAGCGTCGCCGTGCCGAGCATGCCCGCCGTGTCGTCGCCAAATCCGAAATACGCTCGGAGCTGTCCGACGGCCATGGTGTAGAGCATGAAGTCCATGGCGTCGAGCATCCAGCCGAACTTCGCGGCCAGCAGTACTCGCCACTGCTCGCGCGTGACGGTGCGGTACCACGGAACGGCTGCGCCGGTTGCGGTCGCCGTCATCGGCGATGAGCTCATGGCGGACCCATACTACAATCAGTGGTTTGAAAACCATCAAAGGGGCTCGCCTGGCATTCCCGCTGAGCCCCGTGCTGGTTTCACGACCGACCGCATCGCGGTCCAGGCAAGGAGACGCGTCGATGTCCGTAGAGGTAGGCGCCAAGGCGCCCGATTTCACGCTGCCCAATCAGGATCGCGAACCGGTGACGTTGAGCGACCAACTCAAGTCCGGTCCGGTCGTCCTGGCGTTCTTCCCGGCGGCTTTCAGCGGCACGTGCCAGAAGGAGATGTGCAGGTTCCGCGATTCCGCCAGCTCGTTGACCAACGTGAAGGCGAAGGTGCTTGGTGTCAGCGTGGACACGTTCTTCGCGCTGAAGGCGTGGGGCGACGAGAACAAGTTGAACTTCCCGCTGCTCAGCGACTTCAATAAAGAGGTGATCGCCAAGTACGGCGTGGTCAATCCCGACATGATCGGGCTCAAGAACATCGCCAAGCGATCGGTGTTCGTGATCGACAAGGGCGGCGTCGTGCGTCATCGCGAAGTGCTGGAAGACGCACGCAACGAGCCGAACTACGACAAGATCAATCAAACGCTCGCAAGTCTCTGACCTTTGAAGGGGCGACGCCTCCGTCACCCCTTCACACCTCCCGTTGGTCGCTGGCCCAAAGGCCACAGACCGTAGTACGGTTACGCCTCCCCGATGCCCGAGACTGCCGTCGCTACCGCGGAGCGTACGCTTCCGCACAATCTCGAAGCCGAACGATCAGTCCTCGGCGCGATTCTGGTACACAACGACGCGTTCAATCTCGCCGCGCAGGTCATCGACAGCAACGATTTCTATCGCGACGCCCACCGCCGCATCTTCGACAAGATGGTGGCGCTCAATGAGCGCCACGATGCGATCGACTTCATCACGCTCAAAGAGGAGCTCGGTAAGTCCGGGCAGCTCGAAGACGTCGGCGGCCCGGCCTACATCGCCTCGCTGGCCGACGGCGTCCCGCGCGCCACCAACGTCGAGTACTACGCGAAGATCGTCAAGGAGAAGAGCACCCTCCGCAATCTGATCTACGCTGCCAACAAGATCCTGACCAACGCCTACGAGGCCGATCAGGAATCCGACATCGTGCTCGACGAAGCGGAGTCGGCGATCTTCGCCGTCGCCGACGATCGCCTGAAGGCCGGCTTCGTGCCGATGCGCGATCTGGTGAAGGAAAGCTTTCCCAAGATCGAGCAACTGTTCGAGCAGAAGCGGCTGATCACTGGTGTGCCCACAGGGTTTGTCGATCTCGACGAGATGACGCGCGGTCTCCAGGGCGGCGATTTGGTCATCGTCGCGGCCCGGCCGTCGATGGGGAAGACGAGCCTTGTGCTCAACATCGCCCAATACGTCGCCACGCAGCCCGACCACGCGGTCGGTTTCTTCAGCCTGGAAATGTCGAAGGAGTCGCTGTTCCTGCGCCTGCTCACCGCGGAAGCGCAGGTGGACGGCCATCGTCTGCTGAGCGGCGCGATCGGCGGCAAGGACTACGGCCGCATTTCGCATGCGCTCGAAACGCTCAGCGCGATGAAGCTGTTCATCGACGATAGCGCCGGAATCGGTGTGCTCGAGATGCGCGCCAAGTCGCGGCGGTTGCAGGCCGAGCATGGACTGAGCCTGCTCATCGTGGACTACATCCAGTTGATGAGCGGACGTGGTCGGTTCGAGAACCGCACGCTGGAACTGGCGTCGATCTCGCGATCGCTCAAAGGCCTGGCCAAAGAACTCAACGTCCCGATCGTCGTCCTGTCGCAGTTGAGCCGCGCGCCAGAAGCGCGATCCGACCATCGCCCGCAGCTCTCCGACCTGCGCGAATCGGGCGCTCTCGAGCAAGACGCCGACGTCGTCGTGTTGATCTACCGCGACGACGTCTACAACAAGGATCCGAACAGTCCCGACGCGGGCACAGCGGAGTTGATCCTCGCCAAGCAGCGCAACGGGCCGACCGGTATCGTGCGTCTCGCGTTCCTCAGAGAGCAGACCAGATTCGCAAATCTGGCTCAGGGCGCGTAAAGCATTTGTGATTGGTGATTAGTGCTTGGTGATTGGTCGACGATTATCGATTGTGGGTTGCTGATTGAGAGCCAGCCCCGATTTGTGAATCACCAATCGCGAATCAACATTCCCGACCATTCAACAATCAAAGATCATTGAATCATCAATGATCAGAAGCACCGTTGCGCACGTTGACCTCGCGGCACTGCAGGCGAACTTCCGCGCCATCCAGGCATTTATTTCCCGTGGCGCCGGGTCTTCAGACCCGGCGATCGCCACCGGCATCATCGCGGTCGTAAAGGCCAACGCATATGGGCACGGCTCGGCGCGCGTCGCGCTCGCGCTCGAGCAGGCCGGCGCGACGATGCTTGCGTGCGCCGACATCGAAGAAGGGATCGCCATTCGCCAGGCTGGCGTGCGTGTGCCGATTCTCGTGTTCGGCGCCTTGAGCGTGAGTGACCTCGATGGGCTGTTCGAGTTCGCCCTGACGCCGACGATCTCGACGCCAGGTGCCGCGCGCGCCGTGCAAGCGGCCGCCGCGCGTCACAAGACGACGATCGGCTATCACCTGAAGATCGATACCGGCATGAATCGTCTCGGATTCCGGCACGACAATCTGCGGCGGACATTGCCCGATCTGCTCTCGGGCGCCAACCTTCGTCTCGAGGCGGTGTACACGCATTTCGCATCCGCCGACATCCCCGAGAGCCCTGTGTTCAACGACCAGCGCGACCGGTTCGAAAGCGCCTGGTCGGTGATCAACGGGTTGATTCCGTCAAAAGCTCGGATACTTCGCCATGCGTGCAACAGCGCGGCGCTGCTTCGCGACTCGCGCGTGTGGTACGACGCCGTCCGCCCCGGGCTGCTTCTCTACGGCATCGTCCCGCCGCCGTTGGCATCAACGATTCAGCTCACACCGGTGATGTCGTTGACCAGCCGTGTCGTCGCTGTCAAAGGGCTGCGTCCCGGCGAAGGTGTCGGCTATGGCTGGCGCTATCACGCCGATGCGCCGCGGACAGTTGCGGTAATTCCCGCCGGCTACGCCGATGGCCTCGACACTCGACTGTGCGGCCGTGGTCACGTCTTGATCCGAGGCCAGCGAGCGCCGATTGTCGGCGCCGTGTCGATGGACATGATCACCGTGGACGTGACGAAACTCGGGGACATCGAGCCTGGCGATGAAGTGGTGCTGCTTGGGCGTCAGGGAAGCGAGAGCTGGCAGCAGATCGACGCGCGCGAAGTGGCGGCTGCAATCGGAACGATTCCCTGGGAGATCGTCTGTCGTCTCGGTACGCGTATTGAACGACAATATGACTAGGCCCTGAACCGAAAGCCCAGCGCCCAAAGCCGCCTTAAGCCAAAGTCATGAAGTCGCCGAAGGCTGTGTTCGTTTGCCAGGAATGCGGTGCACAAGCGCCCAAGTGGATGGGGCGCTGCAACGACTGCGGCGCGTGGAACTCCCTCGTCGAGGAGCGCGTCGCCGAGGGCGCTCCCGCCGCCGGCAGCAGCCGCTACGCGCAGTTCTCCACAACATCGGCTGCCAAGCTGTACGCAGAAGTTGAAACGGCACAGGGCGTGCGCCTCTCGACGGGGATCGACGAATTCGATCGTGTCCTTGGCGGTGGAGTCGTACCGGGTTCGCTCGTGCTGCTTGGCGGTGAGCCTGGCATTGGCAAGAGCACGCTGCTTCTACAGGCCGCCGCCCACTTCGCGCGAGAGATTGGACCAGTACTGTATGCCTCGGGCGAAGAGTCCGAGCATCAGATCAAGAGCCGTGGTGATCGCCTCGGCGTCGGCGCGGCACCGTTATATCTCCTGTCTGAAACCTGCATCGAAAGAATTCTCGAAGAGGAGGCGCGTCTCAAACCCGCGCTGGTGATCGTCGACTCGGTGCAGACCGTCTGGTCGAGCAAGTTTCAGTCGGCGCCAGGGAGCATCGGTCAGGTGCGGGAGGCCGCGACACAGTTTCTCTTCGCTGCGAAAGGTCAGAACGTTCCAACCGTCCTGGTCGGTCACGTGACGAAGGACGGCAATCTTGCCGGACCCAAAGTCCTCGAGCACGTCGTGGACACGGTGCTCTACTTCGAAGGCGAGCGCCATCACGCGCACCGCGTCGTCCGCGCGGTGAAGAACCGGTTCGGTGCGGTGAGCGAGCTGGGTGTATTCGAGATGACGGGCGCAGGGCTGCGCCCGGTGCCGAATCCCTCGAAGCTGTTTCTGTCCGAGCGTGCGTCGGGCACGCCCGGATCCGCCGTGCTGTGCTGCGTCGAGGGATCGCGGCCGATCCTCGTCGAGGTGCAAGCGCTGGTCAGCACCAGCACATACGGGAACGCGCGTCGAATGGCGATTGGGATCGACCAGAACCGGCTGTCGCTGTTGCTCGCCGTGCTCGAGAAGCGGGCCGGGCTGAGCCTCGCCGGCGACGACGTGTACGTGAATATCGCCGGCGGCATGACTATCGACGAACCCGCCGCCGATCTGAGCGTCGTGGCTGCCGTCGCGTCGAGCGTACGTAATCGGAGCCTTGCGCCGTCCACCGCGCTCTGTGGAGAAGTCGGTTTGAGCGGCGAGATCAGGGGCATTCCGCAGGCGGCGCTGCGCGTGCGCGAGGCTGCGCAAATGGGATTCACGCGAATTGTCCTGCCAGCTGCCAATCTCGAGGGCTCGGGAGACGGCAAAATAGAGCTGGTTGGTGTACGGACCGTGGGGGAGGCGCTGGACGAGCTGATTGCTTGATTTTCGGGCTCGGCAGTTCTAAGGTTCACTGATTCATACACATCTCTCTCATCACCCGCTGCCCCTGGGAGTTCGCAATGGCGTGGTTCGCACTCGCGCGTGTTCTGTTCGTAGCGGCGGTTGGTTATTCGGCATTTCAGCTCGAGCCCCTCGGCCCTGACTCTGCCTTCCTCAACGTCGCTTTCGGAGCCCTCCTCGGACTGTTGATCGTCGTCCTCGAGCTCAGGCTGAAGGGGACGTCAGTCACGCACATGATCGGTGCGCTGCTCGGCGGCGCCATCGGTCTGATCGCCGCGCGGACAATCGGCGCCGCGCTCTACTGGGCGAATCTCGGCAACGAGCGCGTGGTGTTCCTGCACAGTTTCATCCTGCTCGCGCTCCCATATTTGGGTCTGGTGCTTGGGGCTCGTCGCGGCGAATGGTTGGAACCTCAGAACCTCATCTCGCTGTTCCGTTCGGCGGGTCCGCGCAAGCGTTACAAGATCCTCGACACGAGCGTCATCATCGACGGCCGCATCGCCGACATCTGCGAAACCGGTTTCATGGACGGAACCATCGTGATCCCGCAGTTCGTTCTGAAAGAGCTGCAGCTCGTGGCGGATTCGTCGGATTCGATGAAGCGCAATCGCGGACGGCGCGGGCTCGATATTCTGCAGAAGGTCCAGAAGATGGCGGGCGTGGAAGTCACCATCTCCGACATGGACTTCCCTGACGTGCGCGAAGTCGATCTGAAGCTGATCGAGCTGGCGCGTACGCTGCAGGGCAAGATCGTCACCAACGATTTCAACCTGAACAAAGTTGCGCAACTGCGCGGCGTCGAGGTGTTGAATATCAACGAGCTCGCCAATTCGCTCAAGCCGGTCGTGCTGCCTGGCGAGATCATGAAGGTATTCATCCTCAAGGAAGGGAAGGAATACAACCAGGGCGTCGCCTATCTCGACGACGGGACGATGGTCGTTGTGGATAATGCGCGCAAGATGATCGGCAAGACCATCGACGTGGTCGTGACGAGCGTGCTGCAGACCACGGCCGGGAAGATGATCTTCGGACGATTCATCGAGCCGTCCGCCGCCGCGCAGCCGACCTCGGCGCCAGCGCCGGCCACCGGCTCCCGTCCTGCGATCACGCCACCCGCCGCTGCCGCGGGCAAGTAACACATGCCTCCGTTTCACTGGTGGCGCACGGTTTTCTTTCTGATCCCGTGCATTGCGGTCTACACGATCGTGCTCGGCACGCTGTCGCTCGTGTCGAGTCTTTTCGATCGCAACGGATATTTCGCGCACTGGTGCGCGCGCACGTGGTCGCGTCTGATTCTGGCCACATCGGGTGTACGCGTCACTACACGCGGACTCGAGCGCCTGGAGCCCGGACGCACCTACGTGTTCGTCGCAAACCATCAGAGCATCTACGACATCCCGATCCTCTTCTGGTCGCTCCCATACCAGTTGCGGATCATCGCCAAGGAATCGCTGGGAAACGTCCCGTTCATGGGCTGGCACCTTCGTCGGACCGGCCACATGCTCGTCGATCGCAAGCGTCCGGACTCGACCCGTGTGATTCATTGGGCGGAGCGGCTCACCGCGAAGGGCCTCTCACTCATCGTGTTTCCCGAGGGCACTCGCAGCCGAGACGGCCGCGTCGCGCGGTTCAAGGGCGGCAGCTTCTACGTCGCACTCGAAGCCGGGCTGCCCGTCGTGCCGCTTTCCGTGATCGGCAGCCGTCATGTGATGTTGAAGGGACGGCTCACGAGCTATCCCGGCGAGGTCCGGCTCGTTGTCCACGAGCCGATTGATACGAGCGGGATGGTCGGCGCGGACGCAAAGGAATTCGGCGAACGCGTGCGGCGGCTCATCGCACCCGACGCCGAGTCCGATCTCGGATCGGCACCGCCCGATGTCGATGCGGTTCACGCTCGCGCCTGAGCTGACGCCCATCGTCCGTCCCGGCGTGCTCTGGCTCGACGGCGCGACCGTCGTCGAGCGCGACGCGCGTCTGAATGCTCCACTCGCCGCGGCCGAAGACGCAGTGCGTGCGCATCCGCCTGCCGAAATCACCGCCGTCCGCACGATGTACAAACGCGTCGGTTTGGATCCGACGAAGACGCGCCCCTCGTCTGAAGCGCTATTACGTCGCGTTCGCAAAGGCGACTCGCTGCCGCGCATCAACTCGATGGTGGACGTGTGCAACTGGTGCTCGCTCGAGTTTCAACTGCCGTACGGCCTCTATGACGCGGCGCAGATTGAAGGTGACGTCGAGCTCCGCATCGGTCGCGCCGGCGAGTCGTATCCCGGCATAAGGAAAGATGCGGTGCATGTGGAGGGGCGGATTGCGCTCGCCGATCGCCTCGGCCCATTCGGTAACCCGACGTCGGACTCGGCACGAACGATGGTGACGACGGCCACGACACAGGCGATGCTCGTCGTATTCGCGCCGCGCGAGGTCGAGCGGCTTCGACTCGATGCCGTCCTCGACGCCACAGCGAGCCGTATGATCGACTTCACCGGCTGCCGTGAGGTCGCACGCGCGGTGGATTGAGTCCACCGAAGGCCGTGACCTCGGGGTACAATTTGGGGATTCACGTGTCCGGCCTCGGCGATCCACCACCCGGGAAGAAACCGAAACGAGCTCCGCGCATCAACGGACCATTTCAGGGGCGTTGGCGCGGCACGGTCGATTTCGATCTGACCATTCACGACCTGAGTATCACCGGCTGCTTGATCGAGTCGTTTCACGAGATGCCGGCAGGCCGCCGGATGACGATCGAGATCGATCTGCCGGAAGAAGGCACCGTGAGCGTATCGGCCGAGTCGGTCTATTCGAGACCCGACTTCGGGTATGCGGTGAAGTTCATCGACGTTCCGCCTCAGACGCGGGTACATCTCGCCCGCGCAGTCTTTCACAAGCTGACCAAGTCCAAGTCGGCGCCAGACGGGTAGACTGAGGTGTTGTGTTCGTCTCAGCCATCATTGCCGCGGGTGGGCGCGGCCTGCGCGTTGGCGGATCCTCTCCGAAGCAGCTGCTGACGATCGGCGGACGGCCGATTCTGGCGAGGAGCGTGGATGCCTTCATGGCGTGCGACGTGATCTCTGAGATCGTCGTCGCGCTGCCCGCTGATCTGGCCGCAGCGCCGCCGTCCTATCTCGAGCAGCGCGGCAAGCCGGTGACCGTCGTGAGCGGCGGCGATCAGCGTCGCGCATCGGTCGCCAACGCCTTCGCGCGCATCTCGGCGTTGGCGGAGATCGTGGTCATTCACGACGCCGCACGGCCGTTGGTGAGTGTCGATCTGATCCGCCGCACCGTGGCGGCGGCCGCTGAAACCGGAGCGGCGATTGCGGCGCTGCGCGCGCATGACACGGTGAAGCAGACGAACGGCGAGGGGGCGATCACCGCGACGTTACCGCGCGAACGCATCTATCTCGCGCAGACGCCGCAGGCGTTTCGCGTCCCCGTGCTGCGCGACGCGCTGCGTGTCGTTGGCGAGGCCACAGATGAAGCCATGCTTGCGGAGCGGGCAGGTCACACGGTTCGCATCGTGGACGGCGATGCGCGAAATCTCAAGATCACGACCCCGGACGATTTGACGATGGCGGAGCATCTCACCACGGCCTCGGCGCGAGCGCCGGTGCTGCGCATTGGCAATGGATACGACCTGCACCGGCTCGTGCCGGGACGGCCGCTGATCCTTGGCGGTGTGCGTATTCCATTTGAAAAGGGGCTGGAGGCGCACTCTGACGGCGACGTGATCTGTCACGCCGTGACCGATGCGGTGCTCGGCGCTGCCGGTGCCGGCGATATCGGCGGTCATTTCCCCGACAGCGATTCGACCTGGAAGAACGCGGATAGCATCGAGTTGCTGCGCCGCGCCTCGGCGATCGTGGGGGAAGCCGGCTACGCGATCGTCAACGTCGACGTGGTGGTCATCGCACAGAAGCCAAAGCTCGCGCCGCATGTGGACGCGGTGCGCGCGAACCTCGCCGGCGCGCTGGGCTGCGAGGCGTCACAGATTAGCGTCAAGGGCAAGACCAACGAGGGTGTGGATTCTATGGGCGCAGGTGAGTCGATTGCGGTCCACGCGATCGCGTTGCTTCATCGGGTCGGGAGTCATTTGTCGAAGGGCTGAGTGGCTGACACGGCTCGTAAAATGACTCCCGACCCCATGAGACTGCGATTCGCTCCAAGTCCGACCGGCCAGCTTCATGTGGGCAATGCGCGCACGGCGCTCTTCAACTGGCTCCTGGCGCGCGGGCAGGGCGGTACGTTCATCGTCCGCATCGAGGACACCGACGTCGAGCGATCGACGCGCGAGTCGGAACAGGCGATCCTCGATGACCTTCACTGGCTCGGACTCGAGTGGAGCGAAGGGGTTGAGGCAGGTGGAGAGGATGGACCGTATCGTCAGACGGAACGGCTGCACATCTATCGCGCGCACGCGATCGAGCTGATGTCGTCGGGTAAGGCGTATCACTGTTTTTGCTCCGCCGAGCAGCTCGACGCCGATCGACAGGACGCGTTGCAATCAGGCGAGCCGCCGAAGTACACAGGCCGATGCCGGGCCATCTCGCGCGACGGTGCGCGCAAACGAATCGAGAACGGCGAACCGGCGGTCATTCGCTTTCGAGTCCCCGACACCGGCAGCGTGAGGTTTGACGACATCGTCCGCGGCCCGCTGTCGTTCGACATGGACGTCATCGGCGACTTCGTGTTGCTCCGTTCGACCGGTGTGCCCGCCTACAACTTTGCCGTCGTCATTGACGATGCGCTGATGCACATCACGCACATCGTGCGCGGAGAGGATCACATCTCCAACACACCGCGGCAGGTGCTGTTGTATCAGGCGTTCGGCTGGACGCCGCCGATCTTCGCGCACGTGCCGTACGTGCTCGGGCCGGATCACGCTCCGCTGTCGAAGCGGCATGGGGCAACATCGGTCAAGGAGTTTCGCGATCGAGGCTACCTTCCCGAAGCGCTCACCAACTACCTTGCGTTGATCGGCTGGTCGCCCGGTGAAGGAGAGGAACTGCTGCCGCTCGACGAGTTGGCGAGGCGGTTCCGGCTCGAGAACGTCGGGCATAGCGCTGGCGTGTTCGACCCCGAGAAGCTGGCCTGGGCGAACCGCCATTACCTGAAGGCCGCCGATCATCGCCGGCTCGCGGACCTTGCGCTGCCGTATCTGCAGCAGGCTGGATGGATCTCGACCCCGACGACAGCCGGTCTCGAATTCCTCACGCAGATCGTGCCCGCAGCGGCCGCGTCCGTCGATCGACTCGAGCAGGTGCCGAAGCGGCTCGCGTTTCTCTTCGACTACTCGGCGGAACGCGCGCTGGAGACGCCGCAAATCCGTGACGAGGCGAACGACGCGCGCGCCGTCATCGATGCGCTTGCCACCGAGCTTGCGACGAGTGGGCCGCTGCTCGATCGCGAGGCTTTCCGCGCCGCCGCGACACGCGTGCGGGAGAAGACGGGGCAGAAGGGTAAGTCACTCTTTCATCCGATCAGGCTGGCCTTGACCGGGGAAGCCGAAGGGCTCGAGCTCGACCTCGCTGTCCCGGCGATTGAGCGGGGAACCGCCCTTGATGGTTCGTCGGGTATTCGGAGGATTCCCAGCGCGCGCGAGCGCGCGGCCGCGTTCGCGTCAGCGCTTGGCGTGGCGCGATGATCGTCTACGGAATCAACCCGGTCCTCGAGGCGCTTCGGGCCGGACGCGTGAAGGCGCTTCGTATCGCTCGGCGAGACGATGAACGCATGCGCGAGCTGCTGGCATTCGCGTCCACCCACGGGATCGCCCCGGAGCGAGTCACCAACGATGTGCTCACAAGACAGGCGAAAGGCGGCGTCCATCAGGGCGTCGTTGCCGACGTCGATGACGCCAGCGATTACAGCGTCGAGGACCTGGTGCGCGGCGCGAGAGCCGAAGCGCTGATCCTCGTCCTCGACGGCATCGAGGATCCACACAACCTCGGGGCTATTCTTCGTTCGGCCGATGCGACGGGGGTCGATGGCGTAATCGTGCAGGCGCGACGCTCGGCGGCGCGATCGGGTGTCGCGGCCAAGGCATCGGCTGGTGCCATGGCGCACGTGAAGATCGCTGAGGTCGTCAACATCGCGCGTGCCCTGGAGGAGTTGAAGGATCTAGGCGTATGGACGGTCGGTCTCGCGGGCGAGGCGTCGCTGCCATACGACGATGTGGATTTTTGCTCGCCGACGGCGATCGTGCTGGGCGCAGAAGGCCCCGGACTGCGGCGCCTGGTGCGCGACAAGTGCGATCTGATGGCGTCGATCCCGATGCACGGCCACGTCGGCAGCATCAACGTGTCGGTTGCGGCGGGTGTTGTATTGTTTGAAGCCGTCCGCCAGCGGCGAAGGGCAAAATCAGCGGCTGAATAAGTGGGTTGATCGGGTCGGGATCCAACCGGCCGCCGCGAGAGTCAAATGGTTGAGGCCGTTGGGGTTGGCTCAGGTGGGCCCACGCGGTCGCGTGATTCCAGCCACATTTGCCTTGACAAGCGGTCGAGTTGCTCGTCTGGCACGGGAAGTGCTATTATCTGCTCTTTGTCTGGCTGGCGTAGCTCAGTCCGGTAGAGCAGCTGATTTGTAATCAGCCGGTCGGGGGTTCAAATCCCTCCGCCAGCTCCATGGACGGATCACGCCGCTCTTCAGGGATACATCGGACACGCGGACTCCAATGACATGTGCAGGCTTGAGGGCAGCAGCCCACGGTCTCAGAGGATACAGGAGCTGAGATCCAAAGCAGTCGTGCCCTGAATGTCGCACGAGATGTGTTTCGGGGAGGTGGCAGAGCGGTCAATCGCAGCAGGCTGTAAACCTGCCGCCTTCGGGCTACGGAGGTTCGAACCCTCCCCTCCCCACCATTCGACTCGGCCCTGCGGGCCTCGCTCATGGCGGGCCAACGCAGGGGCGAGCGAATGGTGCCCTGAGCGGGCGGAACGATCGAGCGAGTCGAAGGGCGACGATGTGTGTTTTGGCGGTAAGCGGCGCTTCACGCCGCGCCGCAGGCGAGTCGTAAGGAACGGTGGGTGTGCCCCGCCGTGGCGCGAAAAAGCGAAGCGGTGAGCGCGTGATCCGGCTTGCCCGCCGAAGCGGCGGCAAGCGAAGCGGGCGCCGCGAAGGCGGGAGTAACTCAGTGGTAGAGTCACAGCCTTCCAAGCTGTTGGTCGCGGGTTCGATCCCCGTCTCCCGCTCCAGCCTTCGCTCGCGGATTGATGAAGGCCGCGAGCTATGGTTGGCAAGCCTGACGAAGGTCGTAGGCCTTCCTTCGCGAGTCGGTTCGAGAGTTAGGCGATGAGTTTGCTGCGGCCGACTTGTCGGCCGTAGCGCGAGCGCAGCGAGCGCGAAGGCCGATGTAGCTCAGTTGGCAGAGCGCGTCCTTGGTAAGGACGAGGTCACCAGTTCGATCCTGGTCATCGGCTCCATCCTTCGGTCAGGGATGCAGGCGAAGGATGCCCACCATAGCTCGCGAAGCGAGGGGCGGTGGGCGGCCGACAATGACCGCCAGCTACGGATGGCAAGCCCGTAAGGTTCTTCCGCCCAGGCGGACGGCAACAGAGTTTGACTCGGATCAGTAGACAGTTTCTTCAAGAGCGAGCGCACACGCATATGGCCAAAGAGAAATTCGATCGTTCGAAGCCGCACGTGAACGTGGGGACGATTGGACACATCGACCACGGCAAAACGACGCTGACCGCGGCGCTGACCAAGGTGGCGGCCGACAAGGGCTGG
>Ga0126304_10000201_pt1 | contig 21140 bp, 15 predicted proteins | sample Plot25_FD_92538 | JGI IMG/M metagenome (GOLD analysis project Ga0126304, IMG submission 92538) | Serpentine soil microbial communities from UC McLaughlin Reserve, CA, USA - Plot25 | ecosystem: Environmental > Terrestrial > Soil > Grasslands | place: USA: UC McLaughlin Reserve, Lake County... | reverse complement strand
TTTCCAGGAGGCCAAAAGGGTAGAAGCAGAAATGACTAAGGTACCTGCTCCGCTTGATGTTAGTCCAGCTGTTCCCGTCTATTTACCCTGGTAACTACCTAATTTACCAAAATAATATTTTAGTTATGTAAGCGAGGAGGCTTCGATATAATCCCTAATTCTAATTTTCTTTTTCTCTTCTTAATTTTCCTATTCAGTATACATCTATGAATCAGACAAAGGAGACAAAAAGATCAGTCTCGTAGAATTACCTAACTATTTTTTAGATACAAAAACGCTATGGGAGATTTATTGTCTTAAAGGTCAAATATTCCAAGATATTGAAAGATTTAGCTCAAAGGAAGAAGCCGAGAAAAGGATAAAGGAGTTATTGGATTAACCCCTTTATTTTATTTATTTTAATATTATTAATATTAAGGTAAGGTAGTAACCTAGATGAAACAAACCAAGGTTTTTTGTGTATCTGCTACCTCATACGGTTTATTAAAATTAGAAAGTCAGATTAATGAATGGCTTGTATCAATAAAAGAAGGTCAATCAAAAAGACTTTGTGATATAAAGATAGGTACGGTTGAGACTTCTAATCAGACAAATAACATCTATGCATTAGTAATTTACGATGAGGATAAGGAAAAGATAATTGATTGACTTCTCTTTGTTCATGGCAAATAAGAGGATTTACTTCAGTTCATGAATCAGATTTGATTATTAGACCAGATCCATCTACATATGCTACAATCCCATGGATTGAAAAAGCTAATACTGCCAGATTAATATGCGATGTTTTGAGCGGAGGTTCAAACAATAGACCATTTCCCCGTGATCCACGCGGAATTGCTCTACGAGCAGAAGATCTTGTTCACAAGTCGGGTTATGATATCTCCTATTGGGGACCAGAAGTAGAATTTTTTGTTTTTGACAAACTGGAGGTAAATACTATGACGCCTTATCATAGTCAAAGTTACAACATAGTTTCCAAGGAGGCGCCATGGTCAACTGATAGGGTTGGGTACCATCTAAGACTCAAGGGAGGTTATCTTCCAAGCTCCCCAGCTGATACGCTGATGGATTACCGCAATGAATGCATGGATATTCTAAGCAATAGTTTTGGAATAATCTGTGACGCTCACCATCACGAAGTAGCCACTGCCGGTCAGTGCGAGATTGATATCCGATATGATAGTTTAGTAAACGCTGCAGATGGGGTCCAAAGTTATAAACACATTGTGAAAAATGTAGCTGCAAAACACGACATGATAGCTACGATGATGCCCAAGCCGATCGCACTTGACAATGGCTCAGGCATGCATGTCAATATCAGCTTGTGGAAAGACGATAGGAATCTATTCTTTGATAAGAACGACGAATATGCTGAGATGTCTGAGGTAGCACGTTATTTCGGCGGGGGCATACTAGATCATGCCAATGCACTTGCTGCCATAGTTGCTCCCACAACTAATTCATACAGAAGGCTGGTACCGGGTTATGAGGCCCCAGTGTATGTAGCTTGGAGCACTGGAAACAGATCTGCCATAATTCGAATCCCTGTACACTATAGGGGAGAAAAATTCTCCAATTTAAAAAGAATAGAATTTCGCGCCCCAGATCCATCCTGCAATCCCTATTTGACATTCTCTGCCATAGTTGCTGCAGGGCTTGATGGAATAAAGAGAAAAACTTCAATTGGGGATTCCGTTGATGAAGATATTTTCAAGATGAGTCCTCCGAGAAGAAGGGAACTAGGGATCAGGCAATTACCTGCAAGCCTAAGTGAAGCGTGTGAATCGCTAGAAGCTGACAGAAATTTCCTGAAGTCCATTTTTAGCGATGACGTTCTAGACAATCTGATCGAGCAGGAACTTAAGGAGCACAATGAGGTTGCAGTTAGGCCTCATCCTCATGAATTCTCAATGTATGCAAATGTCTAGCTAGCTAAATCATGGAAAGACAACTTACTTAGTGACTTTAATCTAGCAGCTGAATTATTGTCTTTAAGTATAACCTATCTCCATTGTATGCATCTTTTTTTGATTGGAATTCTTCTAAATATTATCCCACTTAACTTATATCATCATCATCATTATTCTTGATGCCATTAGTTTTCTTGTTACTAAGAAATAGTGTAGATTATCCTTGATTAACATCACGAAAAAGGTATGATTAACTAATTCATTCGTATTCGTAAGTTTTTCTTATATTAAAATCTATCAAATGATTATTATTATTCTTTATCTTATAACCTTCTGACAACTTATTTTTAGCCCTTTCTGTTATTTACAGAGATCATCTCTACGTTTATCAAGTATGTTTAGTCCATCCACAAATTTGCAGATTCTTTTTGTGTTAATAATGTGGTTCGGAGTTGAATGGATAACCATCTTTATCCTATGGCGCATTACATAATCGTGATTACAGAAATTCATAACCATATTTTCCATTCGTCTATGGAAGAATAGGGAAGACTAATATAGACTAGCGGTTTTACTGAAATTCTGGACTACTAGAAATAGCGAAGTTTTGAAGTTTGTAAGTTTGGATAGGGAAGACTTGCCTGCTTGCTTGGTATCCATATTTTTCTTCATTAATGTCTAGAATTCCTATGAAAAAGCAAAAATTCATTGTAATTGATATTAAAAAAAGCCAATCCTTGCAAAGGATATCATGACGATCATTTTTATGCTTGTTTAATGAAGATAGTAGTCCAGTAGTAGAGAAGGAAAGAAGAAAATAAAAAAGTATGCTTTAACTTATAGGCTGCTTTGGACTTAGTCGCCATTTGTCTTGTTTTCTTCTTCCTTCTAATTCTACTACTACAAGATTTTTCTCTTGATGGAATAATGCAAAAAAGAAGAAAGAAGATCAGTAACTGATTTTCTACTTTTATCTTTGTTTCTGTGTTTTAGTCAGTTGTCTTGTTCTTCTTTCCTTTCTCCATTTTCTTATAACTTGCCAACTTTTTTTGCTACTTTGGTTTTTGCTTTCTTACTAGTAGAAGCAAGTCCTTTTTTGCTTGATTTCTTTTTAGTCGCCATTATGTCTTGATCTTTCTATGTACATACTATTATTAATGATTTACTTATTATTCCTCTTCAATTGCTCATCTAGACTTCATCTCTAAAGACTATGGCGTTTGTCTCTGTAGGTCGGCCATACAACTGTTTTATTTCTTCCTCAATCGATAGAAAACCAGAGACTTACATTAATCAGTAATTTGCTCTGATATCAACTTTTTTAATATCTGAAGGATCAAGATCAATAGCATCATATACTTCAGCAGACTTTTTTTGTTTTTCCTTCCATCGCTGTACGAATATGTGCGTTGTTATATATGTTCCTTAAACCAGAAACATTCTCCTCTGTCCTGTTATATCTTGTCATATCCATTTGAAAGCTTCCACCTACTATCAATAGAATCTTTTGAGTTCTAACTTTGTCTTGCTCAAAATATCTGTAGTACTTTTGCTTGATATTTTTGTTAAAATTTCTTTGATACCTATCGTAAGGAGGATCTTAGTTCTTCAGACGTAAGAGTAACTAAGATAGATATTGTAGGCATATACTACTTGAGCATCACGGCAATATTAATTACTAGTACATGCATAACATCAAATAATGTCTGAAGAGGATAGAAGTATTAATGAAATCGCTGACTCATCTAGTGGTGAAGAGGAAGTAGCACCAACGGACGAACCTGAAGTAGCATCCGAATCTGAACTTGAATCTGAAGAGGAAATAATATCACCGATAACAAAAGAAGCAGGAGTGGGTGAAGCATCCACGGAAGAAGCAATAAGAGAACAAGGAGAACAAATACATACGCCTACTGTCGAACAACTGCAATTAAGACCACAACCAAAACCAAAAAAACAGACCAAAAGTATGTCTACAATGAAGAACCAGAGGTTCTTGGCTGATGCTCCAAAGCAAATAGAAAAACAAACAGCTCAAATTAACAAGATAAATCAAAATCTACAATCTCTTCAGAAGCAAAAGAGATTAGGTGAGAGACAAGCAGAAGTAGTTAATCAAATACGCTCTCAGGTAAATCAGATTCAAAAACAGATATCTCAAGTTCAGAAAACCATCCAAAAAGGATCTTCTCACATAGTACAATCAAGTAAAAGGGTGGCAAGTAATAAGAAGAAAAATAAGAAATGACGATTAACAGACGGTCAGTTGACCTTTTTATTCACTTTTTGAAGCTTTAATATAGGCTAAGGCTAAAGTGACCGACGGTTATATTTTGGGTAATGCTTCTCTTAGGGCTCAGTTAATATGTGCAAAAAAGTAGTATATTTTACTCTTTTATTTCCTTCTTTTCTTTCTATTATTGGTGGTCTTTCTTCTGGCAGGAACTCCTTTTCTTTTACCAATGGCTTTTGTTTTTGGCTTTATTCCTGATTTTCCTTTTGTAGCACTTTTCTTTGCATTTGGTATTATACCTTTGTGAACCTCTTGTTTATGACGCTCAAGACTCCACTCGTGATTACAGTATCTCCACCAATCAATAGTTAATAACGTTAGTGGAGGTATCCGTTTATAGTAGAGATATTGAATATGGGATAGGAGAATACCTCCACTGATTTTATGCTAATTTTGGGCACGAAATAGGCTATGGTGGAGATAGTGGAGATAGTGGAGGTTTTATTCCTACCCTTGTAGAGGAGAAGAAAATGCTGGTTTATGCATGTTGTTTACAAATTATGTAACTGAAGGGGATTGCTTAGTTACTTGGTGTGACATCTTGTGAATCAAACGGGAGGACAAAAGGGATACTATTGTCTTTCGCATAAGGTTGTTCAATCTCCTTAACTCTGCTTCTGGGTTGCTCTTGTGTATATATTGTAGATTTAGGTGCGTGCTGTTCTGATAAGGTAGGTTGTTGTTGTTCAAGTGGCTGTATTTCAGATGGTAATGGTTGTGCTTCAGGAGCGGAGCTCTGTACTGGTAGCTCCTCTTTTGGTTGGTTGGCGTCTAGAGTTTCTAATGGCTGTTGTTGTGGGGATTCTTGTGGTTGACTCATTGACTCGAATGGTTGACTTTCTTCTAAAGGCTGTTGCTCAATCATTTCTGGGGACACTTCTTGTCCTTCCAATGGTCGTTCTGGGGATTCTTGTGGTTGACTCAGTGTTTCCACAGGCTGTAGTTCATCTTCGTCTATTTGTTCTTGTCATATGCATAATCCGGAAGCTGCCTGTTGGCTCGATTAATTCCGTCAATTTTCCTTCATCCTAGTGCGTTATTTCTTCTGATTCTTCTGTAAGTGTGTTTGAATCGTATGATGATTTACCTAAAGGTACGACTTCCAAAATAGATGATTGACCTTTCTGACCGTCTGTCATTACTTCCATCTGAACTCAATAAAACTGTCAATTCCTTACAGTTTTATTGAATAGCCATTGCATTATCTTTCTATACTGAAAGAATAAGAGATTTAGTACCAGAGGCTTGCTGGGAAAGGATTCCCATCCAGCGTCAATAATAATTTGAGAATAGGCGCAATAGTTATTCACCATACCTTCAAATTCCTTTTTCTCACACTCATTATTCATATAATTTGCAAAAGTTCTCCATGATTTAATTTCATTTCTTATAGCATCTTCTTCTTCTTGGAATGGATTCATATTTCTAGCAATATTTGCGTACCCATATAACTAAGAAAGCACCTTTTGTGGGGGGTGAGTGGGGTGATACTATGCTAGTGACTATTTATTTATGCTTCACAACTTTTCGCCTTATTAAGCACAAAGTCAACGTAATTATGATGAGTTCAATTAATACAACTTAGCTAATATTTTTCTTGGCTAAAGATATGGGAAATGACTGTTAGTCTATGTTCATATGTTCAACAAATATGTATGCGTAAGGGCCATGAAGGTTTTTTATGGTTGACTACCTTTCTGCAGTCAATTGGAGTTTCTAGCTACTAATAATAATACTATAAGAAAGCCAAAAGCCATCTCCTACTGATATTTTTATCAGTATGCTTGTTAGTGCTAAGGCAATCACACCCTATAATATATTTTCTCTTCTCTATCCTTTGGATATCTTATTGACCGTAGATTTACCACAGCAAAGTTTTTTCGAAGAAGTTTGTTTCAATGTTATAGCTGCAGACAAAAAAATAAAGTTTACCGGAATAGTAGATTCAACAGGAAAGTTGTTTTTTGGTAAACATCGACCAAATTATAACAATAAGGAAAGGAGTTTTGTGGTTGAACCTGTTTCTTTTTATTTTCAATATCTGATCCCTGCAATTCGCAAATGCCAGAAAATACCAAGAGAACAACGAAATACAAAAACAAAAAATATCAGGAATAATTCAAATCTACAACAGATACGCTTTGGGCTGGTAAACTTCTGCAGTGGTACAATGAAGCTTGTTGTCATTCCTATAGAAGAAAAAGAAAACATCAGCAAGAGATATCTATGTATCTGTATCCTGAAATAACACAATGGGGGTATAATAAAATAGAATATGGAAAATTGTTTAATAGGAATTGCTTCATAATTTTATTAGCCAATGGAGATAGAGGAGCAGGATTTTATAGAAAAAATTTCAGAATTTTATCATGATAGTATGCGTGTTTGGATTAACGCGGTCCTAGACTTATATGGAAATGTTATCAGCAAGATAAATAATCCAGTAACCCAAATTCATATGGATGATTGGCGAATCCTTGTAACCAAACAATACAAAGATTTATCAGAAGGGGAGAAAGAATTCTACAGGGCAAAGGCTCGATGGCTTTGGTATAAGCACTTTAAGGTTGACCAAACTCGAACCTGATTCCATTATAAGGGTCTAGCAATGCACGGATTATTTATTTAATTTGTTGATACATTGCAATAAGCTTTGCCTTGGCAATCCTTTGCGGCGGCTGACCTTAGACATCTCGGATTTGATATAATTTCCGTTATTCAAATATGAGACTAGCCATAGTTCATTAAATACCCTACTTTCCTATAGTCCCCAACTTAACTTGTTAGTAACCCTTATTTTTATGAATGGAGCTTCTCCCTCTTTCCAAGGATCTTCTCTTACCCATTCAAATTTTTTGTTAAATTTTCGGTATAGATTTCTAAACTCTCTACCCCTCTCAATAATGTCTGCAATGCCCTGTATTATTACTGCTTTATTTTCAACTGATGAACTGTAAGTATCTACTACCACGGCGATTTTATTATTGACTTTGATATTCTTATATTTCCTAGTCTCATAATCGGTCGCAAAAAATAAAAAATTCTTTTCATAAATATATGCGACAGGAGTAATATGTGGTATGTCATTGTGCGATGTTGAAACTCTGCATACTTCATTTTCTAAAAGAAATTTTTCCTCCTTTTTGTTGAATTTGGCTCGCCTATTATTTTTCCTGCCTTTCTTAGCCATCTTAGTTTTCAATAAAATGAACATCTTATTTATGGCTTAACTGATGTGGTCTCTAAATCTTAAATTGAGTGCATCTCTAACTTTCTCACCTATATTCCCCACAAGCGTAAACAATATGTATCAATAATATATTCAAAGTTCAGACAATTCTGACAATAGGTATACAATCAACGCTAGTACCAGTAGTTGGAACGCCAAGTGCAATTTCGGGAGTGAGTCATAGGAGCGTACTACTTCAAAACATTTCCAACATCGATTTTCATGACTGCTATTTGTGTACCTGCTCTAGTATCTCTAGTTATGGTTTATCTTGCAGGCTATTTTCGGAATATCCGTTCGCTTGGTAGAGTTTGATATCTTGTGCATATCCAAAGGAGCAGATAACAAGGAAAAAGATACAATAGTAGGTCAACTTTTTATTATGGGTAAAGTCGCTCTCAGGGTGTAAAGTGGCAACTAGTTGAGTTCATAGACAGACATATCAGGTTATGTAAACCATTGCTTCATGTGTGAAGGTTTATTTCTAATGAAATGCAGCTGAGAATTGACAGGAACAATATGTCTTCAAATATTGATAGTAATAATAATAGGAATAATAATGCGCCATATGGTGGCAGAAAGGAATCGGCTAAAGGAGTAGCCCTGAAGGTTGCTGAAGCAGAGCAACGAGACGTAGGAAGGAAAATTGCACGAGTTGATCCTGAAGTAATTGAACGACTTAATATTACAAGTGGAGATGCATTAGAGTTGTCCTCACTAGGTAAGAGAGCCACCGTTCTTAGTTGGCCGGCAAGAAGTAATGACAGAGGTAAAGGTCTGATCCGTATAGATGGGTATACGAGAAACAGACTTGATGTTGGTATCAACGACCAAATAGAAGTTAAGAGAGTAGAGTCGAAAGATGCTAAAAGTATAACGTTTGCTCCAACAGAGCCACTCAGGATAGTGGGAGCTGAAGAATATCTCGCCGAATATCTAAACGGACAGTTAATGACAAAGGGGGATACTATACCGCTCAACGTCATGGGGCAGCGAGTAGACCTTGTAGTAATTTCTACCAGTCCTTCAGGTCCAGTAATAGTGACTGACTCTACTAAAATTACAGTTTCTGAGGAAAGTGCAAAAGCAGTAAAGGTGTCAGAAGAAGGTGGAGTTCCATCCATTACTTATGATGAAATTGGAGGACTAGGCAATGCAGTCGGACGAGTAAGAGAAATGATTGAGCTTCCTCTAAGGCATCCAGAATTATTCAAAAGATTAGGGGTAGAGGCCCCCAAGGGGGTGTTGCTTCATGGACCACCAGGAACAGGAAAGACATTGTTGGCAAAGGCTGTCGCAAATGAAACTAATGCCAATTTCTATACAATAGGGGGCCCTGAAATTATGAGCAAATACTACGGAGAATCTGAGGAAAAACTAAGGAATGTCTTTGAACAGGCTGAAAAAAATGCTCCATCAATTATCTTCATAGATGAGATCGATTCTATTGCTCCAAAAAGAGAAGAAGTGTCTGGAGAAGTGGAAAGGAGAATAGTTGCTCAACTTCTATCGCTTATGGATGGGATGTCTACCAGAGGCAAGGTTGTCGTGATTGGGGCTACGAACAGAGTAAATGCTATTGATCCTGCACTTCGACGTCCGGGGAGGTTCGATAGGGAAATAGAAATTGGTGTTCCTGATAGAAATGGAAGATTAGAGATATTGCAGATACATACAAGGGGAATGCCACTTGCAAAAGATGTTAACTTAGAGAAGCTGGCTGACATATCGCATGGATTCGTAGGAGCTGACTTGCAATCGTTGTCAAAAGAAGCTGCAATAGGGGCATTACGAAGAATACTGCCTGAAATAGATTTATCATCTCAAAATATTCCTGTAGAGACTTTAAGGAAAATCATAGTCACAATGCAAGACTTTATGGATGTCATAAAAGAGATGGAGCCTTCGGCAATGAGGGAAGTGTTTGTTGAAGTTCCAGATGTAAAGTGGGAAGACATCGGGGGTCTTTCTCCAATAAAGCAAGAACTCCAAGAAGCAGTGGAATGGCCGCTCAAGTACCAGGGAGTATTTACATACGCTGACGCTATACCTCCAAAGGGCATTATGCTTTATGGGCCTCCTGGTACAGGTAAAACTTTGATGGCCAAAGCTGCGGCAAATGAAAGTGAGGCTAATTTTATTAGCATCAAGGGCCCAGAGTTGCTCTCAAAATGGGTTGGTGAATCAGAAAAGGGGGTTAGAGAAGTATTTAGAAAGGCAAGACAGGCTGCACCTTGTATAATATTCTTTGATGAAATAGACGCGATAGCGCCTAGAAGGGGAGGGGATTTTGGAGATTCACATGTAACTGAGAGACTGATAAGCCAGCTGCTAACAGAGCTTGATGGCCTTGAAATACTAACTAATGTAGTTGTCATTGCTGCAACAAATAGACCTGATATTATGGACCCAGCATTGTTAAGGCCTGGAAGATTTGACAGATTGCTGTACGTTCCACCTCCAGATAAGGATTCAAGATTGCAAATAATAAAAATTCATATAAAGAAGAAACCTCTGGCTGAGAATGTAAATATAGATCAGCTAGCAAGTCTTACGGGAGGATATACGGGTGCAGATATTGCCTCACTATCGTCTGCAGCAGTTATGCTTGCTTTACGCGAACATGTATCAAAGTACAAAGACCCAAAAGAAGCTGATAGTCATCGTCAGGAGTTAAAAATTCATATGAAGCATTTTGAAGAGGCTATGAAGAAGATTAGGCCTTTATCAACTCAGGAATTAAGTATGTACAAAACAATAGCAGAACAATTTGGAAAACCCGAGCTCGCCGAAGGTCGAAGAAAAAAAGAAATATCTGAACCCGGCTTAGCATAGTATCTTACATTTTCCATATTTTTTCTTCATTCTTATCGTACTATAGTTGTATGTACATTTAGATTTCCAATTATTTTTCTGGCATTGATAAAGTCTGTTGAAAAAAAGCTTTTGATGGATCATATATTGCGTAAGGTCAGATAATGACTGGCATCTATTATATTCAAAAAGAAGGATTGTAAAAAATATAGGTAAGCATATGTATGCATGTATGCATGTATGCATGTATGCATGTATGCATGTATGCATGCATATATATTTGCCGATTAAGGTACATAAAATACCGGGCAGTAGTTGAGTTAGGGATAAATAAATTCACGATAATATACTGAAATTATTTATCTATTGTGTTGTCCTTTGGATCTTTGACTTCTCGATTGTCAAATCCTTAATTTCAACTTTCCGGAAAATGGGTTTTACCTCTGTTATAATATGACCCGGTTCTATGTTTAGTTTTGATGAATAATCCCATGGCTGCCTATGTAAGTCTGATGATATCCCCATTCTCAACTGAGACCAAATTTTTTCTGAAGAAAATGGAATAAATGGTTCTAATAATATTGCCAGGCTAGATACTGCATTTGCGGCGATAAACAACGTTGTGGCATTACTGTCGGTTAATATCTTGCTAGGGTTATTGGCATTAGTAGTATCACTGCTCTCATGTTTTCCCTGGTTCTTCCATGGCTGCTTCCTTTGAAAGTACTGATTGAAATATTTTGAAAATTCTAGAATTCGTTTGAGCCCCCGATCTGTTTCGTTCTTTTGCAAAAAGTCCCCTACCTGCCGGGAAATCTTATTTATCTCCATAACAGCGTCATCATCAATTGATTCATATTTTCCGGGTGCAGGAACTTTTCCATTATATGTTCTACAAATAAACGAAAGAGACCTATTCACAAAATTTCCGATATTATCGATTAAATCGTTATTGATCCTATCTGCAAAATCGTCCCAGTCAAAGTTAACATCTCCCTGAGAATTTGGACTGACCAAGGCAAGATAAAATCTCAGATAGTCAGGGTTATTCCTTGTCAGGAAATCTCTCAAGCCAATATACCAATTCCTGCTTTTTGAGATCTTTTTATTGTAGAGTAGCAAATGACCTCTCGTGGGCATATAGTCAGGAAGTTTGTATTCACAATCTATTCCCATCCGAATGGCAGGTAGAAAGAGATAATGATGATACACAATATCTTTTCCTATAAAGTGATATATGGTGGATTCATTCCAAGCTCTTCGAGCCTCATCTAAACCAATGTTTTTTTGCCGTCCTATATAGTAAATAAAACTAGAGATGTAGCATAGATGATTGTCAAACCAGCCATAGAACACTTTTCCTTCTGAGCCCGGTATAGGGATTGGTATGCCCCAGGATAGGTCCCTAGTAATATCCCAGTCCTCAAGGCCTTTGTCGATCCAATTCAACACATATTTTTTTACATCACCATTTAGATTGTTATTATTATGTAGCCACTTTCTTAACTTGTTTGAAAAAAAAGAGAGTCTAAAAAAATAATGTTTACTATTTTTTTTTATTGGTGTTCTTTCACATATGGCGCATTTAGGTTCTAGTATTTCATTAGGTATGCTACCACATTTCTCACACAGATCAGAATATTGATTCTCTGCACCGCACACAGGACATGTACCTTTTACGTATCTATCTGGTAAGAACTTTTTGTCATATTCGCAATAAAATTGGGTCACATTTTGTTCATAAATGTGACCGTTTTTATTCAGCTCATTAAAGACATACTGTACAAATTGTACGTTCTCCGGGGAACTAGTTTTTGAAAACAAATCAAAAGATATTCCTAAGGATTTGAAATCTTCGTAGTCTGCTTTGTTCCATAATTCAACATAATCTCTAGGACTTTTACTTTCCTTTTCAGCCATAACCAAGACAGGAGTTCCAAAATCATCCGTACCGCATACATACGAAACTTGCTTTCCTTCAAGTCTGCAATATCTTGCAAAAATATCTGCAGGCAGATATGTCGAAGCAATATGTCCTAAATGGATTTCGCCGTTTGCATACGGCAAAGCAGCCGTAATTATAGTACTATTACGGCCAATAGGGGCTTTTACTATTGAATCATTGAAATCCCTAGCAGTATTATAACTACCATCGTTGTTCTTAACTGGCAACCTAACTCTGTTATCCTATTAGTGGCTATTAATTTTCTTAATAATATATGAAATTACCGGAATTTATTATCTGCCTAGGAATCACGTATTTCTCAATCATTAAAAGGGATTTGACGTATAAATAAACAAGAATTAAGATAGATCTATCATACGTTCACTATAATCCCACTTAAATTCCTTGGATGGTAGAATTCTATTGCAATTTCATTTTCTGGGTGTTTTCTGATTGCAAAAAATTCAGTATCGCTTTTACTTTCTGAAATTCTATAAACGACATATAAGCTTTCTTAAGCCCAACGAGGATTTTCTCTTGCTTTGAACAAGAAAAATTTTTTAGCCTGTTCCTATAGTATTCCTTGTATTTTTAAAAAGCTCAGGAAATATTGCTTACTGTCTATTTGTGTCTTGTGCTCTTAGTCCATATCTGAAAACAACTATGGGGTCTTTTTTCTATTATAAGCAACTTGTCTTTATCAGCATAACAATAGAGAATGGGCGTAAATAAACAGACAAGATTGACGTGGGCCGAAAGGGAGTTGAACCCTCGACCTTTCGATTATCAGTCGAACGCTCCACCAAGCTGAGCTATCGGCCCTAAAATTATTATTGTTAAAATTCAACGCTATTTAATCTATCCACAGAAAAAAACTGATTATTTACGCACAAAAAAGATTAAGTATGTTTACTATTTTTAACGATTAATGGGAGAGCAGGCTCATTTAGGCTAAAGTTAACCAATAAAAGGAGCATTTATGCATGATTATAATTATATCAAATGATACTGAACAAGACAACAGTTAGTGGTAACCACACAGGAAAGAGAGTTCGACAGACCAGGGATAATAACTCTTGCAACACTTGGTGCAACAACTCCAATACTATTATTGTGCTCGTTACAAACAGCAGATGCTAATCTAGCCCTCTCTATTCTGGGTTTGAAAAGCCTTACCTGCAATCACGGGTTATAATGTCTATGTAGCATCGAATGACTGTACACCTCTGTATTACCACCGCTACACCACGCCGAGACTCGCTTAAGAATTTGATATCATGCTTATCGGGATCGTAGATAATATATTAAATGTCCTGCCAAATACTAATGTTACACAGGTTTCACCACCGCTATGCCCAATATTATTCAAAATGTTGCCATAATGACCAAGGCCAACAGTGACGAAGCTTATCAGACAGCAAAAGGGGTCAGCAAGTTATTATTCGAAAAAAAAATAAACGTCTTTGCAATCCTGCCTCTATGTGGCGATAAAATGACACCCGTCAGTGCCGAATCTGTTAAAGATCTCGGCCTCGACCTTATCCTCGCAATTGGCGGGGACGGGACGACTCTTAAGGCTTTTAGAATTCCTCCATTTCATATACCTGTATTGAGCATAAATATCGGGGGTCATAAGGGGGTATTGTCAGAATTAAGAAGCGGATCTCTCGATTATATTATCGAATCACTGGTCTTGGGTAATCATTTCTATGACTGCCGGATGCGCATTCAAGCTTCCATAGAGGGTATTAAAACATCACCCGCTTTGAATGACATTTTATTGACCAGAGTGAATCTCACAAGGACTCCTTTAATGTCAGTCACAATTATGGGAGATAAGATAGAAGAGAAAATGGATGGGATCATTATTTCCACTGCTACGGGGTCGACAGGACATTCATTTTCAATCGGCGGCCCTGTAATGCATGAAAGCCTCCGTAATATCATGCTCAGTCCTCTAGCCCCAATCAATAGATTGCCCTTTCTTGTTCTTCCGGTAGATGATGTCCAAATAAAAAGTTCGCATGACACTATTTTGACTATCGACGGACAAGAAACCCACCGAATTTCAGCGGGACAAAAGGTAACAATTTCCCACTTTCCAATAGATGCGTGTTTCCTGAGAATGAAAAAAAGAGGGGTCAGACAACTTGAAAAGCTCGGGTTCATATGAGTATGTCCTGGATGCAAATGCCTTTTACTCTGGGCTCCCTTTCTTGTCATTTACAAAATGCTACACTACATCTCTAGTATTTGAGGAGGTACGACATTTGAAGGGCTCGTATTCTTTATTGGAAACCCTTGTCGAAACTGATAACCTAAGAATAGTAGATCCCGATGAAAAATTTGCCAATAAAGTGTATGGTATGACAATAAAATCAGGCGATTATTCGAAGCTTTCGAAAGCTGACATATCAGTGCTTGCATTAGCATATCAGTTGGGTAAGACTTTGATATCGGATGACTTTGCGGTCGAAAATACAGCAAAACTCCTTGGAATTTCCATAAGGCCTTTAGGAACCAAGGGTATAAAGCACACCCGGAAATGGAGTTCATTCTGTGGGACTTGTGGAAAAGGTTATGGCCCCAATATAACCGAATGTTCAATATGTGGCAATAGGCTAAAGCGCAGATATAAGAGGTTACAGCATTTTGAATGACCAAGTAATTATGGCTTATGCTATCGTATTAGACAAGAGACATGTAAGGATCAATTGTATAGCTCAAATTCTAGGTGACTGTAATTGTCAGAAGTAATAAAGGTAAGTCCCAGTCTAGTAAAAAGTCTCATAGTTCCACGCCTGAGCGGATCTAAGAAAGGCGACAATGGGACGGTTTTAGTCGTGGGCGGAAATAAAATATATCATGGAGCACCGATACTCGCTTCACTGGCTGCTATGAGATCTGGAACTGATCTCGTCTATACTGCCGTGCCAAGGTCAAATACTTTGCCGACAAGGGCTCTATCACCAAACGCAATCGTGCTACCCATGTCAGACGACAAGTTGACTCTCGGTTCTGCCAACAGGTTAACCTCTATGCTTCCAAAGAGACCGAATTCAGCCGCCATTGGAATGGGGATGACGATAGCCAAACCGGAAGCATTGAAATCACTTATTAATAGACTAAGGGAAAAGGGTACGCGATTACTGCTAGACGCTTCGGCTCTTATCCCGGCAGTAATAGATGATATAGCCGGCACGGACACAATCGTTACTCCTCATCCTGGAGAATACAAAAGAATCTTTGGAGAGGAGGCCGGGAAGGATGAGGGAGAGCAAGTTGTAAATGTCCAAAAAATGACAAGCAGATACAAAATAGTTATGGTCCTTAAGGGACCGGTGAACATAATCTGTGATAGCAACAAAATTGCTCTTATTAAAAGAAGTACTCCTGCAATGACAGTGGGTGGGACAGGCGATGTACTTTCAGGCCTAGCAGCTGGATTCCTTAGCAAGATGGATCCCTTTGATGCATGTCTTCTTGGAGTTTATTTTAATGGGGCTGCTGCATCATTAGCACACGGGAGGTTGGGACTCCACATGGTGGCAACTGATATCATAGATGAACTGCCAAACGTATTGAAAGACTATGACGTAATCGAATAGTTGAAGCATAGACATAGAGGTTAGTCTATCCCGCCTCTCTATCCCGCCTCCCAAAACGGCAAAACTTTAGCCGGTGTACGAATACCTAAAAATATGTCTGATGTAAGAGGGCCAAGGTCTTAAAAGCGAGGCTTGTAAAAATCGATAATAGTTTAGTGTATATTGTTACCAGAAAACTTACACTAGTGCCGAAAATCGATTTTGCACTCTGCGGCACGATTTTAAAAAAAACTTTTAGTGCTGGGAAGGTGCATCAATTTCAGTTTGATTCACAACTATCTATCAGTTTCCCTCCTTTGGAAAGTTAAGTAAGACGAGCATAGATAGGTTGGTAACTACTACGAAGAACCCAGTTCTTGTCAACAGTCATGAGCGGGAGAATCTTGTGCAAATTATTTTGTTTCTTAAACAATATAGATTTACATCCTAGTAATTCAAACCGTAATCCGACTCTAATCAGTCTGTAATTATAATGAGCTTAGCCCCGCAGGAATTAGAAAATAGTGCTAGTAAGTATGCCGCTGAGGCAATCCGACTAGATTCGGAGGGATCCCGCGGAATGGCCATTCAATCTTATCAGAGGGCAATTGAGGCCCTTGTAAAATTAGTTCAGGTATATCCAGAGTATAAATTAAATAGAATATACATGGAAAGGGCCAGCACTTATCAAAATAGAATCAAAGCATTACAAATGACTCTTAGCATCAGCGACGAGACATCCCAAGAGATAGGCGCTCCAAACTTCGAAAAATCTCATAACCTGAAGGAGAAAAGAACCATACCCCACGTAAAAGCGCAGAATCATAATGAGTCTTCTGACAGGCAAGATGATTCTGCCAAAGTCGCCGAGTCATCTAAGACAGACTTTGGTGACCTTTTGTTGAAGGAGAAGCCTGAGGTATCTTGGGACGAAGTTGTAGGTCTTGAAGACGCAAAGCGTGCTATTAGAGAATCAATAGTTTATCCAACCAAAAGGCCAGACCTGTTCCCCTTAGGTTGGCCTAGAGGCATATTACTGTACGGGCCGCCAGGCTGCGGCAAGACATTGTTGGCAGCCGCTGCTGCTGCTGAGATCGAGGGTTATTTCATTAATGTCGATGCCTCGTCCATGATGAGTAAGTGGTTAGGCGAAGCAGAAAAAAATGTATCAAAACTTTTCATTATGGCAAGAAAGCTTTACGGAACCGAAAATGTTCCCGTTCTTCTTTTCATAGATGAAATAGATTCGCTGCTGGGCGCTCGAAACAGCGAGGTAGGGGGAGAGGTAAGGGTAAAGAATCAATTCCTGACCGAAATGGATGGAATTAACGAAAAATCAAAGGAATCATTTCTGTATGTAATAGGAGCTACCAATAAGCCCTGGACATTGGAGGCTGGATTTTTAAGAAGGTTTCAAAAGCGGATATATGTTACACTGCCTGATAGCGCGTCAAGAACTCATTTATTCAATCAATACACAAAGCCTCTGAAGAAGGACAGGGTCTTTAAATGTGAAGAGTTAGCAAAGGCAGCTGAAGGTTACAGCGCAAGCGATATCAAGGACATTTGTCAGGCTGCTCAATTGAAGGTTGTTGATGAATTATTTGAGAGCGGAAAAGCATTGGAAACAACATCAAATCCACGAGCAATCACAATGGCTGATTTGAAAGAAATATTCAAGGTAAGAAAACCGAGCATCAGTATGGAGATGATTCGAGCTTATATGAGGTGGAGTGATCAGTACAGGGCCTTGTGAACGCGAGGTTACTTCACTGCAGTTAAAACTCTTGTCCATATAGTCTAGATGTAGAGAATCTAATTAATAGAAAGATATTTCATAAATTGAAGCATATAACCCGAAGCAGAGGGCTCATTTTCACTTCAAGATTATAAAGATGCAAACTCTTTTGTTGGTCTATCTTACTAGATCAAATCACTCTCTGTCTATAGGTTAAGGAATAGATAACTGAGATCAGGTTTTTCAACCTTACAATCTAACACGGTTGTAAGGTTGTAATGCATAACAATAAACTTTATCCTATTGCTTGGCTTTCTCTTTGTATCTTTGTATAGACTGAACTATTTTGTTCATTGCTATTTCCTTTCTTTCCCAGCCCTTCACCTTCACAAACTTTCCCTGCTCTAACTCTTTATAGTGTTCGAAGAAATGTTTGATTTGGTTCTGGATGTGTTCAGGAATATCTTTAGCGTCGTTAACCTTTGAAAAAGTAGGATCTATCTTCGACACGGGAGTCGCAATAACTTTGGAGTCCTGACCCTCTTCGTCTTCTGTAAGCAAAACTCCAACCGGCCGAGACCTCACTATTGATAGCGGTACAACGGGGTCTTCACCCAGAATAAGTACATCTATGGGATCACCGTCCATTTCTAGGGTCATTGGGATAAAGCCATAATTGAATGGATAAAACATTGCAGTATATAATTTCCTGTCGACAAATAACAGCCCCGTCACCGAGTCAAATTCGTACTTAATACTGCTACCTTTTGGGATTTCTACCACTACATTAATAACTTCGGGCGGATTAGTTCCCGCATCTACTGAATCTAGTAATTTCAAATTAATCTCATGCTAATTATTTCGAATATATTCCTATTCCCATTGCGGGTTGGCAAAAATATAAACAATGGTTTAGGCTTGCCTTCCCGTAAATGGAACTTCGTGGCAAATTTGTTGCCAAAGCGGTTGAAGATGAAATAAGACGCTATCTTAGCACTATAGATTCAAAGTCACTTATAGAAAATGAAACTAAAGGGAAAGGCGATTTGGTAGGCTACATCGAGGGCCCACCAACAATGAATGGTGAACCTCATGCGGGCCATCTACGCGGCCGCATAATTAAGGATCTATGGTATAGATATAATGTGCTACAAAAAAGAAATGTTGTGTTCAGAGCTGGTTGGGATTCGCAAGGTCTTCCCGTTGAACTGCAGGCTGAAAAAGAATTGGGATTGACCGGCAATAAGATAGATAACATAAGGAAAGTTGGGATAGAAAAAATTGTCGCAACATGCAAGAAAATAATTAAAACGTACAACGAGAAATGGACTATTGTAGACAAACTTCTTGGTATGTCATTTGACTATGACAAAGCTTACTGGACGTATCATGATAAATATATAGAAAGAGAGTGGAAGTATCTTGAGAGAGCCTGGGAGGATGGGCTACTCAGAGAATGGTTTAGGGTTGTGGCATATTGCCCGTCATGCCAAACCTCTCTAAGCAATGCCGAAGTTAATCAAGGATATGAAACAGTTGAGGATCCATCCTTCTACTACAAGGTAAAGCTGTTTGATGATAATGCAAACTTGATAGTCTGGACTACTATGCCCTTCACCATTGTAACAGACGAGATGGTTGCTGTAAATCCAAATCAAAACTATGTGCGATTAAGAGTTGGACAAGAAGAATGGATAGTCAGTCAAGACCGGGCCGAAGATTTAATGAAGGAGCTACAAATTGCTGAGTATTCGAGAGTTGAGGTTATTAAGGGCAAAGACCTTGAAGGACTACGTTACCTGCATCCGCTTTTGTCAGTAATTCCGGGCCTTGACGATTTTTCTAGAAAAGCAAAAATCCATTTGGTGGTAGCAGAAGGGTTCGTAGATGTAACTACCGGTAGCGGTATAGTACATCTATCACCAGCTAATGGACAGGAGGACTTTCAAGTTGCTGAAAAAAGAAACATTCCAGTGTTTATACCAATTGATGATAGAGCTTCTTTTACTCAGGAGGCAGGCATATTCCAAGGATTATTTGTAAGAGATGCTGATGACAAGGTGGTTGAAGCAATGAAACAAGTCGGTGCGTATGTAAAGCTCGGAATTGTGAAGCATCAATACCCTACTTGCTGGAGGTCACGTCATAAGGTTGTCTGGCTTGCAAGAAGAGAGTATTTCTATATGATTGAGCGACTGAAGGATAAACCGTTAGCTGCTGCTCATAAAGTAGAGTATTTTTTTGATCCCCCAAAAAATAGATATTGGGAAATAATTAAGGAGAAAGTGCCTTGGTGTATTTCCAGAGAACGAATATGGGGTACGCCTCTTCCCATCTGGTCGTGTCTGAAATGTAACCATAAGCTAGGCCTATTTTCAAGGAATGAAATTGTAAAAATTGCGGAATCCCTTCCAGACGGCCCAGGTTTTGAATTGCACCGCCCACAAATAGATAGGGTAGAAATAAAATGTCAGAAATGTGGCAGTAGGATGGAACGAGAACCATTTGTTCTAGATACTTGGCATAACAGCGGTGCAGCTCCATATTCATCTCTAGACAATGAGGAATACTTTAGGCTCATACCTGCTGCATTTATGACAGAGGGGATTGATCAGACAAGAGGGTGGGCGTATACATTACTTATCCAAAATATAATCATGACAGGAAGACCAGTAGCGCCATTTAAATCATTTCTCTTTCAGGGTCTTGTCTTGGACGACAAAGGTAATAAGATGAGTAAGAGTTTAGGGAATGTTATAGACGCCTACAAATTACTCAATGAAACTGCTGTAGACCTGGTTCGATTTTATTTCATGTGGAAATCTTCTCCAGTAGAATCACTGAGTTTTAGCCTAGAAGAAATGGCGACACGAACATATCAGATCATGAGTACGTTATACTACTTACACATTTATTTTGACCAAAATAGCAAATTCGACAAATTCAATCTAGAACGGAATAGCCTTCAATGGGCTTTCAAGAATAGCTTGTTGCACATCCCAGATAAATGGGTATTGTCAAAGCTTCAATCTGTCATCAAGGAAGTCACCAGCTCATTTGAAAAATGCAGATTCCATGAAGCCGCTAAGTCAATTGAAGAATTTATAATAAATACCTTGAGCCAGACATACGTACCAGTTACAAGAAACGAAATCTGGGATGATAATAAGGAGACGTTGAATCGTAGGCTAGCGATCTATGCTGTACTGAGTCACGTTCTAAAAGTAGTTGACGTAATGCTTCATCCGTTATCTCCTTACATTTCCGACTATCTATATCTAGCCTGTTTTCCGGGGAAGAAGGAAAGTATATTGCTTGAAGACTGGCCAACCCATGATGACAAATTCATTAATAAGGAAATCGAAATATCATTTGACAAATCAAGAGAAATAATTTCACTTTCAAACGCCGCCAGAATGAGAGCGAAACTAAAAAGGAGGTGGCCAATAAAGAATGTTTGGATTTGTTCTGCCATAGCTGATTTTATAGATTTTGAATCGATATTGAAGCTGTTAAAGATACAGATAAATGTTCAAACCTGTACGGTAATACGATATAAGAACGACACTAATTTACACAAGATTCTAAGCCTTTTACAAAGTGAGGCTCCTATAATACCAAATA
>Ga0126304_10000200_pt1 | contig 21157 bp, 23 predicted proteins | sample Plot25_FD_92538 | JGI IMG/M metagenome (GOLD analysis project Ga0126304, IMG submission 92538) | Serpentine soil microbial communities from UC McLaughlin Reserve, CA, USA - Plot25 | ecosystem: Environmental > Terrestrial > Soil > Grasslands | place: USA: UC McLaughlin Reserve, Lake County... | reverse complement strand
TTCGCCGTGTCCGCACATCACCGCAACGGGTTCCGCTGGCAGTGACGACGAGGCGCCGGGCACGGCACCGAGCTCGACGCTGCGGGCACCGGGCACGTGCCCGGCCGCGAACTCCGGCTGCTGCCGTACGTCGACCAGTGCCGACTTGATCGGGTTGTCGGCGCGCACCAGCGGGATGCTGATCGTCGGCAGCCCGGCCACCACCGCGGCGTCGATGCCGCCAGATAGCTCACCGACGATGTTGTCGCATCCGATCTTGGTGGCCTGCCACACGATCTCATCGGGGTCCTGGTCCGAGTCGCGCAAGACGACCAGCGGCGCGTCGTCCGGAACGATCCAGCCGAGCCACGTCGCGAACGCGTCGCGCAACGGGATGGACAACGACCCTGCAACGTGCCTGCTCGCGTACTCCACCACGGCGCGGGTGTCCACCAACCATGCGCCCGCCCGCACCAGCTGCCGTGCCCGGGCGGGTTCAAGCTGCGTGAGGGTGGGGGCCTCGTCGAGCAGGCGTGGTCCACGCCGGTTCACCTCGGCCAGGCGCAGGAAGTACGGCGGGAACGACCCGAGCGAGGCGAGCAGCTGTGCGACGAACGCGTCCTCGTTGCCGGCCCGAAGCAACGGGTTGGTGGCCTTCTCCCGCCCGATGCTGCTCGTCCGTTCGACGCCGACAGGCGCCGAGCAGAACGAACCGGCTCCGTGTGTGGGCCATACCGCGACGTCGTCGTCCAGCTCGGCGAGCCTGTGAAGCGAGCGGTACTGCGCGCGGGCCAGCTCTTCGGCGCGATCAGGATCGACGAGGTCCGTGCGGGCGGCCGAGCCGACCAGTAAGGACCCGCCGGTGAACACCCCGACCGGCCGGTCTCCGTCGAGCAGCACGAGGGCGACGTGCTCATCGGTGTGGCCCGGGGTGGTCAGAGCGCGCAGCCGCAAGCCCCCGAGGTCGGCCTCGTCGCCGTCGCCCAGCCCGGTGTGCGGGAACTCCCTTCGACCGGCCGCGGGCGCGAGCACGGTGGCGCCCTCGGAGTGGGCGAGCTGACGAGCGCCGGAGACGAAGTCCGCGTGCAGGTGGGTGTCGGCGGCGAACGCCACCCGCAGCCGACGCCGGTCGACGGCGGACCGGACGGCACGCAGGTCAAGGCTGGCGTCCACCACCAGTGCCCGACCATCGCCCAGGTCCACCAGGTAGGCCGAGTTGCCCAGCCCCTCATCGACGACCGAGACGACGTTCAAGTCACGCATGGATTCGTCCTCCCGTACGGTGCTCAAGGAGTCATTTGAATAGTGCTGGACCGTGCGTATGCTCGTCAAGTGATCGCTTGAACAGCGGAGGAGCGGATGATTCGCGGCAGGCAGGCGAAGGACGCCCTGTTCGACGGGCTCGCCGGGGTAGCCAAGGCACTCGGCAACGGCCGTCGTGCCGAGATCATCGATCTGCTGTGCCAGAGGGAGCGGTCGGTGGAGGAGGTCGCCGGCGAGATAGGCCAGAGCGTCGCCAACACCTCACACCATCTGCAGCAGCTCCTTCGGGCCGGGCTGGTGCGCACCCGCCGTGACGGCACCCGCATCCACTACTCCCTGGCCAGCCCACGGGTCGGCGAGTTGTGGGCGGCAGTGCAGGACGTGGCCGCCGAGCACGTCCACGAGCTCGACCAGCTCGCCACCGCATATCTGGGCGACCGGTCGCGCCTGGAGACCGTCAGCCGAGAGGAGCTCAGCCGGCGTCTGCGCAAGGGTGAGGTCGTTGTGCTCGACGTACGCCCCGAGCAGGAGTTCGCCGCCGGCCACGTCGCCGGAGCGGTGTCTGTACCGGTCAGCGAGCTGACCCGCCGGCTCCGAGACGTACGCAAGGACCGGACAATCGTCGCCTACTGCCGCGGCCCGTACTGCGTGTACGCCGATGATGCGGTCCGCGCGCTCTCCCGACGCGGCTACCGCGCTGCCCGCTTGGAAGACGGGTTCCCCGAATGGGCTCGTGCCGGCCTGCCCGTGGAGACCTCACACTCCTGAGCCATTCAGTCCAGGCGCTGTGCTCTTGGTCAGATGGGCTTGCGCGCCTTGGCGATCACGCAGGTAGCGACCTGCCCGTGCTTGTGCGCGGGGATCAGCTGGCGCATGAGCGTGATGATCTCCGGCGTAAAGAGCGGATAAAGCGCGGCGTGGTCGAGCCCGAACGGTGTCCGCTGCCCCAGAGAGATGTCCTCGAAACCCGCTCTACTGAGTTTGGTGAGGAAGACTCGTTCGGACATGGCACCGGACACGCAGCCGGCCCAGGCGGCCTCCGACCCGAGGACCCCTGGTGGGAGGTCGTCATTCACGGTGAGGTCAGCGACGCAGAGCCGGCCACCCGGTCGAAGCACACGGTCGATCTCCGCGAGCGCCCGGCTCTTGCGGGCGGACAGGTTGAGTACCCCGTTGGAGATGACGACGTCGATACTCCCGTCGGGTAGCGGGATCGCCTCCATCTGCCCCTGGATGAACTCGGTCCACGCGTCGACGCCCGCTTGGTGGGCGTGCAGCTCGGCCCGGTCGCACATCTCCGGGAGCATGTCGAGGCCGATGGCGCGGCCGCCGGATCCGACCTGACGTGCGGCAAGGATCGTGTCGATGCCGCCGCCACTGCCGACGTCGAGCACCGTCTCCCCACGCTGGAGACCCGCGTGTCGAACCGGGCTGGCCACCCCCAGTGCCCAGGCGATGGCCCCGGACGGGACCCGGCCGAGCTCGTCGGCCGAGTACAGCCGCTGCGCCGCAACTTCGCCCGCGCCGGTCGGGATTGCCGCGTACGCACGCCGGACCGAGTCGGTGATGTCCTGCTGGAAGAACAGATCCTTGAGCGTGGTCACAGCTCCTCCAGGAACCGCTCGAGCCGGTGACGCACCCGCGGTGGTAAATCGTCCTTTGCGTGCGGGTGGAGCAGCGCGCGCAGCTCGGTGGCGAACTCGAGCTCGCCGCAGCACCGTCGACAGAACGACAAGTGCTCCTCGACAGCGGCCGCGTCCTCCGGGGAGAGCGCGCTGTCCACGTAGTCCCACAGTCGGCGGACTGCCTCGCCGCATGGGATCAGTCGTTGCAGGCCTTCGGTCACCGCGTGCTCCGATCGGTCAGCAATCCGTTCTCCGCTGCATAGGTCCACAGCTCTCGTTCGAACGCCTTGCGGCCGCGATGCAGCTGGGCCAGCACCGTCCCCACCGGCAGCGCGAGCAGCCGCGCCATCTCCTTGGTGGCGAACCCCTGGATGTATCGCAGCACCAGCGGCACCCGGTAGATCGCGGGCAGCCGCAGCAGCACCTCTCGGACGTCCTCGCGCCCGAAGGCGTGCAGGAAGTCAACGTGCAGGCTGTCCGAGTAGGGGAACGGATCTTCCTCTGCAAGGGTCCGGTACAGGGAGAAATCGGCGATGTCCTCCACCGGGATTTCGTCGATCGTACGGGCGTCCCTGCGGATCCCGTCGCGGTAGGCATTGACGAGGATGGCCCGAAGCCAGCCGCAGCCGGCATCGGCGCTGCGCAATGTGCCGTATGACCTGTAGCCGCGGAGTAGGGCGTCTTGCACCAGATCCTCGGGGTCGTGCCGGGTCAGCCGGCGGGCCAGCCCGTACAGGCACGGCAGGTGCTCACGGGCAAGCGTCTGAAAGCTGTCCCGGGATGTCTGATCGTCCACCGTCGCCGTCATCACCGTCCCCGCACACGCTGTGCCCCTGCTGGCACAGACGTCGGACAGGGCGAAGTTATTGCATGCAAGCGGGAATGCAATCAGCCCGTGTGCTCGGGCGTCTGGATGGGTGACAGCAACTGAGGAGGGGGAAGACATGACGACGATCGCAACCGAGTCCCAGGCGGGGAGTGCCCAGACGAGCCTGCGCTGGGGGGTATGGCTCATGAACGCGGGGGCGGTGGCCTTCATCGGCTACGCCGTGGTCTTCTTCGCCCTGAACTTCACTGACCGGTTCCTCGAGCTGGGCATCGGGCACGGCGAGGTGGACGTGGGCCGGCAGGAGATCGAGGCGTTCAGCCCGTCGTTGCTCCAGTACATCGGCCACTTGCACATTGCCACCGCCGGGTTCATCGCCGCCACCGGGCTGGCGGTGCTGTTCCTGGTCAGCTACGGGGTCAGGCGCGGCCAGCTGTGGGCATGGGTGGGCGCGGTCGCCGCACCGGTACTCGGGCTGGCGGTGGCGCTGCCGGCGCACTACCCGAACAACTTCGACACCCTTGGCCACCTCGGCCCCATCTACCTCGCGGTACTCGTCTTCGTGGTCGGCGCGGCCCTTGCCCTGAACGGGCTGCTCAAAAGCAGACCATGACGGTTCGGCTAGACCAACGGAGGTGCCGAGGCCATGAGCACCCACGCACACCTGGACACCCACGAGCTGACCCGCCAGGTACAAGCCCTGTACGCGCAGGTGGCGCTGCACCCGCAAGCGGGCTACCACTTCCCGGTCGGCAGGCAGCTCGCCGAACGGCTGGGCTACCCGGCCAGGCTGCTCGACTTGATCCCCGACGATGCCCTCGCCTCGTTCGCCGGCGTCGGTTTCCACCTAGAGCTGGCGCAACTGACACCCGGACAGCGCGTGCTCGACCTCGGCTGCGGATCGGGAACCGACTCCTTCGCCGTCGCGCAACTCGTCGGCCCCACGGGTCGGGTCGTCGGCGTGGACATGTCCGCCGAACAGCTCGCCAAGGCCGACCGACTACGCGCAGGCGCCACCAACATGCGGTTCGTCCCAGGACGCCTGGAGGCGCTGCCGTTCTCCGATCGCTCGTTCGAGGTGGTCATCTCCAACGGCGTCGTCAACCTGTGCCCGGACAAGGCGCAGGTCTTCCGCGAAGCAGCCCGGGTGCTGCGTCCGGGTGGGCGACTGGCTGCCGCGGACATCGTTGCGTCCCGGGCACTCCCCGACTCTGTCACCTGCAATGCCGACCTCTGGTCGGCATGCATCGGCGGGGCGGCGCCGGCAAACGACTACCTCAGATGGCTCGCAGCGGCCGGGCTGACCGCCGGCGAGTTCCAGGACGTGCCGCAGTACCACTCCCTGTCGCCGCAGGCAGCCAACGCCACCGACACCTACGGCGTCCGTGCAGTCACCTACGCCGGCCACCGGGCCCGGTGAACGACCACGCCGACCGCGGGGCCGCCTCGCACAGCCGAATTGGATGCTGGATGTGGTCCAGGTTGAAATTCGGTGGTTTCGACGGACTCAGCCGTCAGACTGTCGGCCCAAGCTGCAGATGCCGCCGGTCCCCGCCTGTTCCCAAACTTGGCGTTCGACGTCGAACAGGACCGGGCCGCAGAGCTCTCCGATGGAACGAACACTGAGCGCGTTCCCTTGTCTCAAGAACTCAAGGACCCTGAAGCGACACGCTGCTGGGTGAGGACCTACAACTCCCGTGCCCTGTGCGCGGGAGCTGGCCCGGCGGTGGGTCAGTCGAGGAGATCGCGCTGAGGCGTACGGGAGCCGAGCGCCATGCGCCGCCAAGTGTGCCGGCGTCCGCGCACCGCGAGCGAGTACGCCTGGAGCAGGTGTGGGTCGCCCACGCCGTGGTATCCGGCATCGCCCACGTGGTGCGCGTCGACGCCGACTTCCTTGGCCACCAGGGCTAGTGCGTGTGCCAGGCTTTCCGGCGCACCTTCCTGCGACGTGCCGATCGTGCCGAGGACCACGACGCCCCGCTCATGCACCGCTTCGGTCGCCGCCGTTGCGAGCTCACGCGTCACCCCAGGGACTGTGCCGGGTATGGGCACGAGCACACCCGATGCTCCCGCGTCGACCAGATCCAGCAGCGCTTCGGGAGTCATCCGCTCGGGCCGTCCGGCGTGGTGCATCTTGCCGACCCAGATCGCCGCGTCGCCGCCGAGGGCGTCACGCAGATCCTTGGTGACGTCGACCAGACCGGCATACGACGCGTGCGTACCGGGGTTGGCGGTCAGGACGAACAGTGCCGTCCCGGCATCCCGCAATGCGACCGCGTTTTCAGCCGTCGCACGTCGCTGTGGCGGGATCAGGTCACCGCCCGGGTCGGGTTCCAGGTTGACACCGACGGGGCGGCCGATGGTCGCGGCCAACTCTCGCAGGTCGGTCATCCGTCCGAGACTCGGGAAGGACCAGGTGCTCGGCGGCGACCATGCTCCCTCGATGAGGTTGAACAGGACGATGTCGGCGCCGTGGGTTGCCATGAGCTCCGCGTTGTGCACGCCGTCGACAAGCCCGGGCGCTGAAGCGAACACCTCCGAGACCATCGTGCGGCCCTCGCTTGCACGTACGCAGTCCTCCAAACCTTGACCGGCGAGCGTAGCCAGGCTGGCGCGAGGCAGGTCGAAGATGCGCGACGAAACAGCCATGGGTTTCTCCGTGTGCGGGCAAGCTGGTATGTCAGCAGCATGCTCCCTCCATAGAGCAAGCCTCAGGCCCGGGGGGTGATGACCTCGCGCGGGTGGCGGCGAAGGCGTCAAGGTCGCCCGTCTGGCCGGCAGGCGCTCGTCCGGCGTCACACCCCAGGCCGATCGCATGCACTGAGACATTGGTGAGCCGGGGCGAGGAATGCAGGAGCGGAACCGTGAGGATCGCCGTCATTGGCACTGGGAAGATGGGTCGAGGGTTCGCCCAGGCCCTCGCTCCGACGCACGACGTGGTCATCGGACCGCGCGACCCGGACAAGGCGGCCACAACCGCATCCAAGACCGGTGCCGCCGGCAGTGCGACATACGCCGATGCCGCGGCGAACGCCGATGTCGTCATCCTCACCGTGCCATGGCAGGCGATGGACGAGACGCTCGGCCAGCTCGGCGACATGCTTCGGTCCATTGTGATCGACGTGTCCTACCCGTACAGCAAGCGCGAACGGGAGGCGCTGAAGGGACGCTCTACGGCCGAGGTCATACAGGAGAAGGTGCCGAGCGCAAGGGTGTTCAAGGGCTGGAACCACGTCCACGCCAGGTATCTGACCGACCCAGCGGTGGCCGGGGTCGCCGCGTCGGTGTTGATCGCCGGCGACGATCCGCAGGCGAAGGACATCGTGTTCGCGATCGCGCGGGACATGGGGTTCCATCCCGTGGACGCCGGCCCGTTGGGAGCGTCCCGCGACCTGGAGAAGCTCGTGGGCGTGATGCTCTTCCTAAGACTCGGTCCGTTCCGTGTCTTGACGGACGGGCCCCGACCAGGTGACCGCTAGGCGGGGCTCGGCGTCGGCAATGCCGGTCGGTACGCGTCGTCGGCTGCCGGGGAGAACGACAGGCCGGAGCTGGCGACGAGGTCGCGCACCACTGGCGACACGAGCAGCTGGCCGGGCACTGCCCGTTCGGCGAAGGCCACGGCGGCCTCGACTCCCGGGCCGTCGACCACCGGCCCGGTCCGCGGCACCTCGGCGATCTGCAGTCCGAACCCCGTAATCCCGCCGAGTGGGCCGCTGAGAACGGACAGCGCGTCGCGGATCGCGGCCGCCGGGCCGTCGTACACGATCACGGTTCGGCCATCGGGCGCGTGCGCCGCGCGGCCCGCGGACAGAGACCCAGCGACCGCGTCAGGGCCGATGACGGCGAGCACTGCGCCGAGCGCACGGGGCGGGGCCTGTGCCGAGCTCAGGTCGGCAAGGAACCCGTCCACCTGGTCGAGGATCTGATTTGCATCGATGGCGACGAAGTGGTCCGACCCGGACAGTTCGACAAACCGCGCGCCCGGGATGTGCTCGGCCAGGTAGCGCCCCTCCTCGACATGGCTGTCCTGGTCCCCGCTGCGGTGTATGACGAGGGTCGGCACCCGCACCGAGCCGAGCGCCCCCCGGACATCGATCAAGGAGTTCATGGCGATCAGCGCGCGTACCGTCGACGGGGTGGCCGCGGCTCGGGCGCGCTGACCCCACCAGCGGGCCATCACGTCGTCGGCCGAGGGGCACATGGCCCGCATGTCTGCTTCCCAGCTCCACTCGACCGCGAGCCGCTCCATGTACTGCCTGCGCTCCTCCGGCGTGTATGCCCACGGGTAGTCGTCCGCGCGCAGCCGCCTCGCGTAGCTACCGTAGAGCACGAGTGCCTCGACCCGTTCCGGGTGCATGGCCGCCATCAGGATCGCCATCGGTCCGCCCTCGGAGTACCCGAAAAGAACCGCCCGGCGGGAGCCGGCGGCGTCCATCACCGCCAGCACGTCGCGCATCCGTGTCTCCGTGTCCGGCAGGTCAATGGGCCGGTCCGACATGCCGGTGCCGCGCTTGTCGAAGCGGATCAGACGGCCCACAGAACCCAACCGGTCGAGGAAGCCGGCGTGCCGCGGATCGGCCCAGTCGAGTTCCAGGTGGGAGACAAACCCGGCCACCAGCACGATGTCCCGGTCGCCGCGCCCGGTCACCTGGTATGCGATCTGGAGGCCGTCGCTGACCGCGTAGTTGACCGGCTCGTGTCGAGTCGCGGGTGTGCGCGCCGCCTCCCGGGCCGGTCCGACAAACCGGTAGCCGCGGCCGTACACGGTGCGGATGAGCCGCTGAGCCTGCCCGTTGTCGCCGATCGCCCGGCGCACCGGCTTGATCCGGCTGGTGACTGCAGTCTCGCTGACGAACCGACCACCCCAGACCTTGTCCATCAGCTCTTCTTTGGGCACTACCCGGTCGCGGTGGTTCACCAGGTATGCGAGCACCTCGAAGACCTGCGGCTCGACCGGCACCCGTACACCGGAGCGCCGCAACTCGACCCGCGAGAGATCGAGCTCCAGATCCTCGAAGGCGACGATCACAGCTCGACGGTAGCCCTGGCATGGCCCCACTGGGGGCGAAACGCACCCTGTCGTGTTGGGGTCGGGCGTGGTGCGGACAGGATCCTAGGCATGCTGATCAGACATCGTGGCTGCACGCCTGCAGTCGACAACACCGCGTATGTTGCGCCCACTGCCACCCTGGTTGGTGAAATCCGGGTTGGTCCGCGGGCCCGCATTATGTACGGGGCTGTGCTGGACGCCGAGGCGTCGTACATCACCGTCGGCGAGGCGTGTGTCATCAGCGAGCACGCGGTGCTGCGTGCCACCGCAGCGGGCGACGCTGACCGGCCGGTCGTACTCGGCGACCACGTGTTCGTCGGTCCGCACGCCACGCTGCTGGGCTGCGTACTGGATCGGTGCGTGTATGTCGGCACCGGCGCAACGATCCTCCACGGCGCCACGCTGGCCGCCGGAGCTGTTGTCGCGGTCGGTGCGCTGGTGCACGCAAGAACCACGATGCCGGCCGAGATGTTTGTGCCACCCCACTCGTTGGCCATCGGCACACCAGCGCGGATTCTGACTCCCGACCAGGCCGATCAGGTTGCCACAGCCATCCGCGAGGCCAACTTCGCCGGCGCAGCGTTCGGCGTCCAGGTCGACTGGGAGAACCGGATCACCCGGTACGAACAAACCGCCGAAGTACGGGTGGCCGAGTTCGAGGCGCACTTCGACGACGAGATCCTCGGATGACCGCCAAGTCGAAGAAACCAGCTGGCATCTGTCAGGTGCTGGCTGGGTTAGCGTGCCGGATGTGAGACGGGTCCTGCACGAGAACGTTGCCACCGTGCTGGTCGACCCACGTGTTCTCGGCGACTTCGAGCTCCAACTGATGACGCTGGATCTGCGGGTGTGGCCGGTGACAACCGCGCCGATCTGTGTTGATGGACCGCGCATGGCCTTCCAGATCCGACGCAGATTGCTCATGAGCCACCGCGGTGATTGGGACCTCGCCGCCGACTGGACGGCGGTGTGGATCAGTTTCGGAGCCTCGTGGCACCACGGTGACGAGCCGCTACCGTGGACGGCGCACAAGGCGCTGTGGCGGGTGTTGGACTCGAATGCGGAGCACGTGCGCTTTCACCGGCGGCTCGGTGGAGTCCGCCGGCTGCCGCTGCCCGCCATGCGACGGTGAATCGCGGTTGGTCGCGTCGTGGCAGGGTCGGCCGTTGGCTCGAAACGCGTTGTGCCGTCGAGAGTCCCCGATCACTTCGGTTGGTACGGGCCGCCGAAGAAGACCTGGGTCTCGATGAGTTTGCCGTCACGTACCGTGACGTATTCGGTGTTGCGGAAATGCTCGCCAGTCTGCAACTCGTACTCGTAGAGCACGAATACGCCGTCGTCTCCGGCGTGCACCAGTACCAGGATCTCCTGGGACTTGAACCGGTCTGCTGTGGGAAAACACCGTTCGAGAAACGCCGCCTTGTTCAGATCGTCGTCCTGAGGGCTGGTGAACACGAAGTCGTCGTCGAGCAGACGCTCAGCGGACTCGCGGTCTTGATTGCGGTACGCGGTGAACGATGTGCGCACAACGTCTGTGTTGGCCATGTCGGTCCTCCCACCTGCAGTCGCGACACCCTCACGCGCCTGACTCATCAGTAGCCCGCGCCACGGTCGTGTGCAATCAATCGCCACATAGACCTATGCCAGCCTTTCGGCCGGCAAGTCAGTCTGCGGGGCCGTGGGCCGCTGCGGCCTGGGTCAGGGCGGCGACCAGAGCCGCGGGCGCGGGAGGGTCGGGCGGGTCGCCGTAGGTGGCCGCGTAGATCTGGCGGGGCGGGACCGAGAGCCGGCTGGCGGTGATCGCGGGGTGGCGGTGGGCGCGCAGGGCCAGCCCTGGGATTGTGGTGACGCCCATGCCGGCGGCGACAAGGGTCTGCATGACCACCATGTCGTCCGTGGTATAGGCCAGGCGCGGGGAGAAGCCGGCGTATACGCACATCTCGACGAGGTGGCTGCGGCATCGCTCGCAGCCGGCGATCCAGGGTGTGTCCTTGTGCTCGGTGAGTGTGGTCCCGCCGCCGGTCGTGAGCAGGAAGAGCGGGTCGTCGAGCAGGTGGATCAGGTGGACGCTGTCGTCCTCGGGAGCCGTGTCGTCGTACCGGAAGATCACGGCGACGTCGACATGGCCTGCCCGTAACTGCTGCAGCGCGTCCTCGGGATGGGTGTCGGTCAAGCCGAGCTCGAGGCCGGGATGCTGCCGGGCAAGTATGGCGGCTGCCTGTGGGACGAGTGAGCTCATGACGGAGCCGAAGCCGGCCAACCTGACCCGTCCGGCGTTCAGACCGACGAGCGTGGACAGTTCCGCGGTCGCCGAGTCGACCCTGCCGATGATCTCCGCTGCCCGGTCCGCCAGCAGACGACCGGCCTCGGTGAGCCGGATTCCACGGCCGACCCGCTGTAGCAGCCTGGCCCCGGTCTGGGCCTCGAGCCTGGACAGGTGGTGGCTGATCGATGGCTGGGTGTAGTGCAGTTCTGTGGCGGCCGCGGTGACTGACCCGTTTCGTCGGACGGCATCGATGACGCGAAGTTGTACGAGGGTCAGCATTCATAGAGTCTATGCATGGATTACCGCAGATATCGACATTAGACCTATCGATCGTTCGGCGTCACGCTCATGACATGACGACGTTCGCGATCGCGGCACTGGTGCTAATCATGTTGCCCGGGCCGGACCAGGCCCTGATCACCCGCAACGCTCTGGTCGGCGGCCGGTACGGCGGCCTGCTGACCATGCTCGGCGGCGTAATGGGCCTGACCGTGCACGCGAGCGGCGCCGCGCTTGGGCTGTCGGCACTGCTGCTCGCCTCGGCGACGGCGTTCACCGCGCTCAAGATCGCCGGTGCGGTCTATCTGCTGTGGCTGGGCGTGCAGATGTTGCTTTCGGCGATCCGTTCCCGGCGTTCGCCGGTCGTGGACAAGCCCGTGGCGGTGCCGCACCGGCGGTCGGTGTATCTGCGGCAGGGCTTCCTGTCGAACGCGCTCAACCCCAAGGTGGCGCTATTCTTCGTCACCCTCCTGCCGCAGTTCCTCTCCGCCGACACCGGATCGCCTCGCGCCGAGGCGCTGCTGCTCTCGGCGATCTTCGCCGGGCTCTACCTGGCCTGGTTCGGTCTGTACGTCGCCGCCGTCGACCAGCTCGGCCGCTGGCTTCGCCGGCCGCGGGTGAAGGCACGTATCGAACAAATCACCGGCCTGCTGCTCGTCACGGTCGCCGTCCGTCTGGCAACCGCCAGCCACTGATGTCGATCGACCTCAAACGAGCCGTCCCGGCGGGTGCAATTACGAGCCGAGGTGGGATGGCTACGCGTATTGAGCCTCTCGAGCGGTCAGGCGAACTGGAAGTCGGGTGGGAAGGCGACGACGACGACGGCGGCCCATCCGGCGTAGATGGGCAGGTAGGTGGTCTGCCAGCGCTCGAGATCGCTGGGGGGCGGCGGTGGCGCAGGAACCCGACGCTGAGCCCGGCGGCCCACGCGAGGTTGACCAGCAGGACGATGTTGAGCCCGAGGGCGGCCAGCTTGTTCGGGCTGACGCCGAACTCGGCGATCCGGCCGAGCATCGCGGTGAGCATGAGGGCGTCGAGGAGGAGCGCGCTGATCACCAGCAGCAGCTGCAGGCGGTCGAAGCCGTCCGGGGATGCCTGGGGGTCTCGCGCGGAGACCGCGTAGAGCAGGAGCCCGAGCACGAGCACGAGGATCAGGTCGACCAGGATGAGCAGGTTCCGGTCGACCTCGACAACACTGTCCGTGGCGAGTGTCGCAACCAGGAACGCCAGCAGCATCGTGACCGTCAGCGGGGTGAACACGCGGGTGAGGACCGGGGCGATGTTCTCGACCACGCTCTGCTTCGCCTCCACCAGCCAGGCGGCCACGACGACGGCACCCATGGCCCCGCAGGGCACCACCCACTCCTGCACGAGCCAGAACTCGTCCAGGCCGATCGCGTCGAACCCGGCCGTCGTGAGCCCGACGAGTACCCCGCCCCCGAGAGCGAGGAGGGTGTAGTAGACCACCCACTCGCCGGTGAACCGGACGAAGTCCATGCGTCGGTGGTGCGAGCGCCATTCTTCGCCGACATAGGCCAGGCCGACCGCGAACCACAGCATGATCGGCAGGTGGATCGCGGTGAGGACCTCGGTGGAACCGGCGCCGGCGAACGGGTAGCCGTTGGCGACGACCGCCGCGAGCAGGAACGGCGGTACCAGCAGCCGCAGCGATCTGGGCAGGCCTATCTGACGCTTCCAGGCGAAATAGCCGGCCAGGAAGGGCAGCAGGAACAGGCTGAGGTTGCGGGCGTAGAAACCCCCGTCCGTGCTCAGGTCCAGGCCGAGCAGCGCCGGCACCTTGATCGCCAGTGCGGATGCTCCGGCCAGCCCCAGTACCACCGACAGCTCACGGCGCGACCGGGCGGTCGACGTGTCCGGCGTCCCGCGGCCGACGACAAGCTGCTTCCACAGTCGCTCGGAGTGCTCGCGCGCGAACTCCCGGGACACCTCGTCGAGGCCGCCCATAGGCTTGACGGCCACGAGGAACGCCTCGTCGCCGCTTAGGCCCGCGCCTTCGAGCTCGGCGACCTGGTCGCGCAGATGGTCCTCCAGCTCGTCGGTATCCCTTGGGCTGATCGCGCGATGACGCTGCATGTACCCCCGCCACTGGCCGATCCGCGCCTCCAGCTCGGCGTCTGGGCTCCCCGCCACCGCTGTCACCGTGCCGGTCCCGTCAGCGGCATCGCCCACGTCAACGCACCGGCCTCCGCCCACACCCGCTCCAGCGTCCCGCTGACCACGGCCCACTGCCGGCGACGCTCGGCCAGGGCCGCGACGCCAGCCGGGGTGATCGCGTAATGCTTGCGCCGCCGACCGCTGGGCGCCACACGCCAGCTCGCGTCCACGTAGCAGAGGCGCTCCAGCCGGTGCAGCAGCGGGTAGAGCATGCCGTCCGTCCAGCTCATGCGACCTCCGGAGAGCTCGTTGACCCTCTTGAGGATCGCGTACCCGTACGACTCCCCGTCGGCGAGGATCCCCAGCACCAACGGCGTCGCCGACGCGGCGACCAGGTCCTTGTCGATACGCACCCAGGCCCGCCTCTCGTTCGGCACCTCTACCTAGAAGTGTTAGGCAAGCATACATAGAGGTGCAAGGGTCGAGGCAACCCACGGGAATCTGATCGGCGGCATCGGCAGCGGAAGGCCGCTCACGGCTGCAGGCATGCGTGCACATGCAGGACCACGGGGGCGCCGTAGCGAGGTACTTGTGGTGACAACCCAATCGGGACGAGAATCGTCGCGTTCAAGGGAGGGTGGAACATGAAGAAAAAGATCGCGGTGACCGTTGCGCTCGTGTTCGTGGCCGCCAGCCCAGGCAACGCCTCTGCTCAGCCGGAACCGCTGTGGCAGGCGAGCGTTCCAGCCACGAACAATGTCGTGAGCAGTCCCGTGGTGGGAGGGGGATACCCCGTACCGCCGGGTCAGACAGCGCCCGATCCGGGCACGTGTCGGGAGGGGCTCTACAACTCCAACTTCTCCGAGTCCTGGATCGCTGTCCAACCCGGCACCGAGAACCTTGTCGGCACGTCGAAGTTCTTCTTCGAGACGTTCTCCACCTTCTACGACTTCCACCTCGGCTCGTTCACCATCCAGGACGGCGCGGCCATTGCTACGAATCAGGTGCAGGGCTACGACTGCGTCTCGACCGGTACTCAGGAGATGCCTCCCAGTTGGACCAACAACACCGATCCGAACGTCGACTTCGACACGCAGGGTCGTGCCTACCAGGTGACCCTGCCGTTCAATGCTTTCTGGGCGAATCTCCATCCCAACTCGAACATTGCCATCTCGTACAGCGACGACCTAGGCCGGCACTGGGTCACCGGTAATGGCGGCCGACCCCTTGAACACGCCCCCAACTGGTCCAGCCTGAGCCTCGGGTTCGTCGAGGACAAGCAGTGGGTGGCGGTCAACCACATCCCCGGGAACCGTTATCAGGACCACGTCTACGCCGCTTGGGCGGTGTACAACGGCAGCACAACGAAGATCCGGGTCGCGGTCTCGCGTGACCGCGGACAGACGTTCTCCGACCCCGTCACGATCAGCAGGCCAAACCAGACCGGCCCGACCAACGAGTTCGTCTACCCGGCGGTAGACGCGGCCGGAAACGTCTATGTCACGATCGCGTCCGATCACCCAAGCCCGGACCGCAAGGTCATCTATGTCGCACGGTCGAGCGACGACGGCGTCACCTGGTCCGAGTTCATGCCGGTGACCGAAGCCTCGGTAATGTCCGGGTGCTGCCTGCCCAACACGACGTTCCGTGATGGCATCCTCGAGCATTTCACCGCAAGCCCGGATTTCCCGGGGCACCTCTATCTGGTGTGGGAGGACTGGGACGGCAGCCAGTTCGACGTGAAGTTCACGCAGTCGGTCGACTTCGGTCGTACGTGGTCTGAGCCGATCGTCGTCAACGACAATGCCAACCCGACGGCTTCGGATCAGTTCCAGCCCCAGGTGGCAGCTGGACCGGGCGGTGCGGTCGCGGTCAACTTCTACGACCGCCGAGCGGCCTGCCCGGATGAGACGGGAATCCTGCCCGAACACATCGGCCGTACCAACTTCTGCATCGACGTGTCCCTGCAGGCGTTCAAGGACAACGGCAACGGTGCGGTCCTCGTGGGGCCCAACGTGCGCGTGTCGGAGTTCACCTGGGATCCGGAGCAACCAGGGCAGACGATCGACGGAATCGACCAGATGGCGTGCGCCGCGCACAGCGACCCGTGCACGAGCCGTGCGTTCATCGGCGACTACTTCGGCCTCGCAATCTCCGAGACGAACGTCTACACGCTTGCCGTCTCGACCCACTATCCGTCCGATGTGATCGCCGACGACGGCGGCCCGGTCTATTACCAGCAGCAGGTGCTGGAGACGGTTTCGCGCGCTGCACTTGGCATCTAGGTAGGGCATGGACCGCTCGAGGCACGAGGCACCGAGGTGGCCGGCACCCTGGTCCACTCTGTCCGCCTGCCCCCAGCTTCGTCGCAGGTGACTGGACTCCCCGCTCCATGAAGCCGCCACTGCCAGTAGTCGACGCGGTTATCCATACTGGGCGGCACGGTGAGCGGAGGAGTGGTCATGTTGAGTGCTCGCAACCGAGTCATCGGTGGATTGGCGGCTTTCCTGGTGGGGATGGGGGCATTCGCTGTGCCGGGCGGCGCGACGGCCGCCCCAGTCGCTCCAGATGGGACAAGCTTCACCGCCGGTGCGGCTGGCGCGGGCGACGCGTACTTCCCTTTCGCCGGCAACGGCGGTTACGACGTCCGGCACTACGACCTTGACATCACGTACACACCGCCGGCACCCGCCCCGGCGCCGATCGTCGGCCAGCTGACTGGCGTCGCGACCATCGACCTCGTTGCCACTCAGGACCTGGACCGCTTCAACCTCGACCTGCGCGGCATGGAGGTGCAGGCGGTCACGGTCAATGGCAAGAGTGCCAGCTCCGTGACGCCACCTGCTTTCGGCGCCGAGGTCGAGGGCGCGGCCTACTGGCACGTCCAGGACGACGCGGCCCGCGTGTGGGAGCTCACGATCCAGCCTCGACCAAAGATCATGAAGGGGCAGTCGGCGCGGGTCGTCGTCGCCTACGGTGGCGAGACAATCCGACCTACGGACGTCGAGGGCGCCCTCTACGGCTGGGTGACCCAACGCGACGGCGCGATGGTGGTCGGGGAACCCGAGGGTTCGATGACCTGGTACCCGGTCAGCGACCATCAGACGGACAAGGCGACGTACAGCTTCCAGATCACCGTGCCCGACGGGAAGGTCGCGGTCGCCAACGGCTTGCCGGCGCATGACCCGGTCACAGACAACGGCTGGACCACCTGGTATTGGAACGCCCCGGACCAGCAGGCCAGCTACCTGACTACGGCTTCGGTCGGTGATTATGAACTGCGCTATGGCGTGACGGACAGCGGGCTGCCGATCATCGACGCAGTCGACGACAACCTGACGTCGACCAATGCCGCTACGTCAGATGCGAGCCTCGACCAACAGGCAGACATGATCGCCTTCTTCGAGGAGACCTTCGTTCCGTATCCGTTCAACTCGTACGGTTCGATCGTGGACGACGACAGCGTCGGCTATGCGCTCGAGACGCAGACTCGGCCCGTGTACTCTCGCGTCGCCCGGGAGTCCACCGTCGCTCACGAACTCGCTCACCAGTGGTTCGGGAACGCTGTCAGCCCCGCGCGTTGGCAGGACATCTGGCTCAATGAGGGCTGGGCGACGTACGCCGAGTGGTTGTGGACCGAGGATTCTGGCGGTGACTCGGCCCAGATGAGCTTCGAGGCAGTCATGGACATCCCCGCCGACGACGCGTTCTGGTCCCTGGTCATCGCGGACCCTGGGCCGCTCGGTCTCTTCCACGGCGCGGTCTACGACCGTGGTGCGGCGACCCTGCACGCCCTGCGGGTCAATGTCGGCGATGAGGCGTTCTACGCAGGTGCCCGGCAATGGCTGGAGTTGTACAACGACTCCACCGGTACAACGGAGGACTTCCAGGCCGTCTACGAGGAGGTCTCAGGCCAGAACCTCGACTCGTTCTTCGACATGTGGGTGCGGACGCGGAGTAAGCCGACGTCCGGGTGACACCGGGCTGAGGCGTCCCTGTGTCGGACGCGCGGCGTCAGGTAAGGGTGGCGTCGCGGTCGTCGAGCCGGTCGATCGCGAGTACCACGTGGCCTCCGTCCCCCCATTCGACCGAGTGGACCGCGGACCACGGCGCGTAACCCCCACGGCGGTGCAGGAACCGCACGGCCACGCGGACCAGCCATGGGCCCTTCTCCGCGCGGCGGTCGTAACCGAGCAGCGACCCGGCATGCCGGTCGGCGACGACCAGTCCGTCCACCAGCAGCTCCGACCGCAACCCGTGTAGGGCCGGGCCTGGGGCGAGTCGGACGTCGTTCACATGGCCGAGCGTCCGGCCGTCCACCGTCACGACCGGCAGGCCGAGGAGGTCGTGCAGGCGGCGCGGGTCACTCAGGGTCATGTCCCGCCCCCGGGATTCGAGACACGACGTTGTAGTGCATCCAACGTTCGAGACCGTCGACCTCCAGTGCGCGCCGGCGCCGGCCCACGTGCACAGCGCTGTCGATGCTGACCACGTCCGCGACGTCGATCCGGCCAGGCATCGGGTCGGGCTCGATTCGTAGTCGGCGCCAGATTGCGACGATCCAATGTCCGATCCGGCCGCCTACCCGCGGGCCGAGTGCTCCAGGCCCGGTCAGCAGAGCGGTCACTACCAGGCGTCCATCCGGCCGGTCGGCGAGCTCCAGCTCGTCGACCTTCGCCACCAGTCGGCCGTCTGGGTCGACGATCTGTCGATCAAGCAGGTGGAGGGCCGCGTCGTATCGCCGGCCCGCGACGTATTCGCCCATCATTGCCCAGCCTTCGTCAGGATCATCAAGGGGATTGCGGCCAGCGCGGCCGCCAGCACGATCACGAGGTACACGCTGCCGAGCGCGTTGGCGACCCGGCCATTCACCTTCTCGCCCATGTAGTCCGGATCGTTGGCGACGACGAGAATCGGGAAGTAGGTCAGCGGAAGCGCGATCGCCGAGAAGACCACCGAGTACTCCGTCACCTTGATCGGGTCCACGGTCGTCAGTAACACGGCGATCCCGGTGATCGTCGCGAGGAGGAGTACGACGTGGAATCGCGCGGCCTCGCGCGGCCGAACGTATTTCCCCCACTGCCAGCCGAAGTACTGGGAGATGCTGTAGCCCACGGACAGACCCGTCTCGCATGCCGCGCCGAAGGTCGCGGCGAAGAAGCCGATCAGGGCCACGGCGAGGCCCATCTTGCCGAGACTGACAGCGACGGGCAGGCCGACCTGGCCGAGGGTGTCGACCTGGACGCCGACCGGCAAGAAGACCAGGGTGGTCGATGCGGCGATCGCCACCGAGAGGACCCCACCGAGGGGAAAGCCGACCAAGACGTTGGTACGCATGGTGGTGAGGTCCCGCGGCCCCCATCTCTCCTCGACGCCACCGGAGGAGAAGAAGAAGACTTCGTAGGGCGTCATGGCCGCTCCGAACAGCGCAACCGCGTAATAGAAGTACGTCGGTGCGTCCTCGGACGCCGGCACCGACGGTCGGCTCGCGTCGTTCCACAGCGTCGACCAGTCCGGCCCCAATTGCCATACCGCCACGGCGAACACGATCAAGCTGAGCCCCAACAGTCCGAAAACGTTCTCCATCAGGGAGAACTTCACGCGCCACAGGACCAACCACACCGCGAACCCGGCCAGGGGTATCCACAGCAGGTAGTTGACGCTGCTCGCCAACTCCAGAGCGAGCGCGACGCCGCCGATCTCGGCGATGAACGTCAGCAGCGTCACCGCCATCGAAGCGACCAGGTTCGCGAACCCTACCCGGGGTCCCAGCCGCTCACGGACCAGATCGAATGTAGGTCGGCCACTGATCGCCGCGACCCGGCCCGACATCTCCGCGAAGACACAGATGCCGATCACGCCGGTGACGACAACCCAGACCAGCGACAGCCCGAAGCGAGACCCGACGAGAGCGTTGGTCACCATGTCCCCGATGTCGACGAAACCGCCGATTGCGGTCAGGATGCCGAGCGCGACCGCGAAGAGCCTCCTCATCGGAGTTTGGCTTCGGCTGCGTCGAGTTCCCGGGCTACGTCGTCCAGCATCGTGAGGGCGTCTCGCAGGTCCGCGTCCTGAGGGCGACGCGACGCGATACGTGCATCGGTCACGGCTTCCCCGGCTGCGTCCACCAGAGCAGTGACCGTCTCGCGTAATTCGTCCGCCTGCGGGTCGTCAGGTGGCTGGACGGAGCCGAAGGCGGCGGAGATCGCGCCGAGTGTGCTCTCCGCCGCCGTGATCGTCTCGTCGGCGTACGGCACCATGATCCGGTCGTCCAGGAGTGCGTCGACGGCAATCCGCGTCGTCTCCACCTCACTGATCGCGGCCTCGATCGAGGCCGACGCCTTGCCCCGATATGAGTCGGTGCCCGTGGCCGGCGTGACACACGCGGTCAGGGCCAACGCGCAGACAGCCGCATATGTCGCGTGTCGGGTGGGTTTCACCGGCGTCCGCGCAACACGAAGAAGCCGAGGAGGGCAAGCAGCAAGAGAAGCATCAGCCATCCGAATGCGATCGCAAAGCCCTCGGTCGTGGTCACGCCGCGCCACCGGTGCTCGCCGCTGCGTATGCCGCGACGAACGCCACAACACCACCGAGCAGTTCGAACATCACACACCTTCGCCGGGCGCTCCTCGGCCGTAGCGTAGCCGTGAGCATCCGCCTCGACGCTTTGCTGGACGGCCTCATTCGGTGATCGTGGAAAGCGATGCGGCGTGGCGCAAAGACTCGGGTGTCGGGCGCCAAGACTGCCACTCGGCCAGGGTGCTTGGATCGGAACGATGTGGGCGTGGCGCGTCACGGTCGATGCCGACGCGAAACGAAATCGTGGAGGCCATCCGGTGAAGTACCCGATCCTGATCTACGGCAACCCGGAGTCTCGGGCGATCTGGGAGGGGTTGACCACCGACCGGCCGTTCGCGGAGGCGAAGGAGCTACTGGCGGGGTTCTTCCTGCTCGAGTGCGAGAGCATAGAACGTGCGCTGGACCACGCGGCGCGGGTGCCGGAAGCGGAGCCTGGCCTGGTAGAGGTGCGGCCGGTGCTGGACCTCGGCGGGTTGGAGATGTGAGCTCCGCGACGCACGTGGAGCGCCTGTTGCGGGATCTGGCGCCGGACGTCCTCGGCGCCCTGGTCCGCCACTACAGCGACTTCGACACATGTGAGGACGCGGTGCAGGAGGCACTGCTGGCGGCTGCGGTGCAGTGGCCGCGCGAGGGTGTGCCGGCCAACCCGACGGGGTGGCTGATCACAGTCGCATCGCGGCGACGGATCGAGCTGTGGCGCAACGAGTCGGCCCGCCGTCGCCGGGAGAAGTCCGCCGCGATGCTGGAACCGCCGGATGCTCCACCTGCGCCCGCCGTGGACGACACCCTCACCCTGCTGCTGCTGTGCTGCCATCCGTCGCTCACCGCTGCCTCCCAGGTGGCCCTGACGCTGCGCGCCGTCGGCGGGCTCACGACCGCGGAGATCGCCCGCGCGTTCCTGGTGCCGGAGTCCACCGTGGCCCAACGGATCAGCCGAGCCAAGCAGCGGATAAAGGCCAGTGGCGCACAGTTCCGGCTGCCGCCACCGGAGGAGCGCTCCGAGCGGATGACCGCGGTGCTGCACGTGCTGTATCTGATCTTCAACGAGGGATACACCGCCAGTTCGGGGTCCGCACTGCATCGCGTCGAGCTCACCAGCGAAGCGATCCGGCTCACCCGGCAGCTCCGCATCCTTCTGCCTGAGGACGGCGAGGTGGCCGGGCTCCTCGCGCTGA
>Ga0126304_10000199_pt1 | contig 21191 bp, 17 predicted proteins | sample Plot25_FD_92538 | JGI IMG/M metagenome (GOLD analysis project Ga0126304, IMG submission 92538) | Serpentine soil microbial communities from UC McLaughlin Reserve, CA, USA - Plot25 | ecosystem: Environmental > Terrestrial > Soil > Grasslands | place: USA: UC McLaughlin Reserve, Lake County... | reverse complement strand
GAAATCGATGCGATCTATCCGGACATCGAGACGCTCTACAAGGATCTGCATCGCAATCCGGAACTCGCGTTTCAGGAAACGCAGACAGTTGCCAAGCTGGCTGCGCGGCTGAAAGCACTCGGTTTCGATGTCACGACCGGCGTCGGCAAAACGGGCATCGTGGCGATCATGAAGAACGGCACCGGGCCCACCGTCATGCTGCGCACCGAGCTCGACGCACTTCCAGTCGCCGAGAAGACCGGACTGCCGTTTGCGAGCAGCGTGACGACGAAGAACGCGGCGGGCCAGCTCGTACCAGTGATGCACGCTTGCGGTCACGACATCCATATGTCGGCGTGGGCGGGCACGGCGCGGATCATGGCGGAACACAAAGACCGCTGGCGGGGCACGCTGATGCTGGTCGGCCAGCCCGCGGAAGAGACTCTGAGCGGCGCGGTCGCCATGCTAGACGAGGGCCTTTTCAAACGTTTCCCGCGCCCCGACTTTGCCCTCTCGCTCCACGACGATGACACCATGCCGTCGGGAACGATCGGTTATCACGCAGGTCTGTTCCGCGCGATGTCGGATCGCGTGGACATCACCGTCTACGGGCGTGGCGGCCACGCGGCGATGCCGCACAATACCATCGACCCCGTGGTACTGGCCTCGCGCATCGTTCTGTCGCTGCAGACCATCGTGTCGCGCGAGAACAACCCGGCCGAGCCAATTGTGATTACGGTCGGATCCATTCATGGCGGCACGCAGGGCAACATCATTCCGGATGAAGTGAAGCTGGAACTATCGGTGCGTACGTTGACGCCACAAGTGCGAACCCGCACGCTCGCCGCCATTCGCCGTATCGCCAAGGGCGAAGCCGAGTCCGCAGGCGCGCCTCGCGAGCCGCTGGTCACTGCGCCCGCTGTGGCTCCTCCGCCCGTCGTCAACGATCCGGCACTGATCTCGCGTCTGGCTGCCGCGCTGAAGACGGGGCTCGGCGATCCAAATGTGGTCGAGATGCCAGCGAAGATGACGTCGGAGGACTTCGCGTCCTATGGCGCCGCCGGCGTGCCTATCGCGCTGTTGCATATCGGCGCGGTCAATCGAGCAAAGCTCGACGAGTCCCGGAAGACAGGCATTCCTGTTCCCGCTCCGCATTCATCAGAGTGGGCGCCGGAGTACGAACCGACGCTTAAAGGCGCGATTCGCGCCGAAGTCACTGCGCTGCTCGAGTTGCTTCGGTAGTTCTGTCTGAGGACTCGCCACCACGAATCTGGTCGAGCATGTCGAACACGGCGTCTGCTACCGCGTCAGGCTGACTATCGGCAATGAGATGTGAGCTGTTCGGGACTTTCTTCCACGTCCCATGCGGACGCTTCGCGATCGCGCGATGCGCCTCTTCGAGCTCGGCTCTCACGCCGCTGGTATCGAAGACTCGCTCGACGAATCGCGGCATGAAGTGACGGGCAGTGGATGCGGACAACGCCGTCACCGGCAGATCGGTCCCCAGCGCGGGAGCCTGCGCGAACTCTTTCTTCGTATCCTGGAGACCGCGCGCCATTGCACAGATAGCCGTCCATGTCTTTGCGCCGTACGTAATCGCGGCCGATCGGCGTGCGCCCTCTGACGTTGCGCCGAGCTCGAACGGATCGAGCAGACGAAGTACGCCGAATCGGCTCAGGGTGCCGAGCGTACACGCCGCCGCGGTGATCCTGCCGGACCACTCCGCCATCCGCGGAACGATCAGACCGTTCGCCGCGTCGACGAAGACGATTGCGGCGACACGTTCGGGATAGACCCGCGCGAACATCTCCGCCGTCAGACCGCCGATCGACGAGGCGACCAACACAAACGGGGCAGCCAGTCGCGCGCGATCCTGCAGCACGCCGAGCTCACGTGCCGTGCCGTTGATTGTCGTCACGGAGGGCGCGGGATCGCTCCAGCCCTGGCCGAGGCGGTCGTAACTGCACACGCGCGTGCGGGTGGCAAGCCGTTCACGCGCTCTCGACGCACTCACGGCATTGCCCCAGCCGCTGCCCAGGAACATCACAATCGGTTCCATCGGATCCTCAGGGCCGATGCATACCAGGTGCAGCCGGCGTCCACCGATGTCTACCATCGTCCCAGGCGCCGGAAAGTCGCGCGCCGCTTCGGCGTCTGCGTAGGCCTCGTACATCAGGCCCGTGAGCGCGAGCAACACGAACGCGCCCAGCCACGAAAACACCATGGCGCGCCGGCTCCCAAAGATCCATCGCGGCACGCGCGAGCGATAGTCGTTCCATCTGCGTTCGTGCGTCCGCGCGAGCCACGGCTCCTCACCAAACACGACGCGCAGGTGAAAGCCGACCATCACAATCAGCGCGTACAGGACCAATGACGAGGAGCGGAACGCCATCGCCCAGCCAAGCAGAATCAGGCTCACGCCGACATACATCGGGTTCCGCGAGAAACGATATGGGCCCGAGGAGACCAGATAGCGCGGCGGGTCCCACGGTGCGAGCGTACCTTTGCCGGTGACGAAGAAGTCCCGCACGCACCAGAGCAGGAGTGTGATGCCGGGAAGGAGCAGGACGACCGCGAGGGAATTGAATGAGCCCTCGCGTACACGCGGCCAGGCGATCAGCAGCGGTACGGCGAACGCCACCAGGCCGGGGAGGGCGAGAAAGGCCAGCAGCGCTCGCAGCAACATCTCAGTCGTTCGGATCGTTCGGACGGTCGGGTCGTTCGGACCGTTCGAACGACCCGAACGATTCGAACGATTTATTTATCCAGCGGACTGTTTCTCACCTGGAACTTCACCAGCTTGCTGGTCGTGCCCTTGCCGCCTTCGGCGTGGAACGGCGCGCGCGTGGCGTAAGTGCTCCAGATACCCTTGCCCTTCCAGCCGCCCTTCGGATCGTCGATGCGGCCGTCGATGCCCTTCGCATAGAAGCCCATCGGATAGGGCACGCGGAAGGTCATGAACTTGCCGTCCAGGAGCGCGAGCAGCGCCTCGGAGCCGTTGCCCGTGGCAAGCGGCACGTCCTTGCCAATGCCGAGCATGTCGAACCGATCGATGAAGTTGTAGTACGCCGTGTCGGCGCTCCCAGACTCCACGGCACCCTTGTAGTTCGGACCGGGCAGCGGATAGAGCGCCCAGCCTTCTGGGCAGTGCTGACCGGTGGCGTTCGGGCCATTCAGTGGGGCCTTGCACTTGCGGCGATCGAAGCTGGCCAAATGCCCGCTCGAGAGCACAGCCCACACGACGCCGTTGCTGTCCACGTCCATTCCGCGCGGCGCGAAGCCCTCCGCTTTGGCGCTGGGATTCTTCCACGGCACTTCGTAAATCTCGGAGAGCGCCGTCTCTGGTGGATTCGATCCGAGCGTCAGACGGACGAGCGATCCCGGCATTCCGAGTACCGATCCCCATACGGTGTCGCCACCAGGCGTCGGCGCCACGCCGTAGAACGGCGCGTTGATCCGTTTGTCCTTCGTCGGATCCACCGGCTGGTCGGGCTCGACGTACGCGTCACGCTTGCCATTGCCGTTGGTGTCGAGCACGAACACCGTCCAGCCTTGCGCCTTCTGCTCGTCCTTGGTCTTGTCGTAGATGCGCGTGTCGAACCAGCCCTCAACGGGACCGCCACCGGTAAACCACAGCACGTCGTTGTCATCGAAATTCAAATGGTGAGTGCCGAAACAGGTGTCGACGGTCGTGACCATCTTTGTTTTGGGGTCGTACATCTGCATCTGGCGGCCGCTCTGCGTAATCGGAAACGCCTTGGCCGACGGGTGCGACGATCCCGCCTTGCAGAAGTCCGCGGTCTGATTCGGACGGATGCGCGCGGCGATCCACACCCGCGCCTGCTTGTCCATCGCAAAGCTGTGCGCGTTGGCCTGGCTGGTCCAGATCGCTTCCTCGCCCCAGTACGGCGACGGCTGCGCCGGCGGCGTGTTGGCCTCGCTCGGCGTCTTCGGGTCGCGGACAACGAGCTTGATCTGCGTCGCGTTGTGACTCTTCGGATCGACCACTGGCATGTAGTCGGCGCTGGCTTCGAGCGCGCCGTAGATCGGTCCGTTCGCGTTCACCATTGGGTTGCGTTTGTCGCTGGCGATCTCATCGTGCAAATACGCCTTCGGGTCGGCCCAATCCCACATCGTCACGACGACGTTCCGTTCGCGGCCCTGCGGCCGTGACGGCGCGACAGCGGGCAGCTCGCCACCCGCGATGCGATCGGTCCAGTCGGCCCACATTGCCAGCGCACGCGGACGGCCGACCTGCGTAAAGCGACTGCTCATGCCGCCACCGGCCTGACCGGACTGAATGCGACGATCCCACGCGGCGCGCGAATGCTCGAAGCGACCGAGGTTCTCGGGGATCTCGCGCGTGGCCTTGTTGCCCATCTGATGGCAGCCGGTACAACCATCGGTGTTGATGACGTTGCGGATCCACTCGCCCTGCGAACGCATGCTTGGCGAGATGCCATTGCCGGTCGGACCGGTGCCCGGGAAGTCGCTCGCCGGAGGCACCTGCAGCAGCGACAGCCAATACTGCGCGGGATAGTACTCGGCCGCCACACGCGGACTCGGCGCAGGCACGGCGGTCAAGGCCAGCTGCTTGCCGGGTGTCGCCTTCGTCTTCGGCGAATCAGTGAGACCATAGCCACGCACCCACACGTCGTAGGTCGCCTTCGGGAGATCGGGTACGAGATAGCGGCCCTGATCGTCGGTGACCACGCTCTTGATGAGACGCGTGGGAAGATCGGTCGTCTCGGCGACGACCCACACGCCGGCTTCCGGTCCCTTTGGACCGGTCACGACACCGCCGATGTCGTCGCCGTCGATGGAGACTGGGCGTGGAGCCTGTGCGCTGCCAACGCCGCCGGCGAGTGCGGCGAGCATCAGGGCAACGCCGACCGCAGCCAATTGCAGATGGAACACTCTTCGCGTCATCGGTGGCCTCCCTCAGCCCGCCTTCGCCAGAGGCTTCGGCGCGGCAGGGCGAATATACTGCTCCTGCTGCTCCCGCGAAAGGACGATCACGATGGCATTCGACTCTCGTACGACATCGTTTTCGACGGCCAATGCTCAGATACTGGCCCAGGCGTCGGCCGTGGCGTACGACACGCCGGAACGCTGCGCTAAATGGGCGAAGATGGCCGGTTTCACGGGTGCTTTTGACTTTTTCGACAACCACGATACGCAGGGTTTCGTCGCCGAGAGCGGCGAGGCGATCGTCGTCGCGTTTCGCGGCACGCAGCCGGACCGTCCGATGGACTGGTTCGTGGATTTTCGGGCGACGTGCGATCCGTGGGACCACAAGGACGGCGGCAAAGTCCATTCGGGCTTCTACAACGCGCTTCGGAAGGTGTGGGGCGTGACGCTGGCCAATGGAGAAATCCTGCCACGGCGGCTCGTGAATCGCGGTAGCAAGACGATCTGGATCACCGGCCACAGTCTCGGCGGCGCGCTTGCGGAGCTGTGCGGGGCCCAGGCATTGTTCGTGAGCCACATTCCCGTGCAAGGCGTCTACACGTTTGGACAGCCGCGCGTCGGCACGAAAGACTTCGCCGACGCGGTCAACGCCAGGCTGGGGTCTGGTATTTTTCGATTCGTCAACGATCGCGACATCGTCCCCAGGGTCCCATTGTTTTCGATGGGCTTCTGTCACTACGGCGGCCAACGGTTCTTCGACCACGCCGGCGAATCGAGCGCTGCCGATTCCGCTGTGGAGACGATCAAGGATGCCTTCACGTTCGCGAAAGGCGCGCTGAACCTCGCCGTCCTTGGACAGGTCGCGGGCCTTGTCACCGACGGGTTCAAACAACTTGTCGGCGGCGATTTCACCGACGAGCAGGACAGAGCATTTCGTGAACGGGCGATCGAGATTCTGAAAGGCGGCGTCGAAAAAATCGACGATCACTCGATGCACAAACACTATCTCGTCAGGCTCAAGACCTCTCTGCCGGTGTGACCTTCAAGGCTTCCGACTACAGGCCGCTCTACAGGAACGGCCACGTCCAGACGATCTACGCGTGGGCAAAGCCGCGGACGTTCCCGCGACTTCCGCCGCCCGCGCCACGTTTCTTCGACGTCGCGCCCGATGCACGTGTGCTCGCGCACTGTCACTGGCACCCCGAGCCCGCACAGCATCCCGCGCTGCTGCTGCTGCACGGCCTGGAGGGCTCGAGCACCGCGCACTACATGGGCGGCATTGCCGACAAGGCTTTCGCGGCGGGCTGGAACGTCGTTCGTCTCAACCAACGCAATTGTGGCGAGACCGAGCATCTCTCGCGCGGTCTCTACCACTCAGGACTGACCAACGATCCGCTGTTCGTGCTGCGCGAGCTGATCGATCGCGATGCCATCAACGCAGTGGCAGTCGCTGGCTACTCACTTGGAGGCAACCTGGCACTGAAGCTTGCCGGCGAGCTCGGCGACTCGCTTCCGGCGCTCAAAGCCGTGTGCGCCGTGTCGCCGACGATGGACCTGGCGGTGTGTGTGAAGGCGCTGGAGCGGCGCTCGAACATCGCGTACGAGTTCAACTTCGTGCGCCGGCTGAAAGCCCGGTTGCGGCGCAAGGCCGCCATCTTCCCGCACGAGTACTCGCTGGAGGAGCTCGGTCGCGTTTGGACGGTCCGGCAGTTCGATGAAGCGTTCACCGCGCCGCACCACGGGTTTCGCGATGCGAGCGATTACTACCATCGGGCGAGCGCGATGCGCGTCATCGATCGCATTCGCGTGCCAGCGCTGATTCTGACCGCAAAGGACGATCCCTTCGTGCCGGTCGATCCGTTTCACGAACCGTCAGTGGCCAACAATCCGTACGTGAACGTCGTGATTACGCCGAACGGCGGCCATTGTGCGTTCGTGGAGCGCCGCTGCGGGGACTACGACGGTTACTGGGCCGAACGGGAAGTCGTGCGATTCGCCACCGCTCCCGCGGTCACACGTCGTGATCGCCAGACGTGATGTGCCAGGCGCACTGATCGAAGGTGCCTCGGGCCGAGCGGACTTGAAACACCGCTTCTGCAGGTCTCTTCATGAAGCCGGCTGTCCAGAGATTGCGCGCGTAGGGATGCCCATCGGCGGCGACGAGGCGGATGGTGTTCAAGCTGCCCATGGTCTGGAAGTGCCGTGCGAACAGCGTGAGAATGCGTCGAACGTCTCGTGGTTGCTTGACGATCACGTCATGGATGCGGCAGATCGGATCGCGGCGGCCGACCTCGAAGACCATATAGCCGTCGAGACCCTCGCGGCTCATGAGCTTCGCGATCCTGAAGCGAGAGTCGGGATGACGCATGTAGCGCCACCTGATCGTCTCCTGACTCATGTCTCGCACGACCATGTTGCGTTTGGGAAACTGCCGCCAGAACGTGTCGAACGACTCATCGACGTCATCGACGAACTGGAGCCACGACTTGCGCGGGTTGGACAACCACAAGCCGGTCGCGACCAGATGTTTGAACACGGCCGCGGCGCTGTGTGCCAACCAGGGGCGTCGCATGACACTTTCGAGTTTCTCCGTGGGATCCACGACGAACACGTGTGGGACGAGAGAACCCGCGGTTGTCCACCCCGTCCCGGTCAGCGCTCCTTCTTCCGTTGAGTTCGGTACCACGAACGCCGCATGCTGCGGCCAGGTACTCAAGTGCCGGCCGATGAATTCCATCAGCTCGCGACCAAGTCCCTGACCGCGAAGCTTTTTGCTGAGCGAGATGTCGCCGAGCACCGCCATATCGCGTGGCTCACCGTTCACCCAATAGCGACGGAAGATCAGTGACGCCATGCCAACCGGCGGCTGGTCACCGTACTTGATCCAGAAGATTCTGGGAGCGGGAACGCCGGGCGGGCGCGCGTAACGCCAGTCGAGCCATCGGCGACTCATTGTGACCGGCCGATTGGCGTTGAGAAGTTTTAGGATGTCGTCTTCGTAGCCGGAGTAACCGGTGATGCTGAACTGAAGGGTTGTCGTGTCCGGAGCTCGGTGCGCGTCCGGCGAACGGCGCACTGATGGGGCTTGGAGAAGGTTGGGCACGGGCGCGGCAGTCGCACACTCCGTGCCGAGAATTAATGACACTGAGTCACAGAAATCGCGGATTGCAGCCGTGATTCACAACGAATCCGCACATCGCTGCGTCATTGGGGTTTTCACTTAGCGATCGGCTCGCCCAAGTTCGGCAACCTGATCGCCTGTCTAGAGCGCTAACTGGTCAGTGAAGAACCTGGCGAATTGCGGTCCCTTGCCGCTTTCCTCGTGTTTGAAATAGACAAAGACGTCCTGACAGTCGGAGGTCTTCTCGCGGATCACCTGTGCCCACTTCGCAAGGTCGGCCTCCTGGTACCCTTCGTCGCGTAGTCGAAAATACGCGTACTCGGCCGTGATCTCCACGGGCGTCGACAGCTTCTCACTGTCGGCGACGCACAACGCGAGGTTACGTGCACGCAACCTCGTGTACACATCGTCGTCGAGCCAGGACGTGTGACGGAACTCGAAGGCCGCGCACACTCGTGGCGGGAAGCTCTCCAGGAAAGCGTCGAAGAGCGGCAGGTCCTTTTTGAAGTTCGGCGCCAACTGAAACAGCAGCGCGCCGAGTTTGGGCCCGAGCGTCCCGGCCGTCTCGAAGAACTGCTTCACCGGCTCGGCACAATCGCGCAACCGTCGATCGTGCGTGATGCGTTTTGGCGCCTTCAGCGTCAGCTTGTAGCGATCTGGCGTGGCTTTGTTCCAACCGTCGAGAATCTTTTCGTTGGGAGTGCGGTAGAACGTGTAATTGATCTCGACCGTCGGAAATCGCTCGGCATAGTACGGCAGCATCTTCGCCGCCGGCAGCTTCTCAGGATAGAAACTGCCCTTCCACTCCGGATAGTTGTAGCCGGACGTTCCAACCCAGATCGCCATTACGCCATTCTCGCCCACTTGATGAGCGTGCCGAGCGTCGGTGGCTTGCCGTGCAGCAGCAGGCCGACTTTGAACACTTTGGCCGCGAACCACATGGCGGCGAATGCCGAGACCAGGCCAATCGCGATGCTCAGCGCCACCTGCCAGAACGGCGGCGGTGTCGTCGACGCCAGCCGGACCATCATCGCAAACGTGTTGACGGGTGGGATCAAGCTCATGGCCACGCTGAACGCGGTGTTCGGATCGCGACCGATCGGTGCGGCGAAAAACCACGGCGCCATCAGCGCCAGCATAATCGGCATCATCAACGACTGCGCCTCGCGCATCTCATTCACCGCGGCGCCCACTGCAGCGAACACCGACGCGAAGACGAGGTAGCCGACCAGGAAGAACACGATCAGATAGACGATCAGCAGCGGGTCGAGCAGGCCGAGCATGGCAAACGACGACAGCAGCGCGAGCCCAATCAGGATGTACAACACGAGCACCAGCATGCTGACCGCCATCTGACCGAGGATTTTTCCAGCCATCAGCTCCAGCGGCGAGACCGCCGACAACAGCACCTCGATGACTCGGTTCGATTTCTCTTCGATCGTCTGCGTGAGCAGCGTCTGCCCGCCGATCATGATGCCGAACACCAGCAGCCCGGCGAAAACGAACGGCAGCGCGCGATTGAAGCGCACGTTGGTCTGACGCTCGGCGCCGAGACCCACCGTGGTGGACGTCACTCTCGGGATGCGCATGACGGCCTCGACTTGCGCACGGTTCATCTGCTGCGCGCGCACACGCGCGCTCAACGTCGTCTCGCGGAATCCGTCGTAAAACGTCGTCTCGATCCGCTCGTCGGTATTCTCGGGCACGTAGATGTCGTAGGTCCCGTATTCGGTGCTGCCGTCTTTCGGGACGACAGCGTTGGGGTGAACGACGACGAGCAGACGACGTGGCGCATCCGGCGGCCGCACCTCAGTGAGCCAGGACTTTTCCTGCTGGAGATCCGCGCTCGCCGGCCGCTGAACCACCGTCAGCGCTGGAGCCGCACCCAGGGCGCGCTCCATCGCCGTCGCGGCGGAGCTCGCGGCGACGTCGCGCACCGCGTCCGGCGCGTTGTCGAGTGCCCGTCGCGTATTCTCGAGCCGTCGTCGACTGATGGCGTCAGGAGTCAGCGCTGTCCGAAGACCGTCGAAGATCTGCCCCGTGGAATCGATGATCCGAACCTCGCCGCGGATCTGCTCCCCCGGCCTGTTCATCAAACGCGGCGCCAGCGTGAAAAGGCCGGCGAAGATCGCCGGCATGAGCAGCAGGCCGATGACGAAGCCCCTGTTGGCCACCGCCGACATGAATTCTCTGGACGCGACGAGCCACACCCTCCTCATACGAACGCCCCTTCTGTTCGCGGCGTCACGAGATCGGCGCGAAGCGCGCGAGCGGCGTCGCTGCCGGCCGCGCCCTCAGCGACGATTCTCATGAACACATCTTCGAGCCGAAGCCGTGCGAGCTCGACGCGCGCCGGCGCGAGGGTCATCGCGAGCCGGCCGATGGCTCCCGCTGGATCGACGCCGGCGGCCATCGTGATCGTGAAGTGACCCTCGTGTCGATTGATGCGCTCAACACCCGGGACCGCCCGTAACGGCAACGGGTCAGCATCCGGATCGAGCGGCTCGAAGTGAATCGTCTGCGGATCGAACTGACGCCGCAGGCCGATCATCGACTCGTCGAGGACCTTCCGCCCCTGGTGAATCATCACCACGTGCTGACACATCTCCTCGGCATTGGCCATGACGTGCGTGGACAGCAGAACGGTCGCCCCGCGTCGATGTTCCTGTTCAATGCGCTCGCGCAGCAAACGCACGCTCAGCGGATCTTGACCGCTGAACGGCTCGTCGAGAATCAGCAGATCCGGTTGATGGATGATTGCGGCGATGAACTGCACACGCTGCAGCATGCCCTTCGACAGGTCCTCGCAGCGCTTGTGCTCCGTGCCCGGCAGCGCCATGCTCTCGAGCAGCCCCGGCACGCGCGCGGCCGCATCGTGAGCCGACAGGCCCTTCAGCTGCGCCATGTAGATGAGGAACGCCCCCACCTTCATCTTGCGGTAGACGCCCCGTTCCTCAGGCAGATAGCCGATGCGATCCTTCGCCTCGAGCGCGGAGCCTCGTCCGAGCACGGACAGTTCACCCGAGTCGGGAAACAGAATCGACATGATCATCCGGATGCACGTCGTCTTGCCGGCGCCATTCGGACCAATGACGCCGTATAGCTTTCCGCCCGGAACGGTCAGCGTCATGCCATCGACGGCTTTCGTCGTTCCGAACGACTTCCTCACATCGCGCAATACAAGCGCAGAGTTCATGGACAACCTTTCGGTGCGGGTTATCTTCCTTCGAACAATGCTCAATGCTCAATGCGCAATCCTTCAATGCTGACTCGTTCGTCATTGGGCATTGAGCCTTCGGCATTGGGCATTCCGCGAGTGATACAGTGGACGCAATGCGAGTCCTGTGGGTTCCTGCGGTGGCGGCACTGCTGATTGCCGGGTGCGGCAGTTCCCCTGACGCCCCGGCGCGCGAGTATCAACTGCAAGGTCAGATTCTCGCCGTGCGTCCCGAACGCAGCGAGGTGGTCATCAAGCATCAAGACATCAAGGGCTTCATGCCCGGCATGACGATGCCGTTCAAGGTGAAGGACGGAGGGTTGCTGCAGGGCAAGGAAGCCGGCGATCTCGTGACCGCAACGCTTGTCGTCGGCGAAGTGGACGCGCATCTGCGCACGCTCGACAAGACCGGGCACGCCGCGCTCGATACGCCGACACCGCCGCCGCCACCCGACATCCGTGAGCCGGGAGATACGCTGACCGATGCCAGGTTCGTCGATCAGAACGGCACGCCCACGTCGCTGTCAGCGTATCGCGGCCATCGTGTCGCGCTGACGTTCATCTACACCCGCTGCCCGCTGCCGGAGTTCTGTCCGCTGATGGATCGAAACTTCGCCGCCGTGCAAAAGACGCTCGCCAGCACGCCGGCGCTTGCCGATGTCAGGCTGGTGACGATGACACTCGACCCGGCGTTCGATACGCCGGCGGTCCTGAAGCCCTACGCGGTCGGGCGCGGCGCCGACCCGAAGATCTGGTCGTTTCTGACCAGCGACCCCGCGGAGGTGAACAAGTTCGGATCGCAGCTCGGGATCTATGTCGAACACAATCCACAGAGTGCCATCGACATCACACACAACCTGCGAACGGTCGTGATCGATCCTGACGGCCGTCTCGTAAAGGCCCACAACGGCAATTCCTGGACGCCGTCCGAACTCGTTGCCGACCTCAGCGCGATCCCCGCTCCCACCCACTGAGCGGATTGAGCCGCCGTCGCTCGCGCTGACCCGCGCCGAGCGCCAGGCGATCGATCGGCTGCGCTCGCCGCTCGCTGTACAGGAGTGGCTGAACGCGCTGCCCTATAACACCGAGAAGGGGGGCGAGACGCTGCGCAGCTTTCGCGGTGTGATTCGCACAGGCACGGCGCACTGCCTCGAGGCCGCGCTGTCTGCCGCGGTGATCATGGAGCAGCACGGCTACCCGCCGCTGGTCCTCAGCTTCGAGTCGATCGACCTGCTCGATCACGTGATCTTCGTGTATCGCACCCGCACCGGCTGGGGATCGGTCGCGCGATCGCGCGATCCGGGACTGCACGGCCGCAAGCCGGTCTTCGCCACGCCGCGCGCGCTCGCGCTGAGTTATGTCCAGTCCTATGTGGACTTCACCGGCGGAATCAAGGCGTACGCCGTCGTCGATCTGCGGGTGATGGGCAATTACGACTGGCGTTTGTCGGAAAAGAATATGTGGAAGGTCGAGCAGATGCTGCTCGACTGGCCACATCGGCGGCTCGTCCCCTCACGCGAGAAGATTGCCGCGATGCGGCACAGGTATCACCGCTTTCGCGAGGCGCACGGCTATAAGCCGTGGAAGTACTACAAGGGGCGGGACCGTTGGACGCCGTTGCCGCGCGAATTTGCGCGGCGCGGCTGATCGCGCCCCTGGGAGTTGAGGTCAGTCCAGATCGAAGTCCCGGACTGGCCGCGAAATAGGCTCGGTACTCGCCTGCTTCAACGCCTCTTCGAAGCGGCGCGTGAGCGCATCGTCGCGCGACTTCTCCGCCTCCATCGACTGTTCGAAGAGCGATTCACGCCGCGCGGCTTCCGCGGCAAGAATTCTTTGCGCATCGCTCAGCTCGGGCTTATCACCACGCTCCGGCTCGCGATGCGCGACGATGCGACCGAGGTTGGTATCGACCACGAGCGTTGACCCGCAGCACGGGCAGGTGAGCTCCAGCTCGCTTTTCAACTTCGCCATGGCTGCATTCTATCTGGTTGGTGGTTGGTCGTTGGTGGTTAGTGGTAAAACCTCTTACCACTGACCAACCACTAACCACCAACCGATGTCGGATTCCCACTGGCGACGGCTGCGCGTCGCGACCTACAACATCCACCGCTGCCGGGGCCTCGACGGGCGCACCAACCCGGCTCGCATTGCCGAGGTTATTCGGGCGATCGATGCCGACATCGTGGCGCTGCAGGAAGTCGTCGGCGCCGGACCTACGTCGAAGGGACACGCCGAGGAGCTCGGCGCGTTGCTCGGTATGGGCTGGGTGATGGCGCCAGCGCGGCATCTGCGCGGCAATCTATTCGGCAACGTGGTGCTCAGTCGCCATCCGATCGTCCACCACGCCCACTACGACCTGTCATGGAAGACGTGCGAGCCGCGGTGTCTACAGCGCGTCGATGTCGCGATTGGCACGGACACGCTGCACCTCTATAACGTCCACCTCGGTACGGCGTTTCTCGAGCGAAGGCATCAGGCCGGGCGTCTCGGCAGCATCGTGCACGATCGTCGCGTCGGCCTGCCGAAACTGGTACTGGGCGACTTCAATGAGTGGAGCCGCGGCCTTGCGACGAGAGTGCTCAACGAGCGCCTCGAGAGTATCGACCTGCGCGCGCACCTCCGGCGCCGCCGGACGTACCCCGGCGTCTTTCCGGTCTTACATCTCGATCACATCTACTACGAGGGCAGCGTTGAAGTGGTGGGACTTGAGTTGCCGCGGACGCGTCTCTCTCTTCTCGCCTCGGATCACCTTCCGCTGGTCGCTGAACTGAAGATCCGTTTCACGTAGGTCAAAGGGCAAGAGTCAAAAGGCAAAGGCGAGGTCAGAGGACTAAGGCAAGGACCTAGGGCAAAGGTGCTCAGTGCTAGGTGAACGTGCTAGGTGTAGGTGTTAGGTTGCGGAGGTCGTCGCCGACGCGCAGAAACAACAACGGCCGCCCAACCGGCGGCCGCGTCGATCCTGAACCTGACTTTTGACCTTTGACCTTTGCCTTTTGACCTTTGATCTTCGTCAGCCCTCTTCCTCGTACTCTTCCTCTTCGAGAGGAAGGAAACGGGTGGGCGGGCGCAGCGCTTCGCGAAAATCGTAGATCGGCAGGTTCCGTACATGCAGTGGCATGACGCACCCGGAAGCCTTGTCTTCGACGACGACAGTTACCGGGCTCCCCTCGACTCCCTCGCGGAACGCAATGCGACAGCCGCAAGCGAGACGGGCGTGCGTGAAGCCTTTCAGCATGATGTACGGATCATACTACAGCAGGGCCTTAATCTCGCGCTCGAACTGCTCCATGGTCCCGATGCCGGTGTGCTTCTTCGCGATGATGCCATCGCGGCCGATAATTACCGATACTGGAATGCCGAGCAGCGGCCCAAAGGCATTTTGGACGTCTTCGCGCCCATTGCCGACGAGCAGCGGGTAGTTGACCTTGTATTCTTCGGCGTAAGGCTTCATTTTCTCCGCGGGATCATCCACGGAGAATCCCAGCACAACGAGATCGTCCGCGTACTTTTCCTGCAGCTCAACCAATGACGGGATTTCGGCTTTGCACGGGCCGCACCACGTCGCCCAGAAGTTCAAGAGGATCACTTTCCCTTTGAACGAATCCAGTTTTACGTCGACGCCGTTCATGTCTTTCAACTGGAAGTCGAGGCGCGCTGGCTTGCCGACCGCTGCGGCATCCTCTGGCTCGCCAGCAGATCCAGGTCCCGTCGCACCGCCGGTGCCGGTGGCCTCATCGACATGCTCGATGCCCGGCGCGATCCAGATCAGCGCCAGCGCCAGCGTGACGGCACCCATCGCCAGCCACGCGGCTTTGCGCGAGAGACGCGGTTCCGACGCCGTTGCATCGCCGGTCGTGTCGGGCGCGCCCGACATAGCGGCCGGCTCGGTCGCGGCCCGCTGTTCTGTAGCGGCCCGCTGTTCTGTAGCGGCCCGCTGTTCTGTAGCGGCGCCATCAACAAGATCATCGGCAGGTCCCTGGGGGAGTTCTGGCGTGTCTGACATGCGGTCCCTCTAACGATCGGCTTCCTTCATCATGTACCGGGTTGCATCGACGAGCCGTCCGCTCTCGTCGGCCGGTCCCACGAGCACGAACGTGGTGTTGTTCTTCGTCCAGATCTGCGAGCGATGCCCGAACGTCACCAGGTCGGACGGGGTGCGCGTGACGCCGTTCAACACGTACAGTGATAAATCCTGACCGTTGGCCGCACGGTACATCACGTGCGGAACCAGGCCGTCGGCGTACAGACATCGTCGTGCGCCAACCAGCTGCAAACCATCCACTGATGGTGGAACGTGAATCTTCCACCCGTACTCGCGCGTGAGCATCTCCTCGACTTCATGGGCGTCCATGACGGGAGGATTACCGCCGACGAACAACTTGAAGCACTTGGAATGGTCGGCGGTCAGCTGCGCCGCGAGGACGGCATCGGATTGGCGCGTTGCCAGCGAAAAAATCGCCGAAGCGGTGAATACGAGGAGGATGACGCTGAGCACCGTCGGAACGAGCGTCCGGCGCCAGCCAGGCAGGCTTGCCGCGCGCGCGTGCTCGTGAACCAGCGACTCGCATCGCGATTTCAATCCGGGCGGCAGCGGCTCCTCGCGAAGATGCTGCGCATGCTGCCGAAGGACGGTCTGGCCGCCGCGCTCGCGCGCGACCGCGCGGCGACATGACACGCATCCGTCGAGATGCTGCTCGAGTGCGTCCCGGGGTGTGGCATCAAGCTGCTCGTCCACGTAGGACGTCAACTGCTCGGTGACGAGGCGACAGTCACTCATCGCGACACGTGTATCTGGGCATCAGTCTTTGCCTGAGTCAGTTTCTCGTACAACTGCCGACGGCCTCGCGAAATGCGTGACATTACCGTACCAATGGGCACATCGAGCATCTTGGCGATTTCCGCATACGAGAATTCCTCGACGTCGCGCAGCCAGACCGCTTGGCGAAAGGCGTCGGGCAACCCGTCGAGTGCCTCTTTCAAGTCCGCATCCATCGTGGACCGAATGAGCACCTGCTCTGGGGTCTCTACTTCGGCCGGTCCATCGGCCGTCGACGCGAGCTCTTCGATGCGCTCACTGTCCACGTCCGTGGCTTCACGAGCCGTATCGCGAATTCGATTCCTCCACGTGTTATGGAGAATCGTGTACAGCCAGGCCCGCAGGTTCGTGCCCGGTTCGAACCGGTCACGGAACCGCAGCGCCCTGACCATGGTGTCCTGCACCAGATCTTCCGCGTCGGCACGGTTCCGCGTCAGCCGCATTGCTGTGGCATAGAGCGGCTCGAGGTAGCCCAGCACCTCGTTGCTGAACGTGTCGGGGGCTGCGCGCTGGCGACGTCCGAACATCGGCGGCCCTCAGGCCCCTTGGCTAGAACCCGGATGGACGGCAGGTTTATTCCGCCCGCCCACAAAACATCGGGACTCAAGGCAGTATACCTGCCTGGGCTTGCGCGACTCGATCGAGGGACACTCGACCGTCTCACTCTCAGGATTCGAAAGCATTGAAGCCACATCCCCGCCGAGAACGTGCGGCCGATCGAGAGGGACTCATCGGTACGTCCTTTGCTCCCGCCCGCACAATCCTCGGTTTGCGATGTCACTGTGTCAGCAGTAAGATCGCCGCTCGCCTCACCGTTGTCCGTCAAACTGCGAACCCGCCCGCGCGCAGTGGAAGGGCCAGCCCTGAGCGAAATCACAGGGCCGAGACGCACGCAGGGCCGGACCCTGCAAGGAGAAATCACATGAGCCGCCTTTGCAGGGTGGCGTTCGCAATCGCGCTCGCGTCTGCGTTCGCTTTGGTCGCGGAGCGTGCCGCGGCCCAGACCCCCTACATCCCGTACTTCGGCAAGAACCAGATCCGCTACGACAAGTTCAATTGGTACACGTACGAGACGGATCACTTCATCATTTACTACTACCCGGAGATCGAGCCGCATCTCGAGCGGATGGCCGGGTATGCCGAAAGCGCGTATCAGCACGTCAGCTCCGAGCTGAAGTACGACCTCGCGCACAAGATTCCACTGATCCTGTTCCAGACGAGCAGCGAGTTCCAGCAGCAGAACGTCGTGCCCGGCGCGGCGCAGGAAGGCGTCGGCGCCTTCGCCGAGCCGACACGCACGCGCATCGTCATGCCGATGGACGAACCGCCGGATCTGCTCTACCGGCTGATCGTGCACGAACTCACGCACCAGTTCGACTACGACATTATCCCGGCCTCGCTGGTTCGCCGCGGCTCGCCGTTGTGGATTCACGAGGGTCTCGCCGACTACATGACCGGCGAATGGCGCCCGATGGACCTGATGGCCGTACGCGACGCCGCGGTGGCCGACATCATCCCCAAGATGAGCAAGCTGGAGGGCTACAGCGACGTCGGCGGCGCGCGCATGATCTACAACCTCGGCCACGCCATTTTCGAGTTCATCGAATCGAAGTGGGGCAAGGATGGTCTTCGCGCGTATCTCTTCGCGCTGCGCAAATCGGTGATCGGCGGCGGTGAGGATGCCTACGAAGAGGCGTTCAAGATCACGGCCGATGAGTTCGACCAGCAGTTCGACAAGTACCTGAAGGATCGCTTCAAGCCGTTCCGCGACAAAGAGCGGCCGGCTGACTACGGACGCAATCTCGGACCCAATCCGGAGAAAACACCGTATCGCGGCGTCTACACGGCGGAGCCGTCGCCCTCCGGCGACCTGCTCGCCGTCTTCACAGGCAACCGGCGGGACGGAGAAGGCGACATCATCCTCGTCTCCCGCAAGGACGGTTCGGTCGTCCGCAAGCTGACCGCCGGCTTCGACAAGGACAAAGGCTTCGAGTACATCGTCACGCCCGGCGGCCGCTGGGTGACAGTGCCGTGGCTCACGTGGTCGGTGACCGGCGATCGGCTCGCCTACTTCGCCCGCACCGAGAAGTCACGCTCGCTGATCATGCAGGACATCCTTACCGGCGACGTCAAGGACCGCATCGAGATGCGGACGCTCGACGAACCCGAGTCACCCGACTACTCACCGGACGGCAAGAAAGTCGTATTCGCGGCGTTGCAGAACGGCACTGGCGACATCTTCGTCGTCGATCTGGCCACGCACGACATCACCAACGTCACCAACGACAACTTCGCCGACTCGGCGCCAACGTGGTCGCCTGATGGCCAGTCGGTCGTCTATATCGCCCGCATCAGCGGCAACGAGAAGTTGTTCCGACTCGATCTGCCGTCAGGACGCAAGACGCAGCTCACGTTCGGCACACACGACGATGGCGCGGCGCAGTGGCTGGATGAGAACACCTTGGTGTTCGCGTCAACCGCGACCGATCCGTCACAGCCGATCGATCCCGACGTCGCGCGGAACGGGAAGATCTACAACACGTGGACGCTGAGCCTGAAGACCGGCGAACTGAAGCAGTACAGTGATGCCGTCGGCGGCAACCTCTATAACGTCATCCTGCGGGACGGCGGCGGTCCGCCGCGCGTCGGCGTCATCACCTATTACAAAGGCGAGTACGAACTGCACACGCTCGAACGCCGCGACCCGATCGTCACCGCGGCGTCCTCCGACTTCGGCACGCCCGGCACGAACATCATCGACTTCCAGTCGCCGCTGTCGCACACGCTTGTCGCCGACAAGAAAAAGAAGAAGGGCACCTTCGAGAAGATGTTCATGGACGGCCGTCCGCCCGTGAACGTGGGGGTGACGAGCGGCGGCGACATCTTTGGCGGATCGGCGGTCCAGTTCAGCGACGTGCTCGGCGACCAGCAGTTCAGCCTGTATGCGGCGTCGATCTCCCAGTACCGCACGCTGTCGCTCTCGTATCTGAACCTCGCGCACCGTTTCAATTACGCGGTTCAGGGCTATTCGCAGACGCAGTTCTTCTACGGCACGCTCGAGAACGTCTTCTACGATCCATCGTTCTCGGGCTACATCGACCGCGACTTCTCGGTCGCCACGCGCACCATCCGCGGTGGAACGGTGTTCGGTATCTGGCCATTCAACCGCTATCGGCGCGTCGAAGTATTCGGGGGAATGCTGCAGTATCGCGAGTCGTTCAACGATCCGGCGTTGCAGGATTACTCCCAGCAGTACCAATTCGATCAGTTCGGACGGCCGCTGCTCCGCTCGGGCACCTACGTTCCTCTGGGCATCAACTTCGTCCAGGAAACCACGGTGTTCCGCGAGTTCGGACCGCTCGCCGGCAACACGATGCGGATCTCGTATGAAAACGCGCCGCCGATCGGCAGCGCGCTCTCGCGTCAGACCGCCGACATCGATGCGCGCTACTACCAGCGGCTCGGCGCGACGGGACTGCTCGCGTTGCGCGCTCGCGGCTTCCGCAGCTGGGGCGTGGCGCCCGACTTCATGTATTTCGGCGGGAACTCGGAAATGCGCGGGTACGAGTATCTCGAGTTCGTCGGCGATCACTCGGCGTTCTTCAACGCCGAATTGCGCTTTCCCTTGATCGAGGCGATGCTGACGCCGATCGGGATTCTCGGCGGCATCCGTGGCGTGTTCTTCGTCAATCTCGGGGGTGCGCATTTCGAAGGCCAGCCGTTCAAGTGGTTCTCGAACAACACTGAGCTCTACACACCCATCGTCGGGTATCGCCCGATCAACTTCACGCAGCAGGAGCCGATCCACGGGGCGCCGACAACCGTCAGCGGCTTGCGACTCGTGGACGCGCGCGCGTCATACGGGATTGGCCTCGAGACATTCGCGCTCGGGTTCCCCATCCACTTCGACTACTCGTGGAAGACGCTCTTCAACAAGGATTGGGAGGATCTGAAGTTCGCGGCCTTCGGAGGGAGCTCGCGGTTCCGCGATCCGAAGTTCACGGTCTGGATCGGCTACGACTTCTGAGCTAGCTGGTAGCTGGTAGGTGGTGCCCGGTAGACGGTAGCCGGTAGCCGCTGCCTACCAGCCGCTACCAGTTCCGCCTACCAGCTACCAGCTTCAAAACTTTTCGAGCCGCAGTTCACTCTGCTCGAGATCCATCGAGACGCGATACGGCGCGAGGAACTTGTGTCCGACGATGCCGCCAAGCTGGAAGCCGAGGAGCAGGCTGGGAGCGCGCAGGTTCAGGACGACCAGCGAGAAATTGCGGTACTCGATGCGGTCGAAATCGAGATCCATGCCGGGCATCAGGAATGCCTCGCGATCCCAACCCGACGTGCCCCATACGCGCAACGGGATGCGCCGGAACGGTGACGCCGGCAGCGTCTGCGCCGTCTCAGCGCTGATCGAAATCACCTCGCCGCCGGTATCGACGACGAAATAGGTCGGATGCGTCGAGTTCAGCATCCCGCGCACCATCGCCAGACGATGGACGCGCATCGGCAGCTTGATGGCGGCGTTGACCGACGGAAGCTTGCGGCCAATCGTCAGCAGCCGCTTCTGGTAGTCGATCATCATCGACATGCCGATCGACAGCGGCGAGAACGACTCACCTTCTCGCTTGGGGATGTTGCGCAGGACGGGGTTCTTGATCAAAATCGGCAGGTTGCGGATCTGCAGCGTGCCGACCTCGAGCTCCTTGAGTTTCGCCAGTTGCAGACCGCGCAATCCCACTTCGCCGACACCGGCGCTCAGCGTGTAGGTGATCGGACGAATGCGCTCGCGTGACGCGGTTTCACGCGAGATGACCGTTTCTTCCGACCCGGTGTCGAGGATGAAGTCCTGGAGGCGCCCACCGTTCACCTTCGCCTGGACGACGATCTTGTCCTGCTTCAGCGTGAACGGGATCGTGTGGAGCATGTTCCGGTCCTGCTCGTCGATGTCCACCGGCTGGCTGTCGCCGAAGGCATCGAGGAACTCGACCTGGGCGTGGGCCCACGCGGCCTTCTCACTGCGATCCTTGTTGGGGAGCAGGTTGATGTAGTTGCGATAGGAGTTGGCGGCCTGCGCGAACTGATGCAGCCGCTCGTAGATGTCGCCGGCCAGCGCGTGGATGTCGCCGTCGCGCGGCGCGATGGCGGAGGCG
>Ga0126304_10000198_pt1 | contig 21195 bp, 23 predicted proteins | sample Plot25_FD_92538 | JGI IMG/M metagenome (GOLD analysis project Ga0126304, IMG submission 92538) | Serpentine soil microbial communities from UC McLaughlin Reserve, CA, USA - Plot25 | ecosystem: Environmental > Terrestrial > Soil > Grasslands | place: USA: UC McLaughlin Reserve, Lake County... | reverse complement strand
CTCGGCGGCCGCGGCGATCCGCTCAGCCTTGTCCGCGTCGAGCAGCCCCAGCTCGGCGTTCACCCGTGCCGCGGCGCCCTTGATCCGGCCGAGCCAGCGGGCGACGGACGCGGGGATCGGCTCGCCGGAGACGGTGAAGTTGGCGACGGCCTTGCGGGTCTCGCCGCCCCAGAGCTCGGTCCGCGTCTCGACGTCGGCCACGACGCCAAGCGTATCGAGCTAGGAGGGCTAGACGACGCGGAGGCTGCGGCGCTCGAGCGGGCGCTCGCGGATCAGGCGGCGGGCCACGTCCGTCAGGTCCTCGGCGCGCGCCCACCCGACGTAGCCACAGCGGTGGCACTCGCCGGGATCGAGGTGGACGGCGTCCTCGGTAGTCGTGCGCCGGGCGCCACAGGAGAGGCATTCGATGCGAACCTTCTTCTCCACCAAGTGCGGAGTTCGGCGCCTGAGAGGCACGAGCGCATCACTCGAACGAGGGATGCCTAGGCGATGCGCCCACAGGGCGCTAGCCCGCTGCGAGGGAGGGTCAGTCCGTGGAGTACTTCGGTTGGACCTTCTCGCCTCGAATGGCTGCAATCGCGTTGTTCGCGGCGATCGCGGCCTCGCCCATGCCGATCGTGATCAGCGTGATCTTGCCCGGGTAGCCCGCGACGTCGCCCGCCGCGTAGACGCCGGGCATCGACGTCTCGCAGCTCATCGGGTCGATCTTGATCTGGCGCTTGCCCTCGAGCTCGAGCCCCCACTCCGCGATCGAGCCCAGGTGCGAGACGAAGCCGAGCAGTGTGATCAGCGCCTCGCAGTCGTACCGCTCGATCTCGCCGGTCGCGGTGTTCTCGATCGTGACCGCCTCCAGGCTCCCGTCGCCATGGACGTCGCGGACCTCGTGCGGCGTCAGGATCCGGACGGCGCCCTCCGACTCCAGCCGCATCGCCTCGTTCACGGACGACTCGAGCGCGCGGAACCGGTCGCGGCGATGGACGAGCGTTATCGGGAGATCGGCGGTGTCCTGAAGGCCGAGCGTCCAGTCGAGCGCGGAGTCGCCGCCCCCGACGATCACGCAGCGCTTTCCCTCGAACTGCGCCTTCTCCTTGACCACGTAGTGGAGGCCCCGTCCCAGCCACGAGTCGATGTCCTCGACGCCGAGCCTTCGTGGCTCGAAGGCCCCGTGGCCCGCCGTGATGATCATCGCCCGCGAGAGGTACGTGTTCCCCGCGTCCGTCGTCAGGGCGAGGATGTCCTCGCCGTTCTGGCTGATCCGCTCGAGCGACTTGGCCTCCTCGCCGAGCCGGACGTCGGCGCCGTACTGAAGGCCCTGCTCAGCGCACATGTCGACGAGCTTCTGGCCGAGGATCTTCGGGAACCCGGCCACGTCATAGACGTGCTTCTCGGGATATGTGGCCGCGACCTGGCCGCCGATCTGCTCCAGCGACTCCACGATGCGCACCGTCCCGTCGCGGTGGCCGACGTAATACGCGGCCGAGAGCCCGACGGGGCCCGCGCCCAGGATCGTGACGTCGACGACGTCGCTCATGGCGCCGTGAATGCTAGTAGGGCTAGTGCGAGCAGCCGGAGCCGCAGCCGCCGTTCGCGTGCGGGTCGCCGGCCTCGTCCTCGACCTGGAACGAGTGCCCGCAGCCGCACCCGGCGGTCGCGTTCGGGTTGTTGATCGCGAACCCGCCCTGGAGGCCGTCGACGAAGTCGATCTCGGTGCCGCTCAGGTACGGAGCGCTGAATGGATCGACGACGACCCGGACGCCGTGCGCCTCGAGCTCGTGGTCGCCCTCCATCGAGCCGCGGTCGAAGCCGAGCGCGTACTCGAAGCCGGAGCACCCGCCGCCCTGGACGGCGACGCGAAGAACCTCGGCCTCGCCGGCCGGCTCCTCGGCCATCAGGTCGCGCACCTTCGAGGCCGCTCGCTCGGTGAGAGAGACGATCGTGACGGGGCGTTCGGTGATCTCCAAGGCCGGCCAATCGTAGCAGCGAGACCGGGCGTCGCCGTCCCCCGCCGGAGGGGCGCAGGCGGGGAGTTTGTAACACCTGATTCACGCTTCGTTGAGCGGTTTCTTGCCCTGCTCGTGCAGCGGCCCCGGCTGTAGACTCCCGGACCACGGTGGGGGCCCCGGCACGCAGCGATGCTCGATAACTGGCTGCCCTTCCTGATCTACGGGTTGCTGGCCTTGGCCATCCCCGCCTCGATGATCGGCATGTCGTTCCTCTTCGCCACCCGGCCGTCCCACCGCAACCGGACGCGGACGCTGCCGTTCGAGTCAGGCGTCTCGCTTGGGCCGCCGCGGCTGCAGCGGTTCACGATCAGCTTCTACCTGACGGCCCTGCTCTTCATCGTATTCGACATCGAGATCGTCTTCCTCTACCCGCTCGCGGTCGTGCTCGAGCCGCTCGGCTGGTTCGGCTTCTGGGAGCTCTCGTTCTTCATTGGGATCCTCGCCCTCGCCTACGTCTACATCTGGCGGAAGGGGGCGCTCGAGTGGCGGTAAACGGTGAGAAGCCGAAGCGGCTCCGCGACTACAACATCCACTCGGAGCGGGTGCTGATGCGGAACAAGGAGCCGGGCGTCTTCGAGCGCGAGCTCGGGCCCGAGGACCTCCAGGACAAGCTGATGCTCACGACGGTCGAGAAGGCCGTCGCCTGGTCGCAGGGGAACTCGATCTGGCCCGCGACCTTCGGGCTCGCCTGCTGCGCGATCGAGATGATGTCGATCGTCTCGTCGCGATACGACATTGCGCGCTTCGGCGCCGAGGTCTTCCGTTCGTCGCCGCGTCAGGCCGACCTGTTGATCGTCTCCGGCCGGGTCGCGCACAAGATGGCCGGGCCGCTCCGGCAGATCTACGACCAGATGCTTGAGCCCAAGTGGGTGATCGCCATGGGCGCGTGCGCAAGCTCGGGCGGGATGTTCAACAACTACACGGTGCTCCAGGGCGTGGACAAGGTCGTCGCCGTGGACATCCACGTCCCGGGCTGCCCGCCGAGGCCCGAGGCCCTCGTCGAGGGAATCATCCGGCTGCAGGAGAAGATCAAGGCGGGCGTGCCCCCCGCGTACGAGATCCGGGGAGTGGCGTCGTGACCTTCGAGGGTGTGCCCGGGCTGGTCGAGACGAGGGAGGAGCACGGCGAGACGACGCTCGTCGTCGACCCGGCCCGCCTCCGTGAGGCCTGCCTCCACCTCCGCGACCGCGAGGGCTTCAACTACCTCTCCGACATCACCTCCACGGACTACCTCGGCTGGGGCAAGCGCGGGGTTGCCGGCTACTACGGCACCGAGCAGGGACGCGACCTCAACTACCCCGCGGGCCTCGGCGTCTCCGTCGCCTCGCAGGGCTACGGCCGTCTCCCGCGCCCCAAGCCGAAGCGCTTCTCGGTCAACTACCACCTGCTCGGTCTGCGGGACGGCGCGCCGCGGGTCCGCGTCCAGGTCTGGATCGACGACGGCGAGACGCTCGAGAGCGTAATCCCAGTTTGGCCGACCGCCGACTGGCACGAGCGCGAGGCCTGGGACATGATGGGCATCCGCTTCGAGGGGCACCCGAACCTTCGCCGGATCCTGATGGAGGACGACTGGGAGGGGCACCCGCTGCGGAAGGACTATCCGATCGGCGGCGAGCCCGTCCGCTTCTCCGAGGAGCAGTAGTGGCGATCGTCCAGCGCCGCCGGATCTACGAGGGCTCGCGCATCCCCTCGCCGATCCCGACCGTCCTCACGACTCCGTCCGAGCTCGAGGGCAGCGCGGACATCATGCGCATCAACTTCGGGCCGAACCACCCGTCGATGCACGGCGTCCTGCGGCTGATCATCGACCTCGAAGGCGAGCGCGTGGTCGGAACCGAGGCGGTGATCGGCTACCTCCACACGGGCTTCGAGAAGACGATGGAGCACAAGTCCTGGTGGAAGGCGATCACCTACCCCGAGCGAATCGACTACGTCGGCTTCCAGAACGACGAGCTGGTCTTCGTGCTCGCCATCGAGAAGCTGCTCGGGCTCGAGGTTCCGCCCAAGGCCACCTGGATGCGGATGCTGCTATGCGAGCTCAACCGGATCCACTCGCATCTCGTCTTCCTCGGCACCGCGGCGCTCGAGCTGGGGGCGATCTCGATGTTCTGGTACTGCTTTCGCGAGCGCGACCAGGTGCTCGACCTCTTCGAGCTGGTCACCGGGGCCCGCATGCACACGCGGTACTTCCAGGCCGGCGGCCTGGCCGAGGACATCCCGTCCGGCTTTTTCGCCGAGGCCCGCGAGTTCTGCGACTGGATGCCGAAGGCGGTCGACGACTACGAGGCACTGATCGGGCGCCAGGAGATCTGGCTCGAGCGGACGCAGGGGATCGGCCTGCTCTCCGCCGAGGACGCGATCGCGCTCGGGCAGTCCGGGCCGGTGCTGCGTGCCTCGGGCGTCGACTGGGACCTGCGGAGGGCACAGCCCTATCTCGCCTACGACGAGGTCGAGTTCGGCGTCCCGGTCTATCCGAACGGCGACGTCTACGACCGCTATCGCGTCCGGGTCGACGAGATGCGCGAGTCGGTGCGGATCGTCGAGCAGTGCCTCGACCGGCTCGAGGGCATGCAAGGCGAGCCGTGGATCACTGACGACCGCAAGGTCGTCCTGCCGCCACGGCACGAGCTCCACACCTCGATGGAGTCGCTCATCCACCACTTCAAGATCGTCACGGAGGGCTACCGGGTACCGGAGGGCGAGGTCTACGTCGCCATCGAGTCGCCGCGCGGAGAGAAGGGCTGCTACGTGGTCTCCGACGGCGGGCCCCGCCCGTGGCGCGTCAAGTTCCGCGCGCCGTCGTTCGTGGCGCTGGAGGCGACGGCGACCTGCATGCACGACGCTCTCGTCGCCGACCTGATCGCGATCGTCGGCTCGCTCGACTCGGTGATGGGGGACACCGACCGGTGACGGCGACCGAATTCCACGACCGGGTGCAGGAGCTCCGCGCGCTGTATCCCGACGGCCGCTCGGCGGTCATGGGCGCCCTCCACCTCGCGCAGAAGCGCCACGACGGCTGGCTGCCAGTCGAAGCGCTCGAGGAGGTCGCTGACGCGATGGAGCTGACGCCGGCGCACGTCCAGTCGGTCGCGTCTTTCTACGACATGTACCACCTGGAGCCGGTCGGCCGGCACTCGATCGAGGTCTGTACGAATCTCTCCTGCGCCCTCGTCGGCGCGCAGGCTGTCGTCGACGCACTCGCGGAGGAGCTCGGGGTGGCGCCTGGCGAGACGACGGAGGACGGCGCGATCAGCTTCCGGCTCGTCGAGTGCGCCGGCGGCTGCGGGTACGCACCCGTGGTCGTCGTCGACCAGCGCTACCGCGAGCCCGTGCGGCCGGACGAGATCCCTGCGCTGGTGGAGGAGATCCGTGGCCGCTGAGCTGACGATCCTCACCGGCGCTGACGAGCGCGACCTCACGAAGCTGGACCAGTACCGCGCGATCGGCGGCTACGCGCAGCTCGAGAAGGCGCGTGGGATGGGCCCGGAGCAGCTGATCGAGACGGTCACGAATGCAAAGCTGCGCGGGCGCGGCGGCGCTGGCTTCGCGATGGGTCGGAAGATGAGCCTCGTCCCGCCGCCGGACAAGCGCCGCAGCCCGGCCTACGTGGTGGCGAACGCCGACGAATCCGAGCCGGGCGCCTTCAAAGACCGCGAGATCATGCGGCGGGTGCCGCACCGGTTCGTCGAGGGCTGCCTGATCGCGGCGCACGGGATCCAGTCGCAGAACGTCTTCATCTACATCCGCGGCGAGTACCTGACCGAGTACGAAGTGCTCTCGGACGCCGTTGAGGAGGCGCGCGCCGCAGGGGTCTTCGGCGACTGCGACGTCGTCGTCCACCGCGGCGCGGGCGCCTACATCTGCGGCGAGGAGTCGGCGCTCTTGGACTCGCTCGAGGGAAAACGAGGCCAGCCGCGGCCCCGGCCCCCGTTCCCGCCCGTGACCGGCCTCTACTCCGGCCCGACGCTCGTGAACAACGTCCAGACGATCGCCAGCCTCCCTGCGATCCTCGAGCTCGGCGTGGAGCGCTACTCGGAGCTCGGCGTCGAGGCGGCGCCCGGCACGGTGGTCTACTCGCTCTCGGGCAACGTCAACAAACCAGGGAACTACGAGCTCCCGCTCGGGACGACGCTGCGCGAGCTGATCTTCGAGCACGGCCACGGCATCGTCGACGGGCGCGGCCTGAAGGCGATCATCCCGGGCGGCTCGTCGGTGCTCGTTTTCACGCCCGACCAGATCGACGTCCCACTCGATTTCGACTCCGTCCAGGCCGCCGGCTCGTTCCTCGGCTCCGCGGCGGTGATCGTGGTGGACGACCGCGCATGCATGGTGCAGCTCGGCCTGCGGGGGGCGAAGTTCTACATGCACGAGTCCTGCGGAAAGTGCACGCCCTGCCGCGAGGGGACGCGGTGGCTCGTGCAGCTGCTGGAGCGGATCGAGGGCGGTGAGGGCACACGATCCGACCTCGACCTCCTGCGCGATGTCTGCGACCGAATCCTCGGCAAGTCGCTCTGCGCGCTCGGCGACTTCGCCGTCTACTGCGTAGGGAGCTACGTGGAGAAGTTCTACGACGAGTTCAAGCGCCACGTGGACGAGGGCGGCTGCCCGTTCGACGGGGCATCGTCGATCGACGGCGTTCTAGCGCCGAGCGACACGCACGTCCACAAGCACCTGCCGCTGGTGCCCGCATGAGCTCCGTCGAGCTGGTCAGGCTGGTCGTGGACGAGGTGGAGGTGCAGGTGCCGAAAGGCCTGGGCCTAGTCGAGACCGCGGCGGCCGCCGGCATCGAGATCCCCGTGTTCTGCTACGAGCCACGGATCGGGCCGCCGATCGGCGCCTGCCGCATGTGCCTCGTCGAGGTCGATGGCCAGGGGAAGCTCCAGGCAGGTTGCACGCTGACAGCCCAGGACGGGATGGTCGTACGCACGGCGCAGACGTCCGAGAAGGCGGCCGACGGCCAGAACGCGACGCTCGAGTTCATCCTCGTGAACCACCCGCTCGACTGCCCGGTCTGCGACAAGGGCGGCGAGTGCCCGCTCCAGGATCTGACGTTCCGCTACGGCCCAGGCAACACGCGGATGACGTTTCCGAAGCGGACCTTCGACAAGCCGATTCCGATCAGCCCGCTGATCGCGCTCGACCGCGAGCGCTGCATCCTCTGCTACCGCTGCACGCGCTTCTCCGGCGAGGTCTCCGAGGACGGCCAGCTGATCGCGCGCAATCGCGGCGCGCAGTCCGTGATCGCGACCTTCGAGGACGAGCCGTACCGCGGGCAGTTCACCGGCAACGTGATCGAGCTCTGCCCGGTGGGCGCGCTGACCTCGACGCCGTACCGGTTCGAGGGGCGTCCCTGGGAGATCCAGAACGTCCCGTCCGTGTGCGGGATGTGCCCGGTGGGCTGCAACATCTCGGCGACGACCCGCGAGGGGAAAATCAAGCGGATCCTCTCCCGCAACCACCCGGAGGTCGACGGCGGGTGGCTCTGCGACAAGGGCAGGTTCGCGCACGGCCACCTGGAGGCGTCGGACCGTGTCGTCGACCCGCTGCGCAGGGCCGCTCCCCGCTATGACGAGCTTTCGTGGGACGGCGCGCTGGACGAAGCCGAGGCGCTGATCCGCGGCGCCGAGGGCCGGATCGTCACCGCGCTTTCGGGCTCGGAGACGGTCGAGCTCGCCTTCGCGCTCGGGAAGCTGCTTCGCCAGGGTGTGGGCGCGCATTCAGCGCTGCTCCCGGAGCCAGTCGACCACTCCTACGACGCGTACACGGCGCCGCTCTCGACGATCCGCGAAGCCCAGCTGGTCGTCGTGCTAGGCGACGAGCCTGTCGCTGAGCGCGCGCCGATCGTCGATCTCTGGATCAGGGAGGCGCGGCGGAACGGCGCGGAGATCGTGCGGCAGAGCGAGGGAGATCCGGAGCTCGAGCGACGGCTGCGCGAAGCGGACCGGGCCGTGCTGATTGTGTCCGGTGCAGACGGTGCCGATGTGGCCAGGGCCGGCGGGCTCGATCGCGACGGCTGCGCCGCCTTCCGCCTGCCGCAAACCGCCAACGGCCGTGGAGTGGCCGACGCGTGGGCCGCGGCTGCCGACGCGGAGGCAGTGAACCCGGAGCCGATCGGCCTGCTGATCGTCTCCGGCGACGAGGCCGCCGCCAACCCGGACGTCAGGGCCATGGCCGAGCAAGCCGAGAAGGTGATCGCAATCGGGATGTTCCGGCGGCTCATAGCGCCGTGGGCCGACTTGATCCTCCCGGGGACGAGCTACCTGGAGCGGGACGGCACCTACGTCAACCTCGAGGGCCGCCTCCAGCGCATCCGCCGGACGGCGATCCCGCCGGCGCCCGACGAGGTTGCGGTCGTCTCGCGCCTCGCCGAGCGGTTCGGCGTCGGGCTCTCGCCGCACCCCGCTCAGGTCTTCGAGGAGGTTTCCGGGATCTGTTACGGCGGCCTCCCCTACGGCGAAGTCGGCGAGCAGGCTGTCCTTCGCGACCGTGTCCCGACGAGCCCGCCTGCTGGGGACAAGGTGTCAGACACTCGTCATGTCTCCGAGGGACCTGGCCTTCGGCTCGTGACCTACCGCGCGCTCTTCTCCGGCCCCGCCGTCGAGCGCGTCCCCGCGCTGGACTTCCAGCGGCCCCCCGCCGAGGTAGAGCTCTCGCGCGACGATGCGCGACGCCTCGGGATCGCCAACGGCCAGACCGTGAACGTCCGCTCCAACGGGACATCGCTCGAGCTCCGCGCCCGATTGACGCGCGAGCTCACGCCCGGCGTCGCCCGGATCGCCGACGAGCACGCTGCCGGCCTCGAAGGCCGTGTCGAAGTGAGCGCATGAACGAGCCCTGGTGGATCAGCGCCATCAAGGCCCTCGTGATCATCAACCTGGTTCTCGGCGTCTTCGCCTACATGACCTGGGTCGAGCGCAAGGTGATCGGCCGCATGCAGCTCCGTTACGGCCCGAACCGCGTCGGCCCGTTCGGCCTCCTCCAGCCGATCGCCGATCTCGTCAAGCTGGTTCGCAAGGAGGCGTTCTACCCGGGTAGCTCAGTCGGGGTCCTCTACATCTGGGCACCCGTCATCTCCGCCTTCACCGCGCTGGCCGCGTTCGCGGTCATCCCCTGGGGCGCCGGGTGGGAGGTCGCCGGCTACGACGTCGCCGGCCAGGTCGTCGACGTGCCGATCGCGCTGATCCTCCTCTTCGCGCTCGGCTCGGTCGGCGTCTACGGGTTCATCATCGGCGGCTGGGCGTCCGACTCGAAATACTCGCTGCTCGGCTCGATGCGCACTTGCGCGCAGCTCGTCTCGTACGAAGTTTCTCTGGCCCTCTCCGTCCTCGGCGTGATCATCATGGCCGGCTCCCTTTCACTCGTGGACATCGTCCACGCGCAGGAGAACGAGTGGTGGTACGCCGTCCCGCAGTTCGTCGGCCTGCTGACGTTCTTCGTGGCCGGCGTCGCTGAGACGAACCGCGCTCCGTTCGACCTCCCCGAGGCCGAGCAGGAGCTCGTCGCCGGCTACCACACCGAGTACAGCGGCATGCGCTTCGGCCTCTTCCAGATGGCCGAGTACATCAACATGATCGTGCTCTCCGGCCTCTGCGTGACGCTGTTCTTCGGCGGGTGGCTCGGACCGTGGAACTCGGACGCACTCGGCCCGCTCTGGTTCCTGATCAAGGTGCTGATCGTGATCTTCGTTTTCATCTGGATGCGGACGACGCTTCCGCGGCTCCGGTACGACCAGCTGATGGCGTTCGGCTGGAAGGTGCTGCTGCCCGTGGCGACGATTAACGCACTCGTGACGGCGGCGCTTGTGGTGGCCCTGTGAGCCCCCAGCCCTTTGACTCGATCAAGGGCTTCGGGGTCACGCTGAAGCACATCTTCAAGAAGCCGATCACGCAGCAGTACCCGGAGTACAAGCGGCCGGTGTACCCGCGCTTCCGCGGCAGGCATCGGCTGTGGCGGCACGAGAACGGCCTCGAGAAGTGCGTCGGGTGTTCGCTCTGTGCTGCCGCCTGTCCCGCGGACTGCATCCGCGTCGTGGCCGAGGAGAACAGCGCCGGCAGCCGCGTCTCCGCCGGGGAGCGCTACGCGCGCATCTACGAGATCAACCTCAGCCGCTGCATCTTCTGCGGCTACTGCGAGCTCGCCTGCCCATTCGACGCGATCACGCTCGAAGCCGAGTACGAGATCTCGGAGTACTCGCGCGACGACCTGATCTACACGAAGGACATGCTGCTCGCCCCGCCCGTCAAGCGGATGCCGGTCGCCGACCGCGACCTCTACGACACGCCGATCCCCGCCTACAAGGCCAAGTCGTAGTGGGCGACGCCCTCGTCTGGCTCGTCTGGTTCGTCGCCGCCTTCGGCTGCCTCGGCTCGGGCGTCGCAGTGATCTCGTTCTCGAACCCGTTCTACTCGGCGATCGCCCTGATCGGAAACCTCGCCTCCCTGGCCGTTCTCTACCTACTCCTCTCGGCCGAGTTCCTCGCGGCCGCGCAGGTGCTCGTCTACGCCGGCGCGGTGATGGTGATGTTCCTCTTCGTGATCGCCTACATCGGTCGCGACGCCGACGCGCCGTTCGCCGGCGGGCCGAGCTGGATGGCGATCGCCGCCGTTGTCGCCGCGGGCGCGATCCTCGTCGACGTCGTCGTCGCGGTTGGGCTGAGCGCAGGCGGGCGCCTCTCCGGCGAGGCGGACATCGAGGCCGCCTTCGGCGGGCCGGCGGAGGTCGGCCAGGTCTTCCTCACCGACCATCTCCTCGCCTTCGAGATCACGTCGATCGTCCTGCTCGTCGCCGCCGTCGGAGGGGTGATCCTCGGCAGCGAGGCCCGGAAGAGGGCGGCTGCACGGTGATGGGTCCGGACGTCACCTGGTACATCGTCCTCTCGGCGTTTCTCTTCACAATCGGCTCGATGGGCGTGCTGCTGCGAAGGAGCCCGCTGATCGTCCTGCTCTCGCTGGAGATAATGCTCAACTCCGCGAACCTCGCCCTGATCGGCTTCGCGCGGCACCTGGGGCAGACGGACGGGCAAGTCTTCGCGCTCGCGGTGATGGCCGTTGCCGCCTCTGAGGTCGTCGTCGGCCTCGGGCTCATCGTCGCCCTCCACCGCAGCAATGTGGACCTCGACGTCGACAAGCTGACGACCCTCCGCGGGTGAAGGAGCACCAATGAACGCCGCCTGGGTCTGCCTGTTCTCGCCGCTTGCAGCCGCCGTGCTGATCACGCTGCTCGGCACACGCCTCCCGAGAAAGGGCGCCGGCTACGTCGCGACGCTCTCGGTGCTCGTCTCGTTCGTCGCCGCCCTCACGGCGTTCTCCTGGCTCCTCGAGGATCCTCCCGAGGAGCGCTCGCACACCTCCACCCTCTGGACCTGGCTGACCGCGGGCGACTTCGAGGTCGGCCTGTCCATCCTCCTCGACCCGGTCTCGGCGCTGATGATGTTGATCGTCTCCGGCGTGGGGTTCCTGATCGTCGCCTACTCGATCGGGTACATGAACGGCTCCGACGAGGAGCGCCGCTTCTTCGCATACATGTCGCTCTTCGTCTTCTCGATGCTGCTGCTCGTCCAGGCCGGCGACCTGCTGCTGCTCCTCGCCGGTTGGGGGCTCGTCGGCCTCTGCTCGTACTTCCTGATCGGCTACGACCAACACCGGCCGGCCGCGATCGCCGCCGCGAAGAAGGCCTTCATCATGAACGCGTTCGGCGACGCGACGATGGCGCTGTCGCTCTTCCTGCTGATCCAGCGAGTCGGCACGCTCGAGTACAGCGCCGTCTTCGATCGCGTCGGCGACATCGGCGGCGACTGGGCGATGACGCTGATCGCGCTGGGACTGCTGGGCGGCGCCGTTGCGAAATCGGCGCAGGTGCCGCTGCACACCTGGCTACCGGACGCGATGGAGGGCCCGACACCTGTCAGCGCGCTCATCCACGCCGCGACGATGGTGACGGCAGGCGTCTACATGCTCGTCCGCCTGAACCCGATCTTCGCGGAGGCGGAGTCGATCCAGGATCTCGCCGCGGGCATCGGGGCGGTGACGCTGCTCATGGCCGGCCTGATCGCGCTCGTCCAGACGGACATCAAGCGCGTCATCGCCTACTCGACGATGTCGCAGATCGGCTACATGTTCCTCGCGGCCGGGATCACCGCGTACGGCCCGGCGATGTTCCACCTGATGACGCACGCCTTCTTCAAGGCGCTGCTCTTCCTCGCCGCCGGCATCGTGATCCACGCGCTCGTGGCCGAGCAGGACATGCGGCGGATGGGCGGACTGCGGAAGCGGCTTCCGAAGACGTACGCGGTCACGCTGATCGGCGCTCTGGCGCTGGCGGGGATTCCGCCGCTCTCCGGCTTCTTCTCCAAGGACGCGATCCTCGCTTCGGCCCTCGACGCCGGTCTCTACGGCCAGATCCTCTGGGTGGTGGGCCTCGCGGGCGCCTTCCTCACCGCGCTCTACACGTTCCGGATGATCTTCATCGTCTTCTGGGGAGAGCCCTCGCCCTACGCCCGCGAGCACTTCCACGCGCCGAACGGGACCGAGCCGAACGTCTGGATGGCGTGGACGGTCGGGGTGCTCGCTCTCCTCTCCGTCGTCGGCGGCTGGTTCCAGGTCGCCGGGCTGTGGGAAACGATCACAGAGTTCATCGAGCCTGTCGCCGAGACGCCCGTCGAGCCGAGCGGACTCGAGGATCTCGTTACGAGCGTGATCGCGGTCGCACTCGCCGTCGCAGGCATTTACCTGGCCTGGGCGGTGTACGTCGCCGACAAGATCCGCGTGCCCGACTACCCCGCGCTCCAGCACACGCTGGAGGAGAAATTCTACTGGGACGAGGCCTACGACCTGGCTTTCTACCGGCCGGCCGTCTGGATCGCGAACGGCTTCTACCGGTGGGTCGAGCGCCCGCTGATCGCCGGCTCGATCCAGGGGCTCACGTACGGTGCGCGGTTCCTCTCCGGCCGGACGGGTGAAGTGCAGACCGGCCTGACCCGGACCTACGTCTTCGCGCTCGGCGCGGGCGTCGCCGTGCTTGCACTCGTGTTCCTGGCGGTACGCGGATAATGAAGGCGGCCTCCTTCTGGACAGTCCAGGGTCCCCGAGTGGCTGCAAAGCGTCGCCTCGCCGCGTCCTCAGTCGCGCCCGTAGCCTCCGGCTACGAACGCTCCCTGCGTCCTTGCGACGCGGGCTTTTCACCGTCGGGAACCGCGGCCTGCCCAGAAGGTGACCGCCCCTGAACGAGTGGCTGACCACCGTGCTGATCGCCTTCCCGGTCGCAGCGGCGCTCGTCGTCTGGCTGCTGCCCTGGACGAACCAGGTGGCCGGCTCGCTCGCGCTGCTCGCGGCGCTCGTGGAAGTCGGAATCTGGATCAACGCGCTGACGCGGTTCGACTTCAACGGTGGACTGGAGTTCGAGCAGCAGGAGGAATGGTTCGGGGACCTCGGCGTCTCGTACCACGTCGGGCTCTACGGCTGGTCGTTGTGGCTCGTCGGGATGGCGGTCGTCGTGAGCGCGGCGGCGATTGCCTACGCGTACTGGAACGGCCGGGAGAATCCGCGCGCCTACTTCGGGCTGATGCTGTTCCTCACCGGGGCGATCGTCGGCGTCTTCTCGTCCCAGGATCTGCTCGTCTTCTACGTCTTCTTCGAGGCGATGCTGATCCCGCTCTACGTGCTCGTCGGTGTGTGGGGCGGGCCCGGGCGACTCGGCGCGACGATCAAGTTCGTCATCTACACGATGGCCGGCTCGTTGTTGATGTTGGCGGCGATCGTGGCCTACGGCCTCGAGCGCGGCTCGTTCGACATTCCCGAGAGCGGGACGAGCGACAACCACTGGATCTTTCTCGGCTTCGTGATCGCGTTCGCGGTCAAGGCACCGCTCTTCCCGCTGCACGGCTGGCTGCCGGACGCCTACCGCGAGTCGTCGGCCGAGGTTTCCGCGGTCCTCTCCGGGGTCGTCTCGAAGGCGGCCGGCTTCGGGTTCCTCGCGATCGCGGTTCCTCTCTTTCCCGGCCCCGCCGACGACCTGCAGCCGCTCGTCCTCGGCCTGGCGACGGCCGGCCTGATCTATGGCTCGTACCTCGCGTTCCGGGCGCCGGACGTCCGCGGCGTGATTGCGTACTCCAGCCTCGCGCAGATGAGCCTGATCACGATCGGGATCTTCGCGCTCGACGATCTCGGCCGGAGCGGCGCCGTGCTCCACATGGTCAACCACGGGCTCATCTCGGCCGCGCTCTTCCTGCTCGCCGGGGCCGTGGAGCGGAGGACGGCGACCGGTGACCTCAACCGCCTCGGCGGGATGGCGCGGGGCCGACCGGCTCTCGCGACTGTCCTGATGGCGGCCGGGATCATCGCACTCGCAGTTCCCGGGTCGAGCGCGTTCGCGGGCGAGTTCCTGATCCTCTCCGGCATCCTCGACGACGGCTGGGGCTGGGCCGTCGCCGGCGCGTTCGCGATCGTCCTCGCCGCGATGTACATGCTGCGGCTGATCTCAGCCGTCCTCCACGAGGACGTCGGCCCGGCGGTGCCAGAGGAGGCCCTCGACCTTCGACCCGCGGAGCTCGCGGTGATCGTGCCCCTCGTCGGCTGTCTGCTCGCGCTCTCGGCTTGGCCGGCGGCGATCACGGAGCACCTCTCCTTCTGATGGACAAGCCTGTCGTCGACTGGTTTTCGCTCTCGCCGTCGCTGACGCTGCTCGCGGCAGCGGGGCTCGCGCTCCTCGGCGCCGTGCTCGTCCCGCGGGTTGCCGTGCGCATCTTCAGCGCGGTCGTCTGTGCGCTCGGGTTCGTCGGCGCCGGAGTCGCCGCCGGGCTCCTCTACTGGAAGAGCCCCGAAGCGACCTACGAGGTCGCCGACACGATCGTGCGCGACCGGTACGGCGCGCTCGCGCAGCTGATCGTGGCCGGCGTGGGCTTCCTGGCGGTCGGAATCTCGTACGGTCAGGGAACGCGCCGGGAGCACGTCGGCGAGTACTTCGCGCTGCTCGCGGCCTGTGGCGGCGGCATGGTCTTCCTCGTCCAGGCGACGAACCTGATGACGCTTTTCCTCGGCCTGGAGTGGTTCTCGATCTGCCTCTACATCTTGTGCGCGATCGAGATCGACCGGGTGGGATCGCTCGAGGCGGGGCTCAAGTACCTGATCGTGGGCAGCTTTGGCTCGGCCGTGCTGCTCTTCGGGTCGGCGCTCGTGTACGGCGCGACGGGCGAGCTGGAGTTCGGCGCGATCGCCGCGGCCATCGACGAGCAGGGCCTCGTCAACGACGGGCTCGTGCTGGCAGGGCTGGCGATGATGATCGCGGGCCTCGGCTTCAAGGCGTCCGCGGCGCCGTTCCACATGTGGACGCCGGACGTCTACGAGGGCGCGCCGAACCCGGTGACCGCGTTCATGTCCGCGGCGACGAAGGCCGTCGCGCTCGTCCTGGCCATGCGGGTCCTCGTCACGGCGTTCCCTGCCGAGGACGACCTGTGGACGATCGCGGTCGCCGTGATCGCCTGTGTCTCCCTTGCCTGGGGCAACATCGCCGCCCTCGTCCAGCGGAATCTGAAGCGGATGCTGGCGTACTCGTCGGTCTCGCACGCCGGTTTCATGCTGATCGCGGTCGCCGCGGACAGCGAGCTCGGTGCGAAGGCGCTCCTCTTCTACCTGATCCCCTATTCGGCCGCGTCCCTGGGAGCCTTCGCCGTGATCGCCGCCCGGGAGCGGGAGCTGGGAGAGCAGGTCACGATCGACAACGTCGGCGGCATGGGCTGGGAGCGACCGACCCTCGGCGTCGCGATGTGGGTCTTCATGCTCGCGTTCGCCGGACTGCCGCTCACCGGCGGCTTCGTCGGAAAGTTCTACGTCTTCGCCGCCGCGTACGAGAGCGGGTGGTGGTGGCTCGTCGTCGCCGGAGTAATCGCGACCGCGATCTCGCTCTACTACTACCTCGCGGTCATCCGCGCCATGTACATGCGGATGCCGGCCGAGCTCCAGCTCGCCCCGGCCGGGGGCTCGCCGCCGAGGGAGGCGCTCCTCTCCGCGTCGGTCGTCGTCTGCATGGCCGTCACGGTCGTGACCTTCTTCGCCGTGCAGCCCTTGATCGACGTGGCCGAGAAGGCCGCGTCCCAGCTGCCGTTCTGAGCAAGTAACAGTCTGTTACTTGCTTCCGGTGCCGCTCCCCGAGGCGCCGCGAAGACCTAGTAACAGTCTGTTACTAGGTCGTGGGCCGCCGGAGACCTGTGGAGAGGGCGGCGACGCCCTGGATCCCGACCAGGACTAGGCAGATCATCAGCGCCTCGGAGCCGAGGGGCGGCAATGCAACCGTGGCGACGACGACGGCCAGCGCGACCGTCCAGAGCGCCGTGCGGGCCGGACTTCCACCCTCGCCCGCCACGAGGTCGCCGTAGGACGCGAGCGTGGCGGCGACGATGACGGGAATCGCCGCCAGGAGCAGGTAGAAGGCGAGCGACGGTCGGCCGGCTACGTCGGCGAGCCCGGCGGAGACGATGAGGGCCACGGGCCAGAGCTGGCGGCTCACGGCTCGCGTTTCGACGCGGGAGTATCGTCTCCTCGCACGGTGCTCGTGTGGCTGCTCCTCTTCGCGCTCCCGCTCGGAGGGCTCGCGCTCCTGCTCGTCGAGCCAGACCTCGACGTCCACTGGGAGCACCATCCCGCTCACTTCTGGCTCGTCCTCTCGGTCTCGCTCGTGAGCGTCGCCCTCGGAGCGCTCACGAGCGAGGCCGCGTCCCGCCGCTCGGACGCACGGCTCTTCCTCGTCTCGATGGCCTTCCTCTCGAGCGCCGGCTTCCTCGGTCTGCACGCGCTCGCGACGCCAGGCGTCCTTCTGGAGGCGCGGAACGCGGGGTTCGTGGTCGCGACCCCCGTGGGGCTCCTGATCGCCGCCGTGTTCGCCGCCTGGTCCTCAATCGACCGTCCAGTCGTGAGCAACGTCCGCCTCTTCCGGTGGGGGCTCGTGTCGATTCTGGCGGCCTGGGCGGCTGTTTCCGTCGCCGAGACCCCGCCGCTCGACCGGCAGCTCACCGAGGACGCCACGGACCGCTGGCTCTTCGGACTCGGAGTCCCGGCCGTCCTCCTCTACGGGATCGCCGCTTGGCGCTACTGGCACCTGTACCGGGACAGGCCGTCCCAGGTGCTCGCCGGCGTCACGGCGGCCTGGATCCTCCTCGGGGAGGCCTCGATCGCGGTGGCCTTCTCCCGCAACTGGCACGCCTCGTGGTGGGAGTGGCACCTCCTGATGGCTGCGGCCTTCGGGATCGTGGCCTTCACGGCACTCCGTGAGCGCCACCGCGGCGAGGTATTCGCGTCGCTGTACCTCGACGAGACGGTCGGCCGGATCGACCGCCGGTACGCGTCCGCCGTCAAGGCTGCTGCCGCTGAAGGGCTGGGCGTGGAGGAGCTCCGCCGCCGGTTCGGCCTCGCAGCCGACGAGGCCTCGGTCGTCGGTCGGGCGGCGGAGGAGGTCCGGGCGGTCGAGATGCGACTCCGGCCCTTCCTCTCACCGCAGCTGGCGGCCCGGCTGCGCGACGAGCCCGAAGTGGCGGCGCTGGGCGGTGAGGAACGCGAGGTGAGCATCCTCTTCGCCGACCTCCAGGGGTTCACGGCGTTCTCGGAGGGCCACTCCCCTGCCGAGGTGCTGGCGATGCTGAACGCATACTGGGCGGAGACCGTGCCCGTCGTCCTGGACGAGCACGGCGGGATGATCGAGCGCTTTGCCGGGGACGCAATCATGGTCGTGTTCAACGCGGCCGCGGACCAGCCGGACCATGCGCTGCGCGCCGCCCGAGCCGGCCTCGGCCTCCAGAAGGCCGCTGGACGGATCCGCCAGAACGGCGACTGGCCGCGCTTCCGGGTGGGGATCAACACCGGCCCCGCGATCGTCGGCAACGTGGGCACCGAGAAGCAGAGGAGCTTCACGGCGATCGGCGACACCACGAACCTCGCGGCCCGTCTACAGACCGCTGCGGAGCCGGGTCAGGTCGTCCTGGGGCAGACAACCTACGAGGCAGTGGCCGAGACCGCGAAGACGAGGCCGATCGGCGAGCTCGACCTGAAAGGAAAGTCGGCGCCGGTGACCGCGTACGTCTTGACCGGCCTTCGTTAGATTCCCGGGATGCCCAACGTCCAACTCACCTGGCTCGGCCACGGCGCCTTCCGGTTCGACACCCCGGGCGGGAAGCGGGTCTACCTCGATCCGTACCTCGACAACCCCAAGTGCCCCGAGGGGGAGAAGGAGCCGGAGCGGATCGACATCCTCGCGCTCACGCACGGGCACAACGATCACATCGGAAGCAGCGTCGACCTGATCAAGCAGTTCAATCCGACTGTTGTCGGGATCGTCGAGCTGCTCGGCTGGCTCGACGGCCAGGGTGCCGAGGTCGGCGAGATTCCGGGGACGAATAAGGGCGGTACACGCATCGTCGACGGCGTCAAGTTCACGATGACCGACGCCAGGCATTCGGCCGGGGGCCCGAACGGCGAGTACCTCGGGGAGCCGGCCGGCTTCGTGGTCGAAGTCGAGAACGGGACGAAGCTCTACTTCGCAGGCGACACAGCAGTTTTCGGCGACATGCAGCTGATCGGGCGGCTCTACAAGCCCGACGTTGCGATCCTGCCGATCGGCGACCACTTCACCATGGGCCCGAAGGAGGCGGCCGCCGCTCTCGAGTTGCTGGGCGTATCGCGTTGCATCCCCTGCCACTACGGCACCTTCCCGCTACTGACCGGCACGCCTGAGGAGCTCGCACAGCTCACGGACGTGGAGCTGCTCGTCATGGAGCCGGGCGAGACCCTCGACGTGTGAGACAGCGCTGGTTCGGGTCGACGGGGCGCCGGGTGCCGCAGATCTCGGTCGAGGGCGAAGTCGATCTCGACGGCGCACTCGTGCTCGATCGGCTCGACGACGAGGCGATCCGGGCGGCGTTCGACGCGGGCCGCCCCGTCGTGATCCGGGCCGACTCGGAAGCAGGCGTGCTCGAAGCCCTTCGCAGGCCCGAGGTCTCGTCGGTGGTCGTCCCGCCCGAGCTCGCCGACCTCGATGTGGTCGGGCTGACCTATGGCTAGAAGGGTCTCGACGTACTCGATCGCCGCCTGCGACCTCGAGGCCGGACGCTGGGGCGTCGCGACGCAATCCAAGTTTCTCGGCGTCGGCTCGGTCGTCCCCTGGGCGGAGCCGCAGGCGGGAGCCGTGGCGACCCAGGCGTACGCGAATCCCCGCTACGGGCCGGACGGGCTCGCGCTTCTCCGGGACGGCGTGTCCGCCGAGGAGGCGGTCGAACGGCTGACCGCGGCCGACGAGGGTCGCGAGCACCGCCAGCTCGGCATCGTGGACGCGAAGGGCGGCAGCGCGACGTTTACCGGCAGCGAGTGCTACGACTGGGCCGGCGGCCGCACCGGGCCTGGCTACGCGGCCCAGGGCAACATCCTCGTCTCCGGCGCGACGGTCGACGCGATCGCCGAGAGCTTCGAATCCACGACCGGGAAGTCGCTCGAAGAGCGCCTCATCGACGCGCTCGACGCCGGGCAGGCCGCGGGCGGGGACAGCCGAGGCCAACAATCGGCAGCCCTCCTCGTCGTTGAGAAGGATGGCGGCTACGCCGGCCTCTCCGACGTCGTCTTCGACCTCCGCGTGGACGACCACGAGCGCCCGCTGGAGGAGCTGCGGCGGCTGCACGGGCTCCACGTCGCGCTCTTCGGACAGACGCCGAAAGACGAGTGGCTCCCGGTGGACGACGAGCTTGCGGCCGAGCTGGCCGGGAACCTGGCGCGGCTGGGGTACGCAGGCGAGCTCGCCGATGCGCTCTTCCGCTGGGCAGGCAACGAGAACCTCGAGGAGCGGGTCGACGGCGCCGAGGCGATCGACCCGGTCGTCCTCGAGGAGCTGAGGAAGCGGTCGTGAGCGAGAGATTCCAGGTCACGCATCTCGACGAGCTGCCCCCGCAGCGGGGCGCAGACGAGGCACGCTGGTTCCGTCTTCGTCGCGACCTCGATGTCAGGGCGTTCGGAGTGAACGCCTACGGCGCGGACGCTGGCAAGCGCGTGATCGAGGAGCACGACGAGCTCGGCACCGCGGCCGGCAAGCACGAGGAGCTCTACGTCGTCCTCCGCGGGTCGGCCCGGTTCGAGCTCGACGGCCGCGAACACATGGTCCCGGCGGGAAGCGTCGTCTTCGTCAGCGACAGGAAGGTTCGTCGCGGCGCGATGGCCGAGGAGGACGGCACCATCGTCCTCGTGGCCGGTGGCACGCCGGGCAAGGCATACGAGGTGTCGGCGTGGGAGGCCGCCGGGGACGCCTACCCGCTCTGGGAGGACGGTCGCCACGAGGAGGCGCTGCAGATCCTACGCTCGGTGGCCGAGGAGTATCCGGAAGCCGGAATCGTGCTCTACAACACCGCCTGCCTCGAGGCCCTCCTCGGAGAGCCCGAACCGGCGCTCGAGCATCTGAGGCGATCGATCGAGCTCGAGGAGCGCTTCCGCGAGTTCGCGCGGACCGACGAGGACTTCGAGTCAATGCGCGATCGAGCCGAGTTCCGCGAGCTCGTCGAGGCGGGCGCATGAGCGACGGCTACGAGATCGCGAGCCTCGACGAGATCGAGATCCCCGGACTTGCGAACACGGCGCGGTGGGCGAGCATTCGGCGTCATTTCGGGATCGAGAGCTTCGGCGTCAACGCCTGGTCTGCGGACGCCGGCGGCGACGTCATCGGCGAGCACGACGAGGTCAGCGGGGGCGCGGCCCAGCACGAAGAGCTCTATGTCGTGCTCTCGGGCAAGGCGACGTTCACGGTCGACGGCCAGACGGTCGACGGCCCGGCTGGAACCATCGTCTTCGTCCGCGACCCGACCGTGAAGCGAAAGGCCGTGGCCGCCGAGGCGGGGACGCGCATCCTCGCTGTTGGCGCGAAGCGGGGCGAGGCGTTCGTTCCTTCGACGTGGGAGCGGTCGGCGCCTTCCTTCCCGTTTTTCGCGTCGAAGGAATACGACAAAGCGGTCGAGGTGCTCGCCGCTGCACACGCCGACTATCCAGACGACGCGACCGTCCTGTACAACCTCGCCTGCGCGGAGAGCATGAGCGGCCGCACGGCCGAGGCGCTCGAGCACCTGCGCCGGTCGGCCGCGGGCGGCGAGCGCTTCCGCGAGCTCGCCCGAACCGACACGGACTTCGACCCGATCAGGGACGAGCCCGGCTTCGCCGAGATCGTCGGCTAGTCGTCG
>Ga0126304_10000197_pt1 | contig 21280 bp, 20 predicted proteins | sample Plot25_FD_92538 | JGI IMG/M metagenome (GOLD analysis project Ga0126304, IMG submission 92538) | Serpentine soil microbial communities from UC McLaughlin Reserve, CA, USA - Plot25 | ecosystem: Environmental > Terrestrial > Soil > Grasslands | place: USA: UC McLaughlin Reserve, Lake County... | reverse complement strand
CCGGGCGAGTCGAACCACAACGGCGGGCAGCTTCAGTTCGGCCCCGATGGGCTCCTGTACATCTCAACGGGCGACGGTGGGGGCGGCGGTGACAACCACGACAACGCCCGCCACCTGAACGTCGTGCTGGGGAAGATCCTGCGAATCAATCCCCACAAGCACGGGAGCGCCCCGTACTCCGTCCCGCGAACCAACCCCTATGTCGGGCGGACCGGGCGCGACGAGATCTTCTCGTACGGCCTGCGCAACCCCTGGCGCTTCTCGTTCGACTCCGCGAACGGGAACCTCGCGATCGGCGATGTCGGGCAGGCATCATGGGAGGAGATCGACTACGCCACGCTCAGCCGCGCCAAGGGCTCCTACTTCGGCTGGCCGACCTGGGAGGGGAGAGCCGCCTTCGACCTGAGCCGGCCCGACCCCAACCCGAACCACCGTCCCCCGATCTTCCCGATCAAGGTCCACGACCACAGCCTGGACTGCGCGATCATCGGCGGCTACGTCGTTCACTCATCGACGCTCAGCCTGCTGGACGGCCGCTACGTCTATAGCGACAATTGCAACGGCGACATCCGAAGCCTGCGGGCGAGCACGAGCGGCGCGACCGGGGATCGCAGCACCGGTCTGGACGTCGCCAACCCGAGTGCGTTCGGAGTCGGGGGCGCCGGCCAGCTCTACGTGGCATCGCTGGGCGACGGCCACGTGTACCAGGTGGTCCAGCGGCCCTGAGCCTCGCGGATCGTGGGCGGCTCAACGCACAGAGCGAGCAGGGCCAAACCGGTCACCGCCGCGTTCGTGACGGCGCTCGCCGGCGGTTGCATCGTTTTGGCAGCGGCCGCGGCGTCCCCGGACGGCTCTGGCAAGGTCACGCAGCAGCAGATCGGGAGCCGCGGCGGCGGAATCGCCAAGCACCGGATCGGCAGCTTCGACTCGCCCGTCTACGTAACGCATGCTCCGGGCGCGTCGAGCTTCCTCTACGTGGTTCAGCGCGAGGGGAGGATCGCCGCGCTCAAGAACGGCCGGCGGATCAAGGGGTCGTTCCTGGACATCCACGGCCGCGTGTCGACCAGCGGCGAACGCGGTCTCCTCTCGCTCGCGTTCGATCCCCACTACCAGCGCAACCGGCTCCTCTACGTCTACTACACGAACGCCGACGGCAATATCGAGGTGGACGAGTTTCACGCCAAGAGCAATCGCCGGGTGCGGAGCTCCTCCCGCCGGCGGGTCATCGTCGTCCCGCACCCCGGTCACTCCAACCACAACGGCGGCACGCTCGCGTTCGGACCCGACGGGAAGCTGTACCTGGCCACCGGTGACGGCGGTGGTGGCGGCGACCCGCCCGAGAATGCCCAGAACAGGCACAAGCTGCTGGGGAAGGTGTTGCGCATCAGCCCGCACCGGCGGCACGGCAAGCCCTACGGGATTCCGCGCGGTAATCCGTATGCCGGAAAGCCGGGTCGCAACGAGATCTTCGCCATGGGCCTGCGCAACCCGTACCGCTTCTCGTTCGACAGGGGCCGCATCCTGATCGGCGACGTCGGTCAGAGCAACTGGGAGGAGGTCGACTACGCCTCTCGCAAGCGGCTCCGCGGCGCGAACTTCGGGTGGGATCACTACGAGGGCGACCACCGCTTCGACTACCCGGGAGACAACGAGGCGCGCCGGCCCAAGCGCAAGTACCGGCCTCCGATCCTCGAGTACTCGCACTCGGGACCGAACTGCGCATCGTTCGGCGGCTGCGCGATCACGGGCGGCGTGGTCGTCCGCGATCGCGGGCTTCCAGGCCTGCGAGGGCGCTACCTCTACGCCGACTTCTATCGCGGTCAGCTCAGGAGCCTCGTCCCCCATCGGCCCCACGCGCGACGCGACCGCGCGGTCGGGATTCACATCGACCACCCGAGCTCATTTGGCACTGGCGCGCGCAACCACGTGTACGTGACCTCGCTCGACGGTCCCGTCTACCGGCTGCTGAGGAAGTAAGCCAGCTGACGCAGAGCGGTGGGGAGTAAAGTCCCCATCGCGATGGAGAGCGCTTCCGCGACCCAGAACGCACCATCCGCGTCCGGGAACGGTGCCTCCGCCGAGGGCACGAGCATCGAGGTCCACCGTCCCGTTGACGGCTCGACGATCCGCTCGATCCCAGTCGACTCGCCGCAGCGTGTCGCCGAGGTCGTCGGACGAGTTCGCGCCGCGCAAGCGGAGTGGGAGTCGATCGGCTTCACCGGCAGGCGCAGGTGGCTCGAGCGGCTCCGCGATTGGATGATCGACAACGAGCCCCAGCTCGCCGACGTGATGCAGGAGGAGACCGGCAAGGTGCGAGCCGAGGCAGAGGCAGAGGCCCCCTTCCTCAGCGGAACGATCAACTACTACGGCGAGCACGGGAAGGAGTTCCTCGCCGAGGAGACGCCCACCCCCCACATCCTGCCCCTGAAGGTCAAGCGCCTTCGCATCGTCTACCGCCCGTATCCGGTGGTGGGCGTCATCAGCCCCTGGAACTTCCCGCTGATCCTCGCCTTCGATGACGCGATCCCGGCGCTCCTCGCCGGCTGCGCCGTCGTCATCAAGCCGTCGGAGTTCACCCCTCTTTCGACGATGGAGATGGTTCGTGGCTGGAAGGAGGAGATCGGCGGTCCCGATGTTCTGGACGTCGTCAACGGCATCGGTGAGACCGGCGGAGCCCTCGTCGACGAGGTCGACTTCGTCCAGTTCACCGGCTCCGACCGCACCGGCAAGGTCGTGATGAAGCGCGCGGCCGACACCCTGACTCCCGTGAGCCTCGAGCTTGGCGGCAAGGACCCGCTGATCGTCCTTCGCGACGCCGACCTGGACCGGGCAGTGAACGCGACCGCGACCGGAGGCCTGGCGAACACCGGCCAGATCTGTATGTCCATCGAGCGGGTCTATGTCGAGGAGCCGATCTACGACGAGTTCGTCGGCAGGCTCTCGGAACAGGTTCGAAAGCTTCGCCAGGGTCGTGACGAGCGCAGCTACGACGCCGACGTCGGGGCGATGACCACGCCCGCCCAGGCCCAAATCGTCGCCGACCACGTCGACGACGCGCGCTCGAAGGGTGCCCGGGTACTCACCGGCGGCAACCGCAAGGAGGGGCCGGGCGACTGGTACGAGCCCACCGTGATCGCCGACGCCGACCACTCGATGAAGGTCATGACCGACGAGACCTTCGGACCGGTCATCCCGGTGATGAAGGTGCAGGATGCGGACGAGGCGGTGCGGATGGCGAACGACAGCCGCTACGGGCTCTCGGCGTCGGTGTTCACCGGAACGAGCAGCGACGGCGAGGCGATCGCCCGGCGCATCGAGGCCGGCGCGGTCAACGTCAACGACGTCCTCACGACCTACTTCGCGATGGGCGTCCCCATGGGTGGCTGGAAGGATTCGGGAATCGGCTTCCGCCACGCGTCCTACGGCATCAAGAAGTTCGTGCGACCGGAGTCGATCGTCGCCCCGCGCATGAAGCAGGGCAAGCGCGACCCGCTCTGGTTCCCGTACACCTCCGCGCGCCGCAAGCTGATCAACCGCGCCAACCGCTTCATCAACGCGCGCGGCCTGCGGAACCGGCTCGGCCTCTAGCGGCCGGTAGCCGGGCTCGCTACGAGGTGGGGGCCGGCCGGATCCAGAGCCAGCGGTGCGACACGGCGGCCTTGCCGGGGCCACCACAGCCGCAGTCGGCGTACTCCAGCCGGAACCTCCGCTGGCCGGCCGGCACGCGCAGCAGCACCGGGCCGGGCGGGCCGAGCGCACCGGCGCAGGCAGCGACCGACATCGGGGTCCCGTAGACGCCGGGAACCCCGTCCAGCGTCATGAAGAGGTCACCCGGCAGCGGAACAACGGCAGTGGTGGAGCAGAGGGTGTCCTGCCCGGGGACGAACCGCCGATGTCCTCCGGTCACGTCGAACAGCCCGACCGCGGTCTGGTTGCTGTTCGCCTTCACCTGCGCCCATACCTCGATGAATCCCATCCGCCCACCGGAATTGGGGACGTTGACGGTGACTGAGGGGCCCGGGCTCGACGGATCGTTGCCGTAGCCGCCCTGGTGTGCGGCGATCCACTCCGGAGCCTGGGCGTACGAGAGGGGAGCGTTGGATCCGCCGGCATCACGAAGGGCGGGGCGCGGCGAGGCGTCGGCATACGTTGCTCCGCCCAGCACCACGACCAGCGCTGCGAGTCCGACCGCTCGTCGCCTCGCGTGACCCATGATCAGCTTCCCTGCCGTTCGCATGCCGCGGCAAGAGGGTAGCCGACTCGCCCGCGGAGAATCCCGCGGGAGTAGCCTCGCGGCTGGATGGACGATGCGCTCGAGACTCGCATCCGGGAGCTGGCACAGGAGCTTTGGCGCGTCGAGCCTTCGTCCTGGCAACGTCCGCTGGTGGCCCTGGGTCGCCGGCAGCTCGGCAGCCTGGACGGGCGCCCGGCCCTCCGCTCGGCGATGTTCCGGTTCGTCGACGCCGCGCCCGCCTGCCGAGGACCGATCGACCGGGGAGCACACCTGCGCGCCTTCCTGCGCGAGGTCGACGGCGAGCCGATCCCGCCAACGTTGCGTCCGCTGCGCGGTCGCCTGACGCCGCGTCCGCTCCTGGCGGCGTACGGATTGGCGAGCGGGCCCGCAACGGCGATCCTGGCCCGACAGTTCATCGCCGGTCGAGACGTCAAGGCCGCGACCCGGAACCTGAGAGCGATGTGGCGGCGGGGCCAGGCGTTCGCGCTGGATCTCCTGGGGGAGTCGACCGTCTCGGAGGCGGAGGCCGAGGCCTACTTCCATCGCTGCGCGCAGACGCTCAGGGTCCTCGCCCGCGTCACGCGGGACTGGCCGGAACAGCCTCTCCTGGACGCCGATCAGCACGGCTCCCTACCCCGAGCCAACCTGTCGATCAAGCTGACGGCGCTCACGCCGTTGCTGCGGCCGCTCGCTCCGCAGCGGGGAGCCGAGGATGCCGCCCGCCGCCTCCGGCCAATGCTGGGCCTGGCGCGCGAGCTGGGCGCCCACGTCCATCTCGACATGGAGGACTTCGACAGCCGCGAAACGCTGCTCCTGGCGTTCGAGGAGGTCCTGGCGAGCGAGGAGTTCCGGGACGCCCCGTCCGTGGGCGTCGTGGTCCAGGCGTATCTGCGCGACGCCGACGAGACGCTGGACCGGATCCTGTCATCACCCTCCCTAACCGAGCGCGGTGTTCCCCCTACCGTCAGGCTCGTGAAGGGCGCGTACTGGGACCACGAGAACGTCATCGCGGGGCAGCACGGCTGGGAAGCGCCGGTGTGGAGCGAGAAGCGCGAATCCGACGCCTGCTTCGAGCGGCTTACTCGCCGGCTGATCGACTCGCGCGATTCGGTCCGGCCGGCGATCGCAACTCACAACCTGCGCTCGCTCGCGCACGCCGTCGCCTATTTGGAGCGGCGGGGCGGCCGGCCGGAGGAGCTCGAGCTCCAAGTGCTGCGGGGCCTTGGCGACGAGCTCGCGGAAGGCCTCTCGAGGCTCGGATACCGGGTCCGCATCTACACGCCCATCGGCGACCTGGTGGCGGGGATGGCGTATCTCGTCCGGCGGCTCCTGGAGAACTCCTCCAACGAGGGGTTCCTGATGCGCCAGCGCCATCAATCCCTCGAGGAGCTGCTGAAGGCACCGGCGTGAACGAGTTTCGAAACCACCCCCTGCTCGAACTCCGCCGCCCCGAGGTGCGAGAGGAGCTGACGGTCACCCTTGCGGCGCTGGACGCCGAGCTGCCGCTGCGGGTGGAGACCCTGGTCGCCGCCAAGGGCATATCGGGCGAGGGTGCGAGCTCCACGGATCCGTGCGATCCCAAGCGTCAGGTCGCGCGCCTCGGGTGGGCGAGCGCCGACTCGGCGGAGCGCGCCCTGGAGCTTGCGCTCGGCTCGCGGTGGCCACGGCGCTCGCCGGACGAGCGGGCGACCGTGCTCGAGCGCGCCGCCGAGCTACTGGCCGAACGTCGCCACCGGATGACCGCCCTGGTGGTTCGCGAGGTCGGCAAGCCCTGGGAGGACGCCGATGCCGAGGTCTGCGAGGCGATCGACTTCCTCCGGTTCTATGGACTGGGCGCCCGTGAGCTGGGCGATGAGCTGCTGCAGGCCCCGGGAGAGCACAACGAGATCCGGGTTCGACCCCGCGGGCCGGCGGCGGTCATCAGCCCGTGGAACTTCCCGTTGTCGATCCCGTGCGGGATGGTCTCCGGCGCGCTGGTGATGGGAAGCCCGGTGCTGTTCGAGCCCGCCGAGCAGAGCCCGGCGTGCGGCTGGGAGCTCGCCCGGCTCCTGCTGGAGGCAGGCGTTGACGAGGACGCGCTTGCGTTCCTCCCCGCGGGTGGTGAGCTCGGGCAGTGGCTCGTCGCCGAGCCGCGAATCGCCACGATCGCGTTCACCGGGTCGGTGGCCGTTGGTCTGGAGATCCAGCGGCGTGCCCACGCGGCCGACGGGCAGCGCCAGATCAAGCGGATCGTCGCCGAGCTGGGCGGCAAGAACTGCGTGCTGGTCGATTCCGACGTCGACCTCGACGAAGCCGTGCCCGCGATCGTGCGCTCCGCTTACGGCTACGCGGGCCAGAAGTGCTCCGCGGCGGCCAGGACGTTGGTTCACGAGGGCGTCGCCGACCGATTCTCCGAGCGGCTCGCCGGGGCAGTCGAGATCCTGCGCGTGGGGCCCGCGGATGACTTCGCGACCGAGGTCCCGCCCCTGATCGACCCCGATGCCGTCGCCAAGTTCAACCATTACGCGGAGGCCTGCACCGGCGCGGAGCTGGCTCGGGCTGAGTCGGCTCCGGGACCGCAGTACGTCGCCCCGCTGCTGGTCGACGCCGGTCACCTGCCCGCCGACACACCCGTGCTTCGAGACGAGATCTTCGGGCCACTGCTCACGGTCGAGCGGGTTCGCGACCTGGACGAGGCGGCCAACCGCGTCCGCGAGCTGCCGCAGGCCCTGACGGCGGGGATCTTCAGCCGCCAGCCCGATCGCATCGACGCGCTCATCGACCTACTCCCGGCCGGGGTGGTCTACGTCGATCGCGCGATCACCGGCGCCATGGTCGGGCGCCAGCCCTTCGGCGGCAACGGTCTATCGGGAACCGGCGCCCGCGCCGGAGGCCCGACCTACCTCCGCCACTTCGCGGACGAGCAGGTCGTCTCGACCAACGTCGTCCGGCACGGGGTGGTCCTGTGATGAAGGGCGGCGACTTTGTCGCCGCAGAGGCATGTGCAGTCAGGCGGCGAAGCCGCCGCAGAGACTTCGCCTAAGCGGCACCGTCCGCCAGCTGAAGCTGCAGGCGATCTGCCTGCGCGCGATACCAATCGGCAACTGCGCGCAGCCACTCGACCTCGGCGCGCGTGCGCACCGTGACGTACTCCGCGTACTCGCGCCCAGCCAGGTCCACCGCCTCCGATACCGAGAGGTTCGAATGCCGGCGACCAAGCCGCCGCCACTCGGTGCGATCCGCGCCGGACTCCCCGTCGAGCATCAGGCGCGAGCCATCGCTCAACTCCAGGCGCTGCGGCTCATCTCCACGCAGGGCAAATCCCCGCACTTGCTGGTCAGCCATCTCTCTTCCCCTCTGCCCGCCGTGACAGGCTGCCGCATTTACTCCGAGAGATCAGGCTAGCAAGCGTTCGGTAAGCCTCGGCTAAAGAAACGCTAACGATCAGCTCGCGGGGACGAGCTCCTCGCGCAGCTGCTTCGCGGCCTGGACCATGTTGCGAAGCGCGGCCTCGACCTCGGGCCAGGCGCGGGTCTTCAGGCCGCAGTCGGGGTTGACCCAGATCTGCTCGGGGTCAAGGACCTTCGCGGCGGCCTGGAGCAGCTCGACCATCTCCTCGGTCGAGGGCACCCGCGCCGAGTGGATGTCGTAGACGCCCGGCCCGATCTCCTGCGCGTAGCCCGTGCGCTCCCAATCGTGGAGCAATTCCATGCGGGAGCGCGCGGCCTCGATCAGGTTCACATCCGCGTCCATCTGCTGGATCTGCTCCATGATGTCGCCGAAGTCCGAGTAGCACATGTGGGTGTGGATCTGGGTCTCGTCGCGCACGACGGCCGTGGCGACGCGGAACGAGTAGACGGCCCACTCCAGGTACTCGGTCCACCGGTCGCGGCGCAGGGGCAGGCCCTCGCGAATGGCCGGCTCGTCCACCTGGATCACCTTGATTTCCTCAGCCTCGAGGTCCTCGACCTCGTCGCGAATGGCAAGCGCGAGCTGCTCGCACGTTGCCGATCGCGGCTGGTCGTCGCGAACGAACGACCACTGGAGCATCGTGACCGGGCCGGTGAGCATGCCCTTGACCGGCTTCTCGGATAGCGATTGCGCGAATGCCGTCCAGTCCGTCGTCATCGGCTGCGGCCGGCTGACGTCGCCGTAGATAATCGGCGGCCGCACGTAGCGCGAGCCGTAGGACTGCACCCACGCGTTCTGCGTGAAGACGTAACCCTCCATCTGCTCGGCGAAGTACTGGACCATGTCGTTGCGCTCGGGCTCGCCGTGGACCAGAACGTCTAGGCCGATCTCCTCCTGGAAGTTGATCACCCGCTCGATCTCCGAGCGCATGCGCCGGTCGTACTCGGCCCGGTCGATCCCACCCTCGCGGAGCTCCTTGCGTGCCTGGCGAATCTCGGCCGTCTGCGGATAGGAGCCGATCGTGGTCGTCGGGAACAGCGGCAGACCCAGGCGCGCGCGCTGAGCCTCCCGACGGACCTCGAACTCGCTCGAGCGGCGGGCGTCGGCGTCGGTGAGCGCCTTCACCCGGTCCCGAACCGCCGGATTTCGTGTGCGGTGCGATTCGCGGCGGTCATCGTGCGCCCGGTCGTTCGCGTCGAGCTCGCCGGCGATTGCCTCGCGTCCATCGCCGAGGCCCTTGGCCAGCGTCACGACCTCCCCCACCTTCTGCTTGGCGAACGCCATCCAGGACCGAAGCTCGTCGTCGAGCACCTCGGAGGGCGGCTCGGCGTCAAGGTCGAGCGGGGTGTGCAGAAGCGAGCACGAGGTGGAGACCACGAGCTCCTCGCACCGATCGCGTAGTCCACCGAGGAGGTCGAGGCTGTGCTCGAGCTCGTTGATCCACACGTTCCGCCCGTCGACGATCCCCGCGAAGAGCCATTGGTCCTCGAGCCCGCCCTCGTTGGCGATCAGCTCGACGTTCTTGGGACCCTCGCGCTCCATCACGCGGTCGAGATCGGCTCCGCCTCGATGCAGGTCGAGCCCGATGCCCTCCACGGGGAGGTCCCGCAGGACGCCGTAGGCATCGCCGACGTGATCGAAGTAGGTCTTGACGCAGATGCGGGTGCGCTCGTGCACCTTCGCGAGCTCCTCGTAGGCGAGCCGCAGCGCGTTCAGCTCGCGCTCGCCCGCGTCCTGGACGAAGTACGGCTCGTCCAGCTGCACCCATGTCGCGCCCTGCTCGGCAAGGCGCTCGATCACCTCGCCGTAGACGGGGAGGAGCGACTCGATCAGGTCCAACCGGTTGAAGTCCGCGGAAACGCCCTCGGCCGACTTGCCGAGCAGCAGGAACGACACCGGCCCCAGGATCACTGGCACCGTGTCGACTCCAAGCTCCTCCATCGCCTCGGCATGCTCGTCGAAGGGCTTGGTGGACGACAACGAGAAGGTCGTGTCAGGGCCGAGCTCGGGCACGATGTAGTGGTAGTTCGTGTCGAACCACTTCGTCATCTCCATCGCGGTGACGTCGATTCCGTCCTCCTGGCGGCCGCGGGCCATCGCGAAGTAGGTATCGATGTCGACGGGACCGTCGGCGTGCTCGTAGCGATCCGGCACGGCGCCGACGAGCGCGATCGTGTCGAGAACGTGGTCGTAGAGGGAGAAGTCGTTCGACGGGATCAGGTCCACCCCGGCCCCCTGCATGAACTTCCAGTTGTCCACGCGGATGCGCCTCGCGGTCGCCAGCAGGTCGTCGCGCGAGACGTCGCCGCGCCAGTAGCCCTCGGTCGCGAACTTCAGCTCGCGTTCGGGTCCGATGCGCGGAAAGCCGGCGATGTTGGAAAGGGCCATCGAATCGCTCCTGGTCGGTTAGGTCGGTCTAGGTTAGTGGTGGCTAGCTGGTCTCGGTCGCCTGCGCGCCGGACTTCCGCGGCGTGAGACGCACGGGCGCCGCGCTCAGAGCGCGGAGGCGCATGTCGGACCAGGTGAGGCCCTCGCGGACGAGGGCCGGGAGCCCGAGCACGACGGCGGTGGCGACCTCCACCGCCTGCAGGATCACGCCGTAGGCGAGCGCGTCGGCGGCGGCGACCCCGAATCCCGTGGTGAGCACGCTGATCACGGCGAGCTGGAAGACGCCGATGTTCGACGGGGTGGCCGGCACGACCGCGGTCACGTTGACGGCGAACAAAACCGCCGCCGCCGCGCCGATGCCCACGCCGCTCATGCCCAGCGCCTCGAACAGGACCGCGCACGACACGAGCTGCACGCCCCATGCGGCGAGCTGTGCGGTGGCGGCGAACGAGCCGTACCGGGGATTGCGGAAGACCGTGAGACCCTGGCGAACGCGCAGGAGGGCGCTCCTGACCGCTGCCGATATCCGCGCCAGCCGACCGGAGCCGTTCTGCCGCCTGACCACCACCGGGGCCAGGAGCAGCGCGAGCAGCACCACAAGAGGCGCCAGGCTGAAGACGAAGAGCTTCGTCGAGGCGGAGTGGAACAGATCGGTGGACGCGACGATGATGACGCCGAGGAGGGCGAGAGCGGCGATGTTCAGCACCGTCTGCGACACGAGTGTCCCGAGGAGCACCGGGAACGTGGACCTCATTCGGCCGGTGCGCCGCGCCAGCACCATCGCGCGGGCGGGCTCGCCGAGGCGGGCCGGCAATGTCGCCGACATGAGGACGCCGATCATCGTCGCCGATGTGACGTCGCGCCGGCGAAGCGGGGTGTAGGGGAGCGCCGCCCGTGCGATCGCGTACCAGGACCCCGCGCGGAGCATCATCGCGACTGCCATCAGGCCGAGCGCCATGAGGACCAGCGACAGGTCGGACCGGACCATGCTCGCCACCACGTTCTGAAGGCCGATCTTGTTCGCCGCCAGCGCCGTCAACCCGATGCCGAGGATCCCCGCGACCCCCAGCGCCACGCGGCGGGCGACACCATGCCGCGCAGCCGCCCGCGCGGGCTCCGGGTCGAGCGAGGGAAGGCGAGCTGGCCGGCTGGGCCGGCTTCCGTCGATCGGAGCGAATCCGCGAGCTCGCGAGATCCGTTCGAGCGTCGTGGCCGGAGCGGGCGCCTCCTGGGCTTGCTCGTACACCCGCTCCACCTGTGCCGCGATGTTCGGCCATGCGTAGCGCTGGGCGCTAGTGCGGGCAGCCCTGCCCATCTGCCTGCGCCGTTCCGGTTCGAGATAGAGGCCCTGAAGCTCCTCGGCGAGGCGCTGCGGATCGGCCGGCGGCACCAGGATGCCGTCCACCCCGTGGGTGACCACGTCCGAGTATCCGGCGATCTCGGAGGCGATCACGGGAGTGCCGGCGGCGAACGCCTCGGTGAGCACCATCCCGAAGCTCTCACCGGTCAGCGACGGCGCACACAGCACATCGGCCTCGTGCAGGTGGCGCCACAGCTCGGGTCCGCCGATCCGCCCGAGCGCTTCGATCCGGTCCTCGGCCGCGTCATCGGTCAGGTAGCGCTTGACGTCGTCCTGGCTCGAGCCGATGACGGTCAGCCGGGCGGGCACGTGCTCCACCAGCCCCTCGAATGCCTGAAGCAGGACCGGTAGCCCCTTGCGCTCCTCGGGACGCCCGACGAAAAGCACGCGCAACTCGTCCGAGGGGGCCTTTGGCCCGGTGGGGGAGGCATCGACGTCCACACCGTTCGGAATCACGTGGTACTCGCCGCCGAACCACCGCCGCCCGGTCCACGCCGCCGCCTGCGAGACCGCGATCCTGGCGTGGAGCTGGTTGAACTTTCGCCGCGCGCCCAGCCCGTTGGCGATCCAGTTCGGGACCGGCTTGGTGGAGTAGGCGTGAAACGTGCCGACGACCGGCGCTCCCCGGAACGAGCACGCATCCCAGGAGATGGCGGGTGCGGGCGGCTCGTGGACGTGCACGACGTCGAAGTCGCCGGCGCGAAGCTCGCGGCGCATCGTGTTGACCGCGTAGTGGGTGATGCCGAGGTTCGAGACAGCCCCGTTGGCGCCGAAGCCAACGCTCCGTCCCAGGGGAACGAGGTAGTCCGGCTGTGGCCGGCGCTCGGCCGCCCCGCGATGGAGCACCCTCGAGATCCGATCAGGCGGATCCCAGGGCGCCATCACGCGCACCTCGTGCCCGCCGGCAAAAAGCGCCTCGGTGAGAGCCTCGACGTGGCGGTTCACTCCGCCGCCGTAGGTCCACGAGTATGGGCTAACGATTGCTATGCGCATCGGAGTGAGTCCTGGACTCAGCTGGAACGAGGGGGCGCCTGAATGCGAGTCGCCAAGCGGTATCAGGTTACCGGACCCGTGGGCCTCCAAAGCCCTGGCCGGCGGCGGTCCTCGTGCGTCGCCCAGGCCGCGCCCACGGTCGCCGCGGCGAGCACCGTGCCAATCGCCAGGAGAAGCGCTCCGGAGTCGTTCGCGAGCGTGCCGGCGACGGTCGCGCCGAGGGCCCCCACGAAGCCCGCCCAGGCGGCGGGACGGTCGCCGAACCACCGCCGGATGCGCCGCCACTGGACCAGCCCGGCGACGATGAGCGCGATGACGATCCAGAGGATCGCCGAGTTGGAATAGCGGGCGAAGCTGTGCGCCGACAGCTCGAGGCGTCGCTGGAACACCTGCCCGAGATCGCCAAGGCCACCGGCGCGAAGCACGGTGCGCGTCAGGTGGGCGTTCCCGCCCAGAGCAAGATCGACGGCGATGAGGGCGGCGAGGGCGGCGAGGGGCGCGACGATCACCCAGACGAGGCGTCCCCGCCGCGCGCCCACGCAAACCCCGATCGCGATGGCAATTCCGAATGAGATCCCGATCGCGGCGCCGACGTCGGCGCCAAAGCGGCCCGGCGCGAAGACGGCGATCGCGACGAGCCCGGCGATCGCGAAGGCGACGGCCGCAGCCCGCGGGGACGTGCGCGGGGCCCACCCCGCCAGCGCGGCCCCCGTGCCGATCGGGACGAGCGCCACCACGGTCGCCTCGAGCTCGTTCCCGATCCCGTAGAAGCGCACTCCGCCGGCGGGATTCGGCCCGATCAACGACAGCTCGGTGAGATGGGAGCCGGCGACGACGTCGATCCCATAGGCGGTCACCGATACGCCGGCGGCGATCGCGAGTCCTCGCAGCCCTGGAGCGAACCACAGGATCAGCGCCGCGAGCACCGGGCACCCGATCCCCACGATCAGCCGTTCGGCGAGCTCGCTGGGCTCGAGCGCCGCACACAGGAGCAGGACCGCCGGCACCAGCGCGAGGGTCGCGGCGAAGATCGTCAGCGCGACGCGCAGGCCATCCCGGCGGAACGCGGCCCCGGCGAGCGCCGTGAGCACCACCCAGGCGAGCACGCTGAGGCCGATCACCGGCGCCCGCCGTGGTCCGATCACGGCGAGCCGATCCTGAAGGTCCTGAACGTACGCCGCATCAGCGACACCATCGGTTCGGATCGGTTCTCCGGTCATGTCGCTCGGCACCGGGAGACCCAGCCGCTCGAGGACGGTCGGCGCGAGGTCGGTGGAGACAACGTAGCCGCGCATCCTGGTCGAGTCGGAGATCAGCGTTCCGTCGAAGCCGCGCCCGGCGATCCCCAGGGCGAGCCCGTGGTTCGAAGCGGGCGGCGGCCGCTCGAGCGCGATCAGGAGATCATCGCCCCGCAGCCCGGTGGCGAGGGTCCGAACGTCGCGCAAGTCCGCGGGGACGACTGTGACGCTTGGGCAGTCGCGGGCATTACAGGGTCCGGCTAGAAGCGATCCGCGCTCGTCCACGACCATTGCTGCTGCCGTGCCCGCCCGCCGAGCCATACGCACCGAGACGCCTGCGTCTTCGAGGGTCGCGCCGAGCAGGCCGGGGACGATGTCGGCGGGCGTGGAATCGGCGCGCTCGCGAACGTCCCGCCACACCGCCGGAGCGACCCGTGAAGACGCGGCCACAGCCGCCGCCGCGAGGTCGAGCGGCGGAAGCGCCCGGTCATAAAGCGAATCCGGGATCCGGGCTCCCTGCCCGATATCGAGATAGGTCTGCGCGGCCGAGACCTCTCCAATCCCGGCGGAAAGAATCCCAACCCCCATCCCACGAACCCGAGCCAGCTCCTCCACCGACGTGTGAGGAGGCACCACCGCGATCGTGATGTGCGTCGGCTGCTTTGCAGCGGCGTCCGGGGCCGCCAGCAGCGCAAGCACAAGCACTACCATCGCGGCGGTGCCCGATCGCACTTTCGCCAAGTTCACTTTCTTCAAGCTCGACCCCGCGTGGCAGCGCCGCGATCCCGAGGCGCGCGCGGAGGATAAACGGGAGTTTCGGGCGGCCTGCGACGATTTCGCCCAGGATCGCTCGCTTCGCGCCTACTCGACGGTCGGCACGCGCGGCGACACCGACCTGATGTTGCTCTCGCAGAGCCCCCGCCTGGACGACATCCACACCTTCCATGTCGTCCTCGCGCAGAGCGGCCTGGCGAAGTGGATGTCCATCCCCCACTCCTACCTGGCGATGACCAAGCGCTCCCCATACTCGGACTCCGAGGCGCGTCCGGAGATCTGCACCTCGCAGCGCCGCTACCTGTTCGTCTACCCATTCGAGAAGAAGCGCGAGTGGTACCGGCTGCCGGCAGACGAGAGGCAGCGGATCATGAACGACCACATCGCAGTGGGCCGACGATATCCCGAGATCGCCATCAACACGGCGTACTCGTTTGGACTCGACGATCAGGAGTTCGTCGTGAGCTTCGAGGCCGACGACCCAGGCCAATTCCTCGATCTGGTGCAGGAGCTCCGCGGCACCGAGTCGAGCTCCTACACGCTGCGTGACACGCCGATCTTCACCTGCGTGGCGATGTCGGTCGCCAGAGCCCTCGACGCGCTCGACGGCGCCGCGACGGCGCGCAGCGCGCCCGCACTCGCCTAACCTCTTCCGCCCCGTGAACGACCTGCCAGCCACATCCGGGTCTCCGCTGCGCGTCGCCGTCGTCGGCTCCGGGCCGGCGGGGTTCTACGCTGCCGAGCACCTGCTGCGCCAAGAGGAGATCGACTTTGAGGTCGACGTGTTCGATCGCCTCCCGACGCCCTTCGGACTCGTCCGTGCCGGCGTGGCGCCGGATCATCCCAAGATCAAGTCGGTGATCCGCGTGTACGAGAAGACCGCGGCGCGCGAGGGCTTTCGCTTCTTCGGCAACGTCGAGGTCGGACGCGACGTGAGCGCCGCCGAGCTCGCGGAGCATTACAACGCCGTGATCTACGCCTACGGAGCGCCCACCGACCGGCACCTTGGCATCCCCGGGGAGGAGCTCGAGGGCAGCCACGCCGCCACCGAATTCGTCGCCTGGTACAACGCCCACCCCGACTTCGCCGACCACGAGTTCGATCTCTCCTGCGAGCGGGCGGTGGTGATCGGCAACGGCAACGTCGCTACGGACGTGGCCCGCATGCTCGGGCTGACCCGGTCGGAGCTCGAGGAAACGGACACCGCCGAGCACGCGATCTACGCGCTCGGAGAAAGCGGCATCAAGGAGATCCTCGTGCTCGGCCGCCGCGGCCCCGCTCAGGCGGCGTTCACCAATCCCGAGCTGCGCGAGCTCGGCGAGATGGTCGACGCCGACATCGACGTCGACCCCGCCGAGGTGGACCTGGACGATCTCAGCCGGGAATACCTCGAGTCCGACGAGGCCGACATCACCACCCGCAAGAACGTCGAGATCTTCACCGAGTTCGCCCAGCGCAAGCCCGAGGGCAAGTCGCGGCGAATCGTCCTGCGGTTCCTCCGCTCTCCGGTCGAGCTGCAGGGCGACGGCAAGGTCGAGCGCATCGTGGTCGGGCGCAACGAGCTCCATCGCGATGACTCCGGGGCGATTCGCCCTCGCGACACCGGCGAGCGCGAGACTTTCGAGTGCGGCGTCGTCTTCCGCTCGATCGGCTACAAGGGCATCGGGCTCGAGGGAGTTCCCTTCGACGAGCGCCGCGGCGTGATCCCGAACCAGGCTGGTCGGGTCACCGACCCCGAGCGCGGGAATCCCGTCCCGGGCCAATATGCCGTGGGCTGGATCAAGCGTGGCCCGTCCGGGGTCATCGGCACGAACAAGAAGGACGCGCAGGAGACCGTTGACAACGTCATCGAGGACGCCGTCGCCGAGCGACTTCCCACGCCGGGAGGGGCCGCTGACCGCGCGTCCATCGTGCAGCTGCTCGAGGAACGAGCCCCTGAGCACGTGACGTTCGTGGGCTGGCAGGCGATCGACGTCGCCGAGCAGGAGCGCGGCAAGCCGCTTGGGCGCCCGCGCGTGAAGTTCGTCCGAGTCGACGAGATGCTCGAGGCCGCGCGAGGAGCGCCGGTCTCCGGCTAGCGGGCGTGGCCGACCTCGCGGAGATCGAGCGCATGATCACCGACGCGCTGCCCGGCGCCGAGGTTGAGGTGGTCGACGAGACCGGGGGCGGCGACCATCTGCGTGCGATCGTCCGCGCGCCCCAGTTCGAGGGAAAGAGCCGGGTCGACCAGCACCGGATGGTGCGCGCGGCCGTCCAGCCGCGGATGGACGACGGCTCCATCCACGCGCTCTCCATCACCACCAAACCGGCATGAGGGGCCCGGCGGGTCGACGCGCTAAGGTGAACACATGCCTGCTAACCCAGAGTTGAAGCAGAAGGTGGAGGAGGTTCTCCACGAGAACCGCGTGCTGCTGTTCATGAAGGGCACCCCCGAGATGCCGCGGTGCGGGTTCTCGATGCGCCTGGTCGGCGTGCTGGAGCAGATGAGGACGGAGTACGGGGCGATCGACGTCCTGCCGATCCTGGACCCGCTCCGCGAGGTGACCGGCGAGATCTCCGACTGGCGCACGTTCCCGCAGCTCTACGTGAACGGCGAGCTGGTCGGTGGCTGCGACATCGTCGAGGAGATGTTCGAGAGCGGCGAGCTCGCCGAGTTGCTCGGCGTCCAGCAGCCCGAGGCCGCGTCCGCCCCGAGCCAGGCACCGCCGGCGGACCCCCAGCAGAGCCCACCACTCCAGGTCGACGGCAGCTAGCTCAGCCGCGTTCATCGGGGTCACGGCCCCGGTGCTAACGCGTTGCTCACAATTTGCTAGCCTCTCGCGAACGCTGAACACCCGCCTCATCGACGGCGGGTAGCGGGGGACCCATTTGTTTTTGGGGCGAATCGCGGCAAGGTTGCCGCGTAGCGCCAGCTCTTCGGCGCGAGCCCGTCAGCTAACCCCGTAAGCAACGAAAGAGCGTCTAATCGTGAACGTCTCACCGGGCGCCGTGACGCCCAAGCTCAAGATGATCCTGGTGCTGGTCGCCGCTGCCGCCGCGCTGACGGTGACCATCGTTTCGACCGCCGGCACGGCGGGGGCCTCCAGCGGAGGCACCTCCGTGAGCGGCAGCGACTCGGACGGCGGCGGCGGGAAGTACAAGCGCTTGTGGGAGGACACCTCTCGTCGTCACAAGCGCTGGGCGCGGCACACGGCAGAGTGCGAGTCCGGCAAGGACCCGGACGCGATCGGCGGCGGCGGCAAGTACCGCGGCGCCTTCCAGTTCATGCGGGAGACGTGGCGCGGCGCCCCCAAGTCGCCCGGTGGCGACCCGATCGACTACGGGTTCAGGACGCAGGCCGTGGTGGCGGTCGCCTTCAAGAAGCGGCACGGCACGATCGCCTGGCCGACCTGCGGCTAGCTCGTTAGCTGGTAGCTAGCTAGACGGCCGCGTGCTCGGGAGCGTCGTCGCGAACCTGGAATGAGGAGCCGCAGCCGCAGGCCGCGACGACATTCGGGTTGTTGACGACGAACCCGGCGCCCTGGAGGCCGTCGACGTAGTCGACCTCCGAGCCGAAGACGAACTGCATGCTCACCTTGTCGACCACGACGGCCACGTCCTGGTGCTCGAACACGTGATCGTCGGACTTGGGCTGGTCGAGGGCGAGGGCGTACTGGAAGCCCGAACAGCCTCCGCCGCGCACCGCGACGCGAAGCGCCTGCTCCTCGGAATTGCCGTTGGAGCCGATCAGCTCCTTGATCTTGCCCGCCGCCTTGTCGGTCAGCTGAACTGCCGTGTCAGGAGTATCCATCGCTTCAGATTGTATAGGCCCGCTCAGTCCTAATCATTCTCGTACTTCCAATCGAGGTATTCGAGGATTCGCTTGGAGTCGTGAATGACCTCCTCGCCGTCCACCAGGACCGGCACGCGGCGCTGGCGTGTGAGCTCCTCGATCTCGGGGCGAGCGTTGCGACGGTAGGGAACCCGCTCGGTGCGGTACTCCAGCTCGAGCTTCCCCAGGCGCCGGGCGACCGCCCCGCACGGGCACAGCACGTTCGTCCGGGTGGGACAGCGATAGAGAACGAGCCTGGGCGCACTCATCGCCGTAGCACCCGCTCCCCGAGTCTCATGAACGGCGCCACCGCACTCAGGGCGATCTCGGGCACCCCGCGGCCGGTCGTGACCCGGTCGCCGAGCTGATCCATCTGCCAGTGAACCGCGTCCTCGAGTGTCTCCTCGTGCGGTCGTGGCTGGAACCCGAGCTGCTTGCGGGCCTTGGCGTTCCGGTAGGTCCACCAGCAGTTTGCGGACCGGACCTCGTCGGGGGCGATCGGCACCGGAATACCCGCGCGAGCCATCAGCTCGACGGCGAGCAGGGTCGGGGCGCCGGGGAGCTTCACGGGGACATGGTCGCGGCCCGACAGGCGTGCCATGTCGGCGAACAGGCGGTCGAACGTAAAGTTGCGAGCGGCGAGGATGTACCGCTCTGCGGGCTCGCCCTTCTCGTCCGCGAGGAGATGCCCCTTGGCGACGTCGCGGACGTCCACGATGTTCAGACCGCCGTCGACGTATGCCGGTATGCGTCCCAGCAGGAACCGCCGCACGAGCTCCATCGACGTCCCCCGCGGATCGTCGGGGCCGAGCACGAACGACGGATTCACGATCACCACGGCCAGCCCATGCGCCGCCAGGCGGAGCGCCTCGACCTCGGCCTCGTGCTTCGAGTTGACGTACGCGATCCCGAGCGACCCGGCTCGAAACGGCTGCGTCTCGTCGGCGGTGCCGCGAGGGCTTGCCGGACCGATCGCCGCGACGGACGAGGTGAACACGACCCTCTCGACGCTCGCCGCGAGGCTCTCCTCGAGCACGATCCGAGTTCCCTTGACGTTCAGGTCGAAGACCTTTTGGCGGTGCTGGGACAGCATCGAGGTGGTGCCGGCGATGTGGAACACGCGATCCACCTCCTTCATCGCCCGGGTCACGGCTCGGCGGTCCATCACGTCCCCGCTGGTCCGCTCGAACTCGAGGTCCGTGAGGTGGTCGAGGCTCGAGCCTCGCCGGACCAGCAGGCGCAGATCGTCACCCCGGGCCGCGAGCGCGCGCACCACGTGCGAGCCCACGAAGCCGCTGCCGCCGGTGACGAGAGTCTTGCCCACGGCCCGATGGTAGAGGCGGCGGGGTCCTGCCCGTGGCCGAGTCGCCCCATGCCGAAGTGATAGAACCGCCCGGTGCCCGCCGACACGAAGACCGCCGTCGTCACGGATACGACGGCCTATCTCCCCCAGGAGCTGATCGCGGAGCACGACATCAAGCGGGTGAGCCTGTACGTATCGCTTGACGGAGAGCAGCGCCCCGAGATCGAGATCGCGGGCGACCAGTACACGGAGTTCTTCGAGCGTCTGCGCGCGAGCTCCGAGGGGGCCACCACGTCGCAGCCTTCCGTAGGCGACTTCTGCTCCGTCTATGAGCCCCTTCTCGCCGACGGCAAGGACATCGTCTCGATTCACCTCTCCGCTGGGATCTCCGGTACGTACAAGTCGGCGTCCCAGGCAAAGGAGCGGCTCATCGACCAGGCTAAGGGTGGCGATCGGATTCACGTCTACGACAGCCGCACCGGCTGCGGAGGTCAGGCACTCGTGGTCCTCGCGGCGGCCGGTGCGGCGGCCCGCGGCGCCGACGGCTCCGCCACCCTCGCCGCCGCCGAGCGCTCCCGCGACGCGCTCGAGATGTGGTTCGTGATCGACACCCTCGAGTACCTGCGAAGGGGTGGCCGGATCGGCGCCGCTCAGGCGTGGCTCGGGTCGGCTCTTCAGATCAAGCCGATCCTGACCCTGGGCGAGGAGATCACCCCGGTCGAGCGCGTGCGAACGCGGCGCCGAGCCTTCGAGCGGATGGTGGACTACGCCCGGCAGCGTCGCGACGACGGCGCGGACGCCTGGGTCGTGCAGCACATCCAGGATCCCGAGACCGCGCAGCGACTGGTGGAGCAGGGCCGCGAGCTGTTCGGGTCCGATCCGGTGTTCGTCTCGGAGATCGGGCCGGTGATCGGCGCCCACGTCGGCCCCGGTCTGCTCGGCGTGGGCGGCGTGCCGCGCGCTCTCCTCGAGTAGACCGGCGCCAGAGGACGGGCCACGAGGCCAGGCGGTCGCTTGGGGTGCTATCTTGACTTATCCGATCAAGAAAACTTAGAAGGGAGCCGGGATGCGGATGACGGGCAGTCAGATCGATCAAGGGGTCGCCGGGGCGGTTCAGCAGCGGATCGCCGATCGCCGCTTCACCGCCCTGGCCGCAGCCGTGCGCGAGCACGAGGCGCGAGCGAGCGGTCAGACCACCGGCGCGCGGCCCCACGACGTCGCGCTCTACCGGCGCCTGCGCCAGATCATCGCCACCGCCTGATTCCAGAAGCGCGGAAACCACCACCCCACCGGAAGGAGCAGAAATGACTCATCTCGAGGAGGCAACGCCCCCCACGCAGGAGCTGCCCGCATTGGGGACCCCGTCGTCGCCGGCGTCGCTCGCCGCTCAACGCCGCTACCGGGCGCTCGCGGCAGCGGTACGCCACCACGAGCTCGTCAGCTCGCGCCCTGCCGTACCGAAGCGTCCCGCCGATCACGTGCTCTATTCCGCGTTCGGCGGCCTCGAGGCCGCGCCCCCGATTCCCGGGGACGTCCCGCGCTGAGAGTCAGCCGGCCGAAGCCTCGGCCGGAGCGTCACCCGAGTTCTGGGGCGCCGCCTGCTCGGGATGCTTGAAGCGCCAGTAGTCGCGCACCACGGCCTGCACGGCGGCCGCCGCGGGAATCGCGATCAGGGCGCCCAGCACCCCGAGGAGCGCGGCCCCGATCAGGATCGCCATGATGACGACCAGGGGATGAATCTGCACGGCCTTGCCGTAGACGAACGGCTGGATGAGGTTGTTCTCGACCT
>Ga0126304_10000196_pt1 | contig 21288 bp, 20 predicted proteins | sample Plot25_FD_92538 | JGI IMG/M metagenome (GOLD analysis project Ga0126304, IMG submission 92538) | Serpentine soil microbial communities from UC McLaughlin Reserve, CA, USA - Plot25 | ecosystem: Environmental > Terrestrial > Soil > Grasslands | place: USA: UC McLaughlin Reserve, Lake County... | reverse complement strand
TGCCGTCATCTGCGGTGATCGTCGTCTGGCCGAGAGCCAGCTCGCCGCCGCTCAGCATCACGCGCGCGCGGCGCAACGGCTTCGGCGCGCGCTCGGCAGTGACGGTGACACCGGAGATCGCGCCGTCGCCCGCCGGGCCAACGATCCGGTTGTCGCGCGGCTGCTGCGGCGTCATGGGGTCTGACCCCCGTGTACGTACTAAGGGGCCTGACCCCCGTACGTACACGGGGGTCAGGCCCCCTATACACAGCAGAACGGCGACACCGCGGCGCAGCCTGGTCATCGGACCTCCCGGGTACGCAGATCCTGCGTCTTACGCTCTCCGTCCAGGATCGTCACGTGGCGGGCAAACGGTGCCACCGTCTCGAGAAACCGCGCGTCCCGCCAGTCCGCAGCCTGGTGATCGGGGACGGCGGCGACAAGGTAGTCCCCGGGAGGAAGAATCGAGAAGTTGTACTGTCCGTACTTCGATGACCTGACGCTCTTGATGCGGCGGGGATTGGACCCGCTGCTATTCCATGTCTGCGGATCGGTTGGAAATGCGATCACCAATGCATCCGGATCCGCTGCCCCATTCGTTCCCTGCACAGCGCCGCTCAGCCCCGACCATCGATCCGAGAACGTGATGACGACACCCAACGCATCGCTGCCTGCCAGGTCAACTGCTGTGTCTGCGACGTCGCGCCCGTTGAGGGTTGCCGACTTGAACATCCAGCCCGGCGGCGAACCGGTCATGCGCACGTAGTATTTCCCTGGCGGGAATCCACCGGCTTCAAAGTCTCCAGTCTCGCTCGCGCGGACAAATGAGACGGGCGGCCGGGCGGCAGGTGTGCCGGCCGGCTCGATGGCGACAGAGATCGTCCTGAGTACACCGGCGGGCGGCCGCGTACTGCTCCCTTCGAACTGGAACGATCCCATGATTCGCTTTCCGAGTGTCAGTGCGACGGCCAGCCCCTCGATCGGCAGGTTGCCGACCGATACGGGGAGTTCCACGTATTGCATTTCTCCCGGATCTGAATCAGACGACCGGACCCGTGTCGATGCGCGCAACACATACTCACCAGCGGGAACGGAGGCAAAGGCAAATGCGCCGGTCCTGTCGGTCATCGTGACACTGCCAGGAAAGTCTCCATCGATCGCGATGTCCATGCCATTGGCCGGGATGAGTCGAACGGGGAGCATGCCGGAGTCAGATACATTCCCCGCGATCATCCCCGCAACACGCGTTGTCGGCACGGGCCGCAGTTGAAGGTCGACGCCTTCACGCTCTTCTCCCGCACCTACCGCGATTCGCACCGCTCGCTCCGGATCGGGGCCCGACGGGTAGAACGCAGGAGGGTAAACCATCAACATCGCGCCCTTCAGCGGTGGCGGCACAGGCGCTCCTGGAGACAATCCCACCACAGCGCCGCTGACCTCGATACCTGCCGCGGTTCCAGGAAGAGGAATCGCACCCACACCTTGCCCGAATGGGGACCGCCCGCTCGTCATCTGGCTGACAGTTTCGGCCGACACCCCGACGGTTCGGGCCACCACGCCGATGACGTAGTCGCCAGCCTCCAGCAAGCCGATTCGGTATACGCCGCGATCGTCGGTGAGCGCTGAGCCGGCGACAAACAGCCGCTGCGGATCCGGCAGTGAGCCCCGCCGGAACGCGCGAACCCGCGTGCCGACGAGTGGCTCTCCGCTCTCATCGATAACCGCTCCGGAGATGGAACCCTGCTTCCACATCCTGATCGTCAGGTCGCCGACCCGTTCACCGTCGCCCAATGGGATCTGTTGCGATGGCCCGCCGGGTCGCCGCACGCCGATACCGCTCGGCGTATATCCGATCTTCGTGACCGACACGCTCAAGTTGCCAGCGGGCAGGTCGCGGAACACGAACCGTCCGTCGCTGCCGGTCAGGATGCGGGGAACGAGGGCAGGGCGGCCGTCGCCGGGGCCACTTCGGGAGCCGGGCATTCCACTCAAGGAAACGACCACATTCGGCACAGGCCGTGCCGAGATCGCGTCGACAACCTGGCCGACCAGGAGTCCCGTCGGCCGCCCATCCGGCTTCGCCGTCAGCGGCATGCCTGGAAAGGGCTGCTGTGCCGCCATCCACAGTGCAAGTACGCCGATCGGGCCGATCCTCGTCATTCTGCAGTGTTATACTCGAATTCCTTTCCTGATCTTCCCCGGCAGCACCTGCCGACGAACTCACTAAAGTGAATACACCCGGAGGACACCTGTATGCTCGTACTTGGCCTGTGCGCGACCCTGACGACGATCCTGGTTATTACGGCCCGCCTTCGCGCGGGGACACGCGCCGCCGACCTTGGCTCGATGGGGGACCAATGGATCGCCGCACATCGGTCCTCGCGTTCATGATTCACGCGCTCTCGAACGGGTACCGCCACACATGAGAACCACCCGCGAATCCGAAACGGGCGCAGACGCTCCGTCTTGCCCCGCCTGCCGTTCCCGCGACGTGATGACAACCAGCAAGGTTGCCAATGCTGACAGCTATTGGCGCTGCATCGCCTGTGGAGAAGTCTGGAATGCAGCTCGGTTGAAGGCGGGTTCCCGCTATCGTCGCGACGAGCCCTTCCGGCGCTAACATCTATCTCGCGCATGAGTCCCGGACAGTCGGGGTTGGTTGATGAGGATGCCCTGGTCGCCCTGAGCTGCAGGGGACTGGTGAAGCGGTACGGGGACGTCCTGGCGGTGGATGGCCTCGATCTCGAGATCCGCAGAGGTGAATGCTTCGGGCTGCTTGGCCCGAACGGCGCCGGCAAAACGACCACGATCGAGATCCTCGAAGGACTGCTCGCCGCAGATGCCGGTGACGTCCAGGTTCTGGGGATGCGGTGGGACCACGATGCGGCCCGCCTCCGGCAACGCCTGGGCATCCAGCTGCAGGAAACGCAGCTGAACGAAAAGCTCAGCGTCGAAGAGATCCTTCGACTCTTCCGGTCGTTCTATGCTCACGGTCCAACAGTGGACGCGCTGATCGGGAGCGTGGGCCTCGACACCAAACGGACGGCGTGGTACAGCAAACTGTCCGGCGGACAGAAGCAGAGACTTGCGCTGGCCTGTGCCCTGGTGGGGCAACCCGAGCTGCTGTTTCTCGACGAGCCCTCCACCGGACTCGATCCTCAATCACGGCGCCAGATCTGGGAGCTCCTCCGCGGCTTCAAGCAGGAAGGCAAGACCATTCTGTTGACGACGCACTACATGGACGAGGCGCAGGTACTCTGCGACCGCGTGGCCATCGTCGACAGGGGCAAGGTCATCGCCCAGGGCACGCCGCTCGAACTGATCGCCTCGCTCGGGGCCGAGCACGTCGTGTCGTTCGCGCTGCGGGAGGACGTCGCGGTGCCGACCGAAGCCAGACTCCTCGAGCTTCCCGGAGTACGCCGCGCGTCAGTGCAACCGGGAGCCGGCACGATGATCGTGTCGCATCTGCACGAAGCGCTGCCGGCGCTGCTGCGAATCGTTGAAGGACCCGACGCGTTTACGCTGCTGACGACTCACAGTGCAACGCTGGAAGATGTGTTCGTGTCTTTGACCGGACGGCAGTTGCGCGAGGAATAGATGCATCCGCTCTGGCAACTGACGCTCGCGCGCTTTCGCGAATTCCTCCGCGAGCCAGAGGCCGTGTTCTGGGTCTTCGCCTTTCCGGTGCTCCTCACGTGTGCGCTGGGTCTGGCGTTCAGATCTCAGGGCCGACCTGACGTCATCGTCGGCGTCATGTCAGGTGCGGCAGCGGCCGGCATCGAACAGGTGCTGACCAAGGAAGCGGGCGTGAGGGTCCGCACCCTCGACCGGGCGGGGGCAGACGAGGCGCTGCGCCACGGCGCCATTCACGTGCTCGTCATACCGGGTAATCCGGTGACGTACGAGCTGGATCCCAGCCGTCCTGAAAGCCGTGTCGGCAGATACGTCGCGGACGAACGAATTCAGGCGGCCGCAGGGCGACAGCCCAGTGTGCCGGTGGCGGACCGCCTGGTGAGTGTGCCGGGATCGCGCTATATCGACTGGGTGGTGCCGGGGCTGCTCGGCATGAACATCATGGGCACCGGCATGTGGAGCATCGGCTTCTCGGTCGTCCAGGCGCGCGGACGCAAGTTGCTGAAACGATTGATGGCAACGCCGATGCGGCGGACTCACTACCTGCTCGCGCAGATGCTGGCACGTCTGATCTTCCTCGTGCTCGAAGTCTCGGCTCTCCTGGTGTTCGCACGAGTCCTCTTCGGCATACCCATCAATGGATCCTGGTTCACGCTCGCCGGGTTCTGTCTGCTTGGAGCGGTGACGTTCTCGGGTCTGGGGCTCCTGGTGGCCAGCCGCGCGAAGACAGTCGAAGGCGTGTCCGGGCTCGTAAACCTGGTGATGGTCCCGATGTGGATCTTCTCGGGTGTGTTCTTCGCGTCCGAGAATTTCCCGGACGCGATGCAGCCAATCATCTCACTGCTTCCGCTCACGGCGCTCAACCAGGCGCTTCGAGGCGTGATGATCGACGGTGCCGGTATCAGTGCCCTCGCATCCCAAGGCGGAATTCTGTTCACCTGGCTGCTCGTCAGTTTCACCGCGGCACTCAAGTTGTTCCGGTGGCGATAGAATTTCGAGCCACAAGGAGACCAGCCGCTTATGAATATGAAAGCGATGCAGATATCGTTGACGGCCGCCGCTGTAGTGAGCGTTGCAGCGACTGTGATTGGTGCAGAACAAGCACGACGTCCGCCCTCAGGGCCAGCCATGGTACCGATGGAAGTCTCATTGAAGGTGGCGGCGGAGTCGTACGATGCCAAAGGACAAGGGACGTGCACGCACGCTTCCAAGGCATCGATTTATGACGTGCCGTCAGAGATGTGGACAGTGCGTCACGAGGAGGGCAGTCGCTCGCTCCAGTTGACCCTGTGGAAACCGTCCAACGGCTCGTCGGCGATGATCTCGATGTCGGTGCATGGCAAGAAGCACCTCACGATCAGTACGGTCCGCGGCGGTGAGGTCTCGGGTTCCGGAACAGCCACCCTTGCGCCCTCGGGCAAGGGGGGAACGTTCAGCGTCGATGCCAGAAGTAAGGCGGGGGAAGCAGTCACGGGTGCGATCAAGTGTGACGCCTTCACACCGGCCATTGCCGAAGGTGGCGATTGAGCGGGAGATCCGTACGGCATTGTCTTCAACGTCAAGCCGAACGGCGACTGGCTCGCTATCCGTTACAACGACACCGAACACAACGTCGCCCTGTGGGAGTTCCACAACGGCATCCGCCGGGCGGTGAAGCGCGGCGAGGAAGCGAAGTGGCCACTCGACCCCGCGGCCTGGCACGAATTGAAGATGACGGTCAACGGCGCGGACTTCAAAGCATTCATCGATGGGCAGCCGGCGCTGGAGTACACGCTCGGGAGCGAGCCGGTCGCGGGTCGTCGCGGTCCACCGCACCAGGATCTCTACCCGGCGAACAATCCCGTGCTGCGACCGCCGGTCACAGGAAAGATTGGTCTGTGGTCGAAGACCGACAGCACCAGCTACTTCAAGGACTTCACGCTGTCGCCGGAGAAGTAGACTGAGTTTGGAGTTCGCAGTTAAAGGGTGTCAGGTGTGTTGATGTACATCCGCTCCACCACGGCGAAGAAGAACCCGGTAGACCAACCGCACATCAGAATACCCGTCAGGGCTTCCACTCCACCGACGAGACGATAGTCTCGAGGCAGGACCACATCGCCATAACCGGTGGTCGTGTAAGTAACCGCGCTGAAATACAGCGAGGACGCCAGGTCCGGTATCGCACCCGTGAAGAGATAGAACATGGCCCACACGGAAATCTCGGCGAGGTGAAAAAGCACCATCCACGCAGCAACGACGATGAACAACCAGATCGACCGTCCGAAGCGCTGGGCATTGGACCGTCGTCGCGACCAGTTCAGCGCCGCGGCGACTCCACTGGCGTGGATCGCGACCGATACTGCCATCAGCACCAACGCGACAAGAAGTTTCGATATCATCGTCGATCGAGCGCCCCCAGGCGGCCGAATCCGAGGCCACTACACTGTCAGCTTCTCGGCCGGTGCCACTGCCGGTGCGATGAACCAGTCTTTCGGCGGCACGATTTTCGGCTCCGCAGGATCTCCTTCGTACGCCGGGGTCATGATCTGGACGCCGTATTCATTGAACACGTCCAGGATGTTGCGGTGCATGGCCGAGTACATCGCGATGATCGTCGTCGCGTCGGTGCAGTGCAGGTTCAGTTCGTAGTTGACGGCGAAGTCACCGAGCTTCTTCAACAGCACGAATGCGCGCGGAGCCTCGCCCGAGGGTGACGTACAGCGCGCCGCTGCTGCGAGCAGCATGGCTTCGACCTGCCGCCACGGCGTTTCGTAGCCGATCCCGACCTCGGTATGAAGAATGACCCCCTTCGCCTTGGCGAAGGAACTGAAATTCACGACGTCACCTGCCAGAATCTGAGAATTCGGAATGACGATCTCCTCGTTCTTCGGCGATCTGAGATGTGTCACCTGTAGCCTCATCTGGATCACCTCGCCGATCGAGTCACCGATCTTCACCCGGTCGCCCAGCTTGAAGGCGCGGCGGTAGGTCATCATGTAGCCGGCGATGATGTTCGAGATTGCCGTTGAGGACCCGAGCGAGAAGATGATGCCAATGAAGAGCGAAACGCCCTTGAACGCGTCTGACTCCGATCCCGGGATGTACGGGTAGGCGACGATCAGACCAAACGCGATGACGGCCACACGGACGATCTTGTAGGTTGGCGCCGCCCAATCCGGATCGAAGTTTGAGAGCTTCACGGCCCCGCGGCCGACTGTCTCGAAGAACATCCGTACGATCCTCAGCAGCAACCGGATCACGAAGAAGAGAACCGCGAGGAATACGAGGCTGGGGATGTGTGCGACCAGCCCACTGCCAATCACCTGCAGCGGCGCGAGCGCAAACCCGGTCAGGTTACGAGACAAACCGCGCGTCCAGGGCCACACGGCGAGCACGTATCCCAGGAACACCAGGGTTCCAGCAAGCAGGACCACGGTCCGCACGCCGACGATACCGCTCCTCAGTGCCGACCGGATCTGGTCCGCACGCATGACCTCGAAGGACTGGATCCCCACCGCGTGGACGCGCGCCTCGATGCGGCGCCTCAAATATCTGTCGAATCGGCGCCAGAGCCAGAGAATCAGGCCGAAGCCGGCCGCGAAGACGGTCGTGGCGATGATCGTGGTGATTGCGGCCGCGCGCAGCGCTTCCGGAGTACGGGCGGCGCGATAACCGGCGATCGCCTGGCGAACTCTGGCGAGGTGAACGTGCGCGAGTTCCGTCCGGCCGGTCTGCTCGAGCGCCGCGTCGGCATCGACGATCCTGACCAATGTCTGATCGCCGGCCATGATGTCGCTGGCGACTTCGCCCTCCACAACCCGAAGCGAGTCGATCGACACAGCCCCGTCGGCCGCTGCCGCGACGATGCGGCCGGCAACGGCACGCGCGCGCTCCTCAGCCGGGAACGACGACGCGCCGCGCAGGCGGAACAGGGCGCTGCCATCGATCTCGACCGGAGCGGTGGCAACGTCGTTATCGACTGCAGGGCGACCAGTGTCCTGCGCGTGGAGCCGCCCACCCGTCATGAGAGCGGCGAGCAGCGATAAGAACACGATCCCTTTGCGGCTGAACATCCTGACTCCTGCTGGCTGCGACTAAGCGTCCGTCAGGATGAGCAAGCGGTGGTCCCCAGTAAAGGTGCGCGTATGCCACGGAAAACGGTGAGTAGACAACCCGACCTCCGGGCTACCGGAGCACCTCCTGCACACCGGAGCGAATTCGGCGCCTTCCCCTTGGCCGGCTGAGCACGCTCGGTGCATTTGCCTTGCTTCAGGGCCTTTCTTGGGAATCAACACCTTTCCGGTTCGCCGCTGGCTGGGGAAGTATCAGATGTCGTCGGTCCGGCCGGACCTCGTTGCCGGTCTGACACTCGCCGCGTACCTGCTTCCGGCGGGAATCGGCGACGCGTCACTTGCCGGACTGCCACCTGAGGCGGGGCTGTACGCGTGCTTTCTTTCTGGACTTGTGTTCTGGCTGCTGTGCAGTTCCAGGCACACCGTCATCACCGTCACGTCGGCCCTGTCGCTCCTGATCGGGGCGTCAGTGGGGGAGTTGAGCGCCGGTGATCCCGCCCGCCACGCGGCGCTTGCGGCGTGTGTCACGCTCATGGTCGCCACCATCGCTTTCGCGGCCTGGCTGGTTCGGGCCGGCACCGCGATCAGCTTCTTTTCGGAGACGGTGCTGGTCGGCTTCAAGGCCGGGCTGGCACTCTACCTGGCAAGTACCCAGCTTCCGAAGCTGTTCGGGTTCAAGGGGACGCACGGCGATTTCTGGGAGCGCTCGGCATATTTCATCGGGCATCTCGGCGACACGCACCGGGTCTCGCTGATCGTCGGTGGCGTCGCGCTGATGGCACTCATCGCCGGCAAGCTCTGGATGAAGCATCGCCCTATCGCGTTCCTCGTCGTCGCCGCCGGCATTCTCGCCGCCCGGTTCTTCGATCTACAGGCACAGGGTGTGAACGTGCTGGGCGAAGTTCCGCAAGGGTTGCCCTCGCTCGGCTTGCCGGATGTCGGGCGTCGTGACCTGAATGCGCTTCTTCCAATGGCCCTGGCGGCGTTCGTCCTCGGTGCCGTGGAGACGTCGGCGATTGGCCGGATGTTCGGCCAGAAGCATGGCAACCGGTTCGACGCCAACCAGGAACTCCTCGCGCTGAGCGCCGGGAACCTGCTCGCAGGGCTCGGTCGCGGATTTCCGGTGAGCGGCGGCATGTCGCAGTCCCTCGTCAACGAGAGTGCCGGGGCACGCACGCCCGCGTCGGGCCTGGTCGCAGCACTGTTTACGCTGTTCGTGGTCCTGTTCGCCACCGGGCTGCTGCGCAACCTGCCGCAGCCGGTGCTCGCGGCGATTGTGCTCGCGGCGGTCATGGGCCTTGTGAACGTCCGCGCGTTCCGGCATATCTGGCACTTCAGTCGTTCGGAGTTCTTCGTCGCGGTAGCCGCGCTCGCCGGCGTGCTCGGATCTGGTCCAGTCAACGGTGTGCTTCTCGGGGCGGCCATCTCCATCGTCCTGCTGCTTCGCCAGGCTGCCCGTCCGCGAGTGACGGAACTGGCCAGGCTCCCTGGGACCACGTACTTTGCCGATCGCTCGAGGCAGCCGGGTAACGAAGCGGTCGGTGGGATAGTTGTCGTGCGGTGTGAGTCGGCGCTTCTCTATTTCAACGTGGACTACGTGCGGGACCGGGTGTTCGAGATCGTGAGCAGACGACAGGATGAGGCGCGACTGGTGGTGTTCTTCCTCGGCGCCGTGCCCAAAGTCGACCTCGCAGGGGCAGAACTGATCGCCGACCTCCACCAGACGTTCCGCGCACGCGCGGTGGACTTCCGCATTGCCGATGCACACGGCGCAGTGCGCGACGCCCTGCAGCGGATCGGCTTCGAGCGTAACTACGGCGCTCTCGAGACTGGCCAGACGGTCGACGTCGTCATATCGCGCTGGCTATCGTCGGCAGCATCCCACTCGCGTTGACGTCCATTCGCACACATCTCGCCACAACTGTAAGAACCGGCCTCAAACTCGCCCGGGTATTTCGCGAGCGTGCTCGAGCGCGAACCGCCAGAAGACCGGCCACCAGATCACGTCGTTGAATACGCAGATCCAACCGAAGTTCCAGGGAAGCGCACCGGTTGACGCGCTGTAGACAAAGCCCGCCGGTCCGAGCGTCTTGCCGGCCAGCGCGATCCAGATCAATCCGCAGTAGCGCTTCGGTTCCCGGGCCAGCAGGTAATAGCCGTATGCGTACACGCCCACCATCATCCCAATCACCTGCACGAGCGGAAGAGCGCCGGTGCCGTTCATGCCGGCGAGGCGAAGCAGCGTACCGGGAAACAGGACTACAGCGCCGCCCCATACGGCGTTGTAGACGGCGGCCGCGTAGAACCAGCGTCGGTAGTGCAGGAATTCGTCTATCACCCAGTCACCGGTCTCGCACTCGCAATCAGGTCGCGAATGCCGGACGCGAAGACGCCCGCCGCCAGTACGAGCAGCATCCACGCGGGGAACCCGTGATAGCTGGGGCCGAAACCGGTCGTGAGCTTCGACCACTCGACCATCTGGGGAATCAGGAAGCCGAGAAACGCTCCATAAACAATTCCCATGACCGCGTGCATGGCCCGTTCCCCCGCCGGCAGCCGACGGATCTTGTCTTCCTCGATGAAATCCCAGATCGTGATGCAGATCTCGGTGAGGAGGAGCCCCAGCAGGACACCGGTGAAGACGCCGTGCCAGGTCAGAAATCCCAGGCTGCCGATGATGATTGCGTAGGCGAAGTCGCGCGACGCGTGCAGACGCAGCTCCACCCGAGTGTGGGAGCTGTGCGCCAGCTTGAGGCGGTACTCATGGTAGTACACCGTGTCGAAGGCGCCGAGCGAGGCTTGCAGCAGCAGCAACCAAATCGCGGTTGTCATGACTCGCGGATAGCCCCGCCATAGCGGCAGACGATCCGCCCGCGCCACCTGACCGTCACCATCACGCTCCAGCCATCCGCTGTGGCGGAGACGTGGGCACCCACGCGGGGACTTAGCGATGATGGCAGGGGCAGACCGGCGACATGGATCGATGACTGCCTGTACAAAAGCGCGCCGTCCTCTACGGCTAGATCAAAAGATACGCGGCCAAGGCCCGAACGCTCCACCAGTTGCGAGCCGATTGCGCGTTGTCGCGTGCGGAGGATCGAGCCGCCGATCCGGCGCGTCCACACCAGGTCCCGTCGATCGTGGCGGAGATCGAGCCGTACTAGTTGACCCGCACCAGCGGCAGGAAGCTTCATCAACCAGATGATCCGGCTCACCAGCCATCCCGGGCCGTGCTCCACATCGATCGTGCCTTCCGCGCGGAGCGGCGGCAGATGGGCACGACGGACGTGTGCGTGCAGCGAAGCGAAGGCCTGTCCGAGGATGGCTTCGTACGGGGACCCGATCGCCTCTGGACCAACTGCCAATCCCACGGGTTACCGTAACCCCAGAATTTCGACCACGCGCGCGTGCATCTGCTGCATGGTGGCTGGATCGCGGAAGGTGGCCCTGTCGCCGCCAGGCACTGTCATCGTAAACAGCCGGCCGTTCATCTGCGGAAAACGCGCGACCACGTCGCGGGTCCACGTTTCTTCCTGGGTCCCGAATCGGCCACGTGAGTACACGAGGAATTTCGTGCGCGGATTGACAGACGCGACATATCCAAAGAACGCCGTCAGACGATTCTGAGCCATGTTGAAGAATTCCGTCCGGACGGCGGGCTCATTCGCGACACGCTGATCGTACAGGCACGACAGGTGGCTGATGATCAAATCGGGATTCTGCTGACGAACCTCTTCTTCGCGGTGCCACATCGGACTGGTGTTCTCCTTGTGCGTCACGATCGGCAGATAACGCAGAGCGTCGGTAAGGTCGTCGGCGTTGGTGCCGCCGGCGGCCAATGTACGTGGATCGTAGACGCGTCCCTCCAGCGGCGAGTCCATGAACACGATGACCGGCTGCGGATTGGCGGGCGCTACGGGCTGGCTGCTGCCGCGAGGGAGCATCCAGGCCGATAGTGCGGCGACGATCGCAACAGTGGCCCAGACCGCGTGCAGCGGCCATGGCCGCCGAGCCCGAGAGGCGCGGAGGAGCGACGGCGATGAATCGCTGGCCGGCTGCGGGCTGGAGGGTGGTCGTCCCTCAGCCAGGGCGCGCAACGCGAGCACGACGTCGCCGGCATGCTGCCATCGCGCCCCCGGATCTTTCGCGAGGCATGCGCGCACCAGACCGTTGAGCCCGGGCGTCGCTCGCGGCTGTTCGGCGGTGACCGGCTCCGGATCCTGCTCGAGGATCGCCGCGATCAGAGCAGGCTGTGAGCCCGCGCTGAACGCCCGCCGGCCGGTCAACATTTCGTAAAACACCGCGCCGAACGCGAACAGATCGGTACGAACATCAGCATCGGCGCCACGGAGCTGTTCCGGCGCCATGTACGGCATCGTTCCGAACACGATGCCCGGCGCGGTAAGCACATCCGCAGCGCTCCCGCCCGTGTTCTGACCCGCCACCCGTGCCGGCGTCAGTCGCGCCAACCCGAAGTCGAGCAGCTTGACGCCGGACTTCGTCAGCATGATGTTGGCCGGCTTCAGGTCGCGATGGATGATACCCAGCGCGTGCGCCGCACCGAGCGCGTCGAGAATCTCGATCGCCGTCTCGATCGCCTGCCCAAGGGGCAGCGATCCGCGCCGCAGGCGGTCTGCGAGCGTCTCGCCGTCGAGCAACTCCATGACGAGAAACGGTGCACTCCGGCCGTCGATCTCGGCGGACCCGACATCGTAGAGCGTACAGATATGTGGATGCGTCAACCGTGAGATGGCCCGCGCCTCGCGCTCGAAGCGATCGCGGCCGCCGGGATCATCGGCGAGATCGCGCGCGAGCACCTTGATCGCTACTTCACGATCGAGTCGTGTGTCTCGCGCGCGATGGACTTCGCCCATGCCGCCGGCGCCGAGCAGTCCCAGAATCTCGAACGCGCCGATCCGGGTCCCCGGTTGCAAGGAGCCGATGCCAGCCAGAAGATCCTCGTCGCTGACAGACCGGGCGGCGGGCGAGTCGCTCAGAAATCTGTCGGCATCCCCATGCGCCGCAAGCAGCGATTCAATCTCTCGCCGGGTCGCCTCATCGAGGTCGGCCTCGCGGTGCAGAAACCCCGCGCGATCTTCTGCCGGCAGCGCCAGCGCATGGTGAAACAGCTCCCGAACGCGCTCCCAGTCCGCCGGGCTCTTCATCGGCGCGGCCCTCGTATTTCGCGATACAGCCAGGTCCGCGCCAACGCCCAGTCGCGCTTGACGGTGATCGGCGCGATGTCGAGCACCGCCGCCGCCTCGTCGACGGTGAGACCCCCGAAAAACCGAAGCTCCACCAACCGGCTCTGACGTGGATCGATCCCGGCGAGCTTTTCCAGTGCGACGTCGAGGGCCAGGATGTCGACGCCGGGAGGGTCCAGCCTGGCGTCACTGTCCAGCAGGGTGAATGTCGTGCCGCCTCCCCCGCGCTTGGCTGATGCATGTCCGCGCGCGTGGTCGACGAGAATACGCCGCATCACGCGAGCCGCGATGGCGAAGAAATGGGCTCGATTCTGCCACCGCACGTGCTGCTGATCCACCAGCTTCAGGTAGGCTTCGTGGACCAGCGCGGTTGGCGGCAGCGAATGGCCATCGCGTTCGCGGCGCAAATAGCCGCGGGCCATCTTACGCAACTCGCCATACACGGCGTCCATGAGCGCGTCGCCCGCCGCGGCGTGCCCATCGGTCCAGGCCCGTAACAGCCGTGTCACCTCGGAAGCGTCGACTACCATACTCGTCCGGCAGGCCCCTCTTATAGCAGGTATGAGACCGTTTTGCCCCCGCTTACGCGTATCTCCTCAACTCAATGCCCGGAGGAGGCACGCTCATGCACCGAAATAACGGTTTAGGACGGATGGCAGTCGTGATTCTGGCTATCGCCGCGGCTGTAACGGTCTCGCCGGCGGCCAGAAGCCGCATGGAGGCAGGGACCATCTGGGTGACGGAACGCACGGCGGGCGGGCAAAGCACTGTTGCCGCCATCGATGCAGCGACGGGCGACTCGCTCGGCATAGTGGGGGTGGGCGACAACCCGATCGGCATCACCTCACCGGCCGGCACGAACAAGGTCTATTCGTCAGACGAGGATGCCGATCAGGTCTCCGTCATCGACAAGGAAACGTTCACGGTGACCCATATTCCCGTCGGCGATAAACCGCACCATTTGATGGCGGCCCGCGACGGGCAATACGTCTACGTCGCGCAATTTGGAACGAGCACCGTCGGAATCATCGACACCAGGCTGGATGAAAAGGTGGGCGACGTGACCGTGAGCCACTCGGCAGGTGCCAGAACCCACGCGGTCTGGATCAGCACGAATGGACGATATCTGTACGCGACCAACGAATATCCCGCGAACCCGAGTCAGGGCACGTTCTCGAAGGTTGATCTTGGCAGCGGCGAAATCGTCTGGGAGCATGTGGTGGGTGAGCGTCCGAGTGAGGTGCTTGTGGACGGTGATTTCGCCTATGTCTCCGTGCGCAACGAACACACCGTCAAGGTGTATGACGTCGGTGGCTCCCAGCCTCAGTTACTCTCCCAGGCCGAGGCAAGCTTCCAGCCGGACACCCTGTCACTGACCAACGACAAACGGACGTTGATCGTCGGCCTTCGACAAAGCCCCGCAGGAAGGCCGGCACGAATGGCGTTCATCGATGTCGAGGACTTTACCCATCCGGCCACGACCTATCTGGAGCTGCCGCCCGGGACGACCACCGGACATCAGTGGCTCTCGAGGAACGGCGACACGACGTACATCGCGTTGGAAGGCCGGGCCGCTACCGCAACCGCTCCGGCGGTCGCCGGTCGCGTTGCCGTCGTCGACAATCGCGCTCGCGCACTCGTCACGACTTATCTGTATCCCAACGGACGGATACGACCGCATGGCGTGTTCTTCGAACCGCAGCGGCAGGATGCTCTCGGCGGCCGTCTGCGATAGCGCGCACGCTTTGTCGCACAGGCAACCAGGAGTTCCTGTCAGGGCTCTCCAGCGGCTTCGCCACTGGAACGCTCCAAATCATCGTGGATCAACAGCGCTTCGGAAATGAACACATCCGTCCGGCTGCGCTCGCAGATGCTCAGGCTTTGCCGCCGGACGGCCTCCGAGCGGGCTCTGAGCAGTTTTGATTGTTCAACGACTTTTCTGAAACGACAACCTGGTAGATAGGTAGGTAGGTAGTCAGGCATCCTGAATCCCTCTCTAGCTCAAATCAGGGCGGAGCAGCCTCGTGAATACTGTAGGCGCTCTCAGGAAAGCTGCGAGGAGTCTACCACGCCGGTCGAAATGACACCGCGCGTGATGCCCCAATTCAGCTGTACACGCTGGCCTCCAGCCGCGCCACCGAGCAGACCTTCAGTTCGGTAGATCTGGAACCGGGCGAGCAGGGAATCAAAGGACACGACGTGGAAGTACAACATCGACCACCAGGCAATGACGCTGAAAAGGTAGATGAGCATCGCTGCGCCAACCGGCACAAGCCACTGCGCAGTCGTGGAAAAGCGACCTACCAACACCGCGGCGACGCACGCGACGACGATGAGGACAAGCACTTGAAACATGGAGGCGCGGATAGTCTGAAGCTCAAAGCGGCGCTGGTCATCCTCTCGGGAGCTATTTGCGTAAATTGAAAGCAGCCATTTCCTCGACGTTGCGGATGAGCAGAACGCCGTCGCTCATTGCCGGGTGATTCCACGTTTTGCCTTCGATGGCGGGGAAGCGCGTGATCTCCTGATGCGCATTCGGATCCGCGCGAACGAGTGCCAGCTCACCCTGTTCGGTGAGGACGATGAGGTGGCCGCTGGCGAGCATGATCTGGCCGTAGCCGTAACGGCCCCCCTTCCATTTCAACTCGCCATTCGACGCGTCGATACAGGCAAGAATCGATTGGTCGAGGCCGTAAATGAATCCGTTGTGCAGCACCGAGCTCGTGAACTGAGTATTCATCCGCGTCGTGCGCCAGAGCTCTCGCGCCGTGAGCTGCCCGTCGGTGCTGGCCGCCACTTGGAGCATCGCGGCATCCATGCCGCCGGCGGAAATGAACACGCGGTCCGGTCCGGCGACGAGAGGCTGCGATGCCATGTTCGGCGCCCTCCACGGAAATTCCCAGAGCAGCCTTCCGTTCTCGGGCGATAAACCGACCAGCCGCGTAGCCGTGAAGGCGAGAATCTGCCTCACACCCGCGAGCGTGACGAGCATGGGCGACGAGTATGAGGCGCCATCGTCGAGCGCGCCCCACACGCGTGTGCCCGCCTGGCGGTCGTACGCCACGACTGTTTGGCCGTTGGCTCCGCCGGCCAGCACAACGACGGTGTTGTCGACGACGAGCGGCGACGCGGACGTCCCGAAATCAAGGTTCCCGGCCCCCGCGTCCGCGAGAATGTCTGTTCGCCACAGCGTGCGGCCGGTTGCGGCGTCGAGCGCCCGGAACTCACCCGTGGCGCCGAGCACGTACAACCGGCCGTCATGCCAGGTCGGCGTCGCGCGCGGACCGGCGCCCTGTGCCTGGAACAGCGCGTTCCACGCGCTCGTCCACAGCTCGCGGCCGGTTGCGAGGTCGTAAGCCGTAGCCAGTTCGCGGTCCCCCCGCTGCTCGATCGTGAACGCGCGGCCGTCAGCGATGACGAAGGACGCGTAGCCACCGCCCACCGGTTGCTTCCACAGCGGCGTCAGCGCGCGTCCCCAGTCGGTTCGCACCGGCCGCTGGCGGTAGTGGCCGTCACGACCGGGTCCTCGGAAGTTCGTCCAGTGGGTCGACGTCGCGACAATCGCTCTCGAGGGCGCCTCCGCGCCGGGCGACGCGTGCGGCGCAGGAGCGGCAGGATCCGGCTGTACGACGGCCGGAGCCGGCGCCTGGGCTCGCTGAGCTTCACGGTGCTTCTCGATCTCCGCCGCTCGTTTGTCTAACGATGCGGTGAAGGCGAAGCCGATGCCGCCGCCGCCGTCGAGGACGATGCGCAGTCCGACGGCATAGAGAATTCCTCCCAGGACAGCGAGGCCGACGAGAAAGAACAGGACACGGCGGGCTAATTTACGCAGCATGTGAGTGGAAAAGGATGCAGTTTTCGCCTCTGACTACTTCGATTTGTCCGGTAGCGGGACTCCGAGCACGATCCGAGGAATCAGGTCGGCGACGCCGGGAACACGCGGAGCCGCGTTGTACAGGACCGCCACGGCAAGCGAATGCCCCCGGTACCAGTGCAGCTCCGCAGTGTGGCCACTCAGCGCCTGCCCGCCGCCCACAATGGCCATGTCGCCCCACGGCGCGGGGCGGACGTACAGCCCGAAGCCATAGTTGGCGGAAACCGCGGCGCCGCGCGGCGTGGTCATGGCGTCGTACGAATCGGCTGACAACACGCGACCGCGATGGAGCGCATGCCGCCATCTGACGAGATCCGCTGCCGTCGTACAGACCCCGCCGGCACCGAGCAGCTGTGAGTGATGCATCCCCGGCGGCGGTCCGTTCGAGTACCCGAATGCCGTTCCTGGTTTTGTGTCCAGCTTGGCCCCGGCAGCCATCTGGAGGAGCGCCTCTGAGGAGAGGCTCTCGAATCGACGATCCGGCTGGCGGACCTCACGCGGTACTCCCGATGTGTGATTGAGAAGCTGCTCGATACTGACGGATCCAATTGGATAGACGCCGGATGTCGAGGCATCGCGATTCTTGCCGACGTCGGCGCGGCCCCACGCACCTTCCATCAGCATCTTTCCATCGCGCATGACCGCGACCGATACGCTGGGAACGCCCTTCGCCAGGATCTCCGATTTGACCATCGCCGCCACGCGCTCCTCGAGATGTGGCGGCGGCACGCTGGCTTGCCGTGGTGCCGCACCGGCCAGTGGTTCCCACGTCAGCGCCGCCGCTACGAGGCAAAGTGACCGATAAACCGTTGCGTGCTTGATCATCGCCTGTCCTCTCGGAATATGAACATTCAACTAGTCCGCGCGGAGGGCGTCCGAGGCCTGAATCGAGGACGCTCTGCGCGCCGGCACCCATCCCGCGACAAGAGCGGTCAAGGCGAGCGCGAGGGCCGCGGGCAGAATGACCGCTGGATCGAAACGCTCGGTGAACGGAAAATTCGCGTGCAGAGCGATCAGCAGCGGCGTGCCGAGAACCGCGCCGCCGGCGAGCCCCAGACCCGCGAGCCGAAGCGCCTGCCCGAGCACCATGCGGACAATGTCGGAGGAGCGCGCGCCGAGGGCGAGGCGGATTCCGAACTCGCTGGTGCGCAGAGCAACGAAGAACGCGATAACGCTGTAGACGCCGCTGACGGCGAGCAACAATGCGACGCCGCCGAGGCCGCTCGCCGTCCGCGCGATCATCACCACCGTCTCACTGCTCTCCTTGATGAGATCCTCCCGTGTGCGCACGAAAAGCACGGGCAGCTCGGAATCGATATCGGCAATCGTGCGCCGGACGGTGTCCGCCAGGAGCGCAGCGTTCTCGACGCTGATCCATGCCGCGACGTAGTCGGGGGACGGGCCGATCGGCAGATAGATCGTCGGGGCTCCGCCACCCTGGACGACATCGGGCGGAGAAGCAACACCGACGATCGTGACGTGCCGAGGCGAGGCGTCCGCCTCCCGGTACAAGGAATCGCGCAAGAGCGAGATGCGGAGGGACTGGCCTATCACGGGCTCCGCAAGCTGGAACGCCGCGATGAACGCCTGATTCACCACCACGGCGGTCGCCGCGGCAGCGTCTTCCTTCGTCAGGGCCCGTCCTCGGAGCACCCGCACTCCGGCGACGTCGAAATAGTCTCCTCCGACGTAGCTGCTTCCCGCGATCCGTCCTGCTTCGGGCGGATCGCCGGGGCGCCAGGCGCGGAGGATGCCGTTCGAAGACAGGCTGCTGGTGGTGTAGCCAATGCCGAGGACGCGGCCGTCGGCCCTCATGCGTGCATCGAACGCGTCGAGGAATGCGCGGCGCTGGGCGGGGCCGTAATTGCGCTGCATGTCGAAGCGCAGCGCGGCAACGAGAGTGTGCGCGGCGCGTTGCGGCATATTTCCACTGGCGATCACGATGCCGCGCGTAAAGACACCCGCGGCGAGCAGAAGCAGGAAGCAGAGCGTCACTTGCGCCACGACGAGCCCCTGGCGCAGGCGCGAGTTACCCGAAGCCATCGAGCGCCCGGCGTTGCGGAGATGCGCAGAGGGGTCCGGACGTGTCGAGAGGAGGCCGGGCAGCAGGCCGGTCGCGCCGATCACGAGGACCGCGAGCGCCGCCGTGAACAGCACCACCCGCGTGTCGACGGGCACGGTGATCGGCAATGCGATCGCCGCCACGCGCAGCAGCATCCAGATGCCCAGCGCACTGGTCGCCAATGCCGCGATGGCGAGGAGCACGGCCTCGAATGTCAGCAACCGGATGATCTGGCCGCGCGATGCGCCGAGCGATGCGCGGACCGCAAGCTCGCGCGTGCGCAGGCTGGCACGCACCAGCTGCAGGTTGGCGACATTCGCGCATCCGATCGCCAGCACCGTCAGCGGCGCCGAGAGCAACAGCACGTACAGGAGCCACACGATCGCCATCGAGGTGCCCGGTGTGAGCCAGCTTTCAGTGACGAAGATGCGGGGGTTCCGCCCGGGGGCAGGGTTGCTTGCCTCGATACGGGCGGCCAGCGGCAAGAGCTCTCCCTCGAGGCGAGCGCGATCCATCGGCACGGTCAGCCGACCATAGACGTTCAGCCACCGCTGCTCGGGAAGCCTGGCGCCGGGCCAGCCGCGCACGTGCGCCAGCGGCACGTAAACGCCGAAGCCCGTCCCATCGTTGATCTCGCCGCCGCGGAGACCGCGGAAGCCCTTCGACGCGACCCCTGTGACGACCGCATCCCGTCCGCCGATCACGATCGTCTTTCCGACGATATCGGCGGGCGCGCCGAGTTGCGCGTTCCAGAACGCGTGAGAGATCGTCACCGCCAGCGGCGCCCCCGGCCGATCGTCGGACGGATGGAGGAGCCGGCCAAGATGCGCGCGTGTACCAAGCACCTCGAAATAGTTGCCGCTGACCCACGCGCCGCCAACGTTCATCGGCGCCCGCTCCTCGACACGCATGGCGAAGATCCCGGTCCCCTCGGCCGCAATCCCTGCGAAGCTCGGCGACCCCTCACGCATGATCTCGTAGTCCGCCACCGAGGAGTTCCCGCCGTTGAGATGCAGCCGTCCGATCCGCGCGCGCTCGGTGACGCCCGGAAGCTCGCCCGCGGTGAAGGCGTTCAGAATCGAGAACGTCGTCGTGCAGACAGCAATTCCGACCCCCAGGCACAGGGCGACGACCGTGACGTGCCCTGGAGACCGCATCAGTGACCGCACTGTCTGCTTGAGATCGGTGCGCCATGGTCCATTGCCGCGCGGCTCTCGCGACGTGCGGGTCGTCCATCGCGACGATAGCGCGTCGAAGGGGACGCCCAGTGCAAGACGGAGCGCGCGTCGGCCGCTTGCGCGCCGCGCCGCATGCAGTTCCCCCAGCCATTCCTCGCGCCACGCCGCACGGAGTTGTGGCGGCGCGAGCAGGCTGAAGAGATAAATCAGTGTCTTCATGTGTATTACGCGCGTCCCCGCTTCGGAAACAGCTTCGACACCGCGCGATAGCGGGACTCGGCGTCAACCAGCTGCGCCTTTCCGGTCGCCGTCAGCTCGTAGTACCGGCGGCGCGGGCGGGCGTTGTCGCGCGCTTCCTTATCCGTCTCCCAGTCGGAGCGGACGAGCGCCTGGCTCTCGAGTCTCCTGAGCGCTGGATACACCGTGCCGCTCGGAAGCTTCGTGACCTCCATGATGTCGAAGCCGAACTTGTAGCCCTGCGCGAGGGCCTGAAGCACGAAGAGGCCGGTAAAAGAAAGACTGCGCATGTGCGTATCTACATAGCCAGGATACGCACGACGGGCGAAAAAGTTCGCGAAACCTAGTCGGCCGCTACTTGATCTTTTTCAAAGTCCGTCTGCTGCCGTTGTCATTCGCCTCGAAACCGGTCGCCTCGCCGTTCTTGACGATGAACGTGACCGTGATTTTGGAATCGCTGCTACCGAGCGCGTAGGTATTTCCTGAGCGGACCACCAGCGGCTGTTTCGAACCGCCGCTCGGTGTGACGTGAAGCTCACCATTCTCGAGCCAGACGTCGAACGTTCGTTGAGGCGAGAGCGCGTATACGCCTACCAATTTCGTCCGGTCGGCCGGTGTCGTCGTCGCTGGAGCAGGCGAGGGGGTGGCGGGTGTGGCCTGAGTCGCCGTCCCGACGAGCGGCACGCCGAACACGATCCGGGGAATCAGGAGGGCTTCGCGCGGTTACTCGTCGCGCAGGGCTTCGGTCGGCTGCACGGCGAGGCCGCGGCGCGCGGGACCCAGCGTCGCCACGATACCGACGGCAAACATCAACGCGATCACGCCGGGTACGAGGACGAGCGGGTTCCCGCCGAACATCGTCCCCGCGCCCGCAAGCTCCAGCAGGATCGCGACGAGCAGGCCGACCGCAACGCTCGGCGGCAGCCGCGCGCGGATCGTCTGGCAGTTGTTCATCGAATCGCTCGTGCTGACGTCTGCAGCCGCCGCTGTCGCCCTCATGATCCTGCGCGTTGTGTCGGTCCTGGCGGCCGAACGCCTGCAGCAGATCCCCGGTGGCCCGCCGTTCTGG
>Ga0126304_10000195_pt1 | contig 21288 bp, 17 predicted proteins | sample Plot25_FD_92538 | JGI IMG/M metagenome (GOLD analysis project Ga0126304, IMG submission 92538) | Serpentine soil microbial communities from UC McLaughlin Reserve, CA, USA - Plot25 | ecosystem: Environmental > Terrestrial > Soil > Grasslands | place: USA: UC McLaughlin Reserve, Lake County... | reverse complement strand
GCGAGCTTCCCGGCCGACTCCGACCAGCAGCAGGCATGCGTCGGGTCGGTCGCAGCCACCGACGCGTTCAACTGGGGCTACGACCCCTGGCACTACACCGTGCCCGAGGGATCGTACGCGACCGACCCGGAGGGCGCGGTCCGCACCCGGGAGTTTCGCGATATGGTCGCCGCCGTCAACGACGCCGGCCTGCGCGTAGTGATGGACGTCGTCTACAACCACACCACCGCGCATGGCCAGGCGGATCGTTCGGTACTCGACCGGATCGTTCCCGGCTACTACCACCGGCTGTCGTCCACTGGCACCGTAGAGACCTCCACCTGCTGTTCCAACACCGCGACCGAGCACGCGATGATGGAGAAGCTGATGGTGGATTCGGTGGTCACCTGGGCGCGTGACTACAAGGTCGACGGCTTCCGGTTCGACCTGATGGGGCACCACAGCCGGGCCAACATGGAGGCGGTCCGTGCTGCCCTCGACGAGCTGACCGTCGCGGACGACGGCGTGGACGGGTCGTCGATCTACGTCTACGGCGAGGGCTGGAACTTCGGCGAGGTGGCGAACAACGCCCGCTTCCAGCAGGCCTCCCAGCTGGAGATGTTCGGCGCCGGCATTGGCACGTTCAGCGACCGGCTGCGTGACGCCGTCCGGGGTGGCGGCCCGTTCGACGCGGACCCGAGGATCCAGGGCTTCGCGTCGGGTCTGTTCACCGCACCCAACGAGTCTCCAGCGAACGGCTCGACCGACGACCAGCGCGCCCGCCTCCTGCTCTACCAGGACCAGATCAAGGTCGGGCTGGCCGGAAACCTGCGCGACTACACCTTCGTCGACCGCACCGGCGCGACGGTCACCGGTGCCGATGTCGACTACAACGGCTCACCAGCCGGCTACGCCGCTGACCCGAGCGAGGTGATCACCTATGTCGATGCGCACGACAACGAGACCGTCTTCGACGCGCTGACGTACAAGTTGCCGGTCGCCACGTCGATGGAGGACCGGGTCCGGATGAACACGCTGGCGCTCTCCACGACGGCGCTGGCCCAGGGCCCGTCGTTCTGGCACGCAGGTGCCGACGTCCTCCGCTCGAAGTCCCTCGACCGGAACTCGTACAACTCGGGTGACTGGTTCAATCGGGTCGACTGGGCCTACCAGGACAGCACCTTCGGCTCGGGCCTGCCGCCGCGCGTCGACAACGAGGCCAAGTGGAGCTTCATGGAGCCGCTGCTCGCCGAGCCGGCGCTCAAGCCGGGCCCGGCTGACATCTCCGCGGCCCATGACCGGGCGCTCGAGCTGCTGGGTATGCGGTTCTCGTCGCCGCTGTTCCGGCTCGGCTCCGCCGGGCTCATCCATGATCGGGTGGCCTTCCCGGGCGGCGGCCCGGACCAGACACCTGGTGTGGTCGTGATGGTGCTCGACGACACGGCGGGTGACGACCTGGACCCCGAGCGGGAACGGATCGTCGTCGTGTTCAACGCGACGCCAGAGCCTCAGACAGTCTCGGTCGACGACGCCGAAGCGCTGGAACTGCACCCGATCCAGGCGGCCGGCGGCGACGCGGTGGTCAAGCAGACGTCGGTCGCCACCGACTCCGTCACCGTCCCGTCCCGCACCGTGGCCGTGCTCGAGCAACCGGAGTGATGCAGGCCGTCCGCCGCCGTTCCCGCGACACACCAGACGGTCGGCCCGTCCCTACAGACTCACGTCGGGCAAGCGGGTCAGGGCGCGGTCGACCGCCTCGGCCGGGTACTCGTAGTCGGTGAGGTCACCGGCGAAGTAGCGGTCGTACGCACCCATGTCGAAATGACCATGGCCGCACAGCGCCGTCAGGATCACCTTCTCCTCGCCAGTCTCGGCGCAGCGGCGCGCCTCCTCGATGCAGGCGGCGACCGCATGGGTCGGTTCGGGCGCAGGGACGATGCCCTCCGTCCGCGCGAACTGGACGCCCGCCGCGAAGCACTCGGTCTGGTTCTTGGCGATCGCCTCGATCAACCCCAGCTCGTAGATGTGGGAGAGCAGTGGTGACATCCCGTGGTAGCGCAGGCCGCCGGCGTGGATCGGGTCGGGGATGAAGTCGTGCCCGAGCGTGTGCATCTTCAGCAACGGCGTCATGCCGGCCGTGTCGCCGTAGTCGTACGCGTAGCGGCCGCGAGTCAGCGACGGGCAGGCGGCGGGTTCGACCGCGACGATCCGCGGGTCCATCCGGCCGGCCAGCTTCTCGCGGAGGAACGGGAACGCGAGGCCGCTGAAGTTCGAACCGCCTCCGGTGCAGCCGAACACGACGTCCGGTGCGTCGCCCGCCTTGGCCAGTTGAGCCAGGGCCTCCTGGCCGATCACCGTCTGGTGCAGCAGGACGTGGTTGAGCACGCTGCCGAGCGAGTAGCGCGTGTCGTCGTTGGTGGCCGCGACCTCGACAGCCTCGCTGATGGCAATGCCAAGGCTGCCAGGAGAATCCGGCGCGTCGGTGAGGATCTTCCGCCCGGCCTGCGTGATGTCGGACGGGCTCGGGTGCACGATCGCGCCGAACGTCTCCATCATCGATTTGCGATACGGCTTGGTGTCGTACGAAGCCCGCACCTGCCAGACCTCGCATTCCACGCCGAAGAGCGCACAGGCGAACGCGAGCGCACTGCCCCACTGACCGGCGCCGGTCTCGGTCGTCAGCCGCCGGATCCCCTCCTGGGCGTTGTAGAAGACCTGGGGTACCGCGGTGTTGGGCTTGTGGGAGCCGGCCGGGCTCACACCCTCGTACTTGTAGTAGATCCGTGCAGGCGTCTCGAGTGCCCTCTCCAGGCGATGTGCGCGATACAGCGGCGACGGCCGCCACAGCCGGTAGATGTCGAGGACCTCGTCCGGGATGTCGACGTACGAGTCCTGGGTGACCTCCTGGCCGATCAGGGCCATCGGAAACAGCGGGGCAAGGTCGTCCGGCCCAACCGGCTCGTGCGTTGCCGGGTGCAGGACGGGCGGTGGCGGCGACGGAAGGTCCGGGATGACGTTGTACCACTGGCGCGGCAACTCGGACTCGTCGAGAAGGATCTTGGTGGGCTCGACCATGGCGACTCCTTCATCCGTCCACCCGTCCCGGCAGTATCGTCGTCCCGGGCGTCGAGCGCGAGAGCTCGCGGGCTCACCGCTTTGACCCCATGACTGGCCGCCCGGTAGCCTGATGAGTCGTTGTGCGTGCCGCGGGTCGCCCGTCGGCCTGCGAAGGCGCGCCGACTCACAGCGAACCATCCCTGTCGACCAAGCGAAGGCCCACGCCCGTGCGCACGTACAGCCCGAAGCCCGGCGACGTCCAGCGTCAATGGCACGTCATCGACGCCACCGACGTCGTCCTCGGCCGGCTCGCCACCCAAGTTGCGATCCTGCTGCGTGGCAAGCACAAGCCGATCTACGCGCCGCACGTCGACACCGGCGACTTCGTCATCGTCATAAACGCCGAGAAGGTCGCCCTGACCGGCAACAAGCGCGAAGGCAAGATCGACTACCGCCACTCGGGTTACCCCGGCGGCCTCCGCGCAACTACGTATGGCGACCTGCTGACGAAGAACCCGCGGCGGGTTATCGAGAAGGCCGTCAAGGGAATGCTGCCGCACAACACGATCGGCCGCCACATGCTCGGGAAGCTCAAGGTCTACGCCGGCTCCGAGCATCCGCACCAGGCACAGAAGCCGGTGCCGTACGAGATCAGCCAGGTCGCCCAGTGACCACCCCCGTGAGCGAGGACATGACCGACACCATCGCCGAGGCGCCGGCAGCCGAGGATGCCGACGCCACCACTCCCGAATCCTTCACCTCCCAGACGGCTCCGTCGCGCTCCTCGGCGATCGAGCCGGCCGATGCCACCGGCCGCCGCAAGGAAGCCATCGCCCGTGTCCGCCTCGTCCCGGGCACCGGCCAGTGGACGATCAACGGCCGCACGCTCGACGAGTACTTCCCCAACAAGGTGCACCAGCAGCTGGTCGAGTCGCCGTTCGTCGAGCTCGATCTACAGGGCCGCTACGACGTCACCGCCCGTATCCACGGCGGCGGGGTGACCGGCCAGGCCGGTGCCCTGCGCCTCGGCATTGCGCGCGCGCTCAACGCCGCAGACATCGACAACAACCGGCCGACGCTGAAGAAGGCCGGGTTCCTCACCCGCGACCCACGGGCGAAGGAACGCCGCAAGGCCGGCTTGAAGAAGGCCCGCAAGGCACCTCAGTACAGCAAGCGCTGACGCTCAGTCACACCAAGCTTTACCGTTACGGCCCTGGGGCATACGCTCCGGGGCCGTAGGCGTTACTCAAGACTGCACAGGAGCAGACATCGTGGCCCGTCTCTTCGGCACCGACGGCGTCCGGGGCCTGGCGAACCAGGACCTGACCGCCGAGATGACGCTCGACCTCTCGGTCGCGGCGGCGCACGTCCTCGGGGAGACAGGCGTGTTCGCCGGGCACCGCCCGGTCGCGGTCGTCGGGCGTGATCCACGTGCGTCGGGTGAGTTCCTCGAGGCGGCTGTCGTCGCCGGTCTGGCCAGCGCCGGTGTCGACGTCCTGCGTGCCGGTGTGCTGCCTACGCCTGCGATCGCCTACCTGACCGGTGTGCTGGGCGCCGACCTCGGTGTCGTGCTCTCCGCCAGCCACAATCCGATGCCGGACAACGGGATCAAGTTCTTCGCCAAGGGTGGCCACAAGCTCGACGACTCGGTCGAGGACGCGATCGAGGCCCGGCAACGCGAGCCGTGGCAACGTCCCACCGGCTCCGGGGTAGGGCGCGTGCGCGACTACCCCGAGGGCGTGGAGGAGTACGTCGCCCACATCGTCGGCTCAGCCCCGCACCGCCTCGACGGCCTCCGGATCGTGGTCGACTGCGCGCACGGAGCGGCATACCGGTCTGCTCCGGAGGCGCTGCGGCGGCTGGGTGCCAACGTCGTCGCCATCCATGCCGAGCCGGACGGCCTGAACATCAACGACGGCTGCGGTTCGACCCACCTCGACCGCTTGCGGTCCGTCGTGGTCGAGCAGGGAGCCGATGCCGGCATCGCGCACGACGGTGACGCCGACCGTTGCCTGGCGGTGGACGCAGAAGGGCGCATCGTCGACGGCGACCAGATCCTGGCCGTGCTGGCGCTGTCGATGCGCGAGCAGGGGACGCTTCGCGAGGACACCGTCGTCGCGACCGTCATGTCCAACGAGGGATTCCGGCTGGCGATGCGTCAGTTCGGTGTCGAGGTCGTCGACACGGCGGTCGGAGACCGCTACGTGCTGGAAGCCATGAAGGCCGGCGGGTACTCGCTGGGCGGTGAGCAGTCCGGACACGTCATCATGCTCGACCACTCCACAACCGGTGACGGCGCGTTGACGGCGGTGCATCTTCTGGCCACCGTGGCGGGGTCGGGCCGGACGCTGGCCGACCTCGCCGGCATCGTCAAGCGGCTGCCCCAGGTGCTGGTCAACGTGCCCGAGGTCGACAAGTCCAGGGTCGCCACCGACCCGGTGGTGCAGGCGGCGGTGGCAGCAGCCGAAGGCGAGCTGGGCGCCACCGGGCGGGTGCTCCTGCGACCGTCAGGCACCGAGCCGCTGGTGCGGGTCATGGTGGAAGCCGCGACGGTCGAGCAGGCCGACGCAGTTGCACGCGACCTCGCCGCGACCGTGCAGGCCCGGCTGTCCGTCGGGCGGTGACGGCGCCTCATAAGCCGGGGTCCGCTCTCGGTGCGACCGCAATGCGACCGCAAGAAGGGCCGGAAGTCCCTGGTCGGCAGCGTCACGCCGTAGCAATCTCGTAGAAGGTGAGGCCGCACCCATCGAGGGCGCGCGGTGCCTGGCGAGTGTGTGGGGGTGTGTGCGATGGCAGTGCATCGCAACGAATTCAGCCGGCCGCTGAGTCGGCGGACGTTCATCAAGGCGGTGGGTGGAGCCGGGGCCGGCTTCATGCTCTACGCCTACCTTCCCGGCGGTGGGATACAAGCCCTGGCCAAGATCCCCGGCGGAACGCTCGATCCCGGGGACGTGGACAAGTACGTGACACCGTTGCTCATCCCTCCCGCCATGCCCAGGGCCGGCAAGGTGAAGGTCAAGGGCGGCAAGAACATCGACTACTACGAGATCGCCATGCGGCAGTTCCGGCAGCAGGTCCTGCCGGCCTCGCATCCCATGACAACGGTGTGGGGATACGGGCCGAATCCGGCCACGGTGCAGGGCGGACCGGTGATCTTCAACGCGCCGTCGCTCACCATCGAGGCCAAGTACAACCGGCCGGTGCGGATCAAGTGGATCAACGAGCTGGTCGACGCCAATGGCAGCTACCTGCCGCACCTGCTGCCCGTCGACCAGACGCTGCACTGGGCCAACCCGCCCGGCGGCACCATGGGTCGCGACATGCGCCCTGAGTTCACCGAGACACCCGGGCCGTACACCGGGCCGGTGCCGATCGTCACCCACCTGCACGGGTCCACGGATGTCGGCGACGAGAGCGACGGGTATGCCGAGGCCTGGTATCTGCCCGCCGCCACGAACATTCCGGCGGGCTATGCGACCGAGGGCACCTGGTACAACTTCTTCGCCGGAAAGGCAGCCACCAGCTTCGCTGAGACCTGGGGACCGGGTTTCGCCACGTTCCAGTACCCGAACCCCGACCGCGCAGCGACCAAGTGGTACCACGACCACACGCTCGGCATGACCCGGCTCAACGTATATGCCGGGCCCGCCGGCTTCTATATCATCCGCGGCGGTCCACAGGACCTGGTGCTCGACAACCGGACGGCCACACGGGCAGTGCTGCCCGGTCCGGCGCCGGCGATCGGAGACCCCGCCGGGGTGACCTACTACGAGATCCCGATCGCCGTCCAGGACCGGTCGTTCAACACTGACGGGTCGCTGTTCTACCCGGACACCCGCGAGTTCTTCGACGAACTCGTCGGCCCCTACATCCCCGATGGACCGTTCTCGCCGATCTGGAACCCGGAGTTCTTCGGCAACATGATCATGGTCAACGGCAACACGTGGCCGTTCCAGACCGTCGAGCAACGGCGCTACCGCTTCCGCGTCCTCAACGGCTGCCAGTCCCGCTTCCTGATCCTGGACTTCAACCAGATCCCGGGCGTCCAGGTTTGGGCTATCGGCAACGAGGGCGGGTTCCTCTCGGCGCCGGTGAACCTCACCGCCACGAACGGCAACCGGCTGCTGATGGCCCTGGCCGAGCGCGCCGACCTGATCGTGGACTTCACCAACGTGCCGGTGGGCGACTACGTCCTCGGCAACGTAGGCCCGGACGAGCCCTTCGGCGGCGGCGAACCGGGCGAACCCCCCGAGGAGGGGGACTTCGACATTGCCGACCGGGACTCGACGGGACAGATCATGCAGTTCCGTGTCGTGACCGCCGTGGCGCCCGATTCGACGACACCGCCACAGTTCCTGGTGCTTCCGGCCATCACTCCGCTCCCGACCGAGACGGTGACCAGGCCGCTGGCGCTCATCGAGGCGAGTGCCATCGGATTCGACGCCCAAGGCGACGAGGTCGACGGGCCGGTCGAGGCGCTCCTCGGCGTGGTCTCTGCTGGTGTGGCGGTCGAGAAGCCCTGGATGGACGCTGTCACCGAGAACCCCGACGTCGGCAACACCGAGGTCTGGGAGTTCTACAACACCACCGCCGACGCGCACCCGATGCACATCCACGAGGTGGCCTTCGAGGTGGTGAACCGCGAGGGCCTGGTGCTCGACGACAAGGGCGAAGTCGTCCAGCCCGTTCAGCTGGACGGCGTGGTCACTCCACCCGAGTCATGGGAGACGGGATTCAAGGACACGGTCACCTCCCTGCCCGGCCAGGTGACGCGGGTCCGCATGCACTTCAACAACCCAGGCCAGTTCGTCTGGCATTGCCACATCGTCGAGCACGAGGACAACGAGATGATGCGGCCGTATCGCATCGGGCCGGTGCAGCCGGGTCAGCCGGATCCGGAATAGCTGGCAGCGTCTGGGCTCCCGGGTACGGGGATCGACGTCGGCCCGATCACCCGGGCGACCGGCTCTGGGGCGCCACGCGCTGGATCACTCGGGTGGGCGTCACTCGGACGACGACCCGCGTCTCGTCCGGCCGTACGACCCAGCGCTTGCCTAGGTACGCGCGGGACAGGTCATCGATCAACTCGATGCCGCCGTCGTCCGACATCGTGACCGTGCCGCGCACCTCGACGTAGACGTACGGGTCCTCCGGGTCGTACGCGCACAGACTCACCCGAGGGTTCCGCTCCATGTTGCGGGTCTTGAGCCGACCCCGGATGGTCGAGAACAGCAGGTCGTCACCGTCCTGGCGCACCCAGATCACGCTCGCCTGAGGAGCTCCGGCGTCGCTGACGGTGCTCAGCACGGCGAACACCGGCGCCCGGAACAGTCGTCGCGCCTCGTCGGTGAGCTGCGCCCTCATGCGGCGATCCTGCCAGCTCGGGGCCACACCGGGTGTCCCACCGGCTGTCACCGGCACGGTCAGAGCTTGCGGAGGCGTACCCGCCGGACCGTGTGATCGGGTCCCTTGTGCAGTACCAGGGTCGCCCGTCCGCGGGTGGGCAAAATGTTCTGCTCGAGGTTGGGGCCGTTGATCGTGTCCCAGAGCTCCCGGGCCCGGGCGACGGCGGCGTCATGGTCGAGATCCGCGTAGCGGCGGAAGTAGGACGCCGGCTCCCGGAAAGCCGTCTCCCGCAGCCGCACGAACCGCTCGACGTACCAGCGCCGCACGTCGTCCTGGGCGGCGTCGACGTAGACGGAGAAGTCGAAGAAGTCGCTGACCGTGAGTCCGGACACCCCGTTCGTTCGAGGCCGGGCCGGCTGCAGGACGTTCAGACCCTCGACCAGCAGGATGTCCGGCCGTCGCAGGACGATCTCCTCTCCGGGGACGATGTCGTAGGCCAGGTGCGAGTAGACCGGCGCGGAGACCCGCGGCGAGCCCGACTTGACCGCGGCCACGAAGCGGAGCAGTGCCCGGCGGTCGTAGGACTCCGGGAACCCCTTCCGCTGCAGCAGCCCGCGCTTCTCCAGCTCCGCATTCGGCAGCAGGAAACCGTCCGTCGTGACCAGCTCGACCCGCGGATGGTCCGGCCAGCGGGCCAGCAGGAGCCGGAGCAGCCTCGCTGTCGTCGACTTCCCCACTGCCACCGACCCGGCGATCCCGATCACGTACGGCGTTCGTTCGGGAAAGGCCCCGAGGAACGTCTTCGTGGCCTGGTGCAGTGCCGCCGTGGCCCGGATGTGGAGGTTCAGCAGCCTGGAGATCGGCTGGTACACGTCGCGGACCTCGTCGAGGTCCACCTCGTCGCCGAGCCCGCGGACCGCCTCGAGCTCCGTGGCCGTCAGCGGGAGCGGCGTCTGATCGCGCAGCTTGGACCATGCCGACCGGTCGAGATCGACGAACGGCGAGGCGTCGAGCGGCTCTGTCACGAGGTCATCCTGCCGTTCGCGTACCCTGTGCGCCGTGTGCGGGATCGTGGGATACGTAGGTGACCAGCAGGCGCTCGACGTCGTGGTCGAGGGTCTGCGCCGGCTCGAGTACCGGGGCTACGACTCGGCCGGCGTGGCCGTCGTCGCCGACGGCGCCCTAGCGTCGGCCAAGCGCGCGGGCAAGCTGGCGAACCTCGAGAAGGCCCTCGGCGACAAGCCGCTGCCATCTTCGACGACGGGCCTCGGGCACACCCGCTGGGCCACCCACGGGGCACCGACCGACCGCAATGCTCACCCTCATCTCGACGAGTCCGGCCGCGTCGCCGTGATTCACAACGGAATCATCGAGAACTTCGCCGGGCTCCGCGCTGAGCTCGAGGACGGAGGCACCGCGTTCTCGTCGGACACGGACACCGAGGTCGTGTCACACCTGCTCGCGTCCCACGTCGCTGCCGGTTCCGACCTGGCCGACGCAATGCGATCCGTGTGCCGTCGGCTCGACGGGGCGTTCACCTTGGTCGCCGTGCATGCCGACATCCCCGACCGGGTGGTCGCAGCCCGGCGGAACTCCCCGCTCGTCGTCGGACTGGGTGACGGTGAGAACTTCCTGGCGTCCGACGTCTCGGCCTTCATCGCGCACACCCGGGAGGCGCTGGAGATCGGGGAGGGCCAGGTCGTCGAGATCACCGCCAACGGCGTGACGCTGACCGATTTCGACGGTGCTCCGGTCGACGAGAAGCGCTACCACGTCGACTGGGACGCGTCGGCCGCCGAGAAGGGCGGCTACGACTACTTCATGCTCAAGGAGATCGCCGAGCAGCCCCGAGCCGTAGCCGACACCCTGCTGGGAAGGGTCGACTCGGACGGTCAGCTCTCGCTGGACGAGATGCGCCTGTCCGACGACGAGTTGCGCGACGTGGACAAGGTCATCGTCATCGCCTGCGGCACCGCCTACCACGCGGGCATGGTCGCGAAGTACGCGATCGAGCACTGGACGCGGGTGCCGTGCGAGGTGGAGTTGGCCAGCGAGTTCCGCTACCGCGACCCCGTCGTGGACCGGCAGACGCTGGTGGTGGCCATCAGCCAGTCCGGCGAGACCATGGACACGCTGATGGCGCTGCGGTACGCGCGCGAGCAGGGTGCCCGGGTCCTGGCGATCTCGAACACCAACGGCTCAACGATCCCGCGGGAGTCCGACGCGGTGCTCTACACCCATGCCGGCCCGGAGGTCGCTGTCGCGTCGACGAAGGCACACCTCACCCAGCTCGTCGCCTGCTACCTGGTCGCGCTCTACCTGGGCCAGGTACGGGGGACGAAGTGGGGCGACGAGACCCGTGCCGTCGTGCGCGAGCTGGCCGACATGCCCGGCAAGATCGACCAAGTCCTCGAGACCATGGAGCCGGTGCGCGAGCTGGCCCGCCAGCTCAGCGACGCGACGTCGGTGCTCTTCCTCGGCCGGCACGTGGGTTTCCCGGTTGCGCTCGAGGGCGCGCTGAAGCTCAAGGAGATCGCCTACATGCACGCGGAGGGCTTCGCCGCGGGTGAGCTCAAGCACGGCCCGATCGCGTTGGTCGAGCCGGGCGTGCCGGTCTTCGTCGTGGTCCCCTCGCCGCGCGGCCGGTCCGTCCTGCACGACAAGATCGTTTCGAACATCCAGGAGGTGCGGGCCCGCGGAGCGCGCACGATCGTCATCGCTGAGCAGGCCGACGAAGCGGTCGTGCCCTACGCCGACCACATCGTCCGGGTCCCGGTGTGCCCGACGCTGCTCCAGCCGCTCGTCGCCGTCGTCCCGCTGCAGGTGTTCGCCTGTGAGATGGCCAGCGTGCGCGGGTTCGATGTCGACCAGCCGCGCAACCTGGCCAAGAGCGTCACCGTCGAGTAGCCCTCCCACCGGGGAGGCACCGATGCTCGGTCGATTCCGGAGTCAGGTCAGCTCGGGCGCGAGCAGGTCCATCAGCAGCCCGTCGTGCCAGCCGTCGCCGTCGGTGTCCCGCTCATAGGCACGCATGACGCCGACCGGCCGGAAGCCGACCGCGGCGTAGCAGCGGATCGCGGCGTCGTTGGCGGCCGCGGGGTCGATGACGAGTCGATGGTGGCCGCGGTCGTCGATCAAGTGCCGCGCGAGTGTGCGGAGGGCGTCCCGACCGAGGCCCCGGCCGTGGACGGCTGGGTCCAGGAACAGGTCGATGCTGGCGTGTCGGTACTGCGAGTCGGTCTCCTCTCCGTACTGGATCAGGCCGGCGACCCGGCCGTCGACCAGCACCGTGAACATGGTGACGTCCGGGTCGTCGCTGAGCGGCCAGTCGTCGGCTTCCTCCTGGCCCCACCAGCGTCGGACCTCGGGTGTATACCGGATCCGGCGCAGCTGGTCGATGTCGCTCTCCGAGACCGGACGCAACAGAACCGCGGCGCCGTGAAGCTCGGTCACGTCCGGCAGCGTATGCCAGGCTGGGGCGGTGATCGTGGGCGTGGGTATCGACGTCGTCGACGTGGCGCGATTCGCCGAGACGATCGGACGTACGCCGGCGATGCTCGAGCGAGTCTTCACCCTCGAGGAACGGCAGCGCCCGCTCGCGTCGCAAGCGGCGCGGTTCGCCGCGAAGGAGGCCCTGGCGAAGGCGCTCGGTGCGCCGCAGGACCTGCAGTGGCACGACGCCGAGGTGGTGACGACGGAGGACGGGCGGCCGTGGTTCGAGGTGCGCGGCTCGGTGGCGAAGCGCTGTGAGCATCTCGGCGTGGAGACGGTGCACCTGTCCCTCTCCCATGACGCGGGCATCGCGTCCGCCGTGGTGGTCCTGGAGGGTACGCGGTGATCGGCGCGCACCCGGTACGGCACGTGCGGGCCGCTGAGACCGCGCTGATGGCGCAGCTGCCGAAAGGCGCTCTCATGCAGCGAGCGGCCGCCGGGCTGGCCGCGCGATGCGCGCTGCTTCTCGGCGGCCCTTACGGATCGCGGGTCGCCCTGCTGGTCGGCGGCGGTGACAACGGCGGCGACGCGTTGTTCGCCGGTGCCCGGCTGGCGAGGCGGGGGGCGCGGGTGGATGCGATCCTCGCCCGGCCTGACCGGGTTCACGCCGGCGGGCTGAGCGCGTTCGGCGCCGCGGGCGGTCGCCTGAGCGACAACCCGGTCCGGGCGATCGCCGGGGCCGACCTGGTGGTCGATGGCCTATTCGGCATCGGCGGAAGCGGCGGTCTGCGTGAGGATGCCGCGACGCTGGCCGACCTGGCCAGCGAGCGCGGCGGTCTGGTCGTCGCCGTCGACCTGCCCAGCGGCGTCGACCCGGACACCGGCGAGCTGCCCGGCGTACACGTCGTCGCAGACGTGACCGTCACGTTCGGGACCAGGAAGATTGCGCTGGTCGTCGACCCGGCCGCCGAGGCGGCCGGCCGCGTGGAGGACGTCGACATCGGCCTGGGCCCCTACCTTCCGTCACCGCTGGTCGAGATCCTCGAGAACGAGGACGTGACCGGCCGGCTGCCCGAGCCGGCGCGCAGCTCCGACAAGTACTCCCGTGGGGTCGTCGGCGTGCTCGCGGGCTCTGCCGAGTTCACGGGTGCGGCCGTGCTGTCGGTAGGCGGGGCCGTGCGTGGGGGCGCGGGCATGGTCCGTTACAGCGGCCCGGAAGGAGCAGTGCGGGCCGTGCTGGGCCGGTGGCCGGAGGCAGTCGCCGCCGCCGGTCGAGTACAGGCCTGGGTGATCGGGCCGGGGCTCGGCGGCTCCGGGTCGCGGGCCGGCGACGTCGCGGCCGCGTTGGCAGACGGCGTCCCCGTCGTGGTGGACGCGGACGGCCTTCGGCACCTGCCTCGGAGGTTCGACTCACCGGCGCTGCTCACGCCGCACGCCGGCGAGCTTGCCCGGATGCTCGGCGAGAAGCGGGAGGACGTCGAGGCGCGCCGGCTGGATCACGCCCAGACGGCTGCAGAGCGCTGGAACGCGGTCGTCCTGCTCAAGGGCTCGACCACATTGGTCGTCAGCCCCGACGGCCGGGTGCGTGCCAATCCGACGGGTACGCCGGCGCTGGCGACAGCGGGCTCCGGAGACGTGCTGACCGGGCTGGCGAGCGCGCTGCTCGCGGCGGGGCTCGACCCGCTGGATGCGGGAAGCGTGGCTGCGTACGTCCACGGCGCAGCGGGCCGTCTCGCGGCCCACCGCGCCGCGTACCCGAGCGCCACGACCGTCCTGGAGGCCCTCCCCGACGTGCTCGCCCGGCTCCATCCGGGGCGAAGTGTCGGATGGAGGGGCTGACAGAATCGGGTCCATGACGACGCCGGTCCCGCACGCACAGGTGCGGGTCGACCTGACTGAGATCCGTGACAACGTGGCCGAGCTTCGCCGCCGCGCGGGCAGTGCAGAAGTCTTGGCGGTGGTGAAGGCCGACGGATACGGCCACGGGCTCGTGCCGTCGGCCCGTGCCGCGTTGGCCGGCGGCGCGACCTGGCTGGGCACCGCAGTGCTGGCCGAGGCGCTCCACCTGCGCGAGGCGGGCGTCCCCGGCCGCCTCCTTGCTTGGCTGGCGTGTCCCGGGGAGCGCTGGGACCAGGCGATCGAGGCGAAGGTCGACGTCTCTGCCGCCGCGGTGTGGGCGGTGGACGAGATCGCCGACGCCGCGCGGACGACGGGAGCGACGGCCCGGGTCCACCTGAAGGTCGACACCGGCCTGGGCCGCTCCGGCGCGACCGTCGACGACTGGCCCGCGCTCGTCGACGCCGCTCTCAAGGCACAGGCCGAAGGCCTCGTCGAGGTCGTCGGGCTCTGGTCGCACTTCGCGATCGCCGACGCACCCGGGCATCCGACGGTGTCGCGCCAGATCGAGGTCTTCGGTGCGGCTGTTGCGTTCGCGGAGTCGCGCGGCGTCGCCCCAGAGGTGCGGCACCTGGCGAACTCGGCGGCGACGCTCACCCGTGCCGACGCCTGCTTCGACCTGGTCCGACCCGGGCTGGCGGTGTACGGCCTGTCGCCGATCCCCGAACTGGCCGCTCCCGCCGACGTGGGCCTGCGGCCGGCCATGTCGGTCCGCTCGAACCTTGCCCTGGTCAAGAGGGTGCCCCCGGGTCAGGGGGTGTCCTATGGCCACTTCTACGTCACCGACCGTGAGACCACGCTCGGGCTGGTGCCGCTTGGCTACGCCGACGGCGTACCCAGGCATGCGTCGTCCGGCGACGGAGGTCCGGGAGCCCCCGTGCTCGCGGCCGGGCAGGCCCGACCCGTCGCCGGACGGGTCTGCATGGATCAGTTCGTCCTCGACCTGGGCGACACCGACGCGGTGGCCGGCGACGAGGTCGTCCTGTTCGGCGACGGCACGGCAGGGGAGCCGACGGCGCAGGAATGGGCGGCCGCCTGCCGCACCATCTCCTACGAGATCGTCACGCGGTTCGGGCCGCGGTTGCCACGCGACTACATCGGGACGGAGGAGATCGGCGCGTGAGCCGGCTGGTCAGGTTGGGTCGAAATGCCGGCCTGGTGGGTGTCACCCTCGGGGTGGCGGCCGCCGGCGCGGCCGTTGGGTTCGCCGCCGAGCGCTATGCCGCCGGCCGGTCGCTTCGCCGGGACGACCGGAACGCCGGGGAGGAGCTCGGATCGCTGCGCGGCACGCCGTACGCGGTCAAGACTGACGACGGGGTACGGCTGCACGTGGAGGTCGACGAGGTCAACTCCGCGGATCTCACCGTCGTGTTCACGCACGGCTACGCGCTGAACCAGGACTCCTGGCATTTCCAGCGCCGCGACCTTCGTGGGAAGGCGCGTCTCGCGTTCTGGGACCAACGCTCCCACGGACGCTCTGATCGCGCCCCAAATGGCAGCGTGACATTCGAACGGCTCGGTCTCGACCTTGCCGACGTGCTCGACGAGGTCGCGCCCGAAGGGCCGGTCGTCATTGCCGGTCACTCGATGGGCGGGATGACCATCCTTTCGCTGGCCCTGTCCAGGCCCGACCTGTTCGGGTCCCGGATCGCCGGCGTCGCACTGGTCGCGACGAGCGCACGGGGCCTCGAAGGCGTGTCGCTCGGCCTGCCGGGTCCGCTCGGGCGGGCCGCGCGACGCCTGGCGCCCGGTGTGGTCGCGGCTCTCGCCCGGCGGCCGGAGATGGTGGAGCGGGGCCGACGCGCGGGCAGCGACCTCGGCTACGTCCTGACCCGCCGCTACTCGTTCGTGACGGGTGCCTCGCCATCGCTGGTCGAGTTCACGGCGCTGATGAACGCCTCGACACCGATCGACGTCGTCGCCGAATTCCTGCCGCTGTTCTCCGGGCACGACAGCCGGGCGGCGCTTGCCGTGCTCGCCGACATGCCGGTCCTGGTCGTGGGCGCGGTTGGAGACCTGCTCGCGCCGGTCGAGCACAGCCGCGAGCTGGCCGGTGCGTTGCCGGACGCGTCGTACGTCGAGGTACCCGACGCCGGTCACATGGTGCTATTGGAACGCCACGAGGTCGTGACCAAGCATCTCGGCCGGCTCATCGAACGGGTCAGGGCGGATCTGCCTCGACAAGGCCGGGGCGGGGCCGCCCGCCGGCGATGGCGCCGGCGATGATCAGCTCTGCTCCTGTGCAGGTGCCCGACGCGGAGTCGATGCGGGCGCTCGGTCGACGGCTCGCACGGAGGTTGCGGGCGGGTGACCTGGTGCTGCTCGGGGGCGAGCTCGGCGCCGGCAAGACCACGCTGGCCCAGGGGATCGGTGCAGGACTCTGTGTGCGGGGACCTGTCACGTCGCCCACGTTCGTGATCACCAGGGTCCACCCGCCCCTGAACGACGGCCCGCCCCTCGTCCACGTCGACGCGTACCGCCTCCGCGGTTGGGACGAGATGGAGGACCTCGATCTCGAGGCGACGCTCGACGAGGCCGTCACCGTCGTCGAGTGGGGTGAGGGCATGGCCGAGGGACTCGGCCCAGATCGGCTCGAGGTGCACATCCATCGACCGAGAGGCAAGGCTCGTGCCGGGCACTCGGCTTCCGTCGAACCGGTCGCCGATGAGGCCGATGTCCGCGAGGTCACCATGACCGGTGTCGGTGCTCGCTGGGCAGGAGTGGATGTTGCCTCGCTGTAGGCCGCTTTCGACGTCGCCGCGATTCTCACCAAGCTCCCGGTGGGAAGCAGGCGCCTAGCCGCCGATCTCCCGTGTGGACTCGGCGTCGCCTGAGGTGGACACCTTGCCCATCGCCTGATCCCGGTCGAGGACTGGCCGGCTGACGTTCGAGCTGACCGATGCGACCATGTCATGCATGGGGGTGCGGCTGGTCGAAAGAGACGCGGAGCTGGAAACGCTCCGCGCGTCCGTCGACGGCGCCGCCGCCGGACGGGGAGGTTCGGCGATCCTGGTGCTCGGAGAGGCCGGAATAGGCAAGACGAGCCTGGTCCGTGCCTTCGTCGCGTCCGTCGACGGCGCGGGGCGCGTTCTCGCCGGCGCCTGCGACGATCTCCTGACACCACGCACGTTCGGTCCGCTGCGTGACGCCGCCTCATCGGTCGGCGGATCGCTGGCTGAAGCACTCGCCGGTGAGCCGGATCGCGAGAGCGTCTACGCCGCGCTACTCGACGAGCTGTCGCGCCCCGGGCCGCCCACCATCCTGGTGGTCGAGGACATCCACTGGGCCGACGACGCGACGCTGGATGCGTTGCGCTTCGTGGCCCGTCGGCTGGAGCGGCTTCGTGCCGTCGTGGTGCTCACATACCGTGACGACGAGCTGCTGCCCGATCATCTTCGCCAGTTGCTCGGCGTCCTCGTCGGCGCACCCGTGCGGCGGCTCGTGCTGCACCGGCTCAGCGAGGAGGCGGTCGCCGAGCTGTCCAGATCCAGCGGGGTGAACAGCCCGGAAATCTACGCGACCACCCGTGGCAACCCGTTCTTCGTCAGCGAGTTGCTGGCAGCACAGGCCGCAGAGGTTCCGGCCACCGTTGTCGACGCGGTCCTGGGGAGGGTCCATCAGCTCTCGCCCGACGCGCAGCGTGCGATTGACCAGCTCGCGGTCGTTCCCTCCCACGTCGAGGGCTGGCTGGTGACGACGCTCCTCGGTGGGATGGAGCCGGTCGCCGAGGCCGAGCAGCGTGGCATCGTGGAGCTCCGACCCGAGGGTGTGACCTTCCGCCACGAACTCGCCCGGCAGGCGCTCGAGCGGAGCATGCCCGCCTTGCGCCGGATGGAGTTCAACCGGGCCGTTGTCGACGCTCTCCTCGAACGCGACGACGCCGACCTGTCCAGGATCGTGCACCACGCCGTTGCGGCAGGTGACGTCGACACGATCCTGTCTCGCGGCCCCGCCGCTGCGCGCGAGGCTGCCCATGCCGGCGCGCATCGTCAGGCACTGGCGCATTACGAGCACGTCGTCGAGCACGTCGATGCGCTGCCGGACGACGCCAAGGCGCAGATCCTGGTCGAGTACGCATGGCAGCTCTACGCCGCCTATCGCTTCGTCGAGGCGGTGGACGTCGCCGAGAGAGCGGCGCAGCTGTGGGACCGGATCGGTGAGCGGGTGGCCTTCGGTGAGGCACTCGTCGCCGTTTCCCGCGCGTCGTACATGGCCGATCGACCAGGTCCGGCGAGAGCGGCGATCGAGGAAGCCGTGCAGGTGCTCGCTAGCACTGGCAACACGACGGCGCAGGCGTACGCCCAGACCTACCACGGTGCGGTGCTGTCCCTGACCGACCAGTCGGAGGCGGCGCTCGAGCAGCTCGCGCTCGCCACAGAGTTGGCCGAGCGCTCGAATCGTCCGGACCTGGTCGCGCTCTGCCTCGACTACGTCGGTTGGACGCGAGTGGCTCTCGGCGACGAACTCGGTGTCGACGACCTTTGGGCCAGCCTCGAGCTGGCAAAATCGATCACGCACTACGAGTACGTGGCGCGTGCCTACACCAATCTCGGGGAGGCCCTCTATTACCTGCGCGACCACGACGCCCTTCAGCGGTGTATAGCGGAGGGGATCCAATACTGCACCGACCACGATCTGCCGGCCCATGCGTACAGCCTGCGGGCGCACAGCGCCATGCTGATGATGGTGCGCGGCGACCTCGAGGGCAGCGAGAAGCTGCTGCGAGATCTCGTCGCCGGTGTCTCCGACGCCGGCCAGCTGGCGCGGCTCACCCTGCCAACGCTGGGCAGGGTGTTGGCCCGGCGGGGAAGTCCGGAGGCCGAGCAGGTGCTCGACCAGGCGTGGGAGATAGCGCTGCGCGGAGACGCTCTGCTGTCGTTGGCGCCGGCCGGGCTGGCGCGCATCGAGTGGGCGTGGCTGACGGGCGACGTCGCCCGCGCCCAGCCGCAGATCGATGTTCTGCTCGACCGCACCGCCGTGGCGGCCGGGTTCCGGTGGCGCGGCCAGCTGCTCCGCTATCTGAGCCGTGCGGGCCGTCCTGCGGAGCCGTTTGCCGGCTGCCCTGAAGAGTGGGCATCCGGGTTACGAGGCGACTGGCGCACGGCGGCCGAGCGCTGGAAGCAGATCGGCGATCCGTACGAGCGCGCCCTCGAGCTCGCGGAGTCCGGCGAGGCCGTCTCCATGCTGGAGTCACTTGAAGTCCTCGATCGGTTGGGTGCGACCGCGGCGGCGCACGTGGTCCGGCACCGGCTGCGGAGCGTTGGCGTTTCGCGGATCCCGCGGGCGAGGCGGCTGGCCACCCCAGCCAACCCGTGGGGTCTCACCAGCCGGCAGCTCGATGTCCTCGGACTCCTGGCCAAGGGGCTCACCAACGCCGAGATCGCCGAGCAACTCGTGCTGTCGACGCGGACCGTGGACCACCACGTTTCGGCGATCCTCACCAGACTCGGGGCGGCCACACGTCGGGATGCCGTCCGGATGGCCGCCGCCCTCCCACTCGCCGGCAACTGAGGCCCAGAACCCATCTTGTGGCGGGATCTACACGTGATCTCCTGCCGGATGGCGTCAGATCTCGTCACAAGAGGGGGTTCGGTGGTGACTCGGCCGCCGTTCCCACGGTTACGAGGCGGCGGCCAGCGCGGGGGAATCCCAGAGAACCCCGGGCGTGACCGCCTTGCGGCCGGTGATCCAGACGCCGCGAGTTCCGCAGGAACAGGTGAAATGGACCTGAATCCCCGTCCCTGCGTTGCGAATGGCGGTGATCTGCTTGGTCAAGACCAGCCGGCGTCCGCCGCAGGTGGGGCAGTCGATGGCGAACATGGTGTACTCCTCGGGTTGTGGCCTGACGCTGGACGGCGTCGGGGTTGTGGACTCAGCGACGGCGCAGCGGGTACGCACGCAAATCGGGTACGGGCGGTGGCAGATCCGGCGCCGTCCAGGCGGACCGGAGCATGGACATAGCGCCCCTGATCCACGACCGCTCGCGACGCCCGCCGTTCTTGGTCACCTGACTCATCGAGTTCTCCCATTGGCGTTCGGACCAGGTGCCTCAACTGTGGCCGGGTGATCGCAGCACCTCATCGGTAGCGGCTGCCTATCTCGGTACGCCGCGATGCCTATCTCCCCGGCGATCGGCTCTGGGGCCACCTAGCTGTGCTGCCGGTACGCGCTCCTGGGCGTCACAGCCACCCTCGCCCGGCGTGCTTCGTCTCTCGGATGTTGCTGCGTTCAGGACGTCTGCGATCGCCGGAGGATCCCGCCGGCCGGCTCGGAGCCACCGATCGGCCCTCGTTGGCAGCGCGTGGAGGTATCGGGGCGCCCGGAAGATGCGGCGTAGGCAGGTCGCCGCTCGCAGATGGGCAGTGCCTACCGATGTACGGCATCCGCGTCGACCGGATCGTTGGACGTGGCGGTCAAACGCCCGGCCGGCCCCGAAACCGGGTGGCCGAGTGAGGAGTGGGGAGAAGGACGACATGCAATCCGTATACGGGGCAGCAATGCTCTCGAAGGCGCGTCAGCGCGAACTCGAAGACCAAGCACGCCACCAGCGTCTGGTGGCGCAGGCGCGGCAGAGACCGAACCCGAGGCCGGGGCCGCGAAGCCGATCTTGGCGCCGGCCGCGGACCTTGTGGTTGGCGGCGCGAATCGGTCTCGACATGGAGAGGTCTGCCTGATGCGGGTCCTCGCTGGCGCGAGGGTTCTGCCCTCATCGCCCTGACAGGTGGGAGCCATCAGTGATGGACACCTCGACGACGTACGGTATTTCCCACATCGAGCGTCTCGGCACCGTACTCGGGGTGTGGGCGCACCCGGACGACGAGGCGTTCCTGTCGGCCGGGCTCATGGCACTGGCCCGGGCCGCCGGAAACCGCGTCGTCGTCGCGACGGCGACCCGAGGCGAACGCGGAAGCGCGGACGAGGCGCGGTGGCCGCTGGACAGGCTGGCCCGGCTGCGGTCCGACGAGCTCGCGGCGTCGCTCGCAACCCTCGGCGTCGTCGAGCACCGGTGGCTCGGCCATCCCGACGGCGGATGCGCGGCCGTCGACGACTCCGACGGCGTCGAACAGCTGCGGCGTGTGCTCGAGGACGTCCAGCCGGACACGGTCCTCACGTTCGCACCGGACGGCTTGACCGGGCACGACGACCACCGCGCGGTGTCGGCCTGGACCACTGCGGCGTGGCACGCTCTGCGGCGCAGGCCGCGGCTCCTGTATGCCGCGTGCACGGCCTCGTTCATCGACCAGTTCGGCGACCTGAACGCGCAGTTCTCGATCTTCCCACCAGGGCTGCCACGGATCACGCCGCTCGACGAGTTGGCGGTACGCCTTCGGCTGAGCGGGATGGCCCTCGAGCGCAAGCTCGCCGCGCTCAGGGCTCATGCCAGCCAGGTCGCGGCCCTGCACCGCGAGGTCGGGCACGAGCGTTTCGCTGCCTGGTGGAGCGAGGAGGCATTCTGGGCGGCCCCGGACGGCGCAGCCTAGCCTTGGGCTGTGCTGCTCGCCCTCGATACGTCGACGCCCGCGGTCACGGTCGCGCTACACGACGGTGACCGTGTTCTGGCGGAGTCGACCACGGTCG
>Ga0126304_10000194_pt1 | contig 21305 bp, 20 predicted proteins | sample Plot25_FD_92538 | JGI IMG/M metagenome (GOLD analysis project Ga0126304, IMG submission 92538) | Serpentine soil microbial communities from UC McLaughlin Reserve, CA, USA - Plot25 | ecosystem: Environmental > Terrestrial > Soil > Grasslands | place: USA: UC McLaughlin Reserve, Lake County... | reverse complement strand
TCGCCTTCCTTCATCGCGAAACCGCTCTGTCCATCCATTGTGACGTAGACCTCTTCCCCGGCGTTCGACCCCGCCGAGGCCACGCGCACTTCACGCTCGGCAGGAATGACGATGGGGCGATTGGTGAGGGTGGGCGGCGCAATCGGCGTCAGGATGAGCGCACGCATCGACGGATGGACGATGGGTCCGCCCGCCGCCAGGTTGTACGCCGTCGATCCGGTCGCGCTCGCGATGATCAAGCCGTCGGCCTTGACCTTCATCACGAGACCGCTGCCCACCGAGACGGACAGTTCGATGATCCGTGACAGCGCCGCCTTGGTGAACACAACATCGTTGAGGACGATACGCGAGTCGAAGTGCTCGCGTGTGCGATACGCATCGGCGGCGAGCATGGCGCGCTCGTCGAACGTCGCTGTCCCGTTGAAAACTGATTCGAGCACGGTATAGAGCTCGTCGATACGCGCCTCGGTGAGGAAACCAAGACTGCCGAAGTTCACGCCGAGGATCGGGATATCGCGGCCCGACTGCGCCGTCCGCGTGGCCATGCTCAGGAGCGTGCCGTCGCCGCCGAGGACGATGATCAGATCGACTTCGGCGGGAAGCGTCTCGCGCGAGAAGGTCGGCGGCCCTGCGGCGTCACCGGCGAGCGCGGCGGTGTCAGTCTCGAACAGCGTCTGGAGTTGCCGGTCGCGCAGCCATTTCGCGAGGCGATGCAGATGATCGGCGGCGGCAAGCAGGCCGGTCTTGGCCACGATGCCGACGCGAGTGATGGGTACCTGGTTCATGACGCACGGAAATGAGCGAGGAACTCGACGTTGCCTTTCTGGCCCGTGATTGGTGACGGAGTCGACGCCAGTCGCGTCAATCCTACCTCAGCGGCTGCGGTCGAGACCTCGTCGAGCACACGCGCGTGGATTGCGGTGTCGCGAATGATGCCCTTGCGCACTTCCTCACGGCCGGCTTCGAATTGCGGCTTGACCAACGCGACGATATCCGCGCCGGGCCGCAGCACTGGAGGGATGACCGGCAGGATGCGCGACAAGGAGATAAAGGACACGTCGATGGTGACGAGATCGACCCTGCCAGGCAGCATGTCGACCGTGAGGTTGCGCGCGTTCACATGCTCGAGGACAACCACTCGCGGGTCTTGCCGTAGTCGCCAATCCAGCTGGCCGTGACCGACGTCGAGCGCGACCACGCGCGCGGCGCCACGCTGCAGCATCACATCGGTGAAGCCGCCCGTCGACGCGCCGATATCGAGCCCTTCGCGGCCGGCAACCGGGATGTGAAAGGCGTCGAGGGCATGCGCGAGCTTCAGTCCACCGCGGCCGACGTAGGGATGATCCGGCACAACGAGGGCGACCTCGGCGGAGTCGTCCACGGCGGTGCCCGCTTTGCTCACGGTCTTGCCGTCCACGGTCACCTGACCGGCGATGACCAGCGCTCGCGCCCGTTCACGCGAAGGCGCCAGCTTTCGATCGAGCAATAACTGATCAAGTCGTACGCGAGACATGCAATCGGGGTCAGACCCGGGGTCAGACCCCAAGGTCGACAGAGTGTCAGTTTCGCCGTTTCACGTTACGTTTATTTCGATCTCTCTATGATCCAGCGGCCGATACCGAGCAGACGCGCGTCGGCCAGATTCGCGTTCGCCAGGACGCCCTCCGCACGCGACAGGCATTCACGCGCCATATGGCGCGACGCGTCGAGGCCGTACAGCTGCGGATACGTCGGCTTGCCGGCCGCGGCATCTTTGCCCACCGTCTTCCCGAGCTCCGCCGAAGCGCCCTCGACGTCGAGAATGTCGTCGACGATCTGAAAGGCAAGACCGAACTCACTCGCCGCGCGATCGATGGCATCCACCTGCGCGGCGTCACCACCACCCATGATGGCGCCGGCCTTCGCCGATCCTCGAATCAGCGCACCGGTCTTCTTGCTGTGCATCGTCTTGAGCGCATCGGCGTCGAGTGGCGCAGGCATCTGCCCCGACCGATGGGGTGTGACCGATGCAAGATCGATCGCCTGTCCGCCGACCATCCCGACTGCACCCGCCGCGCCGGCGATCGTCTCGATGACGCGAAGCTTTCGCGCGATGAGAGCCGGATCGGACGTGCGCGGCTCACGGGCCAGCACGTGAAACGCTTCCGTGAGCAATCCGTCGCCCGCAAGGATTGCCATCCCCTCACCGGCGACGACGTGCAGCGTCGGCCGTCCTCGCCGCATGGTGTCATCGTCCATGGCGGGGAGATCGTCGTGAACGAGCGAGTAGGTGTGGATCAACTCGATCGCGCACGCCGCTGGCATCGCGAGCGAGCGGTCACCGCCGACCGCGTCGGCGCTGGCCAGACAGAGAATCGGACGCAGACGTTTGCCGCCCGCCATGAGGCTGTATTGCATCGCCTCGAGCACGACAGGAGGGCAGTTCGGGCTGGCAGGGAGGATCGAGGTGAGTGCAGCTTCGACCTCAGCGAGGCGCGCGTCGAGATAGGCGCTGAGCTCAGTCGCCGTCAAACCTTCGACTCATCGTCAGAGGTCAGCGTCGCCGGCGCGGGTTTGAGCTGGCCACGCTCGTTCAGGATCTCGATGCGCCGCTCGGCTTCTTCAAGACGCGCATGGCAATAGCGCGAGAGCTGGACGCCGCGCTCATACAGCTGCAGCGACGATTCGAGCGGCAGGTCGCCCTCTTCGAGTTTCTTGACGATGGTCTCGAGCTCAGCGATCGCGGCTTCGAAATCCTTGATCGTAGATTCCACGGTCTAGGGTCTCCGGTCTTCGGTCTTCGCTCTTCGGTCGGTGACCTCGCAAGACAATTCGCCGCGCTGCACGGTCACTGTCACCTGATCCCCGACGGCGACCGTTGACGCGTCGCGGATCACCGCCGTCCGATCGCCATTCCAACAGACAGCATAGCCTCGCGCGAGCACGGCGAGTGGACTCAGGCTCTCGAGCTTGGCGGCGATCGAGCCGAGCTGGGACTCGAACGTGTGCCGGCGCCGTTCCATCACGGCTGTGAGCTTGCTGTCGCCGGACACCAGTCGCGCGCGAACGCCGGCGAGCCGGCGGCGCAGGTCGAATGTTTCGAGCGCCAGCCGGAGTCGCTGATAGTGCCGTTCACGCGCCGAGAGACTGGCGCGCATTACGCGACTGAGCTCGTGAGTGAGTTCGGCCGTATGTCGGCCGCGCATGGCCAGACGGCCGCGCGTGCCAGCAAGCCCGGAGCGCGCCTCGAGCGTGCGTAGCCGCGACTCGAGACGATGGCGGCGAGCCGCCATGGCGGCGCCGACGCGGCGAGTCAGGCGATCGATGCGCGTGACGAAGTCATCGTGCCGAGCCACGACCATCTCCGCCGCCGCCGAAGGCGTTGGTGCGCGGACGTCGGCCACGAAGTCGGCGATGGTGACGTCGGTCTCATGGCCAACGGCGGAAATCGTCGGGACTGGACAGCTGGCGATCGCGCGGGCGACGACCTCTTCATTGAAGGCCCAGAGATCCTCGATCGATCCACCACCGCGGCCGACGATGATGACGTCCACGCCGCCGATGCGACCGATGGCGGAAAGTCCGCGGGCGATGTCCAGCGCCGCCCCTTCACCCTGCACGCGCGTCGGGCGAATGATCACGTGAGCATTTGCGTAGCGTCGGCCGAGCACTTTGAGGATGTCGCGGATCGCAGCCCCATCGAGCGACGTGACCACTCCGATCTTGCGCGGCAGGGCAGGAAGCGCGCGTTTGCGGCGCTCATCGAAGAGCCCCTCTTTCGACAGTCGCTGCTTGAGTTGATCGAAGGCGAGCTGCCGCGCGCCGAGCCCCTCGGGCTCGAAGTGCTCGCAGATAAGTTGATACTCGCCCTTTGGGTCGTACACCGACACGCGACCGCGCGCCACGACGCGCAGCCCGTCTTGCGGCTTGAACCGGAGACGGAGCAGCGCCGAGCGGAACATGACGCCTTTGATCTGCGCGTTCGTGTCCTTCAGCGTGAAGTACATGTGACCGGTGTTCCACACCTTGCAGTTCGATAGCTCGCCTTCGACCCACACTTCGAAGAACTCCTCCTCGAGCAGCATCCGGATACGGCCCGTGAGTTCCGAGACAGTGTGAATGCGTCGTTCCGGTGACGGAGGCTTTTGGGCCGGCCGCTCGCGTTCAGGCTCGGGGGCGGCCTCTGGTGTGGGTTCCTCGAACGGTAGATCGAACAGGCTCATCGCTGATGCGCGTGCGCAGGCTCAGTCGTCTTGCTCAGCGCGGTGAGCTCGGCGTCTGAGTAGCTGATTCGAGTAACGGCCGTGGCGCGGCCGGTCTTGTCCTCGGCAGTGACCAGCACGCCGTTCAAACGCGGATTGGCCGTCGCCGGCTCGAACTTCGTCGGCATGCCTGTCAGGAAGCGCGCCAGCGATGGGTCGCGTTCCATCCCGATGATCGAGTCGTGAGGTCCGGTCATGCCCGCGTCGGTCAGGTAGGCCGTGCCGTTGGGAAGGATTCGCTCGTCGGCGGTCTGCACGTGTGTGTGCGTGCCGACCACGAGCGTCGCCTTGCCGTCGAGATGCCAACCCATCGCCACCTTCTCGCTGGTCGCCTCGGCGTGGAAGTCCACGATGATGATCCGCGTCCGGTGTCGAATCGCCTCGATCTCGCGCAGGACGACCGCAAACGGATCATCGATCGGCGTCATGAAGACACGGCCCATCACGTTGATCACGCCGACCTCGCGGCCATCGCCCGTGCGCGCAACGTAGGAGCCTCGGCCAGGCACGCCGGCCGGATAGTTCGCCGGGCGAAGCAGGCGTGGCTCGGTGCCGATGTAGTCGAGCACCTCTTTCTTGTCCCAGATGTGATTGCCCGACGTCATTACATCCACACCGAGCTCGAGCAGCGTGTCGCCGATGTCCTTGGTGATCCCGAAACCGGCAGCCGAGTTCTCTGCGTTCGCGATCACGAGATCCGCTGCGTGTTTCTCCGCCAGCGCGCGTACGCCCTTGCGAATCATTTCGCGGCCGGGACGGCCGACGATGTCGCCGATGAAGAGGATGTTCATGAGCGGTCGCCGGTGCTCAGAGGAATGATGTGTGGTTTTCCGCGGCGTTCCATCAGCCGTGGCAGCACGATCGTCAGCTCGCCATCCGTCAGCGACGCACGCGCGCGCGACACATCGAACGCACCGGTCAAACGAACCGCGCGGGCGAAGCGGCCGAATTCGCGTTCGACCAGGTGAAAGGTCGGGTCCGCGGCCGACGGCCCCGGCGCCTTCTCGCCGGCAATTACCAGCGTATCTCCACGAAACAGGATGCGAATCGCCTGCGTGGGTACGCCGGCGACGTCGATGATCACTTCGACGCCGGTCTGGGTCTCCAGCACGTCGAGCGCGGGATGGCACTCGCCAGAGAAGACGCGGTGTTCCGGCGGAAGTGTCGCATCGAGTTCGGAGAACAGGTCTCGAAGGTCGCCAGCCAGGTCGCGGGTCTCGGCAGGAGGAATAACAAAGGAAAACTGGGCCACGGCGGCCATCATCGCACGCCTTGACGGCCTTCGAACGAGCAGGAAGAGCCCCAAGCGCGGCCTGGCCAGAATCAGCGCCGGCTGCAACCAAATCACCAGACACAGCGTCAGAAGAGCTGGCCGACATATGAGTAAAACTAACTAAGATTAAATGCTTGACATACACTCATGTCGTCGCTAGTATTGGAATCACTAGGAGAACCTACAAGATGAGCAAGGTCATCGGAATCGACCTCGGCACAACGAATTCAGTGGTCGCTGTCATGGAAGGTGGCGAGCCCGCCGTCATCGTGAACCAGGAAGGCGCTCGGACTACGCCATCCGTCGTCGCGTTTACGAAGGAAGGCGAGCGGCTCGTCGGTCAGGTCGCCAAACGGCAGAGCGTGACGAACCCCGACAGCACCGTGTTTTCGATCAAGCGCTTCATGGGCCGCAAGCACGAAGAGGTCTCGGCGGAAGTGACGCGTGTCCCGTACAAGGTCGTCAAGGCTCATAACGGCGATGCGTGGGTGGATGTCCGCGGCAAAAAGTATTCGCCGCCCGAGATCTCGGCCGTCGTTCTGCAGAAGCTGAAGAGCGCGGCGGAGGACTATCTCGGTGAGAAGGTCACCGATGCGGTCATTACCGTTCCGGCGTACTTCAACGATGCGCAGCGGCAGGCCACCAAGGATGCCGGCAAGATCGCCGGTCTCAACGTCCTTCGCATCGTCAACGAGCCCACCGCCGCTGCACTGGCGTACGGTCTCGACAAGAAGAAGGACGAAACGATCGTCGTCTACGACTTCGGCGGCGGCACGTTCGACGTGTCGATCCTCGAAGTGGGCGAGGGCGTCGTCGAGGTCAAGGCGACCAACGGCGACACCCATCTCGGCGGCGACGATCTCGATCAGCGAATCATCGAATGGATGATCGCCGAGTTCAAAAAGAGCGACGGCGTCGACCTGGGCAAAGACCGCATGGCGCTTCAGCGTCTGAAGGAAGCGGCGGAGAAAGCCAAGATCGAACTCTCGACGGTGCTCGAGACGGACGTCAATCTGCCGTTCATCACGGCGGATGCGAGCGGTCCGAAGCATCTGCAGATGAAGCTGTCGCGAGCGAAGTTCGAGCAGCTCGCCGACGAACTGTTCCAGCGGTCGATGGGCCCGGTGAAGCAGGCGCTCGCCGACGCCGGACTCAAGCCGTCGGATATCGATGAAGTCGTGCTGGTTGGCGGCTCTACCCGTACGCCCAAGGTCCAGCAGTTGGTCAAGGACTACTTCGGTAAGGAGCCGCACAAGGGCGTCAACCCGGACGAGGTCGTCGCGGTCGGCGCGGCGATTCAGGGTGGTGTGCTCAAGGGTGAAGTGAAGGACGTCCTCCTGCTGGATGTGACGCCGCTCTCCCTTGGCATCGAGACGCTCGGCGGCGTGATGACGACGTTGATTCAGCGGAACTCTACGATTCCGATGCGGAAGAGCGAGATCTTCTCGACCGCGACGGACAACCAGACGAGCGTCGAGGTGCACGTGCTCCAGGGCGAGCGCCAGTTCGCGCGCGACAACCGCACGCTCGGACGCTTCCACCTGGTGGGCCTGCCGCCGGCTCCGCGTGGTGTGCCGCAGATCGAAGTTGCGTTCGACATCGACGCCAATGGCATCGTCAACGTGACGGCGAAGGACGTCGCCACAGGCAAGGAGCAGAAGATCACCATCAGCAATTCGTCCGGTCTGAACAAGGACGAAGTCGATCGCATGGTGAAGGACGCGGCCGCTCACGAGGCGGAGGACAAGGTCAGGCGCGAGCTCATTGACGAGCGCAACCAGGCCGACTCGCTCGCCTACTCGGTGGAGAAGACGGTCAACGAGAACCGCGATCGTCTGCCGTCGATCGAGGTGAGCAAGGTCGAATCCGCGATCGCGGCGGTTCGCGAAGCGGTGAAGGGCGACAACCTGCCGGCGATCCGCACTGCGCGCGGAGAGCTCGAGAAGGTGTCGCACACCCTGGCCGAGCAGCTTTACAAGCAACCGGCCTCAGGGCCCGGTGCCCAGGCCTCTGAGACACACGACGACGTGAAAGACGGCGAAGTCGTCGATGCATAGGAGAAACGAACAATGACCATCACTCGATTCGATCCGTTCCGCCTGTTGACCGATGTCTACCTGCGCGACGAGGATTTGACGGCGCGCGGTGGCTGGCTGCCGCCAGTCGATATCTTCGAGACGGCCGGCCGCGACCTGGTGATCAAGGTCGAGTTGCCCGACGTCAATCGTGAGGACGTCGAGGTGACCGTCGAGAACAACACCCTGACACTTCGCGGCGAGAAGAAAATGCCGACGGACGTGAAAGAGGAGCAGTTCCGACGCGTCGAGCGCCGCTACGGTACCTTCACCCGGTCGTTCACGTTGCCCAACACGGTGGACGCCGGCAAAGTGAGTGCGGAGTTCAGGAACGGCGTGCTCACGGTGAAGCTGCCGTTCAAGGACGAAGCGAAGCCGCGGACGATCAACGTCGAAGTCGCGGCGTAACTCAGAAGGAATCGGGAATCGGGAATCAGGGGTCGCCCCTCTGATTCCTGAGTCCTGAAACCTGATTCCTTTTTGGTGTGTGTGTTAGGCTTTCTTCTTATGGCCGACACAGACGAACTGCTCGGGTCGGACGGTCAGACCGAGCCGAGCGCTCCTCGTCCGAAAGCAGCTCCCATCGAAAGCCGTTTCCTGTTTGTTGATGTGGCCGCCATGCGTGCGAAGCAACTGCGCCGCGGTGCATTGCCGCGTTTGAACTCGGACGACGATGGCGCGGAGACCCATCGCACCATACCGTTCAAAGCTGAACGTGTCGCAATGGAGGAAGTCCGACGCGGGCTGGTCCTCTATGATGTACCTCCCGGGAACAAGCCTCAGTAATTTCAAACCTCCCCGACGGGAACCTCCGCCGGACACGTCCCGTAACGTCCCGGTAGGATGGTCGCCTTTGTCGTCCTCAGCGCTCTGGCACTCGCCCTGGCTGGCGCCGTCGCTATTCCCTTCATCGTAATCGGCGCCGTGATCTGGCTGGTCACATTCCCACTTCGCCTGTTGTTCAAGCTGATAGGCGGCATCGTGGGGATGGTGTTTGGCCTGCTCGGCGGACTCATCGGACTGATCATCGGACCAATCGTGATGGTGGTCGTGGTGATCGCGCTGATTGGAGCATTGTTGGCCGCGGTGCTCTCGGTGTTGGCGCCGTTGCTGCCGCTCGCGCTGCTCGGATTGCTGGTCTGGGCGATCTACCGTGTGACGAAGCGTCCGAACCCCGCATTCTGATAATCTCGGCGCCATGCCGAGCTCGTTCCGGCCGGTCCAAAAGGACCGGCCCTCCGTCGTTCTCATCGGGCTGTTGCTCGCGTGTGTCTTCGCGCCGATACAGGCACAGCAGCGTCCGCAGCCCCCGCCTTATCGCATTCTCATCAGCAACGACGACGGTGTCCGCGCGCCGGGTATCGCCATCGTCGCGCAGACGCTGCAGGCCATCGGTCAGGTGATCATCGTCGCACCCGCGGAAAATCAAAGCGGCAAGGGGCACTCGATCGTGACCACCGAGCCAGTGTTCCGGACCGACCTCACACTGCCGAACGGTTTGAAAGCGATCTCGCTGACGGCGACGCCGGCGACGACTGTGAATGTCGCGATCAGCAATATCATGACGCCAAAGCCTGATCTCGTCGTCTCGGGCATCAATCGCGGCTACAACCTTGGGTACTCGGCGTATCTATCGGGAACGGTTGGTGCGGCACGACAAGGCGCGATGATGGGCGTGCCGTCCATCGCGACATCCCTGGCCGAAGCCGGCACGCAGCGTGACTATGTATTTGCCGCTGAGGAAGTATTGGGCGTGGCGCGTCGCGTCAAACAGTGGGGCCTGCCGCCCAACACATTCTTGAACGTGAACATTCCGGTCATGCCGCCGGACGGTTTCAAAGGTTACGTGATCACCACGCAGGCGATGCAGCAAGGCGGCAAGGAAGCGTTCGTCGAGACCAAGCATCCGTCAGGCCGATCGATCTATTGGAACCAGTTCGAGGAAGGTGGCACCGGTCCGCAGGGTAGCGATATGTGGGCGGTGTCGAACGGCTACGTATCGGTCACGCCGATGAAGGTCGGCGAAGCCGATCCCTCTCAGATGGACGCGTTACGCGCCATCTTCAAGTAGGCGATGCGTATAATACTCAGCCTCCTTGGCGCGTGGCGCTTCGGCGCCCAGGCGCTTCTCGTCGTCCTGGCCTGCGCCGCGCCTGCCGCGGCTCAGGCGCCCGCTGCCGTGCAAGCGGCACCGTCACGTCCCAACGTCATCCTCATCATCACCGACGATGTGGGATACGGCGACATCGGCAGTTACGGCGCGACTGACATCAAGACGCCATTTCTCGACAGCCTCGCCAGAAACGGAACGCGGCTCACCGACTTCTATGCCGCACCGAACTGCTCGCCGACACGGGCGATGCTGATCAGCGGCCGCTATCAACAGCGATACCGGATCGAGAATCCGCTTGGCTCTGCACGGGTCGCGCAAGAGCAGGGGCTGCCCGCGACCGGCCGCACACTGCCACAGCTGCTCAAGAACAACGGCTACCGGACCGGGCTCGTAGGCAAGTGGCACCTGGGTTACAAGCCAGAGTTCAGCCCGAACGCCCATGGGTTCGACTACTTCTTCGGCTTCAAGAGTGGGCTCATCGACTACTACCAGCACACCGTTGATGGCGAGCACGATCTGTACGAGAACAATGCGCCGACCCACGTCACCGGCTACTCGACGGATCTCTTCACCGAGCGATCGGTGAAGTTCATCGAGCAGAATGCGACTCAGCCGTTCTTTCTCGAAGTGGCGTTCAATGCGGCGCACTGGCCGTTTCAGATACCCGACCACCCGTCGGTTGCGCCCGACAACGCGCGGTTCGTTCAGCCGCAAGACGATCCGACCAACACGCGAAAGGACTACGCGGCGATCCTCGAACGAGCGGATCAGGGCGTCGGAAAGATTCTCGCGACACTCGATCGGCTCGGGCTGACGCGGAACACGCTGGTCATCTACACGCAGGATAATGGCGGCGAATGGCTGTCGCGGAACGCGCCGCTGTTCCATCGAAAGAGCACGGTCTGGGAAGGCGGCATCCGTGTGCCGGCGATTTTCAAGTGGCCGGGACGGATTCCCGCGGGCAAGACGTCGGCGCAGGTGGGCATCATCATGGACCTCACCGCGACGGTCCTTGCCGTGACGAATTCGCCAGTTCCGCCTGAGGCGAAGCTGGAAGGCATCAACCTGCTGCCGCTGATCCAGGACGGCGCGAAACGCGCGGAGCGGACGCTCTTCTGGAGGATCACGGGGCCGACCAGACGGCAGCGCGCTGTCCGGCAGGGCGACTGGAAACTCCTGCTCGACAGTGGCAATCCGATGCTCTACAACCTTGCCACCGATATTGGCGAGCGCAACGATCTCGCGAGTCAGCGCACAGACATCGTCAGGAAGCTGTACCCGTTGATCACCCAATGGGAAGCCGACGTTGATGCTGAGGCCAAAGCGCTCGCGGCACCGGCGCCGTCATCGACGCGCCAGTGAAATCCGTCGAGCGTCTGCTGACGAAGATCGGCGTTCTGCCATATCTCCGTCGCCGTTGGCGAGAGGACCAACAGCGGTCCAGCGAAAAAGTCGAGGCACGATTCGACAGACACCTGGCGACCGTGGCCACTCGACTCGAGAAGCTGGATAACTTGCCGCGTGCGCCGGCGGATACGGGCGAGCGACTCGAAGCCTTGGAACAGAGCCTGCGGGCGCTCTCGCGTAAAGCAAACCGGCTCGAGGCTGCGCTGCGGTTCAACGCCGAACACCGTGAACGCAAGTACGGTTCGAACATCTTCGACGATGCGTGCGTCGCCACGCACGTCGCACTCGCGATCGATCGCGCACGGCTGGACACTGATCCGATGGCCCACCTCGTTGTGGACGGCCTGCTACCGCGCGAGATCTACGACGCTCTCGTTGACGCAATTCCGCCAGCGGAGCTGTTCAGCGACAAGGATGACCGGAAGCAGAACTTCAAGCTCCACGCGGCCGACGTGGCACCGGAATGGACGGTGACGGCGCTGAGTTTCATGGAGGAGGTCATCATCCCGCGGATGATCGTTCCCGGACTGTTGCAGAAGTTGGACGCACAGGTTCGTGCAACGTACGAGAAGAAGTTCGGGGCAGCGCGGGGTTCGCAAGTGGCGGCGCTCCCGCATATCGCCACCGCGGGGCGGCTGATGCTGAGGCGTCCCGGCTACCATCTCGAGCCGCATCTCGATCCGGATCGGGTCGTGGTCACGTGCTTGATCTACTTCGCCCGACCTGGCGATGACGAATCGTTCGGGACGAGCTTCTATCGTATTCACGGTGATCCGGTGATCGACCGGCGGAACACCTTCTTCCCGCGGAACGAAGGCTATCGCTGCGATCTCGTCAAGACGGCGCCGTTCAAACCGAATACGGCAGTCGCGTTCGTCAATGCCGGCGGCGCCCACGGCGCCGGCATTCCGACCTCGGCCCCGGCGGGAACCGAGAGATACGCGTATCAGTTCTACGTCAGCCCCGAGCCGGCCGCACTTGCTGCGGTCATTCCGTCCACCATTGGGAGTCTCGAGTGAAGGCGGTTCGCGTGCATGCCCTCGGCGGTCCCGAGGTCTTGAGGTATGAAGACGTGGACGTCCCGCGTCCAGGCCCGGGTGAGGCGCAGATGAAGGTCGCCGCGTCCGGTCTGAACTATCTCGACGTGCAATACCGCATTGGCCGGGTGAAGACGCCGCTGCCGTTCGTGGTCGGATCGGAAGCCTCAGGTGTCGTCACCGAGATCGGGCCGGGAGTCACGGGTCTTCAGGTGGGCGACCGAGTGGCGTGGGCCATGACGCTGGGGTCGTACGCCGAGTACGCCGTCGTGCCGGTCTCGAAGCTGGTCGCGTTGCCAACTGATCTCGATATGAAGGTCGCGGCCGGCGTGATGCTGCAGGGACTCACTGCCCACTACCTGACACACAGCACGTTTGCTCTCCAGCCGGGAGATACCGCGCTGGTACACGCGGCCGCTGGTGGCGTCGGCTCGGTGATCGTGCAGGTTGCGCGCATCGTTGGCGCTCGAGTGATTGCGACAGCAGGCACCGAAGCGAAGGGCGAACTCGCGCGTGAGGCGGGAGCGCAGGACGTGATCGTCTATACGAAGCAGGACTTCGAGTCTGAAGTGAAGCGCCTGACTGCCGGGAAGGGCGTAGACGTCGTCTACGATTCGGTGGGGAAGGACACGTTCGAAGGCAGTTTGAACTGCCTGCGTCCGCGCGGCATGCTCGCGCTGTTCGGCTTCTCGAGCGGGTTGGTGCCGCCGTTCGATCCGGCGGTTCTCGGCAGCAAAGGGTCGTTGTTTCTCACCCGTCCAGGGCTCAACCAATACATCGCGACGCGTGACGAGCTCATGTCGCGCATGCGCGACATCTTCGCGTGGCTGGCAGCAGGCACGCTGAAGATCCGCATCGGCCATGTATTTGCCATGGCCGACGCGCGACGCGCGCACGAGGACCTCGAAGCCCGCCGCACGACGGGGAAGGTTCTGTTGATGTAGAAGTCGGGCTTTAGCCGGACTTCGAGAGTGAACGATGCGATCCGTGCTCTCCAAACGCATGTCGCTGCGGGCGTTCGAGAATGGCTACTGGTACGCCACTGACCTGGTGAAGTTTGGTAAGAAGCTGGGTCTCGCCGCTGCTCACCGGATGCGGAAGAACGAACTGGAGAGCGCTATCAAGGCGTATCTCGCCACCGGTCGCCTTCCGAAGACGACGACATCCAAGCCGCTGAAGAAGGGCGTCAAAGACCTCGATAGAGGACTCAGGCTCGACCTGCCGATCGCCAACTACACGAGCAACCGGGAGACGAAAGACTTCATCGTCCACGCGGCGCAGCAAAAGCATCCGGGGTTGAAACCGAAATCAGGGGTCTGGTATCGGCTCAATCGGTGGCGCGAGGCAAACGTCGCGAGAGGGTCGGTGACGTACGGAGATCTCGTTGAGCAGTTCATTGCGCTGAACATCGTTGACCGGTTCGAGCGCATTCCCTACGTGTGCTACATCAACTTCCTGGCAGACTATTTTGCCGCCGAAAAGAACGCGTCCAGAGAGGACGCCCTCACGGCGTGGAAGAATCTCAAGAAGATGAACGTGCCGAAGACCTACAAAGCGTGGCGCGCGGCTGCTGCTCGCAGAAGCGCGACAGGAGTACCATCTGAGCGATTGAGGAGGACGCGGCCAAGGCGACTGGCAAGGGAACCGTAACAGGGACGAAAGCCATTTGCTGGTGGCGCCAAGAAGGTCGGTGTCGGAATCAAGGATTCGGTGACGCGAGACAAAAAAGACGACAGCAAGAACAAGAAGTAACCACCATGAGATCAGCAATCGTTCTCACCGTCCTCGGCTGTGCGGCAGTCGTTTCTGCTCAAGGGCCTGCGTCCAGCTTTCCGCGTGGCAGCAGCCAACAGTCCTGGCAGAACCCCGGGCTGAAGAGCGTGCTGGCCAAATGCAAAACACCGCCGAAGCCATTCGCGATCCCAGTGGCACAGAACCCGAAGCCGGGACCGCCGCCCGAGCCGGCGGCGGCAGCGGCCTCAACGTCGATACCCGGGGTGATCGCCGGGGGGCAAACGTGGAAAGTCGTCTGGCAGTGGGAGGGCAACAACGCCGATGGCATCATCGCTGGTGACAAGGGGACGATGCTGTTTGCGAACAACGACGCGAGCAATGTCATGCGTCTCGATCCGGCGACCGGGACGGCCACCGTGATCCACAAGGGCACCAACACCGGCGGCGCGCTGTCGCGCAGCAAGAACGGCGCGTTGTTCCTCGCGGCCCGAGGACTGAACGGCGGAATCATGCAGCTCGAACCGCAGCGCAAGATGCTGACGAGCACGTTCAACGACGAGCCGATAGAGTGCGTCGGTGGCGTGCTGAACGATCTGGTGGCCGACAGCCGTGGCGGCGTCTACCTCGCCATCACCGGCGCCGGCGTGTTCTACGCCGACGCGAAGGGTGTCACGTCGAAGTACGGGGAGGTTCCGCTGGCTAACGGCATCGTCCTGAGCGCGGACGAGAAGACGCTTTATGTCACCAACGGCGGCGTCGTGCTTGCGTTCGACGTCACGGCCGATGGGTCATTGGCCAATCAGCGGGAATTCGGAAAGTTGCGCGGCGGTCAGGGCGGCGACGGTTCGGCGATTGATACCGAAGGACGCCTGTATGTCGCGACCGGGTCATCAGTCGATGTCTTCTCGCCGAAGGGCGAGTTCCTCGGCAGCATCCCCGGACCACAAGGGCTGCATGGCACCGCCTTCGGTGGTCCTGACAAGAAGACCCTGTTCGGCATCGTCTTCTATGGTGATTGGGGAACACCGAGCGCGCGCAATCGCGTCATCGCGATCCCGACGCTGGCGCAGGGCTATACCGGTCGCGCCAAGTAGCTTCAGAACAAACTTGGGTTTGTTTTATGGGACGACGTTCAGCGTCAATCGCATCGACGACAGATCCGGTCGCGTTGCTGCCGCCGGCGACAGGGTCAATGGCAACAGCGGCGCCTCATCATCGAAGAGCACCGTGGTTTCGATCGTCGTGCCTTTCGGCAGGCGAATCGCCTCGCGGAACCAGTAGCGCCGCGCCCAATCGCGCCGCGGATGGAAGGCGATGAGATCGACCCGCGTCCGATCGGGCCGCGTCGCGACGATCTTCACCGCGGTGTTGTTCAGGCCCACCTCAGGGTAGACAGCGACCACTCTCGCGTCATTGGTCAGCACGCGACGGAAGGCAAAGCGGTCGGCTGAAGCAACGGCGGTGAAGTCAGGCGCGAGAGGCACGGCCTGCACGGCGACCGGAGTGCCCGACGTGAAATACAAGCCCACCGTGCTTCGGTCTCGCAGTTCCTTGCGCTCGTATTCCCACGTCTTTCGGTAGAGCACTCGCACGACCAGCTCTGCTGACGCCGGCAGCTCGAAACCGAGACCAGCATCGAGCGCGATCGGGTCCTCGCCAGGCAACCATTGTGCGAGCACGCGTTCGGTGAACGCGTCCGCGCCGGACGTGGTCGTCTCTCGCACGGCAATCGTTGCGGCGCGAACCAGCGCCGCGGTCCCCGGCAGCAGATCGACCGCACGCACCCAGCGGCGGTCGTTAATCCCAGTCGGTACGATGAATTCGGTGGTGCGCTCCCGTTCATCGGCCGCGACAACGGCCTCGGTCGGCAACGTCAGCGCTACATCCGGCGGCCCGAGTGGCCATGCATTGTCGCGTGTGACCGGTTTGGGATCCTTGGCTGCGTCGCCAATCGGCGTGCCGCCGGTGACCCACGTGAGCAGCACGTTCATTTCGCGCGGCGAGAGACCTGACCCGTTGCGGAAACGCGCAGGTGCTTCATCGACGGTGCCTGGCGGCATGTGACCGGCAAGCAGTTCCGTACGGATCGATTCGCCCCACGGTACCGTGTCGGCGTGGGTCATCAGCGACATCGGCGCAACGCCACCGCTCACATGGCAGCGGCTGCATTTATCGCGCAGGATCGGAAAAATGTCGTCGTTGTAGGTGTACGGCGACGTGATCGGTTTGTGCGCACTCCCGGGCTGCACAGTGATGATGAGACCGAGTGCAATGAGTGTCAGCGCGACGGCCGCGTGGGTGGCACGGCCGGTCATCTAAACTCTCCGAACGCGGTGAGCGCATCGACCACGGCTGCCTTGAACGCCGCATACACCGCTTCGATCTGTGCGCGATTGCCGACGTCGCCTGCGGCATCGAGGAGCCACGCGGCACGCACGACGCGCGACAGAGCCGGCTCGCCGGCGTCCCGTTTGTCCGCGGCCAGGTGAGCCACGTGAGGCTCCAGTGCAATCGCGATGTCCTTGGCGTGAAACGCCGGCACCCATACGGCCGCGAAGTCACCTTTTGCGATCAGCTCGCCCACCTGCTTCTCGCGCACCTCGAGCTGCTCGAGCATGCCGCTCATCGAGGTCGGAATCGGCGCCGGCGCAAGTGGATCCAATTCGGAAGACGATGCGGGCGCGGGCACAGCCGATGCAACCGGCGCGGTGGGTGTTGAGAGCGGTTGTGTCACCGATGGACGCGCTGTCGGCGCCAGCGGCTCTTTCGAAAACGCGGGGAACGTGAAGTCGAAGCGATACTCCGGCTGATCGTTGCCGAAGCGTACCTTCGCGGTCATTTCCGCCGGTAACGTCGAGGGATCGATGCGCGCTTCCAGGTACCGACGATTGCGCGCCGCCTTGAGCCGAAACGCGCTGAGTTCGGTCGTCTTCCGCGTCGCCGGATCGAAGGTCTCTTCCGTGACGACACGCGCCTCGATGTCCGTGACCTTGGCCGATGCGAGCGGACGGCCGTAGTCGTCGTAGATATAAAGCCGGAACAGACGAGCGGACGGATGCACCCCTTCCAGGTGATGCCAGTTGTCAGGCGCCATGAAGAACTGACCGCCGTGCTGGGGATTGTGATTGCCGTGCGCGCGCAGCGTCCGCGTCCCGATGCGCGGCGATCCGTCGGCACACACGCCAGGCTCGAGATGCTGAGTGGCGCGATCCGCCGCACACGTCCAGGTGAGTGAGACCGTGACGGGGACGAGCTGGCGTCCGCACATGCGGCATTTGCCGGCGTCCGATTCGGTCACGGTCGTGTGAACGGGACACATCCACGCCGAATCGAGGCGCACAGGAACCAACGGCAGCTTGCAGTAGGGACACGTGCCGGGCTTTGACTCGAGGACGTCGGGATGGTGGATGCACGTCATCGAGATCGGCGGAAGCGATGGACGCGCGGGCGGTTTGCCGCGTTGTGCCACGGCCGTGGCGACGGTGAGCGCAACGAGTGCCGCCGTGAGGATGGGTTTCATCGCAGCCGCGGTCCATTATGCCAAAGCCGTGACGAAGCGCTGCGAGTGGAAAAATTTGATCAAAATGCCTTTGTTTCTCCGTTTCTGCGTGTGAATCCGTTTCCCCGCCTCCTCCGTTCGCTCAGGCCGATGCTAGACTCAACCTCGTACGCCTCGACGCATCCTCGCCTCGATCGCGGTGATCCTCCTGCTCGGGCCGGGCGCCGCGGGATTCGTGTCGGCGCAGACGCCCTTCGACAAAGCTCAGGGCAGACCCGACGGCGAGAACGTCTTCAAGCAGTCCTGTGCGTCGTGCCACAACGGCGCGCCCGAATCTCGCGCGCCAGCCCTCGACGCCCTCAAAGTGCGCACGCCTCAGGCCGTCATCGAAACCCTGATGACCGGCGCGATGCGTCTGCAGGGGTCTCGCCTCAGCGGACCGGAGCGCCGTGCGGTTGCCGAGTTCGTCACCGGAAAGAAGGTTGGCGGTGACGTCATTGGTGCCGAGAGCGGCCGCTGCACCGCGACGACACGTACGAACGCGGCCGGCCGCGCTGCTGCCTGGGCGGGTTGGAGTCCGACGGTCACTAACACGCGTTTCCAATCACGTGAGATGGCGGGACTCTCAGCCGCCGACATCCCCAAACTCACGCTGAAATGGTCGCTCGGATTTCCTGATGCATCTGTCGCGTGGTCATCGCCAACAGTGGCAGGCGGCCGCGTCTACGTCGGGAGTCAGAACGGCACGGTCTACTCACTCGATGCGAAGAGCGGATGCATTCACTGGACCTACAGCGCCGCAGGCGGCGTGCGCACGGCGATTGCCGTTGGTCCTGCCGCCGGCGCGACCGGCGCGCTGGTGTATTTCGGCGACACCGCCGCGAACGCCTACGCACTCAACGCCGAGACCGGACGCGTGGTGTGGACGCGCAAAGTGGAGGAACATCCGCTCGCGCGAATCACTGGCTCGCCGACTTTGCATGGAGGCCGTGTGTATGTGCCGGTCTCCTCATACGAGGAATCGCAAGGCGCCGATCCGCGGTACGAGTGCTGCACGTTCCGCGGCAGCGTGAGCGCCCTCGATGCGGCAACGGGACGCGTCATCTGGAAGACGATGATGATCACCGAGCCGCTGCAGCGGCGCGGCACGAGCACGGCCGGTGCGGCGTTGTGGGGGCCATCGGGTTCCGGGATCTGGTCAGCGCCAACGATCGACGAAGGGCGCGAGCGTCTCTACGTTGCGACAGGCAATGGCTACAGCGCGCCGGCGCACAGATCGAGTGACGCGGTCGTCGCACTCGATCTCCACACTGGTGCGATTCGCTGGATGCGTCAGGTCACACCCGGCGATGTGTACTTGAGCAACTGCCGCTCCGGCAATCCGAATTGCCCGGAGACGAATGGACCGGACTTTGATTTCGGCAGTCCGCCGATACTGGCGCGCGCCGACAGTCGCGACGTGCTGGTGATTGGACAGAAGTCGGGGATTGCCTTCGCGCTCGATCCCGCGCACGACGGTGAAGTGATGTGGGAATACCGCGCCGGCCAGGGCGGAGTGCTCGGTGGCATCGAGTGGGGCGCCGCCGTCGATGGCGAGAATGCGTATTTCGCGGTGTCGGACATCCTTCAGCCGAAACCTGGTGGCATCCACGCCGTGCGGCTCTCCAGCGGACAGCGCGCGTGGTTCATAGCGCCGCCGGCGCCGGTCTGCGGCACAGGTCGCGCGTGCAATGGGGCGCAGTCAGCCGCGGTCACGAGTATCCCCGGTGTGGTGTTTTCCGGGTCGAACGATGGCGCGCTGCGCGCATACTCGACCGCGAACGGTTCGGTGCTATGGGAATTCGATACGAACAAGGACTTCACAACGGTCAATGGCGTGCCGGCGAAAGGCGCGTCGCTCATCGGGCCCGGTCCGGTCGTCGCCGGTGGTATGGTCTATGTGAACTCGGGATACGGCGCCTTCGGCGGACGGCCTGGCAACGTACTGCTCGCGTTTGGCGTGGAATAAGCAACTTGTCCCGCCGGAGCTTTGGCGAAGGCGGAAGGATTAGCGCATGAGATTCAAGAGATTCGACACGCGTACCCCGGTGCTCGTATTCCTCGGAATCGTGTGGCTCGGGTTCACGTCGACAGTCACCAGCGGTGCGCCGCAGCAATCAGCTGCGGCATCGGCCGCCGCGCCAACATTCAGCGGTGATGTGGCGCCGATCATGTACGCCAAGTGCGTGGCCTGTCATCGGCCCGGCGAGGTCGCGCCGATGTCGCTCATCACCTACAAGGACGTGCGTCCGTGGGCGAGCTCGATCCGCGAAAAGGTCACGTCACGCGTGATGCCGCCGTGGCACGCCGATCGTCAGTATGGCGCGTTCCGCAACGAGCAGAGCCTCAGCCAGAACGAGATCGACACGATCGTCAAATGGGTGAGTGCCGGTGCACCCGAAGGCAATCCGTCGCGCATGCCCGCGCTGCCGAAGTTCCCCGAGGGCTGGCAGATTGGTACGCCGGACGTCGTGTTCGAAATGCCGGCGGCGTATTCGATCCCCGCGAAAGGCGAGATCGCGTACCAGTACTTCGAGGTACCGACCAACTTCACGGAGGATCGATGGATGCAGGCCGGTGAAGTGCGGGCCGGCGATCGCGCGCACGTGCATCACATCATCGTGTACGTGAAGGAGCCGACTGCGACGCCGCGTCCGAACATCATGGTGAACCGGCCGATCATCGCGGCTGGCGCGCCAGCCGCGGCAGCTGCGCCAGCAACGGCCCCGCCAGCAACCGCCGCGCCGGCCGCACCACGTCCGGCTGCGCCTCGCGTCGAGGCCACCAACGCCTCACCCGTCGCGCGTACCGGCGATCAGATGCTGGTGAACTGGGCGGTCGGTGAAGATGCACCGATGTTCCTGCCGGGGATGGCGAAGCGCATTCCGAAGGGGTCGTCGCTGGTGTTCCAGGTGCACTACACGACCAACGGCACGCCAGGCACCGACCAGTCACGGATCGGGTTGATCTTTGCCAAGGAGCCGCCGAAGCGTGAAGTGCGAACCGGAATGATTCTGAATCCGCTCTTCGCAATTCCGCCGGGCGCGGGGAATCATGAGATTCAGGCCGAGGCCACGTTCACCGAAGACGTGAACGTCTGGAGCATGCACCCGCACATGCATCTCCGCGGCAAGGACATGACCTACACCGCAACCTACCCTGACGGCCGCAGCGAGATCGTGCTGCGGGTTCCGAAGTTCGACTTCGGATGGCAGACCGACTACTGGCTCGCGAAACCGCTCATGCTGCCCAAGGGATCGAAGCTCCACGTGAGTGCCCACTACGACAACTCGACCGCGAATCGGCACAACCCCGATGCGACGGCGACCGTCCGCTGGGGCGATCAGACGTGGGAAGAGATGATGATTGGGTTCTTCACGTACACCGTGGAGGGGAAAGCCGTGGCGAGCTCCGCGCAATAACCTTGGGCACGTCCTTCTGGACGTGCCGACGAACACGGGCCGGTCCAAAACGACCGGCCCGACCTTTGTACAGAGCTACTTGCTCTTCTCGGCAGCCCGGGATGCACTCAAGATGTTGCGCATCGAGTTGTTGCCTTCGTGGCACGCGTACTCGAACAGCGAGTCGTCCGGCTGCTTCGCCAGCGTGAGCGCCGCCGTCCACGGTTTGGTCCACACCGACGGATCGTCCACAGTCACCTCGTAGTTGATCGCGTCGCCGTCGCGGCTGAAGCGCTCGATGAGGTGCAGCGTCTCACGTGAGCCGCGGAAGTTCGTCTTCTCGCTGAAGTTCGTCGTGTCCACGACGAGCGTGTTGCCCTCCCAATGCGCGCGTGAGTCCCCGTTGTATCCGCGGATTGCCGTTGCCACGTGCGCGCCGGTGCCGATCGGGATGACGCGCGTGTCGTGAATCATCTCGTAGGTGAT
>Ga0126304_10000192_pt1 | contig 21333 bp, 19 predicted proteins | sample Plot25_FD_92538 | JGI IMG/M metagenome (GOLD analysis project Ga0126304, IMG submission 92538) | Serpentine soil microbial communities from UC McLaughlin Reserve, CA, USA - Plot25 | ecosystem: Environmental > Terrestrial > Soil > Grasslands | place: USA: UC McLaughlin Reserve, Lake County... | reverse complement strand
GTTTGGGTAATGAACGCCTTAAGGCCGACCTCATGCAGCGGAACGGGCCTTGATCCAAACCTGACCCTCAAAATCGAAACGACTACCGGAACCTTATTGGCGACTTTTAATGCGAATGATGTCGCGAGAACGCAAACACCGGGTTGGCGCCAGCTGGGGATGAGTTTTACGACACCGCCGGGCGTCACGTCGGTGATATGTCGGATCATAAATAATAATGCGGGTGGCTGCGGTAACGACCTTGCCTTAGATGATATCACACTTAGTCCATGCGGCCCGAAGGTAGTTTCAAGGATAGCTGCAAACAACCTGGATTTCGTTAGTGCTTGTGTTGACGCTAATACTTCCTTTCTTCTTTCATCAACTGTTTCGGCAGGATTTCTTAATCCGGTGGTTCAATGGCAGAGGAGCATCGATGATGGCCTAACGTGGACTGATATCCCCGGAGCAAATACGGCTGACTATCAAGCTCCCCCGTCGATAACACCTGGTTCGGTAAAATACAGAATGATCATAGCAGAAGCATCCAATTTTAGTTCACTGAGCTGCCGCATCGCCGGCAATCCTATAACTGTCACTATTACGGCGCTTCCATTTGTTCAGGCGACAAATTATGTATTTGGCTGTTTTGGAAGTGATGTTGCGTTGTTTGCGAGCGGAGGTTCAACATTTCAATGGACTGGTCCGAATGGTTTTATCTCCAATAAACAACATCCTGTGATACCGAAAGTGAAATACAGTGATGCTGGTGTTTACAGAGTCGTTGTATCAACCGCTGGAGGCTGCTCGAATACCGATTCAACCAACCTCGATATTTATCCTGCTGCGAACGCGGCAATCGGCAATAATGTAACTATCTGCGAAGGAAAGTCAACAACATTAAGTGCATCTGGAGGTGTTCGTTACCGGTGGTCGCCCGGTGCTGGTTTATCAAACGATACAATAGCAAATCCAATCGCCAGTCCGGTAGATGATACACGATACACGGTGACTGTCTTTAGCAATTTCGGTTGCACTGATACGGCGAGCGTAAAAGTTTCGGTGATTAAGAAGCCGATTGCTAATGCAGGCCCCGATAAGAAAACGAGGCCCGGAAGAACTATCATTTTGAATGGATCAATTAAGGGCAATGACGTTTCTTATAGTTGGTCACCAACAGCAAATATGTTGAATACACAGTCGCTACAACCCTCAGTGAATCCGTCCGTGGATACAAAATACACCTTACATGTTGTATCAAATATTGGATGCGGAACCAGCACTGATGAAGTGTTTGTAAGGGTGTACGACAAGATTTTAATTCCGAATGCATTTTCCCCAAATGGAGATGGAATTAACGACAATTGGGTCATTGAACCTCTTGACCTTTTCGATGAATCGATTACCCAGATCTATAATCGCTATGGGCAAATTGTGTTTAAAAGAAATGGATATCCGAAACCATGGGATGGTACCTCAAATGGAAAGCCGGTTCCGGCTGGAAACTACTATTATGTGATCGACCTGCGAACCAATAACGAGCCTCCGTTGACAGGATGGGTAATGATTGTTAGGTAAGACTCGAATTTGAAAATTTGAAGATGCAATTTTGCAAGGCTCTTATCTTGGTGGTTGATTTAGTTCTACTCTTTTTTTACATTTTCCTGTTCGCGATTTAGCTCATTTTCTCATTTTTTTATTTGCTACATTCGCAACAAATTTTTTGAGCATGAACCTTCACGAATACCAGGCGAAAGAGTTATTAAAAAAGTACAAAGTACATGTACAGGAAGGCTTTCCGGTGGATAACGCGGGAGCAGCCGAGGAAGCGTACAAAAGTCTTAAAATAAATTATGGCAGTAGCTTCGCGGTTGTAAAAGCACAAATTCATGCTGGTGGGCGTGGCAAGGGAAAAATCAGAGGTAAGGAACAACGGGGTGTAGCCGTTGGTAAAAATTTAGAGGAAGTAAAACAGATCGCTGCCAATATCCTGGGCGGAACATTGGTTACCATTCAAACCGGTGAGGTTGGGAAAGTCGTTAACAAGGTGTTGGTTGCACAGGACGTATACTACGACGGCCCAAATCCTGTAAAAGAATTTTATCTCTCCATTTTGTTGGATCGTGCGAAGGGACAAAACGTAATCATGTATAGTACCGAAGGTGGAATGGATATTGAAGAAGTTGCACACAAAACGCCAGAGAAAATTTTTAAGGAGTGGGTGCATCCCGGCAGCGGCCTTCAACCATTTCAGGCAAGAAAAATAGGATTCAACCTGGGACTAAAAGGCGAAGCTTTTAAAAGTTGCGTGAAGTTTGTAACGAATCTATATAACGCCTATGTAGGCCTTGATTGCAGCATGCTTGAAATAAATCCTATGTTTAAAACATCGGACGAGAAGATCATCGCGGTTGATTGCAAAATGAATCTCGATGACAATGCCCTGATGCGTCACGTTGACATGGAAGCACTGAGGGATGTAAGCGAGGAAGACCCAACTGAAGTGGAAGCGGGCAAATTCAATCTCAACTTTGTGAAGCTCGATGGAAACGTGGGTTGTATGGTCAATGGAGCCGGGCTCGCGATGGCAACAATGGATATGATCAAATTAAGCGGTGGAGAACCTGCAAACTTTCTGGATGTAGGAGGTAGTGCAAACGCACAAACCGTAGAAGCAGGATTCCGTATTATTTTAAAGGATCCGAAAGTAAAAGCTATCCTGATAAACATCTTCGGAGGAATCGTCCGTTGCGATCGTGTAGCCCAAGGTGTTATTGACGCATATAACTCGATCGGGAACATTCAAGTACCTATTATAGTCAGACTCCAGGGCACAAATGCAGAAGAGGCAAAAAAACTTATCGAGGAGAGTGGTTTAAAAGTTCAGTCAGCTATATTACTAAGTGAAGCTGCTGCGCTGGTGAACAAAGCGGTGAGCGCATAAACCCAATATTTTCTGTCTTAAAAAAAATAAAGCCCCGTCAGAAGATGGGGCTAATTTTTTAGTGCGTTTGGGGTTTGTCAAAAAGTTCTCAATGAAGACATTGGATTTTGAGTTTCTCAAACGGACGGATCGGACGGTCTTTCAATAGAATCGGACATGTTTTCAAAGGACTGGTTTCCAGGTCGGTTTTTTCTTAGGAATCGCTTTGGGTTTTCATAAGTCTGGTCATGGTTCTTTCAAAGGTGTGGATCTGGATTTTCTAATTAGGACTTTGGATTTTATCTTCTTAGGATTGGATTTCGTCGCTCTGTCTGATATGAATATCTATCTTTTCAATACGCTTTCAAATTATTTTGACATCGAAAACGCCCTTGTCTGTGCTAATTTTATATCCGGATACTGACAAACCCTTAGTGATTAATTATCTTGTATAAATTGACGTAATAGCATCTGGATCAGCGTTTCGTAGATCTACTATCACGAATCGGATTCTTACTAATCATTATTACTTACAATACCTGGTGCTGTATATTTTTCTATATCAAGTGGGAAATGCCGGCCGGTAAACTTGTTCTGTTTTAAGACTGCTTTTAAATGCCTTGCCGATGCTTCCAATGCGCGTCCATCCTTTTCATCGTATCCATTCATCGTTAGTTCGCCGGCTTCGCGCATAGCTGCATCAGGGTCGTCGAGGTAGTAATGGATTTTTGCCAGGTTGTAGTAACTGGCGTATCTCATTTTACGATCTGACTTGCTTTGGGATGAGTATCGCTTTTTCATCATTTCATAATAAGTAATCACAGGGGCAAGGGACTTCCTGACTTCATCCAGAGACTCCTCAGCATTCATCTGGAACATAGATTGTTTGAAAGTTAGCCACGCACGCCTGTGCGCCTCATACTCCGGATGTTTTTTTGAATCGAGTATCCATAAATAATCCGTGACGGTACGCGAGGTATACCCATAGTTATATGTCATGTAATCACTCAGGTTATTCATCGCGTTGCGAACGGCACGCTTTGAAATTTCCTTAGTGAAATCAATTCCCCTGAATTTGTAATATAAGGACGCCTCGAGGAATGTTGAAAACTCCTGGCTATTATACGTCTGGCGATTATTCCTATCCGCGAGGTCGATCGTTGTAATCGGATTTCCTTTGTAATCGCTTACTTTCGATTCGGCTTCAAAACTGTAGGCCACTTGCACGTAAAAATGTGATTTTTTTCCTGTTTCTTTTCCGTCTTTGTCTTTCAGTACTTCTACCCTCTCCTTCACCTCAAAATTTTCGATGAACACATCTTCCAATTGAGTAAATATCTTCACGTGCCCATTTCTTTCCAGTTTCTTCCAACCCTCGATGTAAATCATTTCTGCAGGATTGATTTCGCGTATCTCCCTGTTTAGTGTAGAACTGGCATCAATTTCCACAAAAAATGTTTTGTAAGAAGTGTCAATAATCATTTTGGGAAGATCAATATAGCTGGCATTGAAATTATATTTATCAAGATCCACCCGCTGACCGAAGCTGTTGATGATGCACAAGACTGTGACAAGGGTAATAAGGATTTTTTTCATGGTTTTGGATTTCACCTTTTAAAACGAATGAAAATGGCTATTATTTTGAAAAAAGCTTTGAGCGCCACCAATTTCGAAAACGGGGAAACTTTATTTCCCAATCGGAAAAATATTATTGCTAAATCGTCGTTAACTCAGTAATTGAATCCTAAAAAACCGCCTGCTATGAAAAATGCTGATAAAATTTTCCTCTTCGTCACCGCCGTTTCTTACGTCATACTTTACGGTCTGATGGCGCTCTTTACCTAATTTATTTGAGTAGTACAAATGGTACGGAGGATAAACAGTGAACGTATCTTCGTTTCATGGATATTGAGATCAGGACCATTCAACCTACCGACAACAAAGCGCTCGCCAGAATCGTGCGAAACACTCTCGCAGAATTTGGTGCCAATCGTCCAGGCACAGTCTTTTTTGATCCTTCCACAGACTCATTGTTCGAAGTATTTCAGGCATCCCGTAGTATTTATTATGTGGCCATCAACAAGGATAAACTTGTAGGCGGAGCGGGAATTTTCCCTTCCAATGGATTACCCGAACATATATGTGAGCTTGTAAAAATGTATCTGGTTCCCGAAGTAAGGGGCATGGGCGTTGGCAGACTCCTGATTGAAAAATGCCTCGCCTTTGCGAGGGAAGCCGGGTATAAAAAAGTATATCTCGAAACATTACCGGAATTGAAGAAAGCCATCCACGTGTATGAAAAATTCAACTTCACCTATCTCCCAGGCCCCATGGGAAACACAGGGCACTTTGGATGTGATGTATGGATGATCAGAGACGTCTGAGTCAGGAGTCAGGAGTCGCGAGTCGGCGGTCAGTGGTGAATCGGTGAGTGGTGAAAAGTTAATGGTGAATAGTCAAGTGGATGTATTGTTGTGGAATTCAATAGTCCCGTATTCCGGTTCCAATTAAAATTATTATGCGAATACTTATTTTTACATGTAACCTTAGCCCACAACTCACAACTAACCATGACCACTCACAACTCACAACTCATCACTCACAACGCTCACAATCACACTGCTTTTACTTCATAGATAGGACTAAATAAGTATACTTTCCCTGTGTCTACCTCAACACATTGATATCGCTTGCGGAGTTTTTTTCCTTTTTTAAAAACTTTACCCTTACTAATCTCAAATAATTTTCCATCCTGGATCTGCTCCACCATTATCAGGCCGTTCTGCTGCCTGTCGTATCTTTTTAAAATTCTCATAAGCGTTTCGTCCGCACAGCTGCTCGCCGGCAGGTTATGCATTGATTGCTGCAGGGCCTCAAGAATGTCATCCGGGAAAATATTAAGCGCAATAAAACTTTTAAGTAATACCGCGTACATGTTCTTCCATTCCCTGCCATGAGACTGCACTTTATTGTTAAACTTCATGAAAGTCACCAGGTGGGCGAGTTCATGAATCAATGTGATTAAAAAGGAGAATTTATTTAAATTTCCATTGATGCTAATCCGGTGAGTTTTGTAAGAAGTCGCATGCCGGTAGTCCCCCAGAACGGTTTTTCGCTCCCTCGTAATAGTGAGATGCACTTTGTATTCATGCAGGTACTGCAATGCCAGGGCGGCTGACGCTTCCGGAATAAATTGCTTCAGGTATTCTAAAGGTGCTTCCTGTTTAGGCATTTTTCCTCTGCTTGCTTTGCTTCAGTAACATTACAATCTCCACAAAACTATACAAAAGGTAGAAGAACAAACAGGTTATGATTGCACCTTTATTTACAGCTTTACCCGCAATCATGATGTAAATAAATGCAGCGAACAGGCAAATCATCATCTTTAGAAACATCCCTCCATAGATCATTCGCAGAAATGCCTGCACATTATTGTTACGAAGCGCTTTATAGTAAAAGAAAAATGAAATAGCTGTCGCCAGGAAAAGAACAAGATTTCCTATGATCACAACGTCGGTATCAATATTCCATTTACTCGCAAGTGCTCCCGCAGTAAGAATAAAACCATTCGAGATAATAAATATGAGCAGGATGGGAAGAATTGCCCGAATAAAATTTTTGTTGTCCATTAGGTTGTTGAAAAGTTCCCTTTATCAGTTTGTTTACTTTTCGCAAAGGTAGCATCAAACTGATAAAGGAAACGAATGCCCGCGATCCTTTGTTGATAACAGTGAACACAGATCAAGAGCAGGAAAACCAAAGAATGATTCGATAACGAAATTTACTTGACCGGGATAGCAGAATCCACCAGCGTTTGCCTCTCCTTCTTTGATTCTAAAGAACCGTTGCTTGATCCATTAGATGAGCCATTTTGAATGGCAGACATATGGCATTGTCCATTGAAGTTTGCGCTGGGTTCAATCTGGAGTTTACTTGCATGCAGATTTCCACTCACGATGCTCCCCCCTTTCAGTTGAAGCAGCTCCTTTACTTTAATCGTGCCAGTCACCTTTCCCATAATATCGGCTTGTTGTCCGGCTATGTCGCCTTCAACAACGCCGTTGGCGCCGATGATTACTTTCGCTGCGCATTGCATATTACCCAACAAAGTGCCATCGATGCGAATATCGCCATTACTTGTAATATCGCCCTTGAGAGTAGTTCCAGCTGCGATCAGACTTGCGGCGCCTGGAGTAGAGGGAGTGGTTTCACTGGATCCTTCGGATTTTGATTTTTGGTTAAACATAGACATAGATTGTGGTTTTAAGATTTAGATTTTAATTGGATGTATTATTCCTGAATCAATTCCGATTTCGGAATGTTCAGCGCTGTTGTATCTGGCTTTACAGTTACATCACCCTGTAAAACATTCTTGATATTGTCTAAATATTCGTCTTTGAACTTTACTGCCTGTTCCAGTGAATCGGTCCGCATCTTCAGCTCACGTAGTTCTCTCGTTGCGTTGATATCGCCATAACCAGGTATGTATAACCTTAAGGGCGTAAAAACAATGAGAGCTACTGTGAGGCCGGTTAATAATACAAAAATAGTGCTAAGAGTTACATAAACACTGAGCCTCGACAACTTAAACGTAACAACCTCTTCGTAAGTATCATCATTCATTACTACCAGGCGGTACCGGTTCTGTAATCGTTTCAGGGTGGAATTGGCATCGAATTTGGCCATAATCAGCTTTTCGATTTAAAGATATGGGTTTACAAGGAATCAGAATCTGAAAACCAGCCTCTCTAACGCCAGGAAACGGCTAAAAATTAAGGATAGTTTTAAAATATTTTTCTTGAAAATCAGTTATTAAGAACTTAGTTTGCGCACCGGATGCTAAATTTTGTGACACGTGTTTTTGCCGCCTTGTTTTTTTGCAGTGCTTTGCTTTCCAATGCTTCTGCCCAACCTACTTTGTCGTTCGATCTGAAGAAACCAAAGAAATTTGAGAACAAACAACTCGGATCTGAAAAAACGGCAGATAAAAAATTTACCCTTCCACGTCGCTTTACTCAAAATACAGTTACTCATTACAACTGGTATTTCAATGCTGACAATAAATTGACTGAAATCGTCGACAGGGCTAAGGCCGCGCATGTCGATGACTACTCACAATTACTTTCATTTTATAACTACGATCTTGATGTTACTGCGACAGATTCCACTGAACTTGATTCTGTTGTGTACCGATCAAACGCTGGCATCCTTATACACGATTTGCGGAACAGTTGGATAGATAATTTGTACATGCTGATGGGTCGCGCATACTTCTATAAGAAGGAGCTGGACTCGGCTTACCTGACCTTTCAGTATATCAACTATGCATTTTCTCCTAAAGAAAAAGACGGTTATGATAAACCGATAGGGAGCAACGCCACAGAGGGAGGGACGGCGTTCTCGGTTTCAACTAAAGAAAAAAATTCTCTTCCAAAAAAAGTTTTCACAACGCCTCCTAGTCGCAACGAATCTTTTATCTGGCAGATACGCACATATATTGAAAAGGATGAACTGGCCGAAGCTGCAGGGTTGATTGAAACCCTTAAGGTAGATCCTGTGTTTCCCGACCGGTTACAACCGGATCTGTATGAAGTTCAGGCCTCGTGGTTTTATAAAAAGCAGATCTACGACAGCGCTGCCGTATATCTGGAAAAAGCGCTGAGCAATGCGGAGAATAAACAGGAAGAAGCGCGATGGGAATACCTGATCGCACAGTTGTATGAACGAAGCAATCATCCGGATCTCGCGGAAAAGTTTTACGACAGAGCAATCAAACATACTTTGAACCCGGTGCTGGAAGTATTCGCCACCCTGAATTCGATCAGGCAAAACAAATCGGATTCAATCGCCGTTCAACGCAGTTTCAATGAATTGCTCAAAATGGGTCGGAAAGGCAGGTACACCAATTATCGCGATATCATTTATTACACAGCGGCACAAATTGAATTGGAGCGAAACAATGTCGCAGGGGCAAAGGCCCTGTTGTTAAAGGCCACCCAGGCGCAAGGAACAAATCCGGCGATTAGCCAAAGAACTAAGGCTTTTCTCTTACTGGGTGACTTATCTTACAAAGAAAGAAAATACCTTGATGCTAAACGTTATTACGATAGCATTGTAAATAATGATCCTGCCATTGAAAATCCTGACGCCTTTGAAAACAGAAAAAGCATTCTTACCAAAATCGCTTTACAAGCAGATATTATTGAAAAGCAGGATAGCCTTCAACGGATTGCTTCATTAACAGAAGCGGAACGGGAGGCATTTATCAGGAAACTTGTGAAACAGTTACGTAAAGAGCAAGGTCTGCGAGAAGAAGAAGGCACTACTTCAACTGCTCCTGCCAAAATTGATAACCGAGCTGTCACAGATCTATTCGACAATAGGGTCAAAGGCGAATGGTACTTTTATAATCCTTCGCTAAAATCAAGGGGATACACCGAGTTCAAAGGCAGATGGGGAAACCGTCCGAATGCCGACAACTGGAGAAGACTTAGTGCTGTCACGCAGGCTGTCAGAGTTGGTACCGAGAACGATCTGGGTTTAGTGTCGTCAAGGGTAGCGGGAACTGAGAGCACCGAACTTAGTTATGAGGCAATGTTAAAAAATGTTCCTTTAACTCCGATGCAATTGAATGCGTCTAATGAAATGGTTCAGTCAGCGACTGTAGACATCAGTACTTTGTACATGGAAGGCTTGGAGGATTATCCAACCGTCATCGAAACGCTTGAAGGATTTTTGGAAAGATTTCCCAATGCAACTAAACGTTCGCAGGCACTCTTTCAACTGTACTATAGCTACACAAAAACCGGGGATAACGAAAAGGCTGATAACATTTTGAAATTAATGCAGGAAAAATATCCCGGTACTGAATACGAAAAACTTGCGTCGGGTTCAAAGAAAGGAATCACATCGGACCCACTGAAAAACGAAATGACGGCTAAGTATGATTCTATTTACACATTATTTATTGAAGGAAGGTTCGATGAGGCGTTGGCTCAAAAGAAGGTGGGAGATAGTCTGTACAGCACCAATTACTGGACTCCTCAATTACTTTACATTGAATCTATTTACCATATACGTCAGCGGGATGATTCGACCGCCAGGGCAACTTTGCAACAGATTACAAGACTGTATCCATCTACGCCCATGGCTGGTAAAGCTCAAGCACTCATCGATGTCCTCAACCGCAGGCACGAAATTGAAAGTTATCTAACCAACCTGCAGATCACCCGGCCTGTCGAGGACACCGCCACGGTTGCCGACACACTCGCACAAAAGGCCGTCGTGGTTAATCAACCTCCGCAACCCGCTTCTATCAGCGACCTCAAGCCACCACTGGTTGCTCCTAAGGTTGACGTAGCGAGAGACACAATGCAAACAAAGCCTCTCCCGGTTCCAACCTCTTCTTACTCATTCGACCCATCGCAGCCACATTCGGTTGTGATTGTGATGGATAAAGTTGATGCAGTCTACGTATCTGAATCGAAAAATGCATTTAATCGATATAACAAGGAAAAATTTTATAATAAGGTGATTGATATCAGTAACGTGGCCTTGAACGATACCATTAAACTGGTAGTTATGACTAATTTTGAAAATGCGGCGGCCGCGCTTGATTACCTTGAAAAGACTCGCAAGGTCGCTGCACGGGAAATTGTTCCATGGCTCCCAGCCGGGAAATACCACTTTATCCTGATATCATCGCCCAACCTGGAAATTCTGAAATCCACAAAGGACATTCAGCAATACAGAAAATTTTTGCTACAGTCGTTTCCCGGAAAATTTGAATAACTGTAAATCTGACATAAGCTGCTTATAAGTTTGTGAAAAATCATTCTACAAAATCCAATAGTACTTGTTTGAGCTTTTGAGTATGATTTTTGCTCTGTTGAGAAAGCCGCATTACATAAATTTTCATATATTAACATTCTGTCTATGTCTCGTCCCGTACGAATTTTTTGGAAGATATTCCTATACGGCTTTGTCGCTTTTATCCTATTTCTCGTGCTGATCAATTTGGGGCTATTCGGGAAGATGCCTTCCCTGGCCCAACTTGAAAACCCGACAATTACACAGGCTACGGAAGTATTCGGCGATGACGGCACTCCAATGGGTAAATACTACCGGGATAAAGGTAACCGCAGCAATGTTCAGTATAAGGATATCAGCAAACATGTCGTCAATGCTTTAGTTGCCACAGAAGACGAGCGTTTTTATAACCATTCGGGTATTGATGGTGTTGGTATACTTCGTGCTATTGCCTTCGTTGGAAACAAGGGAGGTGGTAGTGGCATCACGCAACAATTAGCACTCAACCTTTTTGATGAAAGAGCTTCAAATCCTGTTAGCCGGATCATTCAAAAATTAAAAGAATCTATTATCGCCATCAAGCTTGAGCGAAATTTTACGAAGCAGGAAATCCTGGCGCTTTATCTCAATACCGTGCCCTTTAGCGATAACGTATATGGGATTCGTAATGCAGCCCGCACATTTTTCTCGAAGGAACCTGACAGGTTAAATGTAGAGGAGTCTGCCGTACTGATCGGGATGTTAAAAGGACCTGGCGTTTATAATCCACGGACAAACCCGAAGGTGGCACTAGACAGAAGAAACACTGTTATTCAGCAAATGGTGCGGAACAATTATTTATCTGAAGGTGAATCGGCAGCATTGAAAAAGAATCCCATTCGCCTGAACTATAAAAAAATGAATGAGAATAATGGAATCGCGCCATATTTTCTTGACGTCATTCGCGAGGAACTGAAAAAATGGTGTAAGGACCATGAAAGGCCAGATGGCGAAAGTTATGATCTGTATGCTGATGGATTAAAAGTGTATACGACTATAAATCCACGCATGCAGTTGTATGCCGAAGAAGCCGTGATTAAGCACATGCCGGTGTTGCAACGGGTTTTAAGCGCGCAGAAAGGTCTTAAGACTGATGCAGTGTGGAAGGGCCACGAGAACGTGCTGGACGCTGCCATGAAATCAAGTGAGCGTTGGAAGAATCTTAAGGAAGAGGGATTGAGCGACAGCGAGATTAAAAAGAACTTTAAACAAAAAACTTCCATGAAGGTGTTTGGTTGGAATTCGAAGCGGGAAAAAGACACTGTAATGACGCCGTACGATTCTATCAAATACAATCGTGAAATGCTGCAGACCGCTTTCATGGTAATGGATCCGATGACGGGTGCAGTAAAGGCATGGGTCGGTGGTATTGACTTTAAGAATTACAAATATGATCATGTTAATCTGCGTACCAAGAGGCAGGTAGGTTCTTCAATCAAACCTTTTTTATACGCTCTGGCAATGGAGGAGTTCGGCTTCACGCCTCAAACCCCATGCGAAGCAACGCAACAATATTTTCCGGGTTCGGGGTATGTGCCGGCGAAGAACAGCGGACGTACGGGGATGCGAACTATGATGCAGGGCTTGACCTGGTCTGTGAACGAAGTGGCCGCTTACCTCATCAAGCAAACTACTCCACAGCGCTTTTCTGACTTCATCAAACAAATGAATATTCCTACCAAAGTGGATCCCTATCCTTCTATCAGTCTGGGATCGTGTGATCTTTCATTGTTTGAAATGATGTGGGGATATTCAATGTTTCCATCCGGCGGATTCACAACAAAACCTCTTTATATCAGCCGCATTGAAGATAAGAATGGAAATGTGTTGGCCCGTTTTGATACCGAACGAAAAGAAGTCATTACCCAGACGACCGCATACACTATGACACGCATGTTGCAAGGGCCTGTTGATATTGGCACCGCTGCAGGATTGAGAGCAAGACTTGGAGTGGCAGAAATGGGTGGCAAAACAGGTACAACAAATGACAACTCCGATGCGTGGTTTATTGGCTTTACACCACAATTGTCAGCCGGTGTGTGGATCGGTTGTGATGACCGTTTCGTGAGACTTGAAGGTGGCTTAGGGTATGGTGGACAAGCTGCGAGACCTATATACGAATACTTCTTCCAAAAAGCTCTTGCTGATAAGACACTGGGGCTGGATAAAAATGCAATGTTTGTAAGGCCTGAAAATTTGGGCAATGAATTAGGTTACGATTACAATTATCCAAATGAGAATTTGCAAAATCCAGGAGCCGAAGGATTGGATGAAGGAAATGGCCAGGCAGACGAATATTTAAGCACTCCTGATACCGGAGATGTACCGGTAGAATCAAAACTCTCTATGGAAGAACAAAAGATCTTAAACGACGCTTCAAAGAAACAGCCAGATAAGAGTAACAAACCTAAAGACAGCGTCGTAAACGATGATAAGGGAGACAAAAAAAAAGGATTTTTTAAACGTTTATTTGGAAAGAAAAAGGAGAATGAATAGTGGGCCAGGAGAAAAAGATCTTTAAAAAAGCTCGAATTTTAAGATGCTTATTTGGAAAGAAAAAGGAGAATGAATCGCGGGGCTAAGAGAAAAAGAGATCTTGATAATAGCTTCCTTCCGCAAACGTCTCATTATCTCTTTAATTCGTTCCTGGCTCTAAACACCGAACGCAACCCTCTTTGTCTCTTAGCCTTTAGCCCTTCGATTTCTTCCTTCCAATATTTCCCGCTAATCCAATGCTATGATAGAAATGATAGTTGACAGTTTCGGTAATAGGAACGCGGTATTGGGTATTGATCAACAGGAAAGCCTCATCGAAAAAATTAATTTGAAGGCCGGCTCCCAGAGGTATGAAAGCGCCGTAGTATCCTGTGTATTTTGAAGCTCCAACTCCTGCCAGGAGATATGGAGTGAACCAGTATTTGTCGGAAAACATCTTGCCACGTATTGACGCATCAACTTCGAGCAAAAACTTATCATTCCCCGAGGAAGTCTCGTTTTGCATTGGATAGTCCAGAAATGAACCTGCAAGTGTAACTGAAACATCGAAATTATTAGAAAGGCCTTCGGAGTATGAAATAGCCAATCCTGGTGACATATCTTTTATCTTACCGAATTGCTTTTTTGCCAGAGTGCTGGAGAGAGAAGAGTTACGAATATTTGCAGCTGTTTGGAAATCGTGCAGTAGAAAGTGAATACTTAAGGCAGGTTGTTGTGTATAATCCGTTTCTTCCTGCGAGAAACTGGTAGTTGTTTGCAAACAGAATACGGCCAGTAATATTCTGGTAAAATTCATCATAAGCTTAGTTTTGTGAGCGTTGGAGCAAAAATAACAGGTACAACTTACATGATGAAATTAATTATCGAATGCTCGCAAGCAGCTCGGGCGGCCTTTTTCTTCCAAAAACTTCCACCTTTACGCGGGTAAGACCGTTACCGAGATATCCCAGATTTTTTGCAGCAACATTACTCAGATCTACCAGCCGGGTGTTTTTGCGATGCAGACGATCATTAACCCGTACTATTACCGATTTATTGTTGCTAAGATTTGTTACGCGTATCCAGGTATTTAAAGGAACCCCATTGTGGGCGGCAGTCATTTTCTTCTGATCAAATTTTTCACCGCTTGCTGTGAGACGGTTTTGGAATTTATCATGGTAATAGCTGGCAGTTCCATACTGGACTTTCGGAATTTTTTTTCGCGCAATGATAATGCTGTCGCTTGCCAACGATTCGCAGGTAAAAAAAATAGCACCGGCCAGCAAAACTCCGGCGATGGAAGCTGGTTTCATAGATATTAATTAATGGATTTATCGGCAAAATACCTCTGACGAAGTATTTTATCCTCTCCATAAATATCGTCATAAAATTTCACTTTACCATCGGAGCCTTCACACGTAAAATAACGAATGAAAATGGGGATTTTACGGAACCCATACACAACATGCTTCTCCTGGCGGTTAATCCAGCTCCGTAAAGTATCGGGATGATACTTGATAGAATCGTTTTTAACAAGAAAATGCGAAAGCCTTTCCCATTCTTTCACCCTCACACAACCGTGGCTTAATGCACGTGAACTCTTGCTAAACAGCCATCTGGCATTCGTATCATGAAGATAAACACTGTACTTATTTGCAAAATTAAACTTGAGCACACCTAATGAGTTATCGTCCCCTTGTCTCTGCTTCAATAAATAAGGAAAGCGCTTTTTACTTAGCTTACTCCAGTCGATCGTATTTGGATCTATGATACTATCATTTTTGTCAACCACCATCAGGTTTTGCTTTTTCAGATATTCGGTGCTTTTCTGAATTTGGGGAAGCATTTCTTTGAAAATGATACTATACGGCACTGTCCACTGCGGATACGTTATAAAGTTTGATATTTCCGATGTGAGTAAAGGGGTACGTGTTTTCGACGTACCAACGATCACCCTGGATTCGAGTGCAACGGAATCGAAATCTACCAGTTTAAGTCTGTACGATGGAAGATTTACCCAAACGTACGTGCCGGGCAAAGTGTCTGGCAATAACTTATAACGGTCTAGGTTAATTGCAATTAGCTTAAACTTTTCCCAATCAGTATTGTTCAGACTTTGTACTGTCGTTTCATTAATCTTACCGGTAACTTTCAAGCCATTCGCCTGCTGATAAGAACGGATAGCCGTTTTCCATGCAGTTGTATCCATTTGATCGGTTGCTGACAAAACTATATCATCTTCAAAAAATCTTTTTTGCAGCAAACCATAAAATGATGCGGAATCTTTTACAGGATACGGCAGATAAGTGAACCGCCTGAAAGCCGTCACTGAATCCAGGAAAACCTTAAGCCCGGTCTTCAGAGAATCATAAGCTGCATGTTTTGGTTCCAGGGTATGTAAGATACCTGCTAGATCATTGGAGCGCTTTAGTTGTTCATATACCTGGAAAAAAAAGTCTAGGGGCAACACGGTATCTCTTCGAAGAGTTACACTATCATATTGCAAGCGTCCCTGCTTAAGGTGTTTCGCGACTAAAAATAGTGCGTCACTGAATATCAAATCGCCTCTCGACCATAGCGCAGCATCTTTACCTGAAGTAGTATCTGTTGAGACCAACAATCTTATTTTTTGCAACGCCCGATAATGATAATCAGTTGGAAATAATCCATATTCTTTTGAATGCTCTATAAAGCTATATAATGAATCTGCTTGCGGAAGCCAGTTTTCCTGTCTGCTCCATAAGGGCTTATAATCATTCGCAGAATATAAGGCGCCCACAACAGAGTCCATCGAAAGCAAAACAGTATCGCTGAGACGTCCTTTATTAGCCAGGATAAATTCAAGATTCTTTTTTATGTTCCGTTTAATACGAATGTCAAGTTGTTCCGGGATTTTAACGATATCTTTTTCCTTGGGCTTTTCCGGCACAGTGCTACAGGAAAATAATCCTGATGCAAAAACCGTTACCATTAATGAAAGAAAAATTGTCGATACATTCATGAGTTTGGGAGAATTCGTCAGATCAAAGTTTTGTATCTTCAAATTGATTGGATAGGTTAATAACTGGCGAACACATGAACAAAATACTACAACGGTTCCGCATTTTTATCGTACCAGGCCTTTTTATTTTCAATCACGCTAACACCCTTGCACAAAACAGATATGGAGTAAATGTTATTGAAAATAAAGATTCGTATAAAAGAAGTATCGCTCAGGATTCGTCGAAAAAGATGGTTGAACTGAGATCAGTAATCCCTGATATAGTATATGACATAAAATATGCTACTGCAAATAACTTCATGCGTCGCAGAATGTACACCGGAAATATCCGACATATGTTTTTACGAAAACCGGCAGCAGAAGGCCTTTTGAAAGTTCAACAGGACTTGAAAGCCAAGGGGTTTGGGTTAAAAATTTTTGATGGATACCGGCCCTATTCCGTCACTGTCAAATTCTGGGAGTTAGTCAAAGATGAAAAATATGTTGCTAACCCGGCAAAAGGCTCCGCACATAACAGAGGTCTGGCCGTCGATCTTACGTTGATTGACATGAAAACAAAAAAAGAACTTGACATGGGAACAGGCTTTGATAATTTCACAGATTCAGCACATCATAGCTTCAATAACCTGGATGCCGAAGTAAGGAAGAACAGAAAATTGTTACGAGACACAATGAAAAAATACGGATTTGATATGTTTGATACGGAGTGGTGGCATTATTCGTGGCCCAATACGAACGACTGCGAACTGCTCGATGTAAGGCTCTAGACTCAGCGCATGGTTATCCAAATTTTTCAATCTTCTCCTGTGACGTAATATCTCCCCCGCTCCTTATTTGAATTTGCAGGTTGCTTATCCATTCCGAACAACTTCTCGACAGAAGATATTCATTAACATCGTGAATCACTTTCATCACCGAGTCATAATTGCCCTCAAGTACGGTTGAAAAAGGACCTATGTCGTATTGAACACCTGACTGTTGAATTACTGAAATAGCTTCGTCAACCCATTCATATGGATGTTTATCGCTAACAATGGGAATGATCTGTATTGAAGCAGTAATGATATAGTTATGCATATTGAGATTTAAGTGTAATAACTGGTATCCGGATACAGGTGTTTACCTAATCAGGCGTCGCGAATAGATTGAAATTACGGGATGCGCTCAACATCTTTAACAGCATCCATATTGATCATACCATATATATGCGGGAATGTATCTCCTACAGAAGATGACCACTCATAATAAAATGGACTGGTCAATAAATCGGTTTCAATTTGAAGCTTCACAAGGTTTTGCTGGCCCTGGAAATAGCGGTCCAATACTCCTTCTATTTGTTCATTAAGACAACAATGAATGAACCCTTCATCTTTCAAAGAAGTCGTTTCGTAAAATCCTTTTTCAACGGAAGCTTTCCACTGCGCGTCGGTGGTGATATGAAGAACGATGGCCATTATTTATAGAACTCGTTTAATATTCTGTGCCAATAATAACAAATCCGCTATTGCAACCGCGGTGACTGCTTCGAGAACCACAGGTACCCGTAATGCGATGCACAAGTCGTGGCGACCCTTTACAGAAAAAGATTCAACTGCGCCACTTTCCCAGTTGAGCGTGTTTTGCTCTTTAGGTGTAGATGAGGTAGGTTTGATCGCTATGCGAAACACAAGTTCATTACCGTTCGTGATTCCACCTACTACCCCACCGGCATGATTAGTTGCGGTTTTTCCCTCAATATTCTCGATACTATCGTTGTGTTCTGAACCGAACATTTTAGCGGCAGCAAAACCTGTCCCAAACTCGATAGCACGTATCGCGGGAATAGCAAAAACAGCATGACTTAAAACGGATTCAACTGAATCGAAAAAAGGCTCGCCTAATCCAATAGGTAAACCGGAGACCCTGCATTCGACAATGCCTCCAATCGAATCTTTTGCATCAATCGCTTTCTGTAATCCTCTATCAAGGTCAGCTTCACCACCTATTTCCAGAATTGAAGCTTTTATCACAATGGCCTTCAACAATTTCTTTGCTACTACACCAGCGGCCACCAAACAAACAGTTAATCGACCGCTGAAATGGCCGCCACCCCGAAAGTCTTCATATCCTCCAAATTTCTTATTTGCGACAAAATCAGCATGTCCAGGTCTTGGAACTGCGCGTTGTTTTTCATAGTCACCAGAACGGGTGTTTTTATTTTCGAAGAAAATCGCAATCGGCGCACCTGTAGTTTTATTATTAAATACTCCACTTCTAAACATCGGTATGTCATCTTCTTTTCTGGGAGTGGTACCTTTTTGTTGTCCGCCTTTTCTTCGTTCAATGTCTGTTGTAAAGTCTTCCGGGGTCAGAGATAAACCTGCCGGACAACCATCAATAACCAACCCAACACTTTCGCCATGCGATTCGCCAAAAATGTGCACCTTAAATATTCGACCGAAACTGTTCACGTTAATGTTTTACTATTTTACTTTCCTATGGAAACACTTTGACAGGTTACCGATACGCCAAGTTTTATGATATCAGCATAAAAGTCTGGATACGATTTGTTGACTGCCTGCGCCTCTTCAATAATGGTTTCCCCGTCTGCTTTTATTGCTGCAGTGGCACAGGCCATGGCAATGCGATGATCATGACGTGAATGAACATGGTTACCTTTCACGCCAGATCCTCCTTCGATGATCATCAGATTGTCCTGCAAATCAATCCCAACTCCCATTTTTGCGAATTCTTCTTGTAGCGTTATACCACGGCTACTTTCCTTATGCATTAAACGCTTTGTTCCCTCTATTACTGATTTTCCGTCGCAGTAGGATGCCAATGCCACCAATGGTGGAAAAAGATCCGGACATTCCGTGGCATCGAAGTGAAAAGGTTTGAGAGCCCTTAGTGGCGGGCCAATCTCAATACGATTCGATTGAATTGACAGGATTGCTCCAGTCTGTTCCAATGCTGTTAGAATGGCTTTATCGGCCTGCATTGACGTGACATCTAATCCCTCTATCACAATCTTTCCTGTGATAGCACCAGCTACTAACAGAAATGCGCCACCGCTCCAGTCACCTTCCACAATATAAGTTCTCAATGAGGTCGAAGCAGCAAGATTATATTCAGCAGTGCGCGTTGTCGAACGATGAAAATAAAACGACTGATAATTTTTATTCTCGGGCACATCAAACCCAAATTTCTCCATTACATCCAAAGTGAGATCTACATAGGGCCGGCTTTTTAGATCATTCACCCGGATTGATACACCGCCAGCTCCCGCTGCAGAATAAGCCATTAATAGGCCCGTAAGAAATTGCGAACTGAGTGATCCATCGATTTCGATGTCTGTAGGTTGTAACGGGCCTTTCACTTTCAAAGGGAGCCTTCCGTTATTGGAACTTATTGCAACGCCCAATTGAGGTAACACCTCATCAAAAAAATCCATAGGACGCTTTAATAAACTTCCTTCGCCTTTTATTGTGATTTCCTGATCAGATAGGGATATAACGGGGGCGAACATTCTTATTCCCAGTCCACTTTCACCACAGTTCACTTCGTTCCCTTTCGGGTGGACGCCTGTACTTGTTATTACCAGCTTATCGGCTTCAACGCTAACAGTAGCACCCATTTGCTGAATCAATTCGATTGCTGCACGATCATCGTTTGAATGCCCTGGATGATGAATAATACTCTCTCCATGATGAAGCAGTGCCGCAGCGCAGGCTCTTTGCATAGAGCTTTTGGAAGCTGGCGCCTGGACGGTGCCCGAAATATTTGAAGGTCGAATACTAACGATCACGTTATAGCTGGTTAATAAGTTCTTCTAGCTGTGGCATGGGAATTTGCTGAACAGTACCTTTTCCGATTCTCTCAAGCAATACATAGTTCATTGCGCTGCTCGCTTTCTTTTTATCCATCTTCAATACTTCCATCGTCCTCTTTTTATCAAACTCAGCCAGTGTTGGCAGGTTATACTGATTGAGTAGATACATAACGCGGTCAACTTCGTCGAATCCATTCAATTGCCGGGATATCTTACTGGCCGCAGTCATCCCAATAGAAACGGCCTGGCCATGCGATAGTTCATATATGTTTTCAATGGCGTGTCCAAGGGTGTGGCCAAAGTTTAATAAACGTCGTTCGCCTTTTTCAAATTCGTCATGCTGTACTACCGAGGCTTTAATTTCAACATTCTTTCGAATGAGCGTTGCCAGGCCCTTCAAATCCTTTTGAAAATCCTTCACTGTTCTCGCCTCCAACATTCTGAAAAGTCTTGCATCTTTGATGCAGGCATGTTTAATAATTTCGGCAAAACCATTTATCCATTCGGTTTGAGGTAGCGACTTTAAAAAGCTGTAATCATACAGCAGGAATTGCGGCTGGCGGATAGTACCGACAATATTTTTATAAACACCAATGTCGATTCCATTTTTCCCACCGATTGCGGCATCCACCATCGCCAATACCGAAGTAGGTACGAACCCAAATGATATTCCCCGCATATATACCGCGGCAACATAACCAGTAAGATCAGTAACAACTCCTCCACCCACACCGATTAAAAACGTTTTTCGGTCGGCTTCCATGCCGATAAGCTGCTCAATGACTTCGTCGACGGTAGTTTGAATTTTATATTTTTCTCCCGGGTTTAATACAATAGCGCTCCACCCTTTGAACTTCCTCCCATGTCCGTTAAAAATATTTTCATCAGTTATTATAATGGCGTTATCCTTGTTGACAAGTTTCTCTAAAAAAGAAAAATCTGCATCGAAATAAAACTGTGTACTACTATTTGAAAAAGTATAAGAGAGTTTTTTCATTGAGAGCTGATTCGGAAAAAACAGGAATTCTGAATTCGGAATTCAGAATAAATTCGCGATTGACCATTCACGACTCACCACTCATCCCTTACCCTACGAGTTCATAATCTTATTCTGATGATTGATGCTTTCCATATGCACGGCGTCAAAATATTTTGTGATGAATTCCTTGCTGAGTCCAACTTTGCCACCTTCTTTAAATGCCCTTTGTAAGATTTCGTTCCAACGGTTGGTTTGAAGGATGGTTATATTATTATTCCTTTTAAACTCTCCAATCCTATCTGCAATCTTCATGCGCT
>Ga0126304_10000191_pt1 | contig 21373 bp, 24 predicted proteins | sample Plot25_FD_92538 | JGI IMG/M metagenome (GOLD analysis project Ga0126304, IMG submission 92538) | Serpentine soil microbial communities from UC McLaughlin Reserve, CA, USA - Plot25 | ecosystem: Environmental > Terrestrial > Soil > Grasslands | place: USA: UC McLaughlin Reserve, Lake County... | reverse complement strand
GAAATTGGGAATATTGGTAGAGGTATCTCAAACATCACAGGTATCACTGTATCTACATATGATTCAGCTTTTATTCGCTCATCATTTATAGGAAACAAATTTGCATTTGTAATATTTGATGAATTACATCATTTAGCTGCACCGGGATATCGAACTATTGCAGAACAATTTACATCTCCCTATAGATTAGGTTTGACGGCTACATATGAACGTGAAGATAATCTACATTTAGATTTTCCTAGATTAGTTGGTGGTATAGTATATCAATCATCTGTTAATGAGTTAGCCAGAGATAAACATCTTGCATCTTTTACAGTCGAAAAAAGATGTGTCAAGTTATTACCTGAAGAAGAAATAGAATATCAAAAAAATTATAATCAATATTTGTCTTCTTTACATGAGCTAGGAATTAGATACAGTCAAATTGGATTTCAAAAATTAATTATGATCTCGGGAAAAAACCAATATGCTCGAAATGCATTGTTGGCTAGGAATAAAGCCTTAGATATTGCACTAAATAGTCAATCTAAAATTGAAGAATTACGTAAAATTCTTAGTGAAAATCCTGATAGGAAAACAATAATATTTACGCAACACAATAAATTAGTTTATTTAATTTCTAATAAATTTCTAATTCCTTTTATAACTCATAAATCTAGTAAACAAGAAAGAGAAGATGCATTAAATGGTTTTAGAGATGGTAGATACAGGGTTTTAGTAACTTCAAAAGTTTTAGATGAAGGCGTAGATGTTCCTGATGCTGAATTAGGAATAATAGTCAGTGGAACTGGAAGCAAAAGAGAATTTATTCAAAGACTAGGACGTTTACTAAGAATTAAACCAAACTCTAAAAATGCAAAACTTATAGAAATCGTATCCTTAGGAACTAGTGAAATTAATACTAGTGTTAGACGAAAACAGGCTTTAAAAAATTTATAATTATGATATTTTTTTATAGATAGACTCTACATAATCTTATGTTACTTAGATTAACTACTAATAGAACAGAAAAATGTTGTTTTTATATTTTTAGTATATACAATATTAATACTTTTTTTATATTTCTAAGGATATTAATCATATTGTATATCAATTAAAAACGAATATAAAAAAGTGAAATAAAAAGAATTAAATTATTATCACTATATACTAATTTTAATAAATATATTTACCATATGTCAGACTTTAGTAATGGAAAAGAAAGTATATCAAAAATGCAGCGATTTGTAGTACATCCTTTGATTAAGGATAGTTCTATAGAGTCTAGATTATATCAGAATAGTATTTTTAATTCATCAAAAGGAAAAAATTCATTGATTATTTTACCTACATCTTTAGGGAAAACTGTTATTTCTGCATTGATCTGTGCTGACATTTTGTATAATTATAAACAGAGTAGAATATTGATAATGGCACCAACTCGACCATTAGTATTACAACATTTGACATCGTTTTCTTCATTTCTTAAAGTATTAGATGATCAAAAAATATTGGTAACAGGTAAAGTTTCTCCATTAATGAGAAAAATAATATGGGATAATAAAACACTAAAGCTAATTTTTGCTACGCCTGAAGTAATAAGAAATGATTTGAGTGAATCTCGATTAAACTTAAAAGATTTTGGATTGATAATTTTTGATGAAGCTCATAGGGCTATAAAAGATTATGCTTATACTCTTATTTCTAAGAAGTATATAGAACAATCATCAAATCCTCTAATTCTAGCTATGACTGCAAGTCCTGGTTCAGACAAAAATAGAATACAACAAATCTGTAATAATCTATATATAGAACACATAGAATATCGCAATGAAGAAGATTTTGATGTCAAGCCATATGTAAATCCTATAGAATTAAAATGGGAATTTGTAGAATTACCTGAAAAATATAAACAAATTATCCTATTATTCAAATCTATGTTGCATGAAAAATTACGGTGGTTAATGTTTAGAGGATTAATAAAAAAAAATAATATAGATTATGTATTTAAAAGAGATTTGTTAGAGCTGGGGGAGATTCTACAAAAAAATTTAAAATTTTCTTTAAATGAAGAAAAAGGACCCTTATATTTAGCCCTATTAAATCAATCTGCTGCTCTTTCTTTGATGTACTGTATAGAATTAATAGAAAGTCAAGGACCATTTTCTCTAAAAACCTTCATAAAAAGAATGGAATCAAGCGAAGGAAAAGCACATTCTTTAATTCTGAAAGATCCTCGAATGAAGGATATTTTTAAACTATTAGAAAACATTACTGAACATCCTAAACTTATTTATCTTATTGATCTATTTAAAAAAGGAAAATTAATAAATGCTGCAAATCATAGCTTAAATGTATTATTAAATGATAGCTTGAATTCTCAAATTTTAGTATTTTCACACTATAGAGATACTGCAACTCATATTGTAGATGAATTGAATAAAACTGGAATTAAATCATTTAGATTTGTAGGCCAAGCTAGTAGAAATAATGACATTGGAATGAATCAAAATGAGCAATCGGTTATTTTAGATTCATTTAGAAAAAAAGAATTTAATGTACTTGTTGCAACTTCAATAGCAGAAGAAGGTTTAGATATTCCTGAAGTTAATTTAGTTATATTTTATGAACCAGTATCTAGTGAAATTAGACACATACAAAGAAAAGGTAGAACTGGAAGAAAATCAAGTGGAAGCGTAATAATTCTAGCATCAAAAGATACTGTAGACATGCGTATATTATATGCAAGTAAAAGGCGAATAGAAAAAATGAAAACAATTTTTAACTCAATGAAAACAATTTTAAAACCAATTCCACGAATCGCTCCGACACGATATGATACTCTGACTGAATTAGAATTAGCAGATCTTGAGTATAATCTAAAAAATACCGAACAAAAAGAATTGAATAAAAAAGAATCAAAATCACAAGTTGATGATAAGGATGTATTTGAAAAAATTAAAAATATGAATGAAAAAAAAGAAGTCCCAAAGTTCCAATCTGGATTCATAACAAAAAATGAGAATACATTAATAGAGAGGGCATATAGGCGTATTTATGATATTTTAATAGAAGAAAGAGATAATAAAAATTCATTTGATTTATCCTATTTATATGAAAAATTTTCATTTGATTCTCGTATTATATTACAAGCCTTAAAGAAATTAGAAAAACAACATATAATCAAATTAAAAAATAATAGATTAATAACTTTAAATCGACTACCAAATAACTCAACAGGAACAAAATACGATATCTATGTTGAAAAAGTTTTACCTGGCAAAGCATATGTTCTAGTAAATGAAAAATGGTATGCATTGCTAAACTATTATGACTATGATGGACCGAGAAACCTCTTAAAAAAGGGATCAGAATTTAAAGCTATTGCAGAATTATATTCTAATGGAAGTGAGTTTTGTATAAGAATAAAAGAAATAATATTTTAGACTACTATTAATTTATCCATTCATGGATACTAATTGAGAAAAAGAAAATATGTTGTAAATGCTCTGTTAACTTCAATACGGATGTGAAATAATTAAAAGGAAGAATTACCATGCAAATAATATGATTATTGATCTGAGTCAATCTATAAATTCAAATATCAAACTTTTTCCTGGATCTCCAAGTGTTTACTTTTTAAAATGGACTAAATACAGTATTGATGGTTATGATTCCGAAGCAATTTTTTTAAGCACACATACTGGAACTCATATGGATGCTCCATCTCATTTTATTCGAGAAGCTGAGTTTATAGATAATCTAGACGTAAATAGATTTTTCATGGAGAATGTTCATTTGTTAAAAATTTTAAAAACGGCTAATCAGCTTATTTCAGTAGAAGATATAGTTAACAGTGGTATAGATATTAAAAAAAATGACTCTATTGTTTTTGCAACAGGATGGGAATATAATTATAACTCCGATAATTATATATATACCAATCCTGGCCTCTCGTTAGATGCAGCTAATTACTTGTCTAGTAAAAAAATTAATGCTGTAGCAATTGATGGTCCAAGTATTGATTCAGGAATAGATTCAAATTTTTCTGTTCATAAATTACTTTTAAAAAATAATATAATAATAATAGAAAATCTCTGTAATTTGTCTCAAATAAACAAAAAAAATTTTAAGTTAATAGCAATTCCACTCAAATTGCATAGAGCATCAGGATCTCCTATTAGAGCCTTAGCTATAATCTAATATCTAAAACAATGTAACTATATTATAATTTTCCTATTAATTAATAATAAAAAAAGTTAAGATAAAAAATATCTAATGCTTTATAAAATATTAAATTTTAACTTGTTAATGTGATATGCGAATTTGCCTAGTAATTGGCTTACATGGGCTCGTGTTAACGATAAATTAATCCTTGGCTCTTTAGAAAAACAAGGATCTATTTTAGTTGAAGCAACATCATTACTCGTAGAATTATTGTCAGATTATGAAAAATCTCTTTCTGAAAATAAAGATAAGATAAAAGAACTTGAAGTTAAAGGGGATAATATTACTCATGAATTCTTTACAACTTTATCACAGACTTTTGTTACTCCGCTGGATAGAGAAGATTTATCTGGATTAACTAGTACAATAGATCAAGTTCTAGATTATGTAGATGGTACTGCTGATCGATTTATACTATTTAAAATTAAAAAACCAATGTCCTATATGTTAGAGCTTGCTAATCTTTTACAATTATCTTCAAAAGAAATACATGATGCATTAATAAAAATACATACACCAAAAAAAAATGGAGATTTAATAGAACATTGTCGTAAAATTAAAAAATATGAACGTGAAGCTGATCATATATATAGAAAAGCTATAGCAGAATTATTTGAAATTAATGATGCTGTACAAATACTTAAGAATTATGAAATTTATCAAAATTTAGAATCTTCTATAGATCGTTGTATGGATGTGGCAGATATAGTTGAAGATATTGTTCTTAAATATGGGTAATAGTCATTTTTTGTTAGGATGTCATTAAAGTGGAACCAGTTTCACTAATTATAGCAGGAATAATAGCCGCTCTTTTCTTTGATTTTGTAAATGGTTTTCATGATGCAGCTAATGCAATAGCAACTGTTGTAGGAACTAGAGTTTTAAAACCTCTTCAAGCAGTAAGTATGGCAGCTTTATCTAATTTTATTGGCCCATTTGTTTTTGGTACTGCTATTGCCGCAACTGTAGGTAAAGGAATTATACAACCTAATTTTTCAACTGCTGAAGTTATCTTAGCTGGATTAGTGGGAGCAATTGTATGGGATTTAATTACATGGTATTTTGGTTTACCATCGTCTAGTAGTCATGCACTTATCGGCGGATTAATTGGTTCAGCATTAATTTTCGGTGGTTTTGAAGCACTAGTTTTTGGAGGTATACAAAAAGTATTAACATTTCTTGTAGTCTCTCCTGTTCTTGGATTTAGTGTAGCTTTGGCATTTGGAATAATATTAATATATTTTTTAAGAAAATCCAATTCAGGGAAAGTAAACCGAGTTTTTGGTAAATTACAGATAGCATCGGCTGCCTTTTTCTCTCTAACACATGGAGCCAATGATGGACAAAAAACTATGGGAGTAATTACAGCTTTACTAATATCTGGGGGATTTTTGGATGCAAAAAGTTTTGAAGTGCCAATTTGGGTAATTCTTTCAGCTGCTATAGCAATAGCTATGGGAACTTTTTTGGGAGGATGGCGAATAGTAAAAACAATGGCTTTTCGTATTACTGAATTAAAACCATATCAGGGATTTTGTGCAGAGACCGGTGGTGGAGTAATATTATCTACCATGGCGTGGTTAGGAATTCCTGTTAGTACAACACATGCCATATCAGGAGCAATAATGGGTGTAGGAACGACAAGACGACTTTCGGCAGTACGATGGGGTATTGGGAGAAAAATAATATATGGTTGGATTATTACAATTCCTGCTAGTGCTGGAATAGGTGCATTGGTTTTGTTATTATTCCAATTTGTAAAATTTTAATTTGACTTAAATATTGTATTAATACTTCTGTTTATATTATGTTGATTACAGTAGTATTTTTCTTATCTAAATATTATTCATACATCTGACACAATTTTTATTGTAAATATTAATAAACCTCTAATACAAAGAATAAAAATTTTCTAATTCCAATTATTAAATATACTGTTATAATCAATAGACGGGGAAAACAGAAATAAGACTGTTAGGTGAAAATGGAGAGAATTGTATATTTTTTGAAGAAAGCCTATTGTGATGAAATGCAAATATTCCATTATTTCTGGTATGTTGGAATAAATTTAGAAGGCATTGGTCTTGTTACATATGCTAATGAGTTAAAGACACAAGCTACAGGTGAGCTTACACATGCCCAATTATTAGCAGATAGGATCGCTGAACTAAGTGACAAAGCATCTAGTGATCCTACAGAATGGAAAAATTATAGTACTATTGGTTCACTAGATCCTGTAAAACGTTTGACATTAAGATCGGTACTTGAAAGAGCAGTAGAATTTGAAAGAAAAGCTGTGTAAAATTATAGTACTTTAGTAAAAGAAGCAACTAATGTGAATGATTTTGTTACACGTAGGTTAGCAGAAACCATATTAGCAGATGAAGTAAAAGATGAACAACATACTGAAGATATACTTCAACACCTAGAAGTAAAATAAGAGTTAGTTAAAATGAACTTAAATTATTTTTTTGTTAAGTGATATTTATAAGACTATTTTAGTAAGTTAGAATGTTTATTTAAAGTAGCAGTCATTACATTTATTGGAAGAATAAATAGCTCCATTTCTTCCGCATACGATACATTTTTTTTCAATGTCAACTGTTAAATCAATCGATTTTATTTTCTGTAAGCAACTTCCACAAATCGGGGCTTCCATTGGATAATTAGAAATAAATCCTTCCTTGCATTGATTACATTTTAAACTATAAATTTTTCCTTTTGGCTTCCATGTCTTTTTTCTAATCCAATTTATAATCAATTTTTTTACAAATTATACATAAATTTAAGATAATTAAATTTTTGCCTATTTGATATTTTATATAATATTCAAAATATTGTAAAATTTATATAAATAAATCTAAACCAAAGAATTTAAATATAAATTTAATAAGATTTATAAAATAAACTGTATGTTTTACGTTATTAGTTATTTATAATAATTACTTTATAAGTAATATTATCATTATTAGCTATATTCTAAATTTAAAGTGTCGTAATAGAAGTTTATGTATAATTCCATAAATTTAAATCTATACTAAGAAGTGTCTTCATTAGGTTATGATATATCTTTTACTCTCACTTTGGCAAATATCGAGCTGCCACGTATAATGGAATGTGAATAGTAAATTTATCTAATTCTGAATCATAAATTGTGTAAGTAGAACTTAAATCAATATTATCATAATTTAGATCAAATATTTGATTATTTACCTTGACATTCTTTGCTTGCATAATGGGAAATTCAATTCTTAATTTATTTTTATCATTTTCATAAATCTTCTTCGATTCTGTTTTTACTTTTATATCTGTTGCAAATATTTCAAAACCTAATAGATTATATTCTAGAATAGGAATTAAATATTCTACTTGCTGATTTTTAGTTAATACACTGTTTTTGATAGTATCATTCGGAAAGATTTGATTGGCATTAATATCTATAGTATATTCCAAACTCTTAGTTATATTAATAAATTTATCTTTTAAATTCGTAAATAAATTATCAAAAATGTTAGTATCGGTATTGTTAAAGTTTTGGGTATATACAATGGATATGTTATTTGTAGCTATTATTAATACAAATAAAAGAATTAAAATTATAATCTTCATATGTAATTGATATAATATTTAATTTATCATATATTCTTTAGATTTTAGTATTTTATAAAAATTTAATCTTCTTCTATCCATAATATTCACAATTCTTAATTATAAATTCTTTTAGTTTGAATAAGAGCATAAAAGGCATAATCATGATCTTTTAAATAATTATCAATTGTTTTTGCAACTTTCCTATGTCAAATAACAAACATTATGGAAAATATCGATTATTAAATAATCTTTATTCAAAAGTTGAGTATGATAATAGCCAAATATGCATGACATCTGCTAATTATCTTCTATTGTTAACTCATTATTTTATAAACCATCTTTTTATATCACTTCTAAAGAAAAAAATTTTCTATAATCTTAAAATGAATCTTCAATATATGTTATTTATATTATTAAGTGAAATATAATAGTGAACTAAATTGATTCTTGATGCACAGTCTATTGCAAAAAAGTTTTTTTCTAACCAAAATGCATCTAGCTATGATCGAATAGTAAAATATACTACCTTTGGAAGAGATTCGTTATGGAAACAAAATATTGCTAATCGTATAACTCCAACTCATAAATATATACTAGATATTGCATGTGGTACAGGAATTTTTTCATCATTTATTTCTAATATTTCATATAAAGATCTTATTGGAGTTGATTTAACATATAGTTATATATATAATGCTAAAGCAAAAAGAAGATATTCTTTTTTGGCTAATTCCATAGCAGAGTTTTTACCATTTAAATCAGAAAGTTTTGATTGTATAGTATCTTGTTATTTGGCTAAATATGCAAATATTTCTCTTATGGTGGATGAAATATGGCGTATACTTAAAAAAGGCGGATTAGTTATTTTTAGTGATTTTGTATATCCGTTGAATAAAATAATGAGATTTCTGTGGAATTCATATTTTCATATTCTAAAATTAGCTGGACAAATTATTGAATCATGGAAATATGTTTTTTATAATTTAGACGTAGTAATAAAACATAGTACATGGACTCAAGATCTTAAAATGGCACTAGAGAAGAAAGGATTTCAATCTATAGATGTTAAATATTATACAGGTGGGACTGCTGCAATAATCTCTGCTTTTAAAATATGAAAGATCGTAACTTTAAATCCATTCGCATTAATGAATGGTTCGTTCCAACGTTTGGCCCATTGAAATTTAGGGCTTTCATTGGAATGTTATTTCTTCCATATACTGGAATGTGTATCTCTTTTACAATAATAGGTTCAATGCTTTCAGAATCTATACTGTGGGATAGAGTTCTGTCCATCTTTGTCATTTATTTTTTAGCTCTTGGAGTTTCAGCTCATGCTGCAGATAATCTAGGTTCAAAAAAAATTAAACCTTGGGGTAATTTTTTTACTACCTTTGAATTGAAATTGATGGTAATAGGAGGACTATCTGTGTCCTATGCTTTAGGCATTTATTATATTATTACATTTGCTCCATTATTATTAATTATTGCAATTATTGAAGGATTTTTTTTATTTGCATATAATTTTGAATTATTTAATGGATTCTTTCATAATAATTTTTGGTTTGCAGTATCATGGGGCAGCCTGCCTTTATTAGCAGGATTTGTTATTCAAACAAATTCCATTTCCTTATTATCGTTATTTTCGTCTATTATTGCATTCTTGGTTGCATATTCAGAAATAAGAATTTCTCGAATATATAAAGAACTTAAAAGGCGTCCGCAACATATTGCTGATTGTAATATAAAGAGATTAGAACTTTACCTTAAAATTCTCAGTTTAACAACTATATCATTTGCAATAATATTAACTATATATAAATATTTTATACAATAATATAATATATTTTAGGTTTAACGCTAGTTAATTAAATATATATGTTAATTATCAATGTTAGATCTAATTCTACTATTTTAAAAGATATTTTAAAACTTGAGAAGACGAGTAATATTAAATTAAATTCTTTTGAGAAAATTCTTTTAATTAATACTGGTACAACAGAACAAATGTTACAAGTTCTCTCTAATTCATTAACGAAAATAGTAATTTTACAACAAACTGAAAAAAATAATATTATAACTAGAAAAATCAATATAATATCTAATAAGAGAAAAAAAATTCTGGTCTCTGCAAGTTGTATTATTTATTTAAAAAACCTACCAAATAAAATAATAGATGAAATAAGAAAAGGTGAGAAAGGAATAGGTATGATTTTACTAGAAAATAAAGTAGAAAATTATAAAAGAATTATGGAAATTGGGTATAACTCAAGAGATTCTTTTATTTACAGAAAATATGTATTATTATCAAGAAAACATATTATAAGTAAGATAGTTGAAAATTTTTCAATAGGAGTGTATAGATAGATAAAGTCGATAACAATATATAGATTATCAAAAACTAATTTAAAAAAACTTTATTAATTCTTTTATCTTTCAACTAATATAAGATTATTATTAAATTCAAATGCGAGACTCTTTTGTTTTAAATTAATTCTTATTTTATTTGCAAATTCCATCATTTTTTCTTGGTTTACTCCATTAGTATGTATTTCTACTCTTATGTATTTAGTAGGTTCAAATTTTCCTTCAAAATAACCATCAAATTCAAAAATTGACAATGCTCCATATTTTAACGTTATATCTTTTATTATGTCGTTATAACCTTCAACTCTAGGTAAATAAAATTTTATCGAGTCATTGAAAGTCTTTATTTTATAATTTTTTTCATTTTTAGTATAATTTTTTGTTGGTGAATGATCAAAGGTATTCATTTTAGATATTAATACTAATCTCATTAAATATTTTATTTTATCTATTATATACAGTTTTTAAATACTATATCTAAAATATATTTTTAGATAATTATAAAAAAAGGACTTAAATACTCATTTACGATATTTTATTTATATTTGATAAATGAATCTTCAAAAAAAAACACCAAAACATATTCTAATAATTATAAAAATAAAGCCAAAGAAGTAGTAGAGAAAAATGAACTAGATCCATTAGAAGAGTTAAATATTAGAATTGATACATTGGTAGAATTATTGTCTAATAAAGACATTATAAATAAAAAGGAGTATATAAACAACGTTATGATGCGCATACATGAATCATCTAAGGCAAAATCTTTTGATAACCTAGAAGAAATATAATGTAAATCAATGTTAAAAATGAGTTTTTGCATTTATTATTCTAATATGTCTATCCTATCAATGTGCTACTTATTATGCATGAATCGCAAATAATTAAGATATGCAATTTTTAATATTATTATTTTTGATATTAGTTTCAGATATTATAATCTAAATGTTTATGTATGTAAAAATTATTTTCTATTTGTTAATTAACAATATTTTTAATAATATTTCAAACCGTAAAAGAATTATAAGATATTATATCTATTAAAATAAATGAAGAACATATTTTTTGTTTCAATATTGAAACTTCACAATATGAGAACATACTCGTTATGTATGGTCTTAGTTATTTTTCCAAGAAAATATAATACAAATATTAATAAGTTTGATAACGCATCTTTATTTATGAATCTATAAAATCATTTACTATTAAGGTATCATAATCTGTCCAAATATTAGGACCAGTAAATATAAAAATTTGAAAATGTAAATGTGGAATAAATGTATAACCGGTCATTCCTACATCCGCAATTTTTTGTCCTTGTTTGACGAATTGTCCTACTTTTACATTAGAACTTTTAAATGCTAAATGATCATATCTTGAAAATTCATTATTCTTATGCATAATTGAAATAAAATTAGAAAAGTTCCAATAAGTTGGGCTAGGACCACCTATTTTTGAATCATCTTTAACAAATGTTATTATTCCATCGGTTGCAGCTAATACTGGAGTATTTTCTGGAACTATGAAGTCTATTGCATTTCTTAATTTTCCTGTATGAGCTGGGGATGTGGTTCTATCAATTTTTTGTATTGATTGCTTTGGTATAGGAAGATAATATCTATTTAAAGCAGTTTTGTTCTCAAAATTATTATTATTATTCTTCATTTAGTTATTAAATGAAAATTATTATTTAATGATTCAATAGTACATGTTTTCTATTCTAATTAAAAATGGGTTCCATACCTTATATAGACTCATGATTCACTTATGATATTTAGTTTTTATCAAATTTAAAAAAGTATAATTTCGTAAAAGAATGTTTTAATATAAGGATAGGTTTTTTTAAGAATGTAATTACCTATAGATAGGATATTTTAATTATTATATTACAGTAAATTAGGTTACTTTTTTAACCTAAATTTATAGAAATATTTTTATAATATCTGGTTAAATGTTACTTAAAAAGCAAATATGATCTTTGCCGTAATCTACATATCCATTATTGCATTAGTATCAAATTATGAAGATGTATATTTAGATTTCCTTTAAATATCCTGCATTTTTATACAACATTCTTACACATTCAGTATATGTCCTATATCTAAATTTTATTTCTTTAATGGGCATATCTTTGCTTAAACGTTCTTTTGATGTATCAATAGCATATTTTTTAGCAATATCATCTAGAATTGTATTTACGGTTGAATTTTGATATGATTCAACTATCAGATTTGTCACATTATATTAAGCACTCTATAGTATATAATTACTGTATTTATTTTTGTATTTCTACAAAAATAAAATTAATTATTTTATTTTTTATCTATTTATTCATTGTGATAGTGTTAAGCCTCCATCTACATAAATTGTCGTTCCTGTAATGTAACTTGCATCATTTGAAGTTAAAAAGAAAGCTACTTTGGCAATTTCTTCTGGTCGTCCTATCCTTTTCATAGGAATTTTTTCTTCTTCTTGTTTTTTCTTTTGTGGATCCTCCATAATATCTTTATTCATAACTGTATCTATGGCACCCGGTGCAATGCCGTTTATTCGTATCCCTTTGTCAGCTACTTCTAATGCTATATTTTTAGTAAGCATTTCCATTCCTCCCTTTGATGCAGCATATGGCGAAGAATATGGTTGAGGTATAGATTCATGTACTGATGAAATATTAATTATAGAAAAATTTGTATTAGAATCATGATTTTTATTATTACTATTTATATTGCTATTATTAGCATTATTATAACTATTTAGCATATATTTCAATGCTTCTCTTGTACAAAGAAATGCCCCTCTCAAATTAACTCCTATAACATAATCCCAGTCTACGGATGTTATTTTATTTGTTCTCTCTGATGGTCCACTTATACCTGCATTGTTAATCAAAATATTAATTCTTCCAAATCTTTTTATAGCTTCTTCCATTAATGAAATACAAATTTTCTCATCTGAAATATCTCCAATTAGATATGCAACTTGATTAGGATCATTAACTTCATTTCTTATTTCTTGTACGGCTTCTATTAACTCATTTTCATCTCTTGCATTCAACAAAACAGAATAATTATTTTTTGCAAATTCTTTAGCAATTGATTTTCCTATTCCTCTACTAGAACCTGTAATAACGGCTACTCTCTTTAAATTATTATTAGACATATGCAAATATTAAACTACAAAATATTTCACAGTTAAATAATTAATAACTAATCGTATTCCCACTAGTATATATATTAATTGATCTATCTATTTATTAATAGTTAGAAAACAATATAATAGAATTTGTAAAACGATATAGCATATTATTGATAACTGTAATTGATTTTTTAAATAATAGCAAGATATGAGGTTATCAAAAGAAGTTTAACATATAGTATTAAGAATACAATATCTGCATATTAAATTTCTAATGAAGAACCAATATTTATTAATTCGAATGACAATATTATACAAGGAGATATAAAAATAAACCAAAAAGTTTTAGAAATACAAAACAATAAAAATAAGTTAAATAAACTGGAAGATTTTAATGAAATATTTGAATTTGTAAAATCTTGTATATCCACAGTATTTAAAATGAACAGAACAGGACTAAACTTAATTCTACAAGGAATGCCAAGTAGTCTAGGCGCATATCATATTCTAGGCTCAAATATTATAGTTGCTAATAGATATATATTAGAATATATAAAAAATACAAAATCTAAAGAGGAATACAATTCTTATGTTTTTGCAGTTTTGGCTCATGAATATTTGCATAGTTTAGGAATAATAGACGAAAGTAAAGTTAGGAAAATGACTTATAAGTTATGTTTGGATATTTTTGGGCAAGATCATACAACAACCGAATTTGCAAATAATCCTCTAAGTGCCTTTCCACAATTACAATTGATCTCTAATAATAAATTTGAAACAAGTTTTATGCAAATTAAAAAGTTTGATGACAAAAACCTTTCATATATAGGATAAATAGGAAGTAAGATATAGAATTTTCCTATTTCTATATAATTCATCTTATTTGAAAGCAAATTTAAACCTACAAATAGGCTTAATTATATTGGTAGAATATGCATAGTAAAATTAGAGGCAAACAAGAAATAGAGCCTGAGGATTTAAAAAAGAAAATAGATAATGATGAAAATATTTTTCTTTTAGATGTTCGAACCCCTCAAGAGTATGAAGCATGGAGAATTTCTTATGATAAATATGTTAATCCTAAATTAATTCCTGTTGATCGGTTATTTGTGAGTGATCCTGTTTTGTTGAAAGAAATTCCCAAAGATAAAGAAATTGTTACAGTTTGCGCACATGGAAATAGGTCATTGATTGCTGCAGATATACTAAATCAATTAGGGTATAATGTAAAAAGTGTAAAAGGAGGAATGGCCGGATGGAATAAAGTCTATGATGCTGCAGAAATTCCTGTTCCAAAAGAAGCTCCATTTAAAATATGGCAGATTAGAAGGATATCCAAAGGATGTATGGGTTATATTATATCTTCCAAAGAAGATAAACTAGCGGCAGTTATAGATCCAAGTCGTGAAATTTACGAAGCTTTTTTAAAAACTGCAAAGGACAATGAATTACAAATAACAAAGTTACTTGATACACATCAGCATGCAGATCATGTCTCAGGAATTGTAAAATTAATCAAAACTATAACAACAACAGAAACAAATGTGGAACAAACATTTGCATATTTTAGTTCTCTTGAAGAATATGATGCTAATATTAGTCCACTAAAAAATATAGAATATGTCAAAGATGGAGATAGAATAGATATAGGCAATAAAGTTACATTAAGAGCAATTTATACACCTGGACATACGAATGGTAGTATGTCTTTTCTTATTGAGTATACTCTTAGTGGTAATAATAAGAATAATATAAATGACAAAAAACTAACATATTCATATTTATTTACTGGAGATACGTTATTTGTTGATGGTGTAGGACGACCTGATTTAAGAGATCAATCTGTAAAATTTGCTGAATTATTATACGATACTTACCATAAAAAGATCCTTCAATTACATGATGATACGGTGATTCTTCCAGCACATTTTAATGGAACATCAATTGCTTTAAAACATACTGTTCCAATATTAGAAACACTTGGTACACTAAAGAAAAAAATAAAATTTCTTTCGATGGATAAGAAAGAATTTATTCAATACATAAATGACACAGTACCACCTAGACCGATGAACTATAGAACAATAATATCAATCAACAAACAAATGCTTCCCTATGATGAAATAGAAATGCCAGATTTAGAGGCTGGGCCTAATTCGTGTATGATATCTTCAGAATAATCGTAATAACTTTTTCCTCTTTTAATGTAATTTTTTAGATATTATTGTAAATTCATCATTCATTTTTCTTTTAGTCAATAAAGCTTATATTATATTATTTTAGCTATGTTAATCTGTTAGTCTGATAATAGTCATATCTTTTAAAAACAGAGATGCTTAAATAAATAATATTAATTGTTTTTCCTAGTTCTTTTATTATTGCTAAAATAAATGACATGTAATAATCTAGTAAACTAATTCAATCGAGATTTAATAGAAAATTATTTATTTACTAGTAACCTAGTCAAAAAATGCTTTTTTGTAACATAACCTTAAATTAAATAATAGTAATAAGAAAATTGATGGTTATTATTATTTATTATTTAATATAAATCTATTATACCAATCAATACTATTAAATTATAACCTACATCATAATATTCAACATATATCAAATAAATTAAAATAGTAGAATGTTCTAATAGATAAGAATGGGTTGTGAGTTATTTATTATAGGAACTGTGGCCGGTCTAACTTTAACAGCAACAGCCTTAGTATTTCAATTCTTTAGTGATAGAAAGAAAGAATATAAAAATTTAATAACAGAATTAAAAGTAAATAAATAAACTCTCAAATTGTTTTTCTAAAATCTATATAATTTAATATTCTAAAAGAAATAATACAGCATGATAAATAAAAGATTTTTAAACAATAATTACAATGATAAAAAACAATTAGGAAATGATGGTGTTATTCTTCAATGGCTAGCTTTTCAAAAACAAGAAAATGAAGATAAGATAAATTATTCAAATACCCAGATTGTAAATAAATACTATAAAATTTCTATTAACTGTATCGATTCATGTACTGATTTAATTGAGGATCATCAAAATCTTCAAAAAGTTTATGAAGAAATTAGTAAAAAACTGGGAATATTAGAAAAAAAACATAGAGAGACAAAGGTAAGATTAGAAAAAGAAATACTATTCTTAAATATAGAAAATTGGAAAACTATTAGAAAAAAAATTAAAGCAGAACTTGATAGATCTATATAAATTCAATTACTATGTATATCAGATTATTGCTTTTTGTCACATTCTAATTAATTATTTGAATGAGATGTAACATCAGATCTTATCTTTAGATTCTCTATTTGAAATTTTATTGATGAAAATTATTGTCTAATAATAAAAGTTAATTATTTTAATTTCATTTCACTAATCTCTTCAATATTAATGTTAAAATTTGTAGTACTAATTTAGGAATTAGTTTCTATTTTCTACAACAGTCTGCACATGATAAGAAATGATTCAATTTTAAGATAAAAGATCTTACTCTATTATTCAAGCTAAATAATTAAACTTATATAATTTATGCTTATTAAATTCTAAAAGTTCCAATAAATATTGCTTTATAACTGTAGTTCTCTTTACTAAAAATATTTGTAACAGTTGTATATTGTTTATATCAAAAATAATTTTATAATTTATATTTATATTGTTATTAACGGTAGATGAATTGTTATAAGTATTAGAAAAAAAATCAACTTCCATAAAATTAAGAAATTTTGAATAATAGGATAAATAATCAATGGGGTCTTATACTTGAAAGAGGAGTCTCTATGTCTTTATCTACTTTTTATCATTCTTTGTTTGACTTCTATTACATTTTTACTTTCAATTGAAGAACCTACATAATATTTCACACTTCTATTTTATTATACATCATCTATAGTATCTTAATTATTGGCATTTTATTGATAGTCTTAGGTTAAACAATTTTTACTATGGGAATTTATCATAGATGTCAAAGTACTATTATAATATATCAAATATTTTGAAAAAAATGCACTATTTTAAAATATTTCGGATAACATTTGTCTTTTCTTTATATTATGTTTCTATAAATTGCTTTTTCATCAATAATGTTTTGAGCTTATGGATACCATAACCTGTCTTAGCTGATATGGATATTACATCATTACTTATTCTTAGATTTCCTACAATTTCATCGATCATTCTTGTATCAATTTTATCTACTTTAGTTAATACTGTAAACAATTTGGATTTATCAACATTTAATTCTTCTAAAATCTGTAAACAATTTGAATATTTTATTCTTATATCTTCAATTTCTTCTGATGAATCTATTAAAAGTAATATTAGATCAGCAACAAGTGACTCTTCTAAAGTCGATTTAAATGCATCAATCATGTAAGTTGGAAGTCTACTGATAAAACCTACTGTATCTATAATTAATATTCCTTCTTCTCCTGTCTTATTTTTGTTATTATGAGAAATTTTAAATGATCTTGTAGTAGTTGAAAGAGTAGTAAACAAATTTGATGATGTCTCTTTAGATTCATTTGTAAGTAGATTAAATAACGTTGTTTTTCCTGAACTAGTATAACCAACGAGAGAAACAACAGGCATTCTTGTTTTCTGTCTTTGGTGCTGATAGATATTGCGTTTTATTTTAGCATCATTTATCTTTTCTTTAATAAATGACATTTGTCGTTTAAGATCACGAAAATGTACATCTACTATGTATTCTCCCATTCCACCTTTTCCTGCTCTTTCCTTACTATTAGTCAATAATTTTGCATTTTCCCGTACACGTGGCATCTCATATTCAATTTCAGCTAATTGAATCTGTAATTTTGCTTCAACTGTGGTAGCTCGTGTGTAAAAGATATCTAAAATTAGTCTTTCACGATCTTTGACAGAAATTCCTATCAATTTCTCAAGGTTGTAGATCTGTTTTGAGCTCAAATGGTCATCAACAATTATTTCTTCTATTTCTTTGGTTTCTTTTACAAATTTTTCTATTTCTTCTGCTTTACCTGAACCCATTCCATATTTTGAATGATTAAGATATTTTTGTGTAAAAACCTTTACGATTTCATATTCTGGAATTGATAGTATGAGTTGCTTTGCTTCATGTAATATAAAATCGTCAGGATATGTTACCAATATTACCTTAGTTAATTTCAATTTTCAATCAGTCCTTATTATCTTTTATACTATATTCACACTTATGTATTCTGGAACAAATATGTCTCATATTACTTTTTGCAATAGATGATTTGAATTCATCATTGGTGCATTCTTTGACAATATGGATCACAGGAAAAACTTCAATATACTTTTTATATTTTAACATAAGTATTATCATTAGTTTATTATCATTCTTCTATATAACAATACGGTGTTATTATACTATCTTCTCTTTAATTTTAAAAATACCATATAATAATATTGATTTGATATATGATTATGCAATTTCATGGATAGTCTTGCCTTCTAAATGTAATTCTATCACTCTTTGCTTCTTTTTCCAATTTATTTAAAGAATTTAAGATAATTTTATAAAATCTCAAAATTAGTAAATATATAGATATTTCTTTTTCAGAGATTTAAATTGATAAATCTGAAAAGAATTGCTTATATCCTTAAATTATTAAGTAGTTCAAAAAACTATAAATTGTATAATTTTATCTCTTACCAATTCATCAAATTTGATAAATCATAATTATTTAAATAATCAAATTGAAAATATATAGATGAATCTAGAATACTGTATTGTTGTTCGAAATAAAAAAATAACATCGTTGTCTTTGCTTCTATTTATACTACAATCCGCAACTATAATAACTATCTTTTAATCTGATATGCAAAATGAGTGATCATGAGATAATTGTAATAAATTTCTTAACGAGAATAGAAAATAGGGAATTCATACCAGTGCCAATAAGTAATCAGGAATACCTTTCTAATTTCATTGGTGAAAAAGTACTTAACTGTTCGTAAAAGAAATATAAAAGATACTATCCTTGAAGACGGAAAAAATGAAAATCAAAAATAATTAAACTTGATAAAAACCTTAAAAAGTGCTTCTTTAAGAAAGGAATTGAATCTAGGAATGTGCAAAAATAGAGATACTTCAATGGAAATAGAATAAATACTACAACTATTTTAGGTCAGTTTAAACAACAAAAAAAGTCTTGATTATATAATAACTATTATGCATATCTTTAAACCATTTATTTGATTTTTTGTGTGTATTTTACTCTTTTTGATAATAATAAGTTTATCTGAAAATTTACTGCAATAACATCTTTTTTATTAGTATTAAATTTTAAATTGAATTCGAAGCATATCTTTCAACCAAATGAGTCTATAATATTCACAAGTTGTTTAATAGACTCTACTTTTATATTGGATACAAAAATGATCTTTTGCAAAAGACTGCATTAATTATCTTATTACCTGTAATAACTATTTATCTTCTAACACATTAATAGTCACGAGTATTATAGGAGTATAAGTTAATTCAATTCTAATTCTGCCACAAGGGAAAAGTTATTTTATTATAGATATAAATAGCAAAAACTGAAAAATTGTAGAGGACTATTACAGATCAAAATTTACAATTATTAGCAATTTTTTTATAGTTAAAGAAAAAAATATTTAGATCAATAAAAATGAATTTCTATTTGAAAATATTAAATGTATAAATAAAATACCTTAATCACTTTTTATAAAAATTAAAATAAAGTTTATTTTTTTATTAATTTATAAATTTACATATCATTCTTGTTTACATTTTCTCATCTATTATAATAGATGTATTAATTATATTGAATTCGTATTAAAAAGTATAAATACAAGAACTAAAATACAATACGCTTGTATTCTATTTCTTTCAAATCTAATTGTTTTCATAGTGGAAATATGACTTTTACATCTCCTCTATTCCTTAACTTAGAGCGCTATTTCTAATGTTTATATCTGTGTTTAATTGCTATATTTAATGGAGCAATTGCCAACCAAAAATATTGAGTAATATCCAAATTAATAAATGAAATAATTATTGATATTATAAAAACTATAGGAATAGACATAAGATTTGCCATAATACCTTTTATAAAAAAATGATGCAAATTTTTGTCTATTAGATGTTTATTTTTTGTAGCATGCCACCATATTAGTGCAAGTAAAGAGGTTGTCATAGTTACAATAAAACTATAGATAACATAAGGAATTTGATATGTATCATAATTTATTACAATTGAAGTAGAAAGCGATAAAAGAGTTATCAATAAGAGAAATAGCAAATTTAGATACACCATAATAATATGTAACCCTTTAATATGATTAAAGGCTTGATGATAAGATATCCAGAATATTGCTATTACAACAAAACTTATAACATAACTTTCAAATTGTGGATTTAAATCATACAATTTATCTAATAATTCAGATGGTGTCAGATCAGTTGGTAAATCTGGTATATCTACAGATAAAGCCATAAGAGTTATTGCAAATGCGAATACTGCATCACTAAAAGATATTATATGTTCTACTTTTATAAATGGAGTGAATGATCCGAAAGATATAATCCAATAGGGAAAATGAGATTATAATTATTTCTTATATTTTATTATTGATTTTATATTAATATTTATAAAATAACTTAACTAATATTTTTAAAATTTTATCCTGATATTATTATATAATTTATTGTTTATACCATTTTAATGAATGCAACAATCTTATTTATCATCACATTTGTGACAACAATAAGCACTATAGTGGCAACTATTCCTTTAGTTAGTACATTTGCTCAAAATGAAAATACGAATACTGGTGACGGTAGTGGTACTTTAGGTGGCATAAAAGACAAAATCGGAGGTCTACTTGGTGGCGGAGGAAATGATCAATCAACAACGGGACAAGATTCAGGAGGTAACACAACAGGTGGAGGTGGACAGCAGGAAGGTTCAGGAGGTACTTTAGGTGGCATAAAAGACAAAATCGGAGGTCTACTTGGTGGCGGAGAAGGAGGAAATCAATAATAGTTAGAATGAAGCAATATATCTTCATTTTTTATGTAGAAATTAAAAATTACAATTT